>Ga0134128_10001998_pt1 | contig 25592 bp, 22 predicted proteins | sample KB31754_FD_96462 | JGI IMG/M metagenome (GOLD analysis project Ga0134128, IMG submission 96462) | Terrestrial soil microbial communities with excess Nitrogen fertilizer from Kellogg Biological Station, Michigan, USA - KB3-175-4 | ecosystem: Environmental > Terrestrial > Soil > Unclassified ...
AGCCCGGTACTCAGAGGAGCCACCGTATCCGGTGGACGATGCGGCCGTGCATCACGTCTTTGATGGCGGCTGGATTTGGGTATTGCAGTTCAATAACGGGATCACGAGCGCCGGCGTTGCGGCAACCATGAAATTCGCGGAGCGTTTGGAGTTCGCAAAGGGGGCGCCTGCCTGGGAACGCCTCTTGAACCTTGTTCCCGCATTGAGGAATCAGTTCGCATCGGCAAGGCAACACCGCTCATTTACTCACGCACCCAGGCTTTCCTTTCGCAGCGGCGCTATCGTCGGGAGGCGGTGGGCGCTGCTTCCATCAACCGCCGGATTCATTGACCCGTTGCTCTCCACTGGCTTTACGCTTACGTTGTTAGGAATTGCTCGTCTGGCTGAAATCATTGAGCGGAATTGGAATACCGATCGATTCCGTACGAGTCTCGATGTCTACGCGGATCAAACGGAAAACGAATTGCTTGCCGCTGGACGGCTGATTGCGTGTCTGTATAAAAGCATGGGCGATTTTCCGCTGTTTGTCTCTCTGTCGCTCGTCTATTTCGCGGCGGTAAGTTACTCGGAAACCGTACGAAGGCTGGGCAAGCCGCATCTGGCCAATTCCTTCCTGCTTCACGACCATCCTGCTTTTGGTCCACAATGCCGCTTGTTGTTCGATCGCATCTTATGTGCTCGCGGCCCGTTGGATTCAAAAGAGCTAACGGGAGAGATTGTGCGGATTATCGATCCATTCAATGTGGCCGGCTTGGGCGATCCCGAGCGTAATAATTGGTATCCGGTCAAAGCCGAAGATCTATTTCGCAGTGCCTCGAAAGTCGGCGCAACACCTGACGAAATTGGCCAACTGCTCGACCGCTCAGGCTTTCGAACAGTGCAGCCAACATGAACGCGGTCCCGGATCAACCGTTGGGCGCTTCCTCTACACGAAAGCCCATCTCCGCAATGAATCCCTTAAGTGAACCCTCGCTGAGCAACTCAGGATTAAACCGAATAATTACGCTTGCTTTCGGATAACTGGCTTTGGCCGAAATAATTCCTTTTTCTCGCTGCAGCATCGTTTCAAGGCCGACGGCACACGTGACGCAAGTGAATCCCTTCACGCGGTAGGTTACGGTCCTGCTTTCACTGGCTTCGATGGTTCCACTGGCGGCCACGCTACCGGCTCCCGCAAGAGTAATGCGTTGTAAAAAATGTCTGCGAAACACCGTTGATCTCCTTGAATTAGCTACTCATTTAGCGATTGCAATGCCGGGTGAATACTTCCATGCGGTTTGGATACTCGCATTGTCGGAAAATCGAGTATCCGTGTACTGATCGAAGGCGATCTTCTTGTGCAGCACGCCTGTTTCAATCATGAGATCGCGAACCATGTCGAAATCGGCCTTGCGGGGCGCGAGCGGGCTATACATGACCCGGTCCATCGGTTTCGTGAGCGCCCAACGTAGCAGCGCGGGCTTTTGGTGGTAGTAAAAGCGGCCCACGAAATCGGCGGCATCCTCTCGATACGCTTTGCCTTTATCCAGCCACAGACCCGATCGGGCGATGCCGTCGACCAAGACCTGTACGGTTTTCGGACGCGTATCGATCAAGTCCTGCCGCACCACGAGAATGCAGGACATGTAATCGGGCCAGTAATCGCGCGCCTGGAAAAGAATCCTGCCGTAGCCCGCCATTTCGGCTTGGGACGGAAATGGTTCCCCCATCGAAAAGGCATCAATCGCGCCGGCCGCGAGAGCGCCCGAAACATCCGGCGGGGCCATTTCGACCATTTTGATGGAATCCGGTTTCATGTGCCATACCTTCATTGCACGAAAGAGGATTAGCCGCTCGTCGGAAAAACGGCTTGGAATTGCAACGGTGCGGCCGCGCAGATCGGCGAACGTTTTCACGGGACCGTTCTTCCGGACGACCACGGCGCTGCCATAACGGTGCCCAAGATAAACAACCTTGATGGGAACGCCCTGCGCCACGAGCGCAATCGCCATTGGCGCCACAATAAACGCCGCTTGCACCTTATTGGAAATGAGCGCTTCCTTCATCTCCGGGAAGCCCTGGAACATGCGGGGAAGAAACAGTTCGCCGTTCTCAGAGAACTTCGAAATGTAGTCCGTCACCGGACAGGTGAGCTGGCAGGTAACGGGAATGTAGGCGACGATGATCTTTCGCTTTGCCGGCGGACGATAATCGTTTAGCACCGCTGCCCAATTGACGTTCAGGTAGCTATGGAGTCCCGAGATGAGCGCAAGCCATCCGGCAGCGCACAGCAGGATTTTGTTTCTAAGACTCATTCCGGAATCCCCATCGAACCGATTTGATTCTTTCGAGCCGCCGGAAACCTAAATCCAGCGTCAAGCCGATCAAGCCGATCAACAGCATCGCCGCGACGACAAGATCGTAACGCTTTCCCGAATTTCGCGAATCGATGATCAGATATCCCAAGCCGGATTCAACCGCGATCATCTCCGCCGCGACAACCACCAGCCAGGCAATGCCTAGCGCGATACGCAGACCCACAATGATCTGTGGAAGGGCGGCCGGGAAAACGACTTTCGCGAGAAGTTGCCAAGGCGCCAGCCCGAAGTTACGGCCGGCTCGTCGCGACACCGACGGCACGTTGGATACGCCGTCTACGCAGGCAACCACGATGGGAAAGAACGCGCCCAGAAAAATCAAAAAGATTGCAGCGTCATCACCCACACCAAAAAAAATGATGGAGACTGGTATCCACGCGATGGGGCTGATTGGCCGGAGAATTTGCATCGTCGGATTCACTACCTGATTCACTGGCGGATACCAGCCGAACGTCAATCCAAGCGGGATTCCGAGAACTACGGCGGCGCCAAACCCAATCGCCACGCGGCGCAGAGAATCGGCAATGTCGCCCCAGAGGACATTCTCCCGGAGCAACTCCGCCATTCCTCGCTCGACGTCAAGCGGCGATGGAAAAATCCTGGTAGCGGTCCAGATGACACTGTAGTGCCACAGCGCAAGAAACAGCGCGGAAACCAGAATCGGCCAGAAATACCGTTCCCACTTTTTCGGTTCGGCAAGGGACTTCATAACTTGTGCGCCAAACCAATCTGCTTGAAAATGCCGTCCCGAAGTTCGAGATAACGGGGCGAGCTGATGTCGCGGGGATGCGGAATATCGATGTTTACGATCTGCTGAATAGTCGCCGGCCGGGCGCTCATCACCACCACCCGATCCGCTAATTGAACGGCTTCGTCGATATCGTGCGTAACGAAGATAACGGTCTTACGCTCCGCTTCCCAGATACGAAGCAGTTCGCCGCGCATAATGAGGCGGGTGATCGAGTCCAGCGCCCCAAATGGCTCGTCCAGAAACAGCATGTCCGGGTTCACCGCTAAGGCGCGTGCGACTTCGAGGCGCTGTTTCATTCCTCCCGAAAGCTCCGGCGGATACGTCCTTTCGAATCCTTCCAGGCCAACCATTTTGACGTAATAGGCAATGCGCCGTTCCCGTTCTGCCCGCGGCAATTTGAATAAGCCGAACCCGATATTTCCTTCGACCGTGAGCCACGGAAACACGCCGCGCTCCTGAAAGACAAAGATCCGGCGAGGGTCCGGCCCGCGCACGGCTTCACCGTCAATTTTGATCTCGCCACTTGTTGGGGAAAGAAAGCCTGCCATGGTGCTTAACAAGGTGGACTTGCCGCATCCCGACGGTCCGAGCAGGCATACAAATTCCCCGTCGCCCACCTCGAGGCTGATGTCGTTTAAAACCGGGGTACTCTTGCCGTCCCGATCGAACACGATGTTTACGTGCTCAACGCGTAACTTTGTATCCACGGCTGCTGGCGTTACAAAAGGTTCCATCAACGACACTATTAGTCCTCGGAGTAACTCCAGCGGAACGATTTTACTCGTTCAAGAGATCGTATACCCAGATCGAGCAGCAATCCAATAATGCCGATCAGAACCATTCCGGCAACCACGAGGTCGTAACGGTTGCCGGCGTTGCGCGCATCGATAATCAAAAAGCCAAGCCCGGAATTCACTGCGATCATCTCGGCCGCCACGACAACCAACCAGGCGATCCCTAAGGTAATCCGCAAACCAACAATCAGTTGTGGAACGACCGCCGGATACAAAACGCGGTAGACGAGATCGACCCGTCTCAGACCGAAGTTGCGGCCCACATCTATATAGACGGCGGGAATGCTCTGAACCGCATTGATAGCCGTCAGCAACAACGGGAGAAAGCAGCCCAGGAAGATAAGAAATACGGCGGCCAAGTCGCCTACCCCGAACCACAAAATCGCAATCGGGATCCAGGCGAGTGGAGAAATGGGCCGAAGAATCTGAATGACCGGATTGAATGCCATTTCCGCCCTGCGCGACCAGCCGATTGCGAGTCCAAGGGGAACGGCCAAAACAACAGCCAAAACATAACCCCATGTGACTCGGAAAAGCGACGCGACCACATACTTCAAAAGAAGTCCGTGCTGAACCAGGTCGGCGATGCCGCCAACCACTTCCACCGGAGTGGGCAAAAGGTGAACGGTATGCCGGCTAATTGCAATTTGCCAGACCGAAAGCAGAACACCTATGAAGGCGACCGGCCGAAGCCAGACAAACAGGTTCAAAACGCTCGGCCTGTTTGCATCTAGTATTTTAATGTTAGTTAGTGAAGGGCGATTAAGCAAAGCAGAAGTATATCGTAAATAGTCCTTGCCGCAAATGGCAAGATACTTGTACGTATGGACCTTATCGCCGGCCGCGAAACCGGCTTGCTTCAAAGTTCTTTCAGGTTTGCGACGATGGTCTAGTGAGTTTGGCGGGCCAAGTGTACTGCACGGCTTCTCCCAAACCGATTTACCCCTGAAATGATTCCAAAAAAACAGGCAATTGTCGCCACTCTCAAATCGACGCAACTATTTTCCGCTTTGGACAACTCCGAAATCGGTTCCTTCGCCGAGCGGACATCGATTCGGCGCTTCGCCCCCGGCGAACTGTTGTTTGCCGAAGGAGAGCCGTGTGCCGGCTTGTACGTGGTGATCTCGGGGCGAGTGCGTATCTTTAAAACCTCGCCCAGTGGCCGGGAGCAGGTGTTGACGATTGAGGGTCCAGGGGGCTCGATTGCCGAACTGCCCGTCTTCGACGGCGGAGCCTATCCCGCATCGGCCGCCGCTGTCGACGAATCGCAGCTACTCTTCGTCTCTCGCGATGATTTCCGTGCGTACTGCCTGGAGCATCCGCAAGTTGCGCTGAAAGTAATAGAAGTAGTGGGCGCTCGCCTCCGGAGGTTGGTTGGGATCATTGAAGAGCTCTCATTCACGACTCTGCGGCACCGGCTGATTTCGTGGCTCCTCCGCGAAGCGGACGCGCGCGGGCGAGTGTACGAGACCGGAACTGTTTTCGAACTCGATATCAGTCACCAGGAGCTTGCCGCACGTATTGGCACCGTTCGCGAACTCGTTTCTCGAAATATGGCGCGCCTACAGGCGCAAGGCTTCATCCAGGTGCAAGGTCATGAGGTCACGATTCTCGATCGAGAAGGACTGGAAGCCGATTTGGCCTCTGCCTTATAAACTTTCAGTTCACCGGTGACTAAAGTCACTGCCGGACCCGCTCTGCCGCTCTAACTTGAAAGCGGAGGTGAGGCCATGACTCTTGATTCCACTCGGACGGTTCGCGAAATAGTACAGCAATGTCCGGCGGCGGTTCCTGTTTTCGAGGCACTCGGCATCGACTATTGCTGCGGCGGAACCAAATCTCTCGAAGACGCTTGCGAGAAACAACAGGTCCCGTTGAGCAAGGCGTTGAAAGATCTCGGCGATGCACTGATTGTTCGGCCCGGGAAAGATGACGAGCATTGGACGACATCGACGCTTAGTGAATTGACGGCTTACATCGTCGAGCAGCATCATGCCCGCGCCAAGCGTGAGTTGCCCCGGCTCGTGGCATTAGCGGCCAAGGTGCACCTCAGGCATGGGCATATGCACCCGGAGCTGCATCAACTTTGCGAACTTGTCGACGCCTTGCGGTCCGAGATGTCGCCTCACATGCTGAAAGAAGAGCAGGTGCTCTTCCCGCGCTTAAGCGCGATGGAACAGGCAGCCCGCAACGGAACAGCTTTGGAGCCGGCGTTCTTTGGCGCGTTGATTAACCCGATTCGCCATATGATGAGCGATCACGACGACACAGGCGAGTTGCTCAGATCCATCCGTAGGCTGACCCATGATTACAAACTGCCGGACGACGCCTGCATGAGCTATCAATCGCTCTATCAAGGTCTGAGCGATTTTGAGAAAGATACGCATTTGCACATTCATCTTGAGAACAACATTTTGTTCCCTCGGGCGCTCGAATTCGAGAAGGCGCACTAGAGGACAGCGATGCAAACCGGAATCCCGGTAGAGCCGGCCGCCCAGCAAGCTATCTCGCGAGAAAAAGCGCTGCAGAAACTGGTGACGGCGTTTATCGGTACGGGTTTGCTGTTTCTGGTGCTGCCGGGTACGTTTCTAGGTGTATGGAATCTGATCGCGATTAGTGACCGCCATGCGGCCCACTCGCTGGTTGCCTCCTGGATTCAGGCGCACGGGCAAGCGCAGATTTTCGGGTGGATCGGCGCCTTCGTCATCGGGATCGGGTTTTATTCGCTATCCAAAATGGGGCGGCTTATGCCGTTTGCGATTAGCCGTGGATGGCAGAGTTGGGGATTGTGGACCGCGGGCGTCAGCGTGCGCTGGGCGACAGGCGTTTATGGATGGCAGTGGCGGATTATGCTTCCGTTCTCCGTAGCTCTTGAATTAGCGGGGTTTCTCATCTTCTTCTTAACGGTGCGGCAGCACAAATCGCAGCACGCCGGCGATGGATCCCCGAAACCACGCCGTCTGGAAGTGTGGATGCGCCTGGTGATTGCCTCCACATTCGCCTTCCTGCTATCCCTGCTGTTGAACGTCGGAGCAGCGATCTACGTTTCCATGCATGAAACCACGCCGGCCATGCCGCCGGCGATCGATGAACGCTTTTTGCTGCTAGCGGGGTGGGGGTTCCTCGTTGTGTCCGTGTGGGGATTCAATGCTCGCTGGCTGCCGATCTTCCTTGGTCTGCCACATCCGAATGAGCGTGGACTCCTGGCCGCCCTTGCCACCTTGACGGCTGGGTTGATTGCGGGAATGGCCGGAGCGTTCACCCTATGCGCGCTATTCCTGGTTGCCGCATCGTTGCTGGCGATCTGGGCTCTTCATATTTTCCAGCACAGCGTTCAGCCGCCCAAATTGCAGGGCATACATCCCAGCTTTCCTTATTTTGTGCGGGGAGCCTATGTTTGGCTGCTTGTCGCGGCAATTCTGGGAGTGTGCGCTTCCATGCTCGACACGAATGGCGGTATTGTCGGCGCTTCGCGCCATGCGCTGACGGTCGGCTTTCTCGCCACCATGGTGTTTTCCATTGGCCAACGAATCTTGCCGGCATTCTGCGGCATGCATGTTCTGTTTAGTAAGCGACTCATGTTTGGATCGCTATTTATGCTAACCATCGGCTGTCTGCTGCGAGTCGCCTCCGAGATCCCGGCGTATGAGCACAACGTGGCCATCGCCTGGCGGATTCTTCCAGTTTCCGCAGCCGTCGAATTGGCGGCAGTGCTGTTGTTTGTAACGAACCTGGTGGTCACGTTATTGCGTCCTCCCGCTCATTTATTGGCTCCGAAGGCTACTCAATAGATCCAGCTCTGGTATGAGTTGAATATAAAGGCTGCTACCGAACAGGCCATTGCCGGTCGAGCGCTAGGTTCAGTTCCAGTACATTGACGCGGGGCTCGCCTAGAAATCCGAAGCGGCGCTTCTCTATGTTTCGGGTAACCAGTGCGCGGACTTGATCCACTGCTATTCGGCGAGCTGCCGCAACCCGCGCCGATTGTGCTTCAGCGTTAGCCATGCTGATTTCGGGATCGAGCCCGCTGCCTGAAGCTGCCAGCGCGTCTGCTGGAATGGCGCCTCTGAACTGCGGGTTCTCTTTTCGGAACTGCTCCGCCGCCGTTTTCACCCGCTCGAACAATTTCAGGCTCGTCGGGCCGAGATTCGAGCCTTGAGAGGCGGTGGCATCGTACCCGTCATTTCCGGCGGCCGAAGGGCGAGGCTGGAAATAACGTGCCCTAGTGAAGCTCTGGCCGATCAATTGAGAGCCGATCACCCGGCCATCGCGCAGAATGAGACTTCCATCTGCTTTGTCTTTGAATAGAACCTGGCAAATGCCGGTGATGACTACCGGATAAATTAAACCGGTCAGGATTGTCAAAAACAGCGTCATTCGAAACGCCGGGCCGAAGTGCTTGAGCATGGGCGGCTCCTCCTTTTCATGCGAGATGCAACAGCGCTAGTAGTTGATCGATGGCCCAGATGCCGGGGAATGGCGCAATGATGCCTCCGATGCCATAGATCAGAATGTTGCGGCGCAATAGCGCGGCCGCCCCGATGGGGCGATACTTGACGCCACGCAATGCAAGCGGAACCAGCGCAATGATGATCAAGGCATTGAAGATCACGGCAGCCAGCACCGCGCTTCTTGGCGTATGCAATCCCATGATGTTGAACTGGGCGAGCGCCGGATAAGTGGCCATGAACATAGCCGGGATGATCGCGAAGTACTTGGCTACGTCGTTTGCGATGGAAAACGTCGTGAGGGCCCCGCGAGTAATCAAGAGCTGCTTGCCAATCGCGACGACCTCGACGAGTTTCGTTGGGTTGCTGTCCAGGTCCACCATGTTGCCGGCTTCTTTCGCGGCCATGGTTCCGGTATTCATCGCAAGGCCGACATCCGCCTGCGCAAGCGCCGGAGCGTCATTTGTGCCGTCTCCGGTCATCGCGACCAGGCGTCCTTCCGCCTGCTCACGCTTGATGTATTCCAGCTTATCGGCGGGCGTCGCCTGCGCCAGAAAGTCGTCAACTCCGGCTTCGGCGGCGATTGCGGCGGCCGTCAACGGATTATCGCCCGTAATCATGACGGACCGGATGCCCATCGCTCGAAGCTGAGCGATACGCTCCTTCATTCCACCTTTTACGATGTCTTTCAAATGGACGATGCCGAGCAGCTTCGATCCATCGGCGACGGCGAGCGGCGTGCCGCCCATCCGCGATATGCGATCGGCAGTTTCCTGAAAGCTTTTCGGGATGACGCCGCCAAGATCTCGAACGAAGCTCTCAATCGCCTGAGAGGCGCCCTTTCGAAGAGTTCTGCCGTCGATATTCACTCCACTCATTCGCGTGTATGCGGAGAATGGGATGAATTGCGCTTCGTGATCTGCAACTTGGCGCCCTCTCAGACCATATTTCTCCTTTGATAGGACTACGATCGAACGGCCTTCGGGTGTTTCATCGGCGAGGCTGGAGAGTTGCGCGGCGTCGGCAAGCTCCAGTTCATCAATCCCGGCGAATGGAATCAATTCCACGGCCTGCCGGTTGCCAAGCGTGATTGTTCCTGTCTTGTCGAGCAGCAATGTGTTGATATCGCCCGACGCCTCAACCGCTTTGCCGCTCATCGCGAGGACGTTATCCTGCATCACGCGGTCCATTCCTGCGATCCCGATCGCCGAAAGCAAGCCCCCGATTGTAGTCGGGATGAGACACACCAACAAGGAGACCAGCACCGCAATCGTTGGGACGGCGCCGGTCCCCGCCGACCGCACGGAATATAGCGCGAAGGGATGCAGGGTGGCGACAGCGAGCAGGAAAATCAGCGTCAGGCCCGCGATGAGAATGTTCAAAGCGATTTCGTTTGGCGTTTTCTGGCGCTCAGCGCCTTCCACCAGAGCGATCATTCGATCGAGAAATGTTTCTCCCGGATTCGATGTGATCCGGATCCGGATGTGATCCGAAAGAACCTTTGTGCCTCCGGTCACGGCGCTCCGGTCGCCTCCGGATTCCCGGATGACCGGCGCACTTTCGCCGGTGATGACGGATTCATCCACGGTTGCGATACCGTCCACGACCTCGCCGTCTCCTGGAATGAGGTCGCCGGCTTCAGCGAGGACGACGTCGCCCACACGTAATTGTGAGGCCGGCACGATTTCGATTTGTCCACCGGCAAAAAATCGCTTGGCAACTGCGTCGGTTTTTGTTTTTCGCAGCGCGTCGGCCTGAGCCTTCCCTCTTGCTTCGGCCATGGCTTCGGCGAAATTTGCGAACAACACGGTAATCCACAGCCAGAGCGAAATCTGAAATTTGAATCCGAGGAGACCCCGTCCCGCAATGGCGTCTCTGAGGAAGAACAGTGTGACCAAAGCGGCGCCCACCTCAACCACAAACATTACGGGGTTCTTGGCGAGCTTGAGAGGATTCAGCTTCAAAAATGAATCCTTGGTTGCGCGCCGCAGAATCTCCGGATCGAAAAGCGGACGGGAACGGCGGAGTTTTTGTGGCAGAAGCGAAGGCGTCTGGATGGGCGCCGGCATTTGAGCGGTTGTCGCCATCATTCAAACTCCCAAAATCGGGAACAGCAGGAAGGAAAATAGCTTTCCCTGGTTCATCAGGAACTGCTCGACGATCGGCCCCAAGGCCAACGCCGGGAAAAAGGTAAGAGCTCCGACCAGCAGCACCGTGCCCACAAGAAGCCCCACAAACATCGGACCGTGAGTAGGCAGAGTGCCGGCGGAAGTAGGCGTCCTCTTCTTTGCGGCGAGGCTTCCGGCCGCCGCGAGCAATGGAATCAAAAACAAAAATCGCCCGATCAGCATCGCTAAGCCGATCGTGAGGTTGTACCACGGCGTATTCACGTTGATTCCGCCAAACGCGCTGCCATTGTTGCCCGCCCCGCTCGTGTAGGCGTACAGAATCTCGCTGAATCCGTGAGCCCCGGAATTGGCGACATTGGCTGCGGCAGGCCCCGGAGGATTCCAGTAGCTTCGCGCCACCGGTTGGCCCGTTGCGCCTTTGCCGGGGGAGGGAAACGAAACAATGGACGAAATCGCGGAAAACACCAGAATGCTAAATGCGGTGGATAGCAGGGCGATCATCGCCATCTTCACTTCTTTCTGCCCGATTTTCTTTCCGATGTATTCAGGCGTCCGCCCGACCATCAGGCCGGCGATAAAGACCGCGAGAATCGCGTAAAGCAGAATGCCGTATAAACCCGCGCCGGTTCCGCCGAATATCACTTCTCCCGTTTGGATATTGAATAGCGGCACAAGGCCGCCGAGTGGCGTGAAGCTGTCGTGCATCCCATTGACGGCGCCGCAACTCGCATCCGTTGTGACGGTTGCGAACAGGGCAGACGCCGCAATGCCGAAGCGCGTTTCTTTCCCTTCCATGTTGCCGCCCGGTTGTCCTGGAGTAGCCGCCGTTTCAATCCCAAGCTTCGACAGCACAGGATTTCCCTTCTGCTCCGCCCCGTAACAGACGAGGACGCCGGCTAGAAACATCACACTGCATGCTGAGAAAATCACCCAGCCTTGTCGGCGGTCACCAACCATAACTCCAAACGTGTAAGTCAAGCCTGCCGGGATTAGAAATATCAGTACGATTTGCACCAGGTTCGTGAGAGGCGTGGGATTCTCGAACGGGTGCGCGGAATTGGCGCCGAAAAATCCACCGCCATTCGTGCCCAGCATCTTGATTGCTTCCTGAGACGCCACTGGCCCTTGCGGAATGATCTGTGTTGCGCCCTCGAGTGTCGTGACGTGAGTGTAGGCGTGGAAATTCTGGAGGACGCCCTGAGAGCAGAAGAATAGAGCGGCCACAATGGAAATGGGGAGAAGAATGTACAATACCGCTCGGGTCAGATCCACCCAAAAATTTCCAATTGTGGTAACCTGCTGCCGCGCGAAGCCGCGCACAAGCGCAATTGCGACAGCGATTCCAACGGCGGCTGAGGCAAAATTCTGCACGGTGAGAGCCATCATCTGGACGAAGTAACTCAGCGTAGATTCGCCGCTGTACGCCTGCCAGTTCGTGTTCGTGACGAAACTGACGGCCGTATTGAATGCCAGATCCGGAGGCACGTTCGTGGCGGCGAATTCTTGCGGGTTGAACGGCGATAATCCTTGAAGGCGCTGCAAGAAATAGACGAACAAGAAGCTAAACGCACTAAACGCAATCAGCGCAAACGTGTAATGCGTCCAGCGCTGTTCCGCGGTTTCGTCGACTCCGGTCAGCTTATACGTCAACACTTCGAGTGGCCGGAAGATCGGATGCAGCAACGTCCTGCGCCCTTCGAACACCTTCGCCATATGCACGCCAATGGGCTTAGCCAGCATCAGAACGACGGCGAAATAGACGGCGATTAGCAACATTCCATTGGGAGTCATGATTCGATAACCGCCGCTATTAGAACTGCTCCGGTTTCAGAAGCGCGTAAACCAAATACGTAAACAATAGGGCAGCGGCAATTCCGCCAATGATGTAGTCCATAGTCACGTCTCTTCAAAGCCGGTCGCATGTCTTGATGAAAGCCCAGCACAGGGCGAAGAAGAGAAGCCCGATCAGAACGTAGAAGACATCAAGCATTCAGTAGCTCCCGTTGAAGCTACTTGCGAGTGTAGATATTGTTCATAAAAAATACATAAAGATTGCGTAAAAAGTACCTAAGTCGTGATGCGACGGAAGCGCGGCAAAAAACGTGATGCGAAATTATGGTTTGCCGGTTGTGGCCGCGTTCTTCCGGGTGCGCTGGCGATCAGCCACGATCACCACGCGCATATCGCGGGCGAGGTGGACGACTCGATGATCTAGCGTACGACGCAAAAGCGGCGGCCACTTGCGCCGGTCGGGATGTGAGAGAAATATCTGGGTGACTTGATTCCGTCGCGCAAATTCGACCAGCACTTCGGCGATGTCTTCCCCTTGCAGTTCCCGAGTCTCTATTTGCATATTGCGCGCGAAATTGAGATGCTGCTCGAGTTTCTCCCGCTCATCGGATTTGAGATGGCGTCCAGGTTTAAGAATCGAAACGGCAAGGCAATCGGCGCCCAGGTAATCGGCAACTCGCTTGCCGCGCCGGATCAGGCGGGCAGATGCCGGGTCCGAAGTAACGTGGATCAGGATGCGTTCGGGACCTACATCGGAGGATAAAGACCGGCCACGCAGCACGTCTTCGTGTCGTTCGAGTGACGATTCTCCGGTCTGCAAATGGCGAATGTTCACCTCGTGCGCGGTCTCGCGGAGCGCCAACTCCCGCAGCGCCACGAGCGTCTCCTCTTTGAAGAAATTTGCTTTGGCGCGCGCTGCCTTGTCCGGCGAATAGACGACGCCTCGCTCCAGGCGATTCAGCAGAGCCCGTGGAGTCAAATCGATCATCACCACTTCATCCGCTTGTTTCAGCACCCAATCGGGAATCGTCTCCCTGACCCGAATCCCGCTGATTTGCCAGACCTGGTCGTTGAGACTCTCCAGATGTTGGATATTCATCGTTGTCAAGACATCGATGCCGTGGTCGAGCAAAATGCTCACGTCCTGCCAGCGCTTTTTGCGCTCGGAACCCGGAATATTCGTATGAGGGAATTCATCGACAACGCAGACTTCCGGATGCCGCGCCAGAATCGCTTCCGTATCCATGTCCGCGAAGCTGGCGCCCTTGTAGGCAGTAACCCGCCGGGGAACAACTTCGAGCGCTTCAGCCTTCGCGATCGTGTCCGGCCGTCCGTGCGGCTCGAAGTAGCCAATCACTACGTCGCGGCCGCTGCGCTTGAGTTCATTCGCCTCCTCGAGCATCTGGTAAGTCTTGCCTACGCCTGCCGCGTAACCTAAGAAGATTTTGAGTTTGCCGCGCTGGCCGGAATCCGAAGTGAGCGGCATTCGTCAGTTCGGAAATACTTGAATGTCAATGCCTTCGACCGACTGAATGAGTCTATCGACCAGGCTCTTATAGATACGGTCCCGCCAGGATGGGGCTTCGCTCTGTCCTACAAAAATCTGCGTAATGCCGTGAGCATGCACAAACTGGAGGATAAACTCAACGGCATTATCTTCGGGCAGCGCGTAGACGTGCGCGCCCGCGGCGCGAGCCTCATCGAGGATGCTGTCGAAATTCGCGGCTTCTCCATGGCGCCGTCGCCCAGCCGCGTAGGCAATGTGAAGCTCGCCATGAAATCGCCGGGCATTGCGCATGCCGCTGGCGAGAATGCCGGGAGCATCGCTGTCCGGCGTCACGACAGCCAATATCCTCTCCTGGGCGCCCCAGTTCCGTTCAATACCGTGGCGTTCCAGGTAGCTTTCAAGCTGGCGATCCACTACATCGGCCGCAAGCACCAGCGCAAGTTCGCGAAGTCGCGATAACTGCCGCTCCTTATCTGCTATGGCGTTCGGTGAGTAGGCGATTTGTTCCCGTTCCAGACAAGTTTCGGCGGGCGCGTCGACGACCACAATCTCGTCAGCCGTATTGACGAAGCTCAACGGCGCCGTAAAGGCCGCTCTTTTACCGGTAATTTGTTCTACCTCGTCGCGGGATTCGTCGACGTATTGAAGATTGATCGTCGTGATCACGGAGATGCCGGCATTCAACAATTGCTCGACATCCTGCCATCGCTTTGCGTGAACGTGGCCTGGCGGATTGTCGTAAGCCAGCCCGTCTACCAGGCAGACCTGCGGGCGCCGGCGCAGAATCTCTTCCAAGTTCATTACCGGGATCCCTTCCGTCACTTCAACTGGAATGATTTCGAGATGCCGCAACACACACTCGGCTTCGGGAGGAATGTGCGGCTGTAGGGCTCCGACGATCACATCCTGCCCCCGCTCCTTGCGCCGGCGCCCTTCATCCAACATCCGGTACGACTTGCCGACACCCGACGCATAGCCCAGGAAAATCTTCAGACGTCCGCGCCGCTGCTGCCGCTCTTCTGCCTCAAGTTGTTTCAGCAACCGATCCGGATCGGGCCGCGAAAGCAGAGTGGACAACGAATACACCTCTTACTTGCTGCCATGATCGCATGATTTCCCTGCATCGAGGCATAAGGGATTTATAAAGACGAATGAACCGGATGGCCCGCGCCGGCGATTTCAAACCGGTATCCCAGCCATGGTTCTGTCAGAATATATTTCGGCTTGGAGGGATTGGGCTCGATCTTTTTCCTTAGTTGGTTTACAAAAACGCGCAGATACTCGACCTCATTGCCGTAATCCGGCCCCCAGACGGCCTGCAGTAATCGGCCATGACTCAGTGGCACATTCGGGTTGGTTAGAAAATACTGAAGCAGGTCGAATTCTTTCGGCGTCAGACGAACCTGTTGCCCATGCACCACAACGCGCCTGGCGGTCAGATTGACATCGAAGTCGGCCAATTTGACCGTATTGGACGAGCCATCGGCAGGCGCCGGAAGTCGGCGGAGAGCGGCTCGAATTCGCGCAAGCAATTCGGGCATGCCGAACGGCTTGGTGACATAGTCGTCGGCGCCGGCATCGAGCGCCGCAACCTTCTCCTGTTCGGCATTCCGCACTGTAAGCATGATAATGGCGATCTCCGAGTTCGCTCGAATCAGCCGGCACGTTTCCATGCCGCCGATACCGGGCATGTTCACATCGAGCAAGACAAGATCGAACTTCTCGTCGCGCACCGCTTGCAACCCATCCTCTCCGGTGCGAGCGTCGGAGACCTCGAAGCTGGCGCCCGTGAGGGCCGCCCGCATGACGCGCCGTATTTGCGGATCGTCGTCAACTATGAGAATCCGGTACATCATTCTCCGTCGGAGCCGGTATCCGTGGGAACAGCCAGCGAGAATGTTGATCCACGTCCAACTTCACTCTCCACCCAAATATCGCCCCCGTGCGCTCGCGCGACTTCTCTGGCGATGGCCAGTCCCATGCCTGCGCCCGGCACGTGCCTCTCTTCCGCCGATCCGCGAAAGAATTTGTCGAAAATATGTTCCTGGTCCGCCTTCGGGATGCCAACGCCTTCGTCGCGGATCCGAATCACGATTTGTCCGGCTTGGCTGCTGGCCGTAATTGTAATCGAACTGAGCGGAGGTGAATACTTCAGCGCATTTCCGACTAACTGTCGCACCGTCAGGTTCATGAGATCCGGATCGGCGGAGAACACCGGCAGATTATCGTCAATTTGAACGATCACCGTTCGCCCGTCTTTCCGCCTTTCGAGATCGCGCGCGAGAGCATCCAGCAGGTTTTGCAGTTTGCAAGGTCTTTTACGCAGCCTGACCGCGCCGGCCTCGATTCGCGCCATCTGAATCGCGTCGCTCACCAGTTCGTTCAACCGATCTGTTTCTTCGTCAATGACGGTGATTAATTCATGCGCGGTCGCGGATTCCGGCATTGTACATTTCTGAATCATCGGGGAGATCAGGAGAGAGCCCGCCGCCGCCTTGATTGACGTCAGGGGCGTCTTGAATTCATGGGCAATCGCATCCAGCAACGTCGATTTTAGTTTCTCGCCCTTTCGCTCCGCCTGTGCCTGGGTCGTTTCCTCGCGATGACGCTCACGCTCCATGGTGATGGCAATCAGGTTCAAGATCGCCTGCAACGCGCCGTCGCTCAACGCGATTCCTTCGGCGGCAAAACTCCCGATGGGCTCCGAACCCAATCGTATCGGCGCGATCACCATTCTTCGCTCGCTGTGCTTGATGATCATGGCCTGGCTCACGACTTCCTTCAGTTCACGCGTCAGATCTTTTGGGGATTCGCCGGAGCCGTCGGTTGCATGGATCGCTCCGGAATAACGATCGAATATCGCAACGTTTTTGAATCCAAATAGCCGCGCAATATGGCCGGCGATTTGACTCGTGGCGCTCTCGTGCTCATCGAGCAGCAGGATTGCCCGGCTTAGCGAATAAAGCTGCTCCGTCTCTCGCTTGCTGCTCCAGGCTTCGTTGGTTTGCCGTTTGGCATAGGACGAAAGCTGACTTCCGATGATGGCAGTCGCCAGAAACGCCAGCAGCGCCGCCCAGTTTTGCGGATCGGCGATCGTAAACGTCAAAACCGGCGGCAAAAAAAAGTAATTGAAGCACAACATAGCCGCCACGGCCGCAATCGTGGATTCGAGCAAGCCCCAGAACGTCGCAATAACCAGCACGACCGGCAGATAGAAAAACGCAACGGTGGCTGCATTCACATGCAAGAAGCGATAACAGACGACGGTGATTGCCGCTGTCGCCGCCAGACTTGCGGCGACTCTGCTCAGTTTCGTGATTGCGTGCGGCAAGGCAGTCCCGCCTTATTCTACTCGGAAGACGGCGTTCACGGCTCTATGGCGCTTTGGAAATGGCCTGACCCTGCTTCAACATCGGCCGAATCAATTCGAATACATCCTCGGCGACAACCTTGTTTCCCTGCTGGCTTGGATGAATGCCATCCGGCTGCATCAAGTTGGGCTTGTCGTAAACGTGAATCAGCAGAAACGGCAGGAAGCGCAGGCGATATTTTTTGGCAAGCTCGGGATACATGGCGGTGAATGGCTTCACGTAGTCCGGGCCGTAGTTCGGCGGCAGAGTGATGCCGGCCAGCACCAGCGGAATCTTCGCGGCGCGCAACTGCTCAATCATTTGATCCAGGTTCTTTTTTGTTTCCTCCACCGGAATGCCCCGAAGTCCATCGTTTCCTCCAAATTCCAGAATGACTAACGCTGGCTTCTCCGCAATCACATTCTCGATTCGCACCAGGCCGTCCGACGTCGTGTCCCCGCTCACACCCTGGTTTTCGACGCGATATTGATAGCCGTCCTGGTCGAGGATGTCCTGCAGATAGGCCGGATAGCTTTTGCCCGAAACGCCCTGCGTCAGGCTATCGCCGAATGCCACAACGACCGGCCGATTGTCTTCCTGCTGTGGCGGTTGGTGCGCGGGCGGCGCTTCCGCCTGTTGCACGGAACTCGCGGGCGCCGCTTTCCGTTCTTCCTGATGGGAGTTGCCGCATGACGAATCCAGAAATATCGCCAGGAAGCTAATTGCAACAATGAAAACAGGCCGCATTCGTTCCAATCTTATCGACTGTCATGGATTCTCATTCGGTTTCGCCCCTGCTCAAAGACATCATCCAGGTGGAAAACCTCACGAAAACGATCGACAACGGAAGCAACCGTGTCGAAATTCTGCGAGGGCTGACGTTTGCCATTCCCCGAGGTGAATTCGTGGCAATTATGGGCGCGTCGGGAAGCGGCAAGAGCACCCTACTGGGACTGATGGCCGGCCTCGATACCGCCACTTCCGGCAGGATTGTTCTCGACGGGCTCGATATTACGAATCTTGCCGAAGATAAACTGGCTCGCATACGCGGCACGAAGATCGGGTTTGTCTTTCAGGCCTATCAGCTTGTGCCTACGCTCACCGCCCAGGAGAATGTTCTGCTGCCGGCGGAACTGACCGGAGCGGCCGGCGATATTGAAAAGCGGGCCCGCGAGCTGCTGGGGAGGGTCGGCCTTGGCAATCGCGGCCATCATTATCCAGTACAGCTTTCGGGAGGAGAGCAGCAGCGCGTCGCCGTTGCCCGAGCGTTCATCACGCAGCCGCCGATTCTGATGGCGGACGAGCCCACCGGTAATCTCGACAGCATCAATGGCTCTCACATTCTCGAATTGCTGCTGGAACTGAATCGCGAGGAGAAGACCACCCTAGTGCTGGTGACGCACGACCAGCAGATTGCCGGGCAGGCCGATCGGATCATAGCGCTCCGCGACGGCGCCATCGTGTCCGACCAGCATATCGTCCGCATTGAGGCTTGATGCGATTCTTCCGCACCGCCTCGAAAATCGCCTGGCGAGAGCTGAAGGCGACGCCCTCGCGTTTTCTCTTTGTCATTATCGCCGTGGCCGTGGGCGTCGGAGCCTTGAGTGGAGTGAAGGGATTCGGCGCCGCCTTCAGCAGCATGCTGCTTCGTAATGCGAAGCAATTGACAGCTTCCGATTTGTCCGCGCAGATTTGGGGCGTGCCGACCGAAGATCAATTGCAACGACTGCACAATCTGGCGCGGCAGACGGGGAGCCGGCTAACCCGTGTAACCGAGACAGTCTCGATGGCCGCGCCCGAACGTGGCGGCATTCCGCAAATGGTGTCGGTCAAAGCCGTGGATCCGGCAGTCTATCCTTTCTATGGCGCGCTGACACTCGCCCCCGCCAAGCCGCTGGAAGAGCTTCTATCTTCCACTTCCGTACTCGTCAACCAGGAACTCGAAATCCGCCTGCGCGTCAGGCCGGGCGACGCGATTCGGCTGGGCGGGAAGACATTCTCAATTGCCGGCACGCTTGTAACGGAACCGGACCGGCTGGCTTCCGGGTTTGGCCCCGGAATGCGGGTGCTGCTGAACCGGCAAGCATTGGACCGCACCGGACTCATCCAGCCGGGCAGCCGCGCCGCCCAGCGCTTTCTATTCAAGCTCAATCCGGATGCCAACCTCGACAGCCTGAAAGCAAGTCTGGAAAGCATTCTGCCCCATCCCCGCCTTACGGATTACCGCGATGGCGACCCGGCCGTCGAACGAGGAATTGAGCGGTCCACGACGTTTCTGAGCTTGCTCAGCCTGATCGCGCTGATTGTCGGTTCCCTGGGCGTCGGCATGGCGATGCATTCGCACCTGCAACAGAAGATGGACACCATTGCCATCATGAAGTCGGTCGGCGCGCGGTCGCGTCAGATTATGACGGTGTACGTGATCCAGACGTTGTGGCTAGGAATCGCCGGCGGACTGATCGGGGTGGCCGTGGGCGCCGTGGTCCAACGATCATTTCCCGTCTTGATCCATCGGGTCCTTTCTCTCCTCCCGCAGGTCAGTTGGGACTGGTCGTTTAGCCTTCAGGGTTTCGCGCTAGGAATACTGGCGACCCTGCTATTCACCATTCCGCCTCTCGTCGGTATCCGCGAGATTCGGCCCGGACTGGTCTTTCGCCGCGAGATGGCGGACGCGAAGAATCTGCGACGGCAGCGGCTGGTTCCCAGCCTGATATCCGGGCTGGCAATTCTCGCCGGTTTCGCCGCGATCGCCGTTTGGCTGAGCAACTCATGGACGATGGGCGCATATTTTGTTGGTGGACTGGCAGCCAGCCTCGTTTTGCTCACGCTGACGGCTGCGCTGCTGCTCAGGCTGATGCGGTGGCTCGTGCAGCGGTCCGGCCGCAAACTTCCGGCCAGCTTCCGCCATGGGTTCGCGAATCTGTATCGTCCGGGAACCCACGCGGCTTCAGTCCTGGTCGCCCTCGGCATCGGCGTCATGTTCACGCTCAGCACCTACCTTATCGAAAACACTGTGATCCGCGACGTGACCCGCGAGGGCCCGGGGCGCGCCGGCAACGTGTTCCTGCTTGACATTCGTCCGGCTCAACGAACACAGATTGTCCAGTTTGTCGGAGCACAACCGGGCGTCAATCGACGTGTCAATCTCGTCGGATATTTCGTGGCGCGCGTGCTCTCCCGCAATGGGATCGCGACGCAGAATTTACCGCTTCCCAGGCACAGGAAAGATCGGCTGCAAACCACTCGCATTTCCATCGCGGCCACACTCCCCGAGAACGTTCAGATCAAGTCGGGTTCGTTCTGGAAGCCAGACGCTACCGAGCCCCAATTGGCAATTTCGGAGGATGAGAGCCGCGAATACGAAATCGAGCAAGGGGATCGCATCCAGTTGCAGGCAGCCGGCCGGCTGATTACAGCTCCGGTGGTCGCCATCTTCTCTATCGAAAAGCGAGCGGCGATCCGCTTCGATGTGCTGTTTCCGGAAAAAGCGCTGGCCGCAACACCCGCAATCTATTTCGGTTCGGCGCAGGTGCAGCCGGACAAAATTCCCGATCTTGAACTAGCGTTGTTCGAGAAGTTTCCCACGCTCACCGTGATGAATCTGGCCGATATCCTACAGCGCATTCAGCAGGCCGTCGATCAGGTGGCGCTGGTGATCCGGTTTCTTGCAGCCTTCGCGATCCTCGCGGGCATCATTATTCTTTCTTCGAGTATTGCCGGAACGCGCCATCGCCGCATCCGGGAGGTCGCGATCCTCAAAACTCTGGGCGCCACCAGGAAGCGCATTTCCGGCATATTCTCCATTGAGTTCACCATTCTCGGGGCCGTCTCCGGCTTCATCGGCGGTCTGCTGGCGAATGGGTTCAGCAGCATCATCGCGAACAAATTCATCGAGACGCAATTCACATTCGACTGGCGGGCACTCCTGATCGCCACAATCGCGACCGCCATCCTGGCAAACGCAGCCGGCTGGCTCGCCAGTATGAAGATCCTGGACTTGCGCCCGCTCGAAGTTCTGCGATCTGAATAGCGTAATTCAGCAATAATAATCACGTAAATCTCCGCTTGAAGGGGCGGACCCTATTTTGAAGCGCGGAAACGGGGGACAGACCTTCCTGGGTAGATCGAAATTTGATTCTTTATTACTCATATCTATTGACATGCATAGCATGATGTTTTATTCTTCACTTGTAGAGAGATCTACAGGAGGTATTCAGAATGCCAGTTGTTAAGTACAATCCGCTACGAGCTGATTTTGAGGATTTCCCGAGCCTGCGCGTTTTCCAGGACACCGTGTCCCGTCTCTTTTCCGAGCCGGCTTCGCGCCCCTGGACGCCATCGGTCGACATCTTCGAGACTGAGAACGACTTGGTGCTCAAAGCCGATCTCCCGGACATCGATCCCAAAGCTATTGAAATCCAGATTGAAAATGACACGTTGACGCTCAAGGGTGAGCGCAAATTCGAGCAGCAGAAAAATGGGAAAGGCTATCACCGGCTGGAGCGCAGTTATGGCTCCTTCGTAAGAGCGTTCAGCTTGCCGGAAACCGTGGACCCTGAAAACGTGAAGGCCGATTACAAAGCAGGCGTACTCACGATAACACTCGCCAAAAAGGAACTTGCGAAACCGCGATCGATCAAAATCGACGTGTCCAACGACTGATCCTACCAACCAATCAATACCACTTCTCTGGGGGGTGTACTTTCCCCCCCATTTTGTTCGTGGCTGCTAGCCCGAAACCCCCGGACGCCCATGCTTTCTCCCACTTTCGTTCCGCTCGCGAAGCTGCCAACCGATCCGACAAAAAGAAAGTAAAAGCAATTTTAAGTGCTGGAGAGGTTTGCGTTCGCTGTATGATGGGCTAGAACGGAAAGAGCCGTATTGCTTGGGGGCTGGCGGCTCGTGAAGTTTCCCGAGCGCGATAATGTCTGCCGAACAGCCAGGCCGGCTCCTGACGGAGGAGCGGCGCCGCGAAATCACCAACCTGCTCGACCGGCAGGGCCGTGTAACCGTGGCCGAATTGAAGAAGGTCTTTGGCGTTTCGGCGGTTACGGCTCGAAGCGATCTCGATGCGCTACAGGCGAACGGGGTACTGGTACGCTCCCACGGGGGTGGAATTCGGCCAATCGTCACTGGTCCGGATTACCCGCTCAAAATCCGCGAAACCATCCATCACGACGAGAAACAGCGAATCGCCCGTGCTGCCCTCGATTTGATTAAGCCGTTCCAGACGGTAATCATCGGCTCAGGCACCACCTGTGCCGAGCTTGCCTGCCAGCTCCGCCGTTCGACGCCGGAACATTTGACCATCATCACCTACGCTCTGAACGTGGCGCTCCGGCTTGCGGATGCTCCGAACCTCTCGCTTGTGATGATCGGAGGCATCTTCCGCCAGGTCTCAAACGCCTTCGTCGGCCCGCAAGCCGAAAGTATGATGGGCACGTTGCATGCCGATCACTGCATTCTGGGCACTGTCGGCATCGATCCGGACGTAGGATTGACTACGCTCGATATCCTCGAAGCGCAACTCAACGCCCGTATGTTGCGAGCTGCGCGGGAATCGACCGTTCTCGCGGACTCGACCAAGTTCGGACACCGCAGCCTTGCCGTCATTGGGGACTCTAGCCGCCTGCAACGGCTCATCACCGACTCGAATGCACCCGAAGAGGCGCTTGATGCGTTCCGCGCCAGGGGCGTCGAGGTAATCGTCACCTGAGAACTCCCCGGCTGAAACTCGACTTCCCGGCGTTTCTTGAATCGGATAATTCCAGAAAAAAAGGCGAGACCGAGCTCGCCTTTCTCATTTCTCCGTCTGTGACTCCGCCGGGCCTACGCGAAACTTCGGATCGCGTCCGCCTCGTCGTCAAAAGCTTCAAATACTGTATAGAGCTTTGTAATCTGCAGCAGATCTTTCACACGCTTGGAAAGCCCGACAAGTTTCAGGCTGCCGCCGTGGTTCGTAACCGTCGTGAATCCCGAAACCAGCTCGCCAATGCCGGAACTGTCGATGTACGACACCTCCGCGAGATTCAACAGCAGCCTCTTGTCGCCCTTTGCGGCGAGATCGCGGATGAGGTCGCGGAACGAACTCGCGCCTTCACCGAGCGTGATCCGGCCGGCGGCATCGATCACCGTAACGTCCCCCACTTGCCGCGTGTTTAATTTGACACTCACGTTTGCCTCCTCTGATGGACCGAAATCGTTATTGCCTGTTTTTGTGCTTTACGAGACGAACCTCGGTTCCACCGCCGGCACGCGGATGGAGGTCGAACTCGTCCATAAAAGCACGAATCAATAAAATGCCACGCCCGGATTGCCGAAGCAGGTTTTCCTGCGCCAGCGGATCGGGCAAAGAATTCAGATCGAATCCGGCGCCTTCATCGCCAATCACGATCGCCAGATGGTTGCTTGCCGAGCGAATGGTCAGGTGCACCTTCTTGTGCGCGCTGTACCGATTGCCATGCGCCACGGCGTTGACCATGCACTCGCGGACGGCCATTCCGATCTGGTGCCGATCTTCTTCGTCAAAGCCCAACTCTTCCGCCGCTGCGACCGCAATCTCCTCCGCGCGATCTACGCTTTGCAATGTGGAGTCCAACAGCCTCTGCTCTTTGAGAGTTTCCTCGCTCACGGGATCCGGCATAAGGTCGGTTCTACTGGCCTCGGCTGTTCATCGAATGGTCACGATAAAATAAGCAGCCCTGTAAAGTCAAGGAGTACGGTACCTTCTGCTAAGGATAACCTGTCGCCATTTCAAGGCTTTACTCCAAACGCCTGAAATGCAGCGTCCGTGTCTGGCCTGCCGTTAGCGTGACGCTCGGTATCTCGTGCCGCGGCCCAATCAGTCCGGCTATGTACTGGCCGCGTTCGTTAGGTCGAATGAAGACCTCTCCTGGCCGCGAGGCATGTAGTGTTGCAGTGATTACGTGACCATTCCGCCATACGATATCGACCGTTAAGCCGCCGCGGGCGCGCAATCCGGTGACGCTGCCATCCCGCCACGTGCCCGGGATCGCCGGCAGAAACTCGACGGCGGTCAACTCACCCGGCTGATTGTCCCTCATGCCCGTGCTCTGCAACAGCATCTCCGCGACGGCCGCCGTTCCGCCCAGGTTGCCATCGATCTGAAAGATATTGGGCGGATGCAGATCGAAGAGGTTGGGCCAAGTGGAGTTCCGCAGCAGAACGCGCAGGCTTTCTCCGGCCTTATCGCCTTCACGATACCGCGCCCACAGGATTGTGACCCAGGCTCGGCTCCAGCCGGTCTGTCCGCTTCCCGCCGCAAGCCGCCGTTCGAGAAGAACCCGGGCAGCCTGGTACAAATCGGGCCTTGCCGGATTGATTTCGTCGCTTGGATAAACGGCAAACAGCGGTGACAAATGACGGTGACCGGGCTCCACTTCCTGGTAGTCTTTACGCCATTCCTGCAATTGGCCATAACGTCCGATTTGCAGTGGAAGCAGCTTCTTTTCAGCCGCCGAGAGCTTGGCCCGCAGATCCGCGTCCGTATGGAGGATCTGACTCGCCAAGATCACACGATCGAACAGCGCGGTCGTGATCTCGATATCCATAGTCGGGGAGACGTCGAGCGATGCTGGCTTATGATCCGCCGTATAGTAGCGATTTTCAGGCGAGATGGAAGGCCCGCTGACCAAGTGGCCGTGGCCGTCGTCAAACAGGTTCTGGAGAAGATAAATCGCGGTCTCACGAAGAATTGGATAGGCTTTCAGCCGAAGGTAGGCGTCATCGCGCGAGAAATCGTAATGATTCCAGAGCGAAAGACTTAGCCATGCGGCGCCGAACGGCCAGATGCCGGAACCGATTCCATCTATCGGCTCGGTATTGCCCCACACTTCCGTGTTGTGATGCGCGACAAAGCCCTCCGTTCCGTACATCTCGCGGGCGGTGCGCTGGCCGTTCGGCAGCATGGTCATCAACAGGTTATAGAGGCCTTCCGCGGTTTCGCCCAAATTGCAGGTCTCCGCCGGCCAGTAGTTCATTTCCGTGTTGATGTTGATGGTGTATTTGCTGCCCCACGGCGGCGAAAGCTGCTCATTCCATTTGCCTTGCAGATTAGCGGCAATCGAATTTCCCCGGCTGCTCGATTGGAGCAGATACCGGCCATACGCGAAATAAAGGGCTTCGAGCCCGTTGTCCTGAGCGCCCTTTTTGAAACGCACAAGCCTTTGATCTGTCGGCAGCGCTTCGAGGGTCGCGTCCGGCGCACCGAGCTTCAGAGCCACGCGCGCCGCCATCCGCCGGAAATCGGCGCGATGCCGCGCCAGCAGGTCCGCATACGGCCGTTTGGCAGCCCGGCTCAACTGATCCTTGCAGCGCGCGTCGGGATTTGCGTCGCGTACGTTTGTTGCCGCCGTAAACACAAGAATTGCTTCAGTAGCTTTCGTCACGTGCAGGACCGTGCCTTCGGGGGCGACGTGTCCTCCGATTGCGATCGCACGAACGGC
>Ga0134128_10001999_pt1 | contig 25582 bp, 22 predicted proteins | sample KB31754_FD_96462 | JGI IMG/M metagenome (GOLD analysis project Ga0134128, IMG submission 96462) | Terrestrial soil microbial communities with excess Nitrogen fertilizer from Kellogg Biological Station, Michigan, USA - KB3-175-4 | ecosystem: Environmental > Terrestrial > Soil > Unclassified ...
GCGAGTGGGTCTGATCCGAATCGCTGCGGTAGACCTTGCCGGGGGCGATGACGCGGATCGGCGGCTGCCTGCCCTTCATCGCACGGATCTGCACCGGCGAGGTATGCGTGCGCAACAGCCGGCCATCGGGAAAGTAAAATGTGTCGTGCATCGCGCGCGCAGGATGGTGCGCCGGAAAATTCAACGCCTCGAAGTTGTGCCAGTCGTCCTCGATCTCCGGGCCTTCCGCGACCGAGTATCCGAGTTGCGCGAAAATCGAAACGATGCGCTCGAGCGTGCGCGTAACCGGGTGGATCGTGCCGCGTTCGCCGTCGCGGCCGGGCAGCGTGACATCCACGCTTTCAGATGCCAGCCGTTGTGCCAACGCGGATTGCTCCAGTTGTTGCCGGCGCGATGCGATGGCCGAGGTCAGTTGGTCGCGCGCCGCATTCACCGCCGCACCGCGTACCTTGCGCGCATCCGGCGGCAATGCGCCGAGGGATTTCAATTCGGCGGTGACCGCGCCGCTCTTGCCGAGCAGCGCCACGCGCAGCGTTTCCAGCGCATCCAGCGAGGCGGCCGCCTCGATTTCGGCGAGCGCCTGCGTGATGCGGGACTCCAGATCATCCATCAACGCGATCCCCCAAAAGCAAAACGGGAAGAAGGCTGGGCCTTCTCCCCGCTTGCTTCATGATAGCCGTTTGGCGCCAAGCGCCGAAACGGTTCAAGCAGCCAGGTTGGCCTTGGCCTTTTCCGCCAACGCGCCGAACGCCGCGATGTCGTGCACGGCGAGATCGGCCAGCACCTTGCGGTCCACCGTGATCTGCGCCTTGGCCAGGCCATCGATCAGGCGGCTATATGACAAGCCGAACTGACGCGCGGCAGCGTTGATGCGCACGATCCACAATGCGCGGAACTGGCGCTTCTTCTGCTTGCGGCCGATGTAGGCGTACTGCTGGGCCTTGGTGACCGCCTGCTTGGCAACGCGATAGACCTTGCGCCGGGCGTTGTAATAGCCCTTGGCGGCCTTGAGGGTTTTCTTGTGACGCGCACGCGCGGTGACACCACGTTTGACTCGTGCCATGGTGGTGTCCTCTTACGCGTAGGGAAGCATGCGTGCGACGCGGCCAGCGTCGCAGGCGCGCACGTGATTGGGGGCGCGCAGGCCGCGCTTACGCTTGGTCGACTTCTTGGTCAGGATGTGCGACTTGAAAGCGTGCCCGGCCTTGAACTTGCCGGAGGCGGTCTTGCGGAACCGCTTGGCAGCGGCCCGATTGGTCTTGATCTTGGGCATGTGAAACTCCGTTTGGTTTTTGATTACTGACGAGGGCGGTGATCTTGCGATCACACTTTCCGTCCATGCCCTTGTCGGCTTATGCGGCGTTGCTGCTGCCGCTTCCGCCAGCCGTCCGCGGCTGGTCGTGTGCGCCTTGAACAACGAAGCGCGAATTGCTGATTACTTCTTCTTGGGTCCGATCATCATCGTCATCTGCCGCCCTTCCAGGCGCGGAAACTGCTCGACCACCCCTTCCTCGCCGATATCGGTCTGGATGCGCCGTGCCAACGCGATGCCCAACTCCTGATGCGACATCTCGCGGCCACGGAAGCGGATGTTGACCTTGACCTTGTCGCCCTCGGCCAGAAACCGCTGCATGTTGCGCAGCTTGATGTTGTAGTCGCCCACGTCCGTGGTCGGGCGGAACTTCAATTCCTTGATCTCGACCTGCCGAGTCTTGCGCTTGGCCGCGTGCGCCTTCTTCTGCTGCTCGAACTTGAACTTGCCGAAGTCCATCACGCGGCAGACCGGCGGATCAGCGTTCGGCTGGATTTCGACCAGATCGAGCCCGGCCTCCTCGGCCATGCTCAGCGCGTCGTCGCGATCCAGGATGCCGACCTGTTCCCCATCGGCGCCGATCACACGTACACGCGGTACGCGGATGTCCTGATTGCGCCGATTGCTCTTGTTTTCAGTAGCGATACTTTTATCTCCTGAACCTCATGCCAGCATGTCTGGCAACCATCCGTCAGCGCGGAGCGGACTCGCTCTGCAAGCGTTCGATGAAGGCCGGCAGCGACATGCTGCCAAGATCCTCACCGGAACGTGCGCGCACGGAAACGGCACCCGACTCTTTCTCGCGGTCTCCGACCACGAGCAGGTAGGGCACCTTGTGCAAGGTATGCTCGCGAATTTTATAGCCTATTTTCTCGTTGCGCAAATCGGCCCGGGCGCGGAAGCCCTGCTGAACGAGGGTTTCGGCCAATTGCGCGGCAAAATCGGCCTGGGCATCGGTGATATTCAGCACCACCGCCTGGGTGGGGGCCAGCCAGGCCGGGAAATTGCCGGCATGGTGTTCAATCAGGATGCCGATGAACCGCTCCATCGAGCCGACGATGGCCCGGTGCAGCATCACAGGATGGCGGCGCTGGCTGTGCTCGTCAATATATTCGGCGCCCAGACGCTGGGGCATCATGAAATCCACCTGCATGGTGCCGAGCTGCCAGGTGCGGCCGATGGCATCCTTCAAGTGATACTCGATCTTCGGGCCGTAAAAGGCGCCTTCGCCGGCGAGTTCCTGCCATTCGGCGCCACAGGCCCGCAGCGCGTCGCGCAAGGCGGCTTCGGCCTTGTCCCAGATTTCATCTGAACCGATCCGCTGCTCGGGCCGCAGCGCCAGCTTGATCGCGACATCGGTGAATCCGAAATCGCGATACACCGCCAGCGCCTGGCTATGGAAGGCGGTGACCTCCGACTCGATCTGCGCCTCGGTGCAGAAGATATGGCCGTCGTCCTGCGTGAAGGCGCGCACGCGCATGATCCCGTGCAGCGCGCCGGAAGGCTCATTGCGGGTGCAGGACCCGAACTCCCCGTAGCGGATCGGCAGGTCGCGGTAGCTGTGCAGGCCGTCGTTGTAGATCTGCACGTGACCCGGACAATTCATCGGCTTGACCGCGTAGGTGCGCTTCTCCGACTCGGTGAAGAACATGTTGTCCTTGTAGTTGTCCCAATGTCCGGATTTCTTCCACAACGAGACATCCAGGATCGAGGGGCAACGCACTTCCCGATAACCCGATTCTCGATACACCTTACGCATGTGCTGCTCGACCTGCTGCCACAGCGTCCAGCCGTTGGGATGCCAGAACACCATGCCCGGCGCCTCTTCCTGCTGGTGGAACAGGTCGAGCTGCTTGCCGATTCTCCGGTGATCGCGCTTTTCGGCTTCCTCCAGTTGAGTGAGGTACGCCTTGAGGTCCTTCTCGTTCAACCACGCCGTGCCGTAGATGCGGCTCAACATTTCGTTGTTGGCATCGCCGCGCCAGTAGGCGCCAGCGGTCTTCATCAGCTTGAACGCTTTCAGCTTGCCGGTATCGGGCACGTGGGGGCCGCGACAGAGATCCGTGAACTCCCCCTGCGTGTAGAGCGACAGCTCCTCATTGGAAGGAATGGATTCGATGATGCGCGCCTTGTATTCCTCGCCGATGCCGCGGAAGAATTTCGTCGCCTCGTCGCGCGATTTCACGCTGCGCGAAACCGGCAGCGATTCCGCCGCGATCTTTTTCATCTCCGCTTCGATTGCCGGCAGGTCCTCGGGCTTGAAGGGTTCCTTGCGCGCGAAGTCGTAATAAAAGCCGTTCTCGATCACCGGGCCGATGGTGACCTGCGTGCCCGGATACAGCCGCTGCACCGCTTGCGCCAGCAGGTGCGCGGTGGAATGACGGATCACGTCCAACGCCTCGGGTGATTTCTCGGTAACGATCTCCACGCGTGCGTCGTCATCCACGTTGCGCGAGAGATCCACGAGCTTTCCATCGATCTTGCCGGCAATGGCGGCCTTGGCAAGACCCGCGCCAATGGAGGCGGCGACATCACGCACGCTGGGCGGATTGTCGAATGACTTGGTGCTGTTATCGGGGAGCGTGATGGTGATCATGGGAACTGGAACCGGAATGGAAGCGAGTTTTTTGGGGTTCGTCATTCCTGCCCCGGATCAAGTCCGGGGCAGGCCGGGCTTCGCCCGAGCCGGAACCCAGTGACTTTGCATGCAGGAGCCTGCTTGCCGCGACCAAAAACAGTGCGCGCCGGTCGCTTGCAGCAAGCTCGTACACAAGGGTGACGGAAACAAAACCGAAGGGCGAATACAAAAAAAGACGCGCGAGGCGTCCTTTCGGAGGGCCGCGCGATAAGCTCAATCAGAGGGTCGTAGTTGCCATGTCGCACGCTCGGCTGCACGTTTCCGTGCGCCACCCTTCGGCAAATGATCGGACTTCGGAAATTACCGCAGCCTCGACGGCCCGTCAACGCGCGGGTCGGCCAAGCCGTGCGTTGCGCGTGACAGAACCGCTACTTCGACGGCGCAGCCGCGCGCGCCGCTTTCACTTGCTCGGCCGTGATCAATCTTGCCTGATTGCCCCACGAGGATCGCTCGTGGTTGGCGATGTCCGCGATATCGACGTCATTCAACGTGCCGCCGAAGGGCGGCATCGGCGTCTGGTAGAGGGTGCCACCGATGTTCTGGCCTTGCAGTCCGTGCAGGATGGTTTCGATCTGCCTGGTGGGATCCGGATTCAGCACCACCGGATCGGCCTTGAGCGGTGGAAACGCACCGGGCAGTCCCATGCCGGTGGCCTGATGGCACGCCGAGCAAGTGGTGGTGAACAGCGATGCACCGTGCGCTGCGTCGAACTTGTAAGGGCGGGTCGGTGCGGCAGGCGCGGGCGCGTTTGCTGCCGGCGCCGCACTGGTGGCGGGCGCGGCACTCGCCATCGCCGCAGGGGTCGCAACCGGGGTTCCCGGCGGCGGTTCCGCGTTGGTGCCGACGGCGAAGATGCCCTGCGCGCCGATGGACATGTGCGCCATATCGTGATCCACGAACGCATATTTGCCCGCATCAGGAATCATCAAATCGAACACCGCACCCGCACCCGGTGAAACCAGGTAAGTGGAAACGCCGCTCAACGCGTGCGCCGGATCCCCGTCGGGATAAACCTTGTCGAAGATCGCGCCGATCACGTGGAAAGAACTCGACAGATTCGGACCGGCGTCCACGAAATAGATACGCACGCGCCTGCCCGGCGTGACCGGCAGCGGATGATCGCGATACTGGAATGCGGCGCCGTTGAAAACGACCTCATCCGGTCGCTCCTCGGTCATCTTCTGATAATCGGCTCCCATCAGTTTTCCGGAAACCTGCTGGGTGTACCACTCGCCCTGCACCAGCACGTAACTTTCTTCCGCAGGCGGCAAGGGCGTCGCGGGGTCCACGATCAGCGCGCCATACATGCCGTTTGCCATGTGCAGCAACACCGGGGGCGTGCCGCAGTGATAGACGAATGCACCGGGCACGCGCGCAACAAACGAATACGTCATGGATTTGCCGGGCATGATGTCCACGTAATGCAAACTCGGCGGCGTCATGGCGGCATGGAAGTCCAGCGAATGCTGCATCGTGCCGCGATTGGTGAAGGTGACGTTGATCGTCTGTCCCTGGCGAACGTGGATGACCGGGCCTGGCACGCCGCCCCCGAAAGTCCAGGCCTGGTATCGCACGCCGCTGGCGATCGCAACGTTCTTGTCGGTGGCCTCGATGTTGACGTCCACACTATTGCCCGGCGTCAGCGGCGGCAGACGCGCATCGCGCGCCTGCGGGATGGGCTCGCTGGATGCCAGCGACAGCGGCGACACCGCAGCCGCGGCGGCAGTAGGCGTCGGCGGCCGCACGTTCAAGCTGCTGTGCAGTCCGGCGACGAGGAAAAAAACCAGCAAGGCGATGCCGATCAACGCCGGCGCCTGCACGCGCCAGGACATCGGATGCACCGCGACCGGCAGCGTGTCGGCGCGCCAGTCGGAAATCAGCCGCCAACGCGACCAGGCTTGCTCGATGTAGTAATCAATACTGTAGGGGCTCGGGCCCGCGCGGCTGATGACGATCAGCGCGACGAACACCAGCACGTAAATGATGCCGGCGCCCATGTTGGTCGCGCCGACCGTGTACGGCCCGCCGAAGCCTTCTGCAGTGCTCCAGATCAGCAGGCTGAACAGCGCACCCAGCGCATAGATCGTCTTGCGCGCGAACCCCAGCACCAGCGCCGCCGCGAGCCCGGTTTCGATCGCGCGGGTGAGCCACACGAAAACCCCGGCATTGGGCGTGACGAGCCAGATCCAGAAATTGAACCACCATGCCGACCAGCCGGGCTGCCCCTGCGCGGCATTGTGCAGGTAGCCAACGTAATGGACCGCAAAGCCCGAGGTCCAGGTGAACGCGGCGTTGGCCACCCAGATGAGGCCGAAAGCGACCCGCAATGCGGTCCTCGCCATTGCCGGCCGGGCTTCGAAGAAGTGCTCGCGAACCTGCGCGTGTGACATGCGACGCTCCTCGTCGGTTTGAGGCGGGCAAGCAAGAAGCTGCCGTCGCAGTCTATCCAGAATTCGTCGATATTCCCGGATTGAAATCAAACCTCGGCGCCGAGCGATTGCGCCGGCGTCACGGTCGCTATGTGCCGGTTTGCCGCAAAGAACCCGGCCGCGCGCGCGGCGCTGGAAACGCGCGGATTACGGTGTGTCGCGGAGATCGACACTGACGCGTGCACTCCAATCCTCTCCCGAGCGGAAAAGAATGAGAGCCAAATCACCGGTGCCACCACCAGAGCACGCAGCGTCAGGCTTCGATCACGATGGTTTGCCGGTGGAGGGGTTTCAATCTCATGAACAGGTCGCCTGCTTCTCGGCTACGGATGAAGCACCACCTTGATCGCCCCATCCTGCTTCTTCTGGAAGATCTCGTAGCCATATGGCGCCTGGTCCAGCGGAAGATGATGGGTGGCGAGATCTTCCGCGCCCAGCGGATCGTTGTCGTCCAGAAGCAGCGGCATGATCTCCGGCACCCAGCGCTTGACGTGCGCCTGGCCCATGCGGAACTGGATGCCCTTGTCGAACATCTTCATCATCGGCATCGGATCGGTCTGGCCGCCATAGACACCGATGACCGACACCGTGCCGCCGCGGCGCACCGTCTCGATCGCCGCATCCAGCGCGGCCAGGCGATCCACGCCCATCTTCGGGATGATCTTTTCCGACACCGCATCCGGCATCAGGCCCGCGGACTTCTGCATCATCTCCTGCACCGGCGCGCCGTGCGCCTCCATGCCGACCGCGTCGATCACGCCGTCCGGCCCGCGCCCATCGGTCTGCTCGCGGAGGTAGCCGGGCACGTCGTCCACCTGGCTCATGTCGATGGTTTCCACGCCGTGGCGTCGCGCCATCTGCAGGCGCTCGGGCACGCTGTCGATGCCGAACACGCGCTCGACACCTTTGACCTTGGCGATGCGGCAGCACATCTGGCCGATCGGCCCGAGACCGAACACCGCAAGCGAACCGCCTTTCGCAACGTTGGCGTATTCGACCGCCTGCCACGCGGTCGGGAGCACGTCGGAGAGATAAAGAAAGCGCTCATCGGCCGGTCCTTCCGGCACCACGATCGGGCCGAACTGCGCCTGTGGCACGCGCAGGTACTCGGCCTGCGCGCCCGGCACTTCACCGTACAACTTGGTGTAGCCGAACAATGCCGCGCCGTTGCCCTGCTCGGTCACCTGCGTGGTTTCGCACTGCGCGAACAGGCCGTGGTTGCACATCCAGCAATGCCCGCAGGAAATATTGAACGGCACCACCACGCGATCGCCGCGCTTGATGTTCTTCACCTCGGAACCGACCTCCTCGACGATGCCCATCGGTTCGTGACCGATGATGTCGCCCTCTTCGAGAAACATCGTCAACACGGAATAAAGATGCAAATCCGAGCCGCAGATCGCGGCCGAAGTGATGCGGATGACCGCATCGGTGGGCTCGATGATTTTCGGATCGGGCACGTTGTCTACCCGGAAATCCTGCTTGCCATGGAATGTAACGGCTTTCACGAGAACCTTCCCTGGGACGCCTTGCGCAAACGCACGATGCGAGCGACAGCATGACCGCGTGCGCGGAAACAAACGGTCGGCGTGCGGTCAATGCGATGTGTAGAAAGGCGGCGCACGCCGTTCGTCGGCGCGGAACCAGGCGAAGAACACCACGCACAGCGCGGCAACGTGGATGAGGTTTGAGGGAATCCACATGATGATGCCCGCGAGCTGCTGGTCGGCCAGCGTGCTCATGCCGTAGCGCGCGGTGTCCAGATGCACCGCGTAAATCGGATGCGGCGCCAGTGTGAGTACCGCGCCGATCAGGCTCATCACAAAACCGGACGACACCACGAACAGGATGGTTGCGCCGTAACTCAGACTCCGGCGCTGACCGTAGGGCTCGATCACGATGGTCCAGAACGCCAACGAGAATGCGAGAAAACTCAGGTGTTCCAGATCGTGTATCCACTCGTGCTGCAGCGCCCAGACGTACGGCCCCGGCAGATGCCAGAAGCACAGCGCGATCGTCAGCAGCATCCATACGACCATAGGCCGCATCAGTCCATGAAAGGTGGTCTGCAACCCGGCACGCGACCAACTGCGCACAATCCAGCGCCGCGCATCCAGATCGAATGCCCACAGCCAGGTGATCACCGGCCTGCCCGCCACCAGCAGCGGCGGAATGACCAGCAGCAACAGCATGTGTTGCAGCATGTGCGCGGAGAACAGGTCATCCGCCGCAGCATCCAGCGGCGATTCAAGGGCGAGCAGCAGCACCGCGATGCCCGTCAGGAAAGAAAGCGCGCGCCAGCGGCCGAGAATGCGGCTGCGCTGCTCACGACCCATCCTCCACATTCCGATCAGATAGGGGATCGTGGTGACGGCGATGCACGCCAGCAGCCAGGGTTCCCAGTTCCATTGTGTGAGGAGTTGCCACATACGAAATCCATTTCGCAGCGCGGCTTCAACCGCCGGCCTTATCGCTTGCGAACGGCGAGTCGAGGCCCGCCCGGCGCCGCATCAACGGTTACAGCGCATCAATAATTGCAAACCGGCTCGATGAACACCATCAGGATGGTGAAGATCACTGCGATGGTGAACAGCGTGCTGGTGAGCACCGCCCATTGCGCGATGTAGCGGTTGCGGCGCTGGCCGACGTGGCGCAAATCCGCGCCGCGCCAAGCGGCCCATTGTCCGAACGCGGTGATGAGCGCGAGCAGGCAGACCGCGATCGCGAACAGGTCGATGCCGATCAGGATCCAGGACAGACCGCCCCAGACCGGCACCTCCAGCGGAATCTCGTGCGGAAAACAGGCGTGGCTGGCCAGAGCGTAATTGAAAACAAGCTGGGTCATCCACGCCAGCGGCGCGGCGAACACCGCATAGTTCAGGGCGAAGCCGACGGCCAGGCGCGCATCCGGCGGCGCATTGGGATTGGTCATGGCAGGCACGGCGGGCGATACCTCAATGCGGGGAAATGTAGGGAAGCAGGTACAGCGTGACGAAGATGGCGATCCACACCAGCACCACGAAGTACCAGTACATGGCGGCGACGCTGATCGGCGCGTAACGTTGCGGGCTGATGTGCCCCATCGCGCTCCACAGCACCATCCCGGCCAGAATGAGCACGCCGACGATCGCGTGCAGCACGTGCGCGGCCGTGATGACGTAGAACAGCGAGCTGTAGGCATCCGCATTGAGCACGAACGGCTCGATCTTCCAGTCGAGGAATTGCAGGATCACGTACAACACGCCCAGCAGCAGCGTGACAAGTATTCCGATCACCAGCCGCGGCGGCTTCGCAAGTCGGATGCTGTGCTCCGCCCACCACATCGTGCCTGCGCTGATCAGCAGCGCCACCGTAGTGGGAATTGCATAGCGCAGCGGCGGCAGTCCGCTCGGCGGCCACGGCTGCGAATTCTGCGATTGCAGATAGAAGTAGCTGAAGATCAGATACGCGAACAAGGAAGTCTCGGTGCCGATCAGCGCCAACATGCCCCACCAACCGGAGGTGCGGAATCCCGCCTTGCCCACCGGCAGCGGCCGCGGCAGCGTGCCTTCTTCGTAGATCGTACTCATGCGCGGATCTCCCAGCCGGTTTCGGCATTGGGCCAGAACCAGTAGAACAACGCCGGGATCATCGCGAGCATGCAACCAAACGCGACCCACCACATCGTCAGCAACATGCCGACGAAGGTGCCCGCGATCAGCAGCGCCATGATCAGCGGCGCGAGCGTCGGATGCGGTTGCTTCAGGATCACGTCGGGCTCGGCGTCGAGCACGGTGGTGCCGGGAATCTCGTGCTCGTGGTCGAGCACCGCGCCCTCTTCCAGGATGCTGCGGCCGCCCTTCTCTTCCAGCCGGCCTTCCCACAGCGGATGCAGACTGCCCACCTGCGGGATCACCGCGAAGTTGTAGCTGGGCGGCGGTGATTCCGTGGCCCACTCCAGCGAATCGGCATCCCACGGATTCGGCGGCGCCTTGCGGCCGGCGAACAGACTCATCACCACGTTGATCACGAACAGCAGTACGCCAAGCGCGAAGATGAAGGCACCGATAGTCGTGACCAGGTTGAGATCGCCCCAGCCCATCGAGGCGGGATAGGTGTAGATGCGCCGGGGCATGCCGGCGAGTCCCGAGATGTGCATCGGGAAGAAGCCGACGTTGAATCCGATGAACATCAGCCAGAAATTCCACCAGCCCAGTTTCTCGCTCAGCATCTTGCCGCTCATCTTCGGGAACCAGTGATAGATTCCGCCGATCACCGGGAACACGTTGATGCCGATCAGCACGTAGTGGAGGTGCGCCACCACGAAGTAGGTATCGGTGAGTTGCCAGTCGAGCGGCACCGCAGCGGTCATGAAACCCGACACGCCGCCGATCACGAACAGCACCACTTCGGCGGCGAAGAACTTGAACGCGGTGGTGAACACCGGCCGTCCGGTCCAGATCGTCGCCACCCACGCGAACACCGAGACCGCCGAGGGAATGACGATCACGAAACTCGCGGCGCTGAAGAAGCCCATCGCCACCGCCGGCAAGCCGGTCGAGAACATGTGGTGCACCCACACGCCGAAGCCGAGCACCATCGTCAGGATCGTCGCCAGCACCACCGCCGACTGCGCCACCAACGGTCGCCGGCAGTAAACGGGCAGCGCCTGCGAGACGATGCTCATCGCCGGTAGCACGATCGCGTACACCCAGGGATGGCCGAAGATCCAGAACAAGTGTTGCCATAGCAGCGGCCGACCGCCGACGGCGGGATCGAAAAAGTGCGTGCCGAATTGACGGTCGCACCACAGCAGGAAGAAATCCAGGCTCACGGCGGGCACCGCGAACAGCAGGCCGACGTTGGCGGTCAGCGTGCCCCAGATCATGATCGGCACGCGGCTGATGGTCATGCCCGGCGCACGCGTGCGGAACGCGGTGGCAATGAAGTTGATTGCGCCGGCGGTGGTGGAAATGCCGAGGAAAATCATCCCCAGCGAGTAAATGTCCACGTTCCAATCCGGGTCATACGCGCGCGAAGCCAGCGGCACGTAGTTGAACCAGCCGACATTGGTGCCCTTGCCTTCCCAGAAACCGATGTAAAGAAAAATGCCGGCCAGCAGGAACACCCAGTAGGTGAACATGTTGATGCGCGGGAACGCCATGTCGCGCGTGCCGAGGATCAGCGGCCACAGGTAATTGCTGAAGCCCGAGAGGATCGGCAGCGAGTACAGGAAGATCATCGTCATCCCGTGCATGCTGAAGAACTCGTTGTAGAGCGCCGGCGTCAGCAGATGCTCGTCGGGTTGCGCCAATTGCAAGCGCATGCCGAGCGCTTCCAGTCCACCCACGATCAGGAAGATGAAAGCGGTGAAGATGTAACGATGACCGATCTTTTTGTGATCCACGGTGGAAAGCCAGCCGAGCAGGCCGGGTTTGTCTTTCCACATCTGCTCCAGTTTGTCGCGCAGTTCCGGTGTGGGCCGGGCGATCACCGGGGTGCGAAAAGTGGGGTTTACGGCCATTGCTTCAATTCCTTTTGCAATCTTTCCTGACCGCCGATTCAACGGTCGCCTGCGCGCAGGCTCCTACGAAGCTGCTGTTGCAGGAGCGCGCCTGCGCGCGACCACGGAGCTCTTCGGCCATGGACGGCGCTCCTTGAACCGCCGTCGCGCGCAGGCGCGCTCCTACCTGCGATGGCGGGCCGAGGTTTCATTTCAACGTCTGCAAATAAGCCAGCAGCGCCTGCAACTGCGGGCCGCTGAGGTTTTCGGTTGGCATGTCGTTGCCAGGCTTGATTGCCTGCGTGTTCTCGATCCAGGCGGCAAGGTTCGCGGTGTTGTCCGGCAGCGTGCCGGCGGCGATCGTGCTGCGGCTCATGAGATGCGTAAGATCCGGACCCATGCCGCCCTGGCTGCCGGCCACGCCTCGCACGGTATGGCACATTGCGCAGCGCGCCTCGAATACGGATTGCCCCTGCAGCGCGAGTCCGGCCGGCGGACCGGACGCATCCTGCAACTGATGCGTCCACCATGCGTCGAAGTCCTTGGGATCCTGCGCGACGACGTACACGCCCATGTGCGCGTGCTGCAGTCCGCAGAACTCGGTGCACTGCCCGCGATACAGACCTGCCTTGCCCGCTTCCAGCCATGCGACGTTGGTCTGGCCGGGAATGGTGTCGGTCTTGCCGGCAAGCTGCGGCACCCAGAACGAATGGATCACGTCCGCGCTCATCAATCTCAGACGCACCGGAATGCCGACCGGCACGTGGATCTCGTTGGCGGTGTCGAAGGTGCGCGCGGGTTTGCCGTATTCGAGATAGCGCACTTCCCACCACCATTGATGGCCGGTGATCTCCAACGTGATCTGCGGATGTCCCGGCGGCGCGGCAGTGGCGCCCAGCACGAAGAAGGTCCAGATCGCCGACAACAGCAACAACACGATTGAAACCGGCACGCCGATCATCAGCCACGGCATGCCGTTGGGACCGCGCGTCACCACCGGCCAGCCTTTTTCGTCGTAGGCACCGTGGTCGCGCTTCCACCAGATGCCGATCAACACCGCGAGCACGATGAACAGCACCACGAACGAGGACAGCGCGAGCAATCCCCAGCCCAGTTCCTTGATCGGTCCGGCCGGCCAGCCGTGCGAAACCAGATACGTCATCGGCCATGCGCCGGCTGCGCCCGGCGCGAGCAGCAACGCAAGAGCCAGACTCGCAAGAAGCGTCCGGCAGGGACGCCGGGCTTGTTCCTTGCCGTCAGGGAGGACGGCTGAAATAAGCACTTTCATGGACGCCCACCCGACGTGCTCGGCGGCTTCGGATGCGTGGGCGGTGCGGGATGCGGCGACTTCGGCGTCTGCGGCGCGGGCTTCTCCTGTTTCGGCATCGGTGGTGGCTCCAGCTTGCCCGGCGGATGCGGAGTGTTGCCGGGTGCGGAAGTCGAACCCAGCTTGGTGACGGGCTCGAACTCGGGATTGGGTTGCGACAAGGTCTCAACGTAAGTCACCAGCGCCCAGATCGCCTGCGGCGGGAGCGTGGTGCCCCACTGCGGCATGCCATTGGGGCGGCCATGCTCGATCGTCAGATAAATGTCGGCCGGATCGTTGCCGTAAATCCAGACCTTGTCCGACAGCGCCGGGCCCATGCCGCCGCCGCCGCCCGGCGCGTGGCAGCCGGCGCAGTTCAATGAGTTGAACAGCTTCTTGCCTTCCATCCAGGCGTTCTTGTTGCCTTCATAAGGATTTTTGACCTGGCCCGGCTGGCCGATATGCAACCCGGAAACCGGCACGCGCTGGAGTTGCACGTCCGGGGATTCGACGGGCGGCAAGGCGACAGCCTGCGCGACGGCCAGCGCGGCTACGGACAGGCCGCACGCTGCGATGGCAAACGACATCATCAGATTTTTCATCGTGCCCTCCATGGTCGAAACCAGCGCGCGTGCGCGATGCCTTGAACGGCATCGGCTGCGATGATTTCCGAGGCAAAGATGCCGGTCAGGAGCCGCGCCATGGATGGTTGCCTGCTCATGCTTCCCTTCGCGAACACCCTCGCTCTCCTGCTATTTGGTTGACGTGATCTGCGCGGTGTCCTGGCCTGCCGTCGGCATGGCTTCCATCTTCAATTGCGGCACGCCGTACCCGGTGAGCAATGCCTCGATCGCACCATGCTTTTGGCGCAGGAACGCGTTCAACTTGTCGCGCAGGGCGGTATCGCCATGCCGCACCGCCATCGAAATCGAAAATTCAAAGGGCAAAACGGTGTGCACGTCGGTGATCGGCACCACCGTCAGCTTCACCGGCTCGCGCGTGGCGAAATAGCCGGCCAGCGGCCCCCACGCGATCGCGACATCCACGTCGCCTTTCGCCACCGCTTCCATCAGATCGGCAGCAGGGTTGGGCCGTCCAAAATCGGAGAACAATTTGTAGAGGTGCACGTTGCTGACGATGCCGCGATGCGCGAGCACCGAGCCGCTGGGCAAATCGGCCCAGTCGTCGCCGATCGCGTGCACACCGATTACCAGTTTGTGCAGACGCGGATCGTCCAGCGACTTCAATCGGTACCGCGCATTCGCGCGATACACCAGTGCATAGGTCGAGCGGTAATACGGATCGGTGGTGAGCGCTTCCTTGTCTTCGGTGGGCAGCGACATCACCACATCGCAGCGGTTTGCGTCGAGCGTGTCGCGCAGGAACTGCTTCTGCTGCATCGCCCAGGTGTATTCGACGGGCTTGCCCATCCAACTCCCGAGCATCTGCGCCAGCTTGTTCTCGAAACCCTGGCCGGCCCGGTTGGAGAACGGCAGATTGTTGGGATCGGCGCACACGCGCAGCGCGCTACCCGTCTGCGCGGGCGCCGCGCCCGGATATTGCGTAGGCGTGGTTTGCGCAAAAGCGGATGCCGGCACGATCAGCGCAAGCACCAGCGCTTGTCCTGCGCAAGAAATCAAACGGAGCCACGGAGAAGCGTGGCCGGAAATGGCTGCTTTCACGCGCAGGGATGCGCACAAACCCATCACGGCGAACCTCCCGCCGTCGGCAATGCGAACACGTACAACTCACCGCCTTTGGCCGTGTAGTCCGGCAAATCCTGGGTGGCGCCGACGAAACCCAGCGCGCCGTAGGGATTGCGAGCGTCCAGGTCGCCCGATACCACCGCGCCCGACCAACCGCCGACGCCCGCCAGCACCGCGACATACTCGCGTCCGTCCGGCCCCCGGTAGGCGATCGGCTGCCCGTTGATGCCGGAGCCGAGCCGGATCTTCCACAGCAGTTTTCCGGTCTTCGCATCCACCGCTTTGAACCAGCGATCCATCGTCCCGTAGAAGGCGATGCCGCCGGCGGTGACCAGCGCACCGCTCCAAACCGGGAAGTTTTCGTGATCCGACCAGACGATCCGCGCGTGCACCGGGTCGTAGGCGGTGAACGCGCCGCGATAGCCGCCCGGACCGGCTTTCATCGCCACCTTGGCGCCCACATACGGCGTGCCTTCGATGTAGCTGACCTTGGAGACTTCCTCGTCCTGGCAGACATTGTTGTGCGGGATGTACAGCATCCCTGTCATCGGCGAATACGCGGAAGGCTGCCAATCCTTGCCGCCGGTCGCGGCCGGACACATATTGCTGACGGTTTCGTTGAGCCTGGGTTCTTCGGCCGGGTTGACGACCGGCGCGCCGGTTTGCAGGCTGACGCGTTCTACCGTATTGGCGCCGGGCATGAACTTTTCCGCGGAAATGATCTTGCCGGTGGTGCGATCCTGCACGTACAGATAGCCATTGCGATCCGGATGCGCCAGCAGTTCACGCGGCTGCCCATTGATGTTGGCATCGAACAGCACGCTTTCGTTGATACCGTCGTAATCATGGGTGTCGTGCGGGTTCCACTGCACCGCCCATTTCGCCATGCCGGTATCGGGATCGCGTGCGAACAGTGTGCAAGTCCAGAAATTCAAGCCCGGGCGCTGGTACGGATTCCACGGCCCCGGATTGCCAGTGCCGTAATAGATGAGATTCAATTTGGGATCGTAAGTAATCCAGCCCCATACCGGGCCGCCGCCGATTTCCCACGCGGCCTTGTTGGGCCAACTGCTCACGCCCAGATTCTTGCCTTTGTCCTCGGGATATGGCGGATTGAAATCGGGGCCGATCAACACGTCCTTGTCGGGGCCGGTGGAATACGCCGTCCATTGCACATGACCGTCGCCGGTGTCGAGCGACTTCATCCAGCCGCGCACGCCGAGTTCGCCGCCACTCACGCCGACCAGCACGTGGTTCTTCACCACCAGCGGAGCCATGGTCATCGTTTCGCCGTGGTTGATCTCGCCCACCTTGGTGTTCCAAATCTGCTTGCCGGTTTTGGCGTCCACCGCGATGGTGTGGTCGTCCAGCGTATTGAAGAAAATCTTGCCGTCCGAATACGCCTCGCCGCGGTTGACCACATCGCAACAGGCCACGCCTTGTGCGGCCCGCTCCGGATGCGGCTTGAATACCCACTTGATCGCGCCGTCGTTCTTGAGATCCAGCGCATAGAGAATGTTGGGCCACGGCGTGACCACATACAGGGTGTCCCCGACCACGATCGGCGCGGCTTCATGCCCATGCAGCACGCCCGTGGAGAAGGTCCATGCGACGCTCAGGTTCTTTACGTTGTTCGCGTTGATCTGGTCGAGCTTGCTGAAGCGCTGGCCGTAATAGTTCTTGCCCGGCATCACCCATTGCGACGGGTCGGTTTCCATCTGCTGAGGATTCTGCGAGCCGCCGCTGTTGCGGGAAGCCTGATTATTCGCGGGCCTGGCCACCGCCGGCGGCTTTTTCTGCTGTGCGGCTTGCGCGTTGGAGAGCAGCATGGGCAACGCTGCGCACACCGCAACGGCGAGGGCGAGTTTCTTCATGTGCATGGAACCTCCGTGTTCCCCGCGACCGGCTCTCGCCGTCGCGCGCAGTTTTGTTGTTCCGCGATTACGGCCCGCCGTGGATCTCCACCGCGGCGTGCGTCAGCAATTGATAGTGCTTCTTCAGCACCGGCAGCGCCTGCACCGCAAGCTGCTTCACCTGCGGCGCGGTGCCCTTGTTCGCCTCGAAAGTGGTCAGTTCGATCGCCTGGATATGCCCGTCGGCTTCCATGTGCGCCCAGGCCTGGTCGAAATCCATGCCGTGCTTGTTCCGGAAGACCTGCATGTCCGACTTTTGCTGCGCGTTCGGCGCATCCGGCAGCTTCACGCCGAGCTGCTTGGCAACCGGTTGAAGCCTGGCATCCAATGCGGCGTGATCAGAAGCCAGCGTGTGCCCCGTCGTCCGGATCGAATCGGCATGACCGCTTTGCGCGGCCAGCGAGCCTGCGGCGATTTCAGCGAGATTGATCTGGTGCGCCTGTTGCAGCCACTTCTGATCCTGCGGCGACGCTTGCGAAAGAACCACGGCGGGCGCGAACCAGAGGGCCAGCAGAACCGCAGCGGGAGCAATCGATTTCATGCATCCGGCATCCTTGCCAGTGGAAAAGCGACTTACGCTCGCAACATAAACTTTGATTCGGGCAGCGTCAAACTCCCTTCGGATTTTCACGCATCGCTCACCACGACGGATGACAAACCGCTGGTGAAACCGGATTACAGCGCGGCCACGGTAGCTTCCGCCACCGCCTGATCCTGCGCGTTGTCGCCGCCGCTCACACCGATCGCACCAAGACATTGGCCATCTTGTTTCAGTGGAATGCCGCCGGGGAAAATCATGACGCGGCCCTGATTGGAAACCTGGATACCGTAGAACGGTTCGCCCGGCTGCGCCTTTTCAGCGAGACCCTTGGTCGGCAGCACGAACATGGCGGAAGTAAACGCCTTGTCTATCGCGATATCCACGCTGCCCTTCCACGCACCGTCCATGTGCGCGAACGCAACCATGTTGCCGCCGTTGTCCACCACCGCGATGTTCATCGGCTGGCCGAGCTCGCGCGCCTTGGCTTCGCCGGCGGCAACCATGCGACGCGCATCATCGAGAGAAACGGTCGATTGTTGAAGCATGACGTGTCTCCTATTTTTCAAGATCGCCCATGATGGCGAAATTCAAAACAGCGCATGGGCGGACCCCGTCCGCAACGACGGGCGATGCCCACCTGCCTGTCAAAGATGCCGATGGCGTCCCTGCATCAGCGCCGCTGCGGCCGCCGCACCCGCGGCCGCGGCGATCACACCCGACACCAGCGGATGACGCGCCGCCGGCGTGTACAGGCTGCGGCGCGGATGCCGATCGGGATAATCGCCTTCGATGCGCCCGTCGTGGCCGGCATGCGCGAGACTGTCCTCGCGTTCGCGCGCGGGCTCGTCGCGCAGTTGCATGTCCGTCATCATCTTGCCGCTGACCCAATCCATCGCGGAAGGGAAGTTCTTGTTCAAGGTGGTCATAACCTTGCCGGCGCCGCCGATGTAGATGTCGCGCACCGGATGGCTGGCTGCATGCAGAATCGCCTGAGCCACGTCTTCGGGTTTGTACAGCGGCGGCGGCAGCGTCGGTTCTTTCGGCATGTAATTGCGTGCGTGCTGCGCGAACGGGGTGGCGATCGCGCTCGGCTTTATGAGCGTCACCGACACGGGCGTGTCCTGCTCCTCCAGCTCCAGCCGCAACGCATCGGTGAAGCCCTTGATCGCGTGCTTGCTGGCGCAATACATGCCCTGCAACGGGATCGACATGTCCGACGCGATGCTGCCCAGATTGATCAGTGCGCCGCCGCGCTGGCGCAGGTGCTTCACCGCGATCTGCGAGCCGTACACCAGGCCCCAGAAGTTGGTGTCGAAAAGGCGGTGGTGATCCTCGTCGCTTATTTCCTCAATGCGGCCGTAGATGGTGACGCCGGCGTCGTTCACCCAGGTATCGAAACCGCCGAAGCGCTCGATCGCGCGATCGGCAATTCGCTGCACCTGTCCGCGGTCGGCGACATCGGCGACCACATGGATGGCTTCGCCACCCAGCGATTCCAGTTCGCGGGCGATCTCTTTCAGGCTGCTTTCGTCGCGCGCGGCCAGCACCAGCTTCGCACCTTTTTTCGCCGCGGCTTTCGCGGCCGCAAGCCCGATGCCGCTGGAAGCGCCGGTGATGACAATGGTTTGTTCCCGGATCGGTTTGAGTCGAATGGCCATCCTAGAATCCTCTTGCAATCGGTGGCGAGTTGAACGTGGCCGGCGATTCCACCGGGCGTTGCCCAGTCTGGAATCCAGCGTATGAAGGACGCGTCTTGTTTGTACGCCAGCGCTGCCCACTGCGGGCAGCCGGTTTGAGCGCGGCCCGCGATCACGCTATAGTTCGCAGCCCTGCGGGGGCGCATAGCTCAGCGGTAGAGCACTACCTTGACATGGTAGGGGTCACAGGTTCGATCCCTGTTGCGCCCACCACTTCGCGTGATGAAAACGGCGAACCCATGCTCGCCGTTTTTGTTTTTGAGTATCCTTCGCGCTTTGGCGGACACGCGCGCATGGAACAGCCCGGCCTGATCGGCGACATCGGCGGCACCAATGCGCGCTTCGCGTTGACCGATCTGTCTGCGCCTTCGCCGGAGATCCTGCATGAGCGCACTTTTGGCGATGGCGAATTTGCCAGCCTCCAGGATGCCGCGCTGCACTATCTATCCGATGTGGCAGTAAAGCCGAAGCGGGCCGCGCTGGCGGTCGCCTCGCCCATCCATGGCGACGAAGTCGTGTTCACCAATCGCGCGTGGTCGTTCAGCCGCGGAGCGGTGCAGCGCGCGCTGGCCCTGGATGAGCTGCAGGTGATCAACGACTTCGGCGCGATCGCGTGGGCGGCGCCGCAACTGGATGCCTCCGTGCGCGTGGTGATGCATGGCCAACTCGCCGCTTCGCTGCAGCCGCCGATCACCTTGATCGGCCCCGGCACGGGGCTTGGCGTTGCGTTGCTGGTCGGCCCGCGGGCGCAGGGCTGGCGCGTGGTGGAAACTGAAGGCGGCCATGCCTCGTTTGCGCCACAGGATAAGGAAGAACATCAGGTCGCGCGCTGGATCGCGGCGCGTTGCGGACGCGTTTCCAACGAGCGCCTGCTGAGCGGCGACGGACTCAGCCATATTGATGCCGCGCTGCGCGGCGTGGTTCCAGCGGCACTCTCCGCGCCGCAGCCTGGCACACGCACGGCAAAGGAAATCGTCGCGGCCGCCTTGCAGGACAACGATGCGGACGCGAAGCGCGCGCTGGATCTGTTCTGCCGCGTGTTCGGCGGCGTGGCCGGCGACGCGGCGCTGCTGCATGGCGCGCGCACGGTGATGATCGCCGGCGGCGTGGTTCTGCATTTCCTGGATTATTTTCTTGCCAGCGAATTCATGCGGCGCTTCAGCGACAAGGGCCGCTATCGCGACTACATGCAGCGCATCGCGGTGCAGGTCATCACGCACGCCAATCCGGGCCTCCTGGGCGCCGCGGTGGCATTGCGAAACTCCGCATAGCAGCCCCGCATTTGCAGCGGGCGGCAAGCTTCCATGCATTTTGTTTGCGGATGACGGCGTATAAAGGAGCGGCATGAACCTTGCGCGACGCCAACTCGAAGGCGAATTGATGGACGACCCATCGCTTGCCGCGCACGCGCATGATGCGGCGTTGCACGGTTTGCGACGCATCAACCTCATCAGCCGCACGGTCGCAAGCCTCTGGCCGACGCTCGCGGGCATCCTCGCGGCGCAACGCGGCGCGCGCGCGTCCTTGCTGGATGTCGCCTGCGGCGGCGGCGATGTCGCGATAGCGATTGCGCAGCATGCGCAGAAACACGGCTTCGAACTCGCGGTGCACGGGTGCGACCTCAGCGACACGGCGCTGCATCACGCTTCCGCGCTTGCGGCGCACGCGCGCGTGCCGGTGACGCTCTTCCGCGCAAACATCCTGTCCGATCCTCTGCCGCAGCGGTACACGATCATCATCAGCACGCTGTTCCTGCATCACCTGAGTGACGCGCAGATCGTGTTGGTGCTGCGCAGGCTTGCCGCGCACACCGATCATCTTGTGATCAGCGATCTCATCCGCGGGCGATTCGGTTACCTGCTGGCCTGGTTCGGCACGCGGCTGCTGTCACGCTCCCCCATTGTTCACGAGGATGGCCTGCGTTCGGTGCGCGCCGCGCTCACGCTCTCCGAAGCGCGCGCACTCGCGGGCGAAGCCGGGTTGCGCAATGCGCGTTTCGAGCGCCGCTGGCCACGGCGATTCCTGATGACCTGGTCGCGCGCATCGAACGGAAATCCCGATGCGGCTGGATGAGCTGCCAGGCGAATGGGATGCGATCGTGGTCGGCGCAGGCGTCGCCGGCGCGATGAGCGCGCTGCATCTCGCGCGTTCAAAGCTGCGCGTGCTGCTGGTTGAGAAATCGCGTTGGCCGCGCGAGAAAGTCTGCGGCGGCTGCCTCAATGCGGCGGCGTTGCGCGCACTCGCCGATGCCGGCGTGTGCTTGAGCCAGGGACGCGGCTACGCGCGCATGCGGCTTGCATCTCGCGCCCGCATGGCGGATTTTCCGTTGCCGGCAGGCTTGGCGATTTCGCGAAAGTGTCTGGATGCGATCCTGGTCGAGCACGCGCTCCGCGCCGGTGCGCACTTTGTATCGGAAGCCCGCGCGAGCCTTGGTGCAGCTGCGCCGCAGGCGCGCGCAGTCGTGTTGCGACAAGGTTCGCAGCAGCGAACCTTTTCCGCCCGCGTGGTGCTCGATTGCGGTGGACTCGCCAGCCGTTTGCTTCCCGAAGTCGATTGGCGGATCGAACCTGGCGCGCGCATCGGCGTGGGCGCGAGCGTTGCCGAGGTACCAGCGTGGTATCGGGCCGGCACGATCCACATGGCTTGCGCGCGTCACGGTTACGTCGGACTGGTACGCGCAGAAAGCGGGACTGCCAATGTTGCCGCCGCGCTGGATCCAGCATGGTGCAGCGAAACCGGCGGACCCGCGCGAGCGGTCGCGCAGATTCTGGAGACCGCCGGCTTTCCGGTCATCGGGAATCTGCATGACCTCCATTGGCTTGGTACACCGCGCCTCACGCGCAGGCGCCGTGCACTGGGCGCCGAACGCGTGCTGATCCTCGGTGATGCCGCCGGCTACATGGAACCGTTTACCGGCGAGGGCATGGCTTGGGCGCTCGCGGATGCGGCGGCCGTGACACCGCTCGCGCGCGCAGCAGTCATGCATTGGGACAACTCCGTCGTAACACGCTGGAGCACACTTCACGCGCGCACCGCGCGAGCTCGGCAACGCGTGTGCCGGAATGTATCGAGGCTGCTGCGGCGCCCGCGCCTGCTCGGTGCGGTGTTGCCGATCATCAACGCCGCACCCACGCTGGTCTCGCCGTTGTCAGCACGGTTGAATCGGGATTTCGGGTTCATCGCAACGGTGCGCAAGTGAGTCCAGTCAGGATTCCCGGCATCGGCACGGCGCTGCCGCGGGCATCGTTCGCCCAGGAAACCGCGATCCCGCTGGCGGCCGCGCGCTGCTGCAACAACGAACGCGAACGCGCCTGGCTGGAGCGCATCTATCGCGCCAGTGGTGTGCGGCGCCGCGGCAGTGTATTGCTCGCTCGCGATGACGATGCCGCATCGGTCGAGGCTTTCTATCCGTCACCGACAAGTCCCGGTGATCGCGGCCCCGGCACGGCCATGCGACTGGCGCGTTACGCGCAGGAAGCGGGGAACCTTGCGGCACGTGCGTGTGCCGATGCATTCGTGGATGCCGCTATCGATCCGACGAGCATCACGCATCTGGTCACGGTGTCATGCACGGGCCTGTTCTCGCCGGGGCTGGATGCTGAGCTGATCGAACGACTGGGAGTGCCGCGCGATGTGGGTCGCGCCAATCTGGGCTTCATGGGCTGTCACGGTGCGCTGAATGGATTGCGCGCGGCGGCCGCGTTCGCGCAGGCGGCACCCGATGCGCGCGTGCTGCTGTGTTGCGTCGAGTTGTGCAGCCTGCACTTCTGTTACGGCTGGAATCCGCAACAGGTGGTCGCCAACGCGCTGTTCGCGGATGGCGCTGCCGCCGCGATTGTCACCCAGGCGATCGGCAACTCGACGTTCAGATTGACCGATTGCGCGAGTCTGCTGACCAGCGATTCGGGCGACGCGATGACCTGGCGCATCGGCGACCACGGCTTTGAAATGGGCCTGACGCAAGAAGTGCCGCGCTGCATCCGCGCCTCACTGCGCGGCTGGCTGGAACCATGGCTCGCGTCGCGTGGGTTGACGATAAATGACGTCGCGCAGTGGGCGATCCACCCCGGCGGCCCGGACATCATTCAAGCCGCGCTCGACGCGCTCGGCTTGCCGGACAATGCAGGCGACGCATCGCGCGCGGTGCTCGCCGCGCACGGCAATATGTCTTCACCGACCGTGCTGTTCATCCTGCAGCGGATGCGCGCAAGCGCCGCTGCCGGGCCGACCGTCGCACTTGGATTCGGGCCGGGGCTGGTCTTCGAGGCGGCGCTGTTTGCGTGACCGGGGGGAATTCGCCATCCCGCTCGACAACTCACTGCATCAACGCCCTTTCCCGCACCTGCTTGATCTCGTCGCGCAGTTTCGCCGCGTCCTCGAACTCGAGATTCTGCGCGTGTTTGTACATCTGCGCTTCGAGTTTGCGGATCAGCGCGGCGGCGGCGTGAGCGTCGAGGCTGGCGTAGTCGTGGGGATCTTCCGCAACCATCTGCGTGGTCATGCCGCGCTGCTTGCTGCGCGCGCGACCGGCCGCGGGTTCGCGTGCGCCCTCCATGACATCGGCGATGTTTCTGACGATCGATCGCGGCGTGATGCCGTGTTCGAGGTTGTATTCAACTTGCCTGGCGCGACGGCGATCGGTTTCGTCGAGAGCGGCCTGCATCGACCTGGTGATCGTATCGGCATAGAGGATCGCCTTGCCGCGCAGGTTGCGCGCGGCGCGGCCGATGGTCTGGATCAAGGAACCCGCCGAACGCAAAAATCCTTCCTTGTCGGCATCCAGGATCGCGACCAGCGAGACCTCGGGCATGTCCAGGCCTTCGCGCAGGAGATTGATGCCGACCAGCACATCGAACTTGCCAAGGCGCAGGTCGCGGATGATCTCCACGCGCTCGACGGTTTCGATATCGGAGTGCAGATAACGCACCTTGATGCCGTGCTCGTGCAGGAAGTCGGTGAGGTTCTCGGCCATGCGCTTGGTCAGCGTGGTGACCAGCACCCGGTCGCCCAGCGCGATGCGCAGCTTGGCTTCACCGAGCAGATCGTCCACCTGGCTGCGCGCCGGGCGTACTTCCACTTCCGGGTCGACGAGGCCCGTCGGCCGCACCACCAGCTCGATCACGCTGTTGCCGGACTTCTGCATTTCGTATTTGCCCGGCGTGGCGGAAACGAAGATGGTGCGCGGCTCGCGCGCTTCCCATTCCTCGAAACGCAGCGGCCGGTTGTCCAGCGCGCTCGGCATGCGGAAGCCGAACTCGACCAGGGTTTCCTTGCGCGAGCGGTCGCCCTTGTACATGCCGCCGAGCTGCGGCACGGTGACGTGCGATTCGTCCACCACCAGCAACGCGTCCGCCGGCAGATAGTCGAACAGCGTCGGCGGCGGTTCGCCAGGTGAGCGGCGCGTCAGGTGCCGCGAATAATTCTCGATGCCCTGGCAGTAACCGATTTCGGTCAGCATCTCCAGGTCGTAGCGGGTGCGCTGCTCCAGCCGTTGCGCCTCGACCAGCTTGTTCTGGTTGCGCAGGCGTTCCAGCCAGTCGGTCATTTCCAGCTTGATCGTCTCGATCGCGTTCAACACACTGGCGCGGGTGCTGGCGTAATGCGTACGCGGATACACGGTGTAACGCGGCACCTTGCGAATGGTCTCGCCGGTGAGCGGATCGAACAGCGCCATACCCTCCACCACGCCGTCGAACAATTCGATGCGCAACGCTTCGGTCTCGTTCTCTGCGGGGAACACGTCGACTACTTCGCCGCGCGCGCGCCAGGTGCCGCGATGCAGTTCGACTTCGTTGCGCGTGTATTGCAATTCGGTGAGATGACGGATCAGTTCGCGCTGGCCGATGCGTTCGCCAACCGACAGGATCAGACGCAGCGAAAGATAGTCTTCCGGGTTGCCCAGGCCGTAGATCGCCGACACCGTGGCCACGATCAGCGAATCGCGGCGCGACAGCAACGCCTTGGTCGCGGCGAGGCGCATCTGCTCGATGTGTTCGTTGAGCGAGGAATCTTTTTCGATGTAGGTGTCGCTGGAGGGAATATAGGCTTCCGGCTGATAGTAGTCGTAGTAGCTGACGAAATACTCGACCGCGTTGTCCGGAAAGAACTGGCGGAATTCGCCATACAACTGCGCGGCCAGGGTCTTGTTCGGCGCCAGCACCAGGGTGGGTTTCTGGATCGCCTGCACCACGTTGGCGATGGTGAAGGTCTTGCCTGAACCGGTGACGCCCAGCAGCGTCTGCGCCGCCAGCCCGGAATCGAAACCCTCGATCAATTTCGCGATCGCCTGCGGCTGGTCGCCCGCTGGCTGGTACGGCGCGACCAGCCGGAACGGTTCGTCGCTGCGTTGCAAAGTGTGGTCATCCATCTCGCAATTATAGGTCGCCCGCCGGGGGCGCCTGCATGAGGCGCCGGACCCCCGGAAAAACGTGCGCGGCATCACATTCGGAGTAAGCTCCGCCGGGTCAAACAGGGGCTCCGGCATGATCACCGCTTCCGCCGCTACCGACACCCAGCAGACTTTTGACGAGGATGCCTGGGACGATCTCCTCAATTACA
>Ga0134128_10002000_pt1 | contig 25574 bp, 13 predicted proteins | sample KB31754_FD_96462 | JGI IMG/M metagenome (GOLD analysis project Ga0134128, IMG submission 96462) | Terrestrial soil microbial communities with excess Nitrogen fertilizer from Kellogg Biological Station, Michigan, USA - KB3-175-4 | ecosystem: Environmental > Terrestrial > Soil > Unclassified ...
CGGCTTGGGCCTGCCGGCGGTCTGGACTTCGGTATCGCTTTCATCGGTATCGCTGAGAGGAAGGTAGCCGGCGAGGCTGGCCCGCTGCACTCCCGGTACTTGGGGAGCCTCGCGCAGCAGGGCCGCTTGAAACTGGCGGCCGCTGGTTTCGCTATAGCCCTGCTGGCCGAGATCGAAGCTGACTGCGAGAACGTGGCCGGCATCAAAGCCCGGTCCCGCAGCTTGTACTCGCCACAAAGAACGCACCATCAGCATAGCGGCCACCAGGGCCAGCAGGGAGAGGGCAGCTTGCGCCGCAACCAAGGTGTGCTTGAGCGCGTACCGCCGAGGCCCGCCCAGAGAGGCAGCGGACTTTAACGCAGGCGCAGGATCGGCATGCGCCGCCTGCAGCGCGGGAATCAGGCCGCACAAAACGGCCGTGAACAGCGAAACCAGAACCGCAAACCCCAGAGTGCGCCAGTCCAAACTCAGGTCAAGAGCCAGAGGGAAGTCGAACAGCGGCCGTAGCGAGAGCAGCAGCCGGTCCAGCCAAAAGGCCAGCAGCAGTCCGGCGGCACCGCCCAGAAAGGAAAGCAGAAGACTGTGGGTGAGCAGTTGCTGAAACAGGCGCGCGCGGCTGCCGCCAATAGCCAGGCGGATGGCCAATTCGCGCCGCCGCTCCACAGCGAGTGCCAGCAGCAGGTTGGCAATGTTGGCGCAAGCCAGCAGCAGCACCAGACTAACTACGCCCAGCAGCATGAGCGTGAACATTGTGACCGCCGAGCGCAATGCCGGACTGAGCAGCCCCGGCGGGGCGACGCCGTACCGCAGTTCGCGATAACTTGGGTCTTGGGCAGCCTGGCTCGTGGCCCAGTTCTCTATCCAGGCGCCGGCTGAGGCTGGGCTGATGGAAGGCTTGAGCCGGCCTACATTCCAGAAGCTCCGATTGTGCTGGTTGCTGATCCAATCTGCCGTCCTGGAACCGGGATTGAGGAGAGCATGGTTGGTAATGGGAACCCACAGATCCACAGCCAGGATTCTCTCCGTGCCGATAAAGCCTTGAGGCGCCACTCCGATCACAGTGAACGGATGTCCACTGAGAGGTATGGTCTTGCCGAGGATATGCGGATCGCCGCCTAGAACCGTTTTCCAGAAGTTGTAGCCCACAACCACGACCGGGTTGCTGTCTAACACTCGCCCTTCATTTCCGGAAAAAGCACGTCCCAGGAGAGGTTTTACCCCGAGGACGTCGAAATAATCTGCGGAAACTTCGTAATCGGGCACAGACTGGCTGTGGGCGCCGCGGCCGTAGATTACTCCCGCCGCCCAGAACGCCGTAAAACCGGAGAACACCGGATTGTGGTCGCGGATGGCCAGGTACTGAGGGTAGGAGATGTTGGCGTCGTACTGGTCGGGACTGCCGGTCTTGCGACCGTGGGTGACGGTGACCAGTTGCTCGGGGTGAGACACAGGCAGGGGCCGCAAAATGGCAAAGTTCAAGATACTGAAGACGGCGCTGTTGGCGCCGATACCTAACGCCAGCGAGAGCACGGCCACGGCGGTAAAGCCGGGATTACGGCGCAGCAGGCGGAGGGCATAGCGCAAATCCTGACCCAGGCTGCGCAGCCAGCGGAAGCCGGCCTGGTCGCGAAAAGCTTCCCTGGTCTGCTCGATGCCGCCCAGCGAGCGCAGGGCGGCGTAGCGCGCCTCCTCTGGGGTCAGACCGCGGCGCAGGTTTTCCTCGATGAGGAGCTGCAGGTGGGCTTCAAGTTCGGCCTGCAAATCCTGCTCCAGCCGGCCACGCCGGAAGGTGTCCCGCAGGCGCGACAGCCAAGCTCGAATCTGCGGCATATGCGACCTCCACGCTCAGGCACCTTGCGGCGTCTGCAACAAGCGGCTGATGATGGCCGCCATACGCTCCCACTCCGCAGCCTCGGCGGCCAGTTGCTTACGGCCGGCGCGGGTAATCCCGTAAAAGCGGGCCCGGCGGTTGTTCTCCGACGTGCCCCATCGCCCCGTGATCCAGCCCCGCTGCTGCAGGCGCAGCAGTGCGGGATAGAGCGTGCCCTGGTTAAGGTGGAGGACGTCGCCCGATATCTGCTCGATGCGGCGGGCGATGGCATAGCCGTGCAGCGAACCCATGGACTCCAAAGTCTTCAGCACCATGAGATCCAGTGTGCCTTGCAGGACTTCCGCCAAAGCCCCTCCTGTTGATAACCAAACGGAGCATAAGACAGTTCCATTGGGATGTCAACAGGAGGAAGGCCGCCCCGGCCAGCGCAGAGGAGCAGCTGAAAAGAAAGCGGCCCCAGCTTCAGTTTGGGGCTTGCGCAAGGGCGGGAAACGGGAGTAGAAGTGGGTCGCTGTAAGGAGGGTTTGCATGCGCCCTCGTTTTCTGCTGTGCGGCTGGTTGGCCCTCATCCTGGTTTACGCGCTGGCTCCAAGGTTTTGCCCCGCGGCGGAGGAACCCAGCCTCAGCCGGCAGCAGATGGAGCACTTTCTCCTCACCGCCAAGGTGGTTAAGAGCAAGTATGCCAGCAAAGGAATTACCAACACGTGGCGGCTGACGCTGAGCGACGGCACAATAACTCACGACGCGCATTTCCAGGCGGTTGACGAACACAGACTGGGCATGAAGTTTTCCAACGGAAGCAGCGAACTTCTGTTTGTGGATTCTTACAAATACAACATCGCGGCCAGCCGCCTGGCCGAAATGCTGGGCCTTGAGGATATGGTTCCCGTGTACGTCGAACGGAAATGGGAGGCTCAGATCGGTTCTCTAGGCTGGTGGCTGCCGGTGGAAATGGACGAGGTGGAGCGCCTCCGGCGCAAAATTTCGCCGCCTGACATTGATTCCTGGGACCGCCAGATGTACAAGGTGCGGGTTCTGGACGAACTGGTTTATGACACGGATGCCAATCTCACCAACGTGCTGATTGGTCATGACTGGAGGATCTATCGCATTGACTTCACGCGCGCGTTTCGGCTGTCAAAAAATCTGAGAAGCGCTGCAAACCTTGTGCGCTGCGACCGCGGGCTGCTGGAAAAACTGAAGGCCCTCAACGGGGAGGAGTTGGCAAACCGAACCAAAGGGTATCTCAACAAAGAGGAAGTGAAAGCGGTCATGGCGCGTCGAGACAAAATTGTGGCCTATTTTCAGAAGCTAATCGCCGACCAGGGTGAGAACGCGGTGCTGTATTAGAAACAAGGTGCAAGTTCAGACTTCAGGTTCGAAGCCGGGGAAAAGATTGGCCCCCGTTCCAGGGGTGACAGAGCGGCGGCGGGCACATAGGCCGCAAGCGGGACCAGAAGCGCCGGCCTCCAAGACTTGGGGCCGGCGTTCTCGCGCACACTTCGTCTTTCTTCTACTGAACCGTAAAGCTTGTGGTAGCCGGAACGGTCGAGGCGTTGCCAGTTCCGCTGTTGGACGCCTGAACCAGATAGGTGCCACTCGGGTCCTTACGCTTGAGCTTGTAACTGGCGGTGGCCAGGCCGTTGCTGCCCGTGGTTGCGGTGAGCGTCACGTTCGAACCGTTGGCCTTGGTGATGGTGATGTTAAGGCTCACCCCGGCGGCGGGAGAGTTGCCGGAAAGTACAGAGGCGGTAATATTCACCATCTGCCCTACGTAGTAGGTGGATTGACCCGTGCTCACTGTGACTGAGAGGCTGGGAGAGGTTCCTATCACGTAGGTAGCGGACGCTGAGGCCCTATAGGTCGGTACCGAGCTGTTGCTGGCGGTTGCGTTGACTGTGTAAAAACCATCGGCCGTACCCGTCGGCGAGGTGACGTTTAGGCTGGCGGAAGCGTTAGCACCCGGGTTAAGAGTCACCGTCGGCGATCCCACCACCCCAGTCCACCCGCTGGGCACGCCGGCTGTCAAACTGAACGTTGACGCACCGCACCCCGAACTATCATTGTTCTTCACGGAGACGGTGAAGGGAACACTCGTCCCCGCCGACACCCAGGCACTCTGTGATGGCGAGAGCGAGATAGTGGGGTTCGTGTGCGTGCAGCTTGAGCCTCCGTTGGCCAAAGTGATCGACAGTGTAGCCCCGGTGCTGTCCGCGGAAGTTGTGCTGATCGTTGTTCCCGAAACTGGATCGGTAAAACTGTAACCCACGTCTAGGGCTACGGCCATCCAGGAGTTTAAAGAAGGCGCCATATCGAGCAGCTCGCTGCTGTTGGGACTGGAATCGGTTCCCAGGTGAACGACCACTCCGTTGGTGGTTTGACCATAGTTCGAAAGGAAGCTGTCAAACCCGATTGCCTTGCGGTATTCGACGTAAAGCCAGGTGGTCTGCCCACTAGAGTTTGTGGTCTGCCGGATTTTCAGTGCTTTGGCAGTGCCATCCTGCGCCTCATAAGGACCGACGGTGTAGGTGCCGTTCGACTGCACCGTTAAGATCGGCGGTGAACTGCCGTAGTTCAGCCAGCCCAGGCGCTCCTTCTGGAAGGCATCGAAGTCGCCGCCCTCAAAATTGTGGGGATTTCCCATCATGTCCAGGGTGTCGCCGTATTCGACGGTCGAACAGGTGCCGGTATCGACGTTCGGCAGACAGTTGTAGGAGTGGGAATGGTAGAGGCCGAGCTGATGTCCCAGCTCGTGCGAGAGCATGGCCAGGCGGTAAGTGCCGTCAATCCAGGATTGATTGCCGCCCACATAGCTGGTTCCCCACCAGCCGCAGCTGGTGGAGGGAAAGGCGTAAACGAAGCGCTGGTACGAGCCTAGATTCACGCCTGCAGCCGTGGCTGCCTGATTGGCATAAGTGGCAATGGTGCCATAATCGCACGTGCTGCTGATGGGCAGCGTGTACCAGCCGACCACATTGCCGGTGAACCAAGTCTGGCTGAAGGAGTTCTCCAGGTAGAAGTTGCTGTTGTTTACGAACGTCTCATTGTAGGCGTAAGTAGGGGTATAGGGCTGGGTGGTGTTGTTTTGAAAGTTGACCAGGACAACAAGCGTGTCCTGCGCCCCAAAGGCGTTCGGCAGAGCCGAATTGGAGACGGTTTGCAAGCTGGCGCTGCTCGTACCCGAAGCCACGGCGACCTTCTGCTCGAGCTGCACACCCTGCACCCGGACTATGGCTCCGGTCGGCAGATTGGTGGGCGGGTTTTGCGCAAAATGAAGCTCCACGCGCTGTCTGCCGACCCGCAGAAAGTGCCGTAACCGGGCTCCGCTCCGCGAATCCTGGTACATAACCTCCAAGGTTCCCTGCAGTTGCACCTTTTGCTCAAGTAACCCCTGGACTGCTGCCGGAAGACTAGCCCTCATCTCACTGGGAATAGCTGTCCGCAATACCGCTCCGGGATCGCTTTCCATGAGCGCCGAGAGGACATGCTGCCGAACTGCAGCGACCGCCTGCAGCTGGCTCAGGACCCCGGCTCTTTGACCCGGACCTGCGGCAATATACTGACTGTGTATAGCGGATAGCTGCAGAGTTAGGTTCTCGGCCGCCGCCCGACGGCTGGCAGCTTTCGCCGAGGATTGCCCTATCGCCGGCACTGCGACGACTAGCATCAATATCAAGCAACCGAATAACCGGCGCCCGGCTGATAAGTTTCTGTTTTTGCGGAGTATTTGGCCTGCAGAAGAGGGTATGACCTTGGCTGGCATTGTGGGTTTCCCTGCTGGGAAGCCTACTGGCATGAACTGGGGTGGAAAAGGTAACTGAGGGCCGAGAGTGACAGGGCGAAAGGAGTAGCCCCCATGTGCGGAGGGACAGCACCTTTCGCGCCCCCTTCTAGGGGCACTCACTGGATGATTGAAAAGTTTTAATTCTTTTGCGGAGAGTACCTTGCGGCGATAACGTACGTTCTATCTGCAGCAAATTTTTCAGATTGTACAAACATTTGCAGTTGGCGACGCGTACGTTTTCCACAGCTTAATAAAATTGCCGTATTCCATTCATAACAAAGGATGTTTCATTCTACACTGTCCGAACCTTGCTGGAAGCTGAATTGCTTGAGCAAGCCCGGCGTTGCTCGAACCCCCAGGCCCCTTTATCAAACATCGCACGCCGGAACCCGCCGGAGATTTCGATCGCCCCATGGATCGCAAGACTTCGCGAGGAGAGAACGATCATGCGAATGGTAAAGCTAGCAGTTTTTGCCTTGTTTTCGGCTGTGCTCCTGCTGCCCTCCATTGCGCGCGCTGACACCATTGTCAGCACGCTCGGCACAGGAAACAGCGACATCTCTGGCTACACCGGACCATACGGTACAGTGACCATTGATTTGACGAGCTCCACGACTGCGGACATCACGTTTCTGAGCGACAGCGTGGGCACCAACAACTTCTACTTTATTGATGGCGGCTCTGCCGCAGTGGAGGTAAATGCGACCACCTGGACAGTAAGTAACCTTGCGGGAGTCGCAGCGTCTTTCAACACCAACGGTTTTAGTCTTAGCGACGCCGGCAGCGGCAACGTGGACGGTTTCGGGGTGTTCAACCAGACGTTTGATAACTTCGACGGCTACGCTTGGGCGCTAACACAGATCAGTTTCACTCTCACCGATACGTCCGGGACCTGGGCTGACGCAGCTGCGGTACTCGGGCTCAATGCGAGCGGCTACGACGCTGCCGCACATATCGCCGTGTGCGACACGACCACTAACTCGACCTGCGCTACTGACCCGGGCGCGGCGGCCACCGGGTTTGCGGCGGAGATCCCTACTGAGAACAAAGTGCCCGAACCCGCGACTCTAGCCATGATGGGTGGAGGCCTCATCGGCTTAGGGGGCTTGGTGCGCCGCTTCAGGAAACGTTAGGCTCTCCGGCTCCGCAGCATTGCCACAAAGAAAAGGCGCCTCTAACGGCGCCTTTTTCATTGCTCGTGCTGCTGGGTGCGTATGCAGTCAGGTTGGCTTCCGCCTCCTCTCACGATTCCGTGCAGCAGCCCCTCCGAGAAGGGCATTGCGATTGTTACTGGGCGGGAGAGCCCCCGCGTTGCGAAGGCCCCGCTCAGGGCTTCTTGCGCCGGGCCTTGTGCTCGGTGAAGAAATCGGCAACGTGCTGGCGGGTAGCAAGATTCTCGACCGTCTTAACCGCCCCGCGCACGCCATAGCGGTGGGCCAGGGCCATGGCCAGGCCTTTCTGGAAGTGATTGGGAGGCAGCGTAAGCGGGTGCTGCACCGGAGTGCCTGCGGGGTACGGAATGGCGGGAATATCCCCGCGAGGCGTGGACCTGGTCAGCACTTGTTCGAGGGTGGGCGCATCGGCCACGCGGGCGCTCTTCAGCATAGAGATCTGTGGAATCTGCAGCCAGTCGCGCAGAGTAGCCAGCAGGGAAGTGTGGTCATAGGGCCGCTTACCCGGCGAACGGAAAACGGTGCCCTCTTCGATCCAGGGTGAAACCACCACGGCGGGTACGCGCACGCCGTAGCGGTCGAAGCCAAAACCGTTGTCGCCGCGGCGGCCGTCGGGAGGAGTTGCGCCCCAGGGAGGCGGCTGGTGGTCGCAGCAGCCGCCGTGCTCGTCGTAAGTGACGAGGAGCAGGGTGGATTCCCAATGCGCGCCGCTGGCCACCGCATTCCACACCTGCCACAAAAAGCGCTCACCCAGCAGCATGTCGTGAGGCGGGTGTTCATCGTTGGGATTAATAAGGAAGCCGGGCTCGACGAAGCAGTAGCGGGGCAGCTTACCCTGGCGCGCGTCCTCCTGGAAGTCGTCAAAACCCTGGAAATGGGGCTCGAGCAGCAGGTCCCAGAGCTTGGGGAATTGCAGGCGGGTGGCGGATTCGAAAACACTGTCGTTGTAAACGACCCAGTCGGCTTTTATTTCGGTAAGCACGTTGAAAATAGTGGGCACGTCGTAATTGAAGGGGCTGTAGGGCGAATTGTTAACCTGACCACAGGAAGTGCCGGCGTGCACAAAGGAGCGGTTGGGGAAGGTCTGGCAGGGGCAGGAGGCGTACCAGGCATCGCAGATGGCGAAGCTGCGAGCCAGTTGGCTGATGACCGGAAGCTGCTCGGGCGTGTAGCACTGCATGATCTGTTCCGGATGCTGCTTGGCCACGCGCTCGTAGCTCACCAGAAACCCGTTCATGGCGGGCTCCTGCCCCGATTGCGGGGTGGTAGTGCCAAAAATCTGGAAAGTTATATCGTCGAAAAGCTCCTGCGGGTCGGTATCCGGCACCTGGAAATTGTCGGCGCCGCGGTGCACAGGTATTGGATTCGCGGGACCGTTACCCTGGAAGTAGTCCGGGTTGGAAGGATTGAAATAGTCGAGAGGCATGCCGTTGTAGCGGGGATCCGTTCCTGCGGGGAGGAAATGCCGGGGCTGCGAGTTCTGCTCGTAAAGGAAGCCCGCCACATTGTCGAAGGAGCGGTTCTCCAGCATGACCACGACGATGTGCTGCAGGTTGGAGAGGCGGCTGGGCATGAAAGCCATGCTACCTCAGCCCTCCATGGATTCAGCAATTGATCGCGATCCTTAGTGCTGTTCTGCTCAGCGCTGATTGGCTTCTTAAGGTTTTCGGCGGCCGTAATCCGCAGGCAGAGCCTTGGCCAGATCCTTCCATCCCACCAGGATGAATCCCTGGTCTTTCAGAAACTGGCGGAACTCGGGGCTGCTGACCATATCGAGGTCAGCCTGGCGCCAGGCGGCGCCCCAGTCGGGATGCCTGTAAGTAGCGCCGCGCATCTCGGGGTCGTCACTGGCCAGGTGCACGATCAGTTGATAAACGCCGGGCTTGAGGGGAGTGAGAGTCTTCTTGTACCAGTCGAACCACTGATCAATGGGCACGCCGGGCACCATTTGCAGCACGGTGTCAGTAAGCGCCTCGTCCTGGGGAATCACGTAGCCCGGCGGCACTGGCTCGCTGGGCGTTTTTTCCAGCAGCACGGGTAAGTCGTACTGGTGGCCGAGAGCTTTGTAAGTATCGAACAGTTGCTGGGTGTGCGACACCGTATCCATGTGGGTGTCGAGATGGGTCAGGTGGATGCCCCAGGCCCGGGCGCGGTCAATCTGGGCCCTCAGTTCCTGCTGCACTTCCGGGATCTTGGCGTGCTGCGCTACCTCGTCTTCCACCAGGGGGAAGTAGCCTTCGGAATCGAGCAGGCTGGGCACCTGGTCTTTGGCGCTGACGGGGCCCCAGCGGTAGGTGGTCCACTCGCTGTTGAGGTCAAGGTGAATGCCAAGGTCGGCGTCAGGATGCGCCTTGGCCCACTGCGCCGCTTCCGGAAACCAGGGCGCGGGCACCAGAATGCTGGCGGAGGTAACCCAGCCGTGCTGCAGGGCATTGATAATGGCGTGGTTGATGGAGTGGGAGCCGCCAAAATCGTCGGCATGGATAACCAGCAGCCGGGCGCTGGGCGGGTATCCCAGCTTTTCCTGCACCGTCTGGCCCGCGGCCTGGCCGAACACGAAAGAGGAAATAAGCAAAACAAACAGGTAAACTGGCAGGAACTTGTGCGCGAAAAGCTGGGTCATGGCCCTCCCCGGGACGCGGAAAATGGGAATAAGGCTTGCGGCGGGATGTTACCGCCGGAGGGCGCCGGCTGTAAAGCGCGAGGTGTTTCGAATGCTTGCGTTTGGTTTCCTTAAGTGCTAGAAACGGGCAGCACGCCGGGATCGAGGCACATGTCAACTTCACCGACCACCACCGGGGCGCAAAGCAGCGGCCCCAAGCTGCGCCGGGCGCTCACTCTCTGGGACCTGATTCTTACGGCGTAATCGTCATTCAGCCGGTGGCGCCCATGTCGGTTTACGGCGTGCTGAGCACGCGCGCCCGCGGCCACGTGGTTACCACCATTCTGATTGCCATGGTGGCCATGCTGTTCACCGCCATCAGCTATGGCCGGATGGCGCGCGCCTATCCCAGCGCCGGCTCTGCCTTCACCTACGTGGGGCAGGAGATCAACGCCGGGCTGGGCTACGTGACGGGATGGAGCATGGTGATGGATTACATGCTCAATCCCATGATTTGCGTCATCTGGTGCAGCCAGCAGGCGGTCACTTTCGCGCCCGGAGTGTCCTACTGGATCTGGGCGGTTTTCTTCGCGCTGCTGTTCACTTTTATCAACATGCGCGGGATTAAGACCTCTGCCCGGGTGAACGCCGGGCTGGCGCTGGGCATGGGCATAGTGATTGCGATGATCTTTGTGGCCGCCGCGCGCTACATTTTTGGCGCGCCCCACGGCGCCGGGTTCTTCACCAGTCCGTTCTACAATCCGGCCACCTGGAACACTAAGGCGGTGCTCGGAGGAACATCCATCGCGGTGCTGACCTACATCGGATTCGACGGCATCTCGACCCTGTCGGAGGAGGCGGAAAATCCCAGGCGCAACATTCTTCTGGCCACGGTACTGACCTGCGTGGTCATCGGGCTGCTGTCCGCGGCTGAAGTTTATGTGGCACAGCTGTTGTGGCCGATTTCGCGGCCCTACCCCAACGTGGACACGGCCTATGTTTATGTCGCGGGAGTGGCCTGGAAGCCGCTGCTGGCGATTGTAGGCGTCACCCTGCTGGTGGCCAATTTCGGTTCGGGCATGGGAGCGCAGCTGGGCGCGGCCCGCCTGCTCTACGGCATGGGACGCAGCAATGCGCTTCCCAAATCATTTTTTGGCGCGATTGATCCCAGGCGGCACATTCCACGCAACAACGTGCTGTTTGTGGGCGGACTGGCGCTGGCCGGCGCCTTTCTGCTGCCAGTGATGGCAGGGAGCCAGAACACCGGTTACGGACTGGGAGCGGAGATGCTGAACTTCGGCGCGCTCATCGCTTTCATGGGGGTGAATGCCGCCGCCTTCGTGCGCTATTACCTGCGCAACCCGGAGAAGAAGCTGACCAACCTGATTCCGCCGGCGATTGGATTCTTCGTCTGCCTGCTGTTGTGGCTTAACCTGAGCACGCCCGCAAAGATCGCGGGTAGCATCTGGATGGGCGCGGGCATTGCTTACGGGGCGTGGAAGACCAAGGGGTTCAAGGGCGAGCTGGTGGACTTCGATATTCCCGCGGAAAACGAGAATTAACCACAGAGGGCACAGAAAAAAACCAGATCAAGAAATTCACCACAAAGGGCACGAAGGTTCGCCAAGGATATGAGAATCGTTGGCAACTTTTATTGTCGCTCCTAAACCTTTGCGAAGCCTGCGCGGTTTATTTTTCAAGACTTTTTCTGTCTAGTTTTTTGCTCTGTGTCCTCTGTGGTGAAAGATTTATTGTGCAGTGGCGGATGCCACGTTCCAGCCGCTGACCTCCACTGCCGGCCTGGCGCCACCCAGGTCGCTGCTGCGGTAGCTAATGGTTACGTCCCGCTTTTCACCCGGCAGCAGTGAGAAGTAATTGTCCTGGTAAATCACGGGCAGGACCTCATTGCCTGCCTTTCCCTTTGCCAGCTTCAGGCGAATAAAGAAGGCGAGCGACTTGCTGGGGTTCGAAAGCGTGACGTGCGTAACCTCGTTGCCGCCTTCGTGACCGGTGCGGCTGGCCAGCCGCAAATTCACCGAAGGTAGTTGCTTAAGCGCGGTGTAGTCGGCGAACTGGGCGGTGGGCGTGTAATACCAGGTGGACTTCTCCCAATCCAGCTTTTCCGGTTTGGTGGAGAGCCAGTAAGTGTTGGTGCTGAGGCGCTTGCCCGTGGCATCGTCCACCGTCAGGCGCAGGAAATAGGTGGGCGTCAGGCCGTCAATATTGGGCAGGGCGAACAGCTTCTGGCTACTGTCCGGGGCCGCGTTCAGGGTGACCTGCTTGGAGAATTTCTGTGCCATGTCCAGGTTGTAAACCGTGGCTGCGACCTTCAGGCCGTTCGCGGGTGTGTACTGGCTGCTGACCAGCGTAATGGAGTGGTCGTCGTAGTCGTACTGCGCGTGCAGCAACTCCGTAGCCTTTTTGGCGCCGAAGTAGCCGCCTCCCGGCTGCAGGTAATAGTCAAACAGGTGCCAGATGACGGAGGGCCAGGCATTGTTCAGCATCCACTGAATGACGCCGGTGGAGTTGTACTTGTCGCGGCTATAGGCCTCGAACATGGCGCGAATGCCCTCGTAGCCCATCAACTGCGCTTTCTTGTCGTAGTCCTGCAGGTCGGTCGCGGTGCCGTAACGGGCATTCAGGGCCTCGGTAAACACATGGACGTCCTTGAAGGCGCCGCCGCCGGCGTGGTAGCCCCAGTCCTCGCTGATCGGCCATAGCTTGTCTTTGGGGATGAATTTCTCCAGGCTCTCCTGCACCGGGATGGCCGGGCCGGGGCTGGTTTCAGTGTTGAAGCCGTAAGCACCGCCGCGGGTCTTATCCGTCTCCCAATAGGAAGGAGCGACGTACTCATAGGGTCCGGTCATCTTCACACCACTATTGCCGGTGACCGAGGTGGGTTTGGCGGTGGCGGAAGAGACTACCGGGTTCTGCCAGCGGCAGGCTTTGAGCACGTTGAGGTAATTCTGCTCCACGTCCGGGGGCGGCGGGTTGTCGCTGCCGTCCAGCCAGACAAAAAGGCTGGGGTGGTTGCGCAGGCGGCGAATCTGGTCGCGCAGCGACTGTTGCGAAATATCGAAATTCTGCGGCGGCCAGTGCGGCCACTTCTCCCAGGCGTCGCAGCAGCACCAGCCCGCCATAATGAGGATGCCGTAGCGGTCAGCCAGGTCGAAGAAGTGGTCGGTCTCGAGCTTGCCCTCCAGGCGGATGGTGTTCAGGCCCATGTCCTTGGTGAGGCGGAGCTCGTCTTCCAGGCGCTGCGGGTTCTGACGCAGCATCATGTCGGGCGACCAGCCGCCGCCGCGAATCACGATGCGCTTGCCATTGATGCTGAACACCCGGTAGCCGTTGGGGTTCATCTCCGAAGTAACCTGGCGGATGCCGAACTTGGTGTCCTGCTGGTCGGAGACGCCGCCATCGGTATCGAATTCCAGGTGCAGAGCATACAGATCCTGCGCTCCCATTTGCCACGGCCACCACAGCCTGGGGTGGGAGATGTTCAGCTGCGAAAATTGCTGGGGCGTAAATTCCACCTGCTTGGTTTCGCTGGCTGCAAGCTCGACCGTTTGCTCAAACTGGACAGTTCCAACCGTGCCTTTGAGCGTCCCTTTAACCGCCTGGCTGGTGGCATTGTGCAACTCGGCGGTCACGGTCAGGTGGGCATTGGCCAACGAAGGGATATCCACGTCGGTAATGACGTGGGGATGGCGAACCTCGACCGGGCCGCTGGCGGACAGGTAGACGCCCCGCCACAAGCCCATGTCCTTGTCCGGCGGCATGGGGTTCCAGTCTACGAAAGTGATGGCCAGATCCGTGGCCAGGGGCGCGGAAATTTCCACCGCCAGCGCATTCTTTTCGCCCGGCCGGATGGAATCAGTAACGTTGAACTCGAAGGTGCGCCACATGCCGGCAACATCCTTGTCGCTGGCGATTTGCTTGCCGTTCAGCCAGATATTGGCGCGGTAATTGATGCCTTCGAAGTTCAGCCAAACCTGCCGGCCTTTGTAGCCGGCAGGAACCTCAAACTCGGTCCGATACCACCAGGGAACGGCAAAGGGACTGCCCGGGGGCATGGGAATGTTGGAAAAGTTTTGTCCGATGGGATAGGTGGTGCCGGGAATCTGGCGCAGGTTGGTGCCGAAATCGGGATTGGGGTAAACGCCATTCCTCACCAGGGTAGCGAGGACGGTGCTGGGCATGGCCGCGCTGTACCAGCCTGCAGTGGCGTGTCCGGGGAGGGAAAGCGTCTGGCCGGTATCAGTGACCTGGGAAGATGATTGGATGGCCCAGCCTTCACTGAGGGGGAGGGTGGCCGGATGCTGGGCGGCAGCGGCGGTGGAAAGCAACAAGCTGAAAGAGAACGAAATCAGTAGTAAGCGGACGGAAACAGCTTTCCTCACTGGCAGCCTCCGAAAGAAAATACTGACGGACCATTTATTATGAGCCTTACTGTCAAACTTTGGAGCGAAATGCGGGTGGACTCCCGGGCGGGCGCGGGGCAGGAGTGGGCGAGAGAAAGCTCGTTTATAATGAAATTTGCCTGTAACTATTTCCGGAGCAGTTGAAAGAACAAAATGATTCGATTTTTGCAAACCCCCGGCCCCATCAAAAAAATTGTGTTGGGCGGACTTCTGGTTGTGATCTGCGCCGCCATGGTCATCGTGCTCGTCCCCGGCGGCATTCTGGGAGACGCTTTTGGTTTCCAGGGCAATCTGGGCCAAAACGTGGTGGCCAAAGTTGGCAGCCAGGAGATCAGCGTCACGGAAGTGCAGCAGCAGGCGCGCAGCATGGGCCGCCAGCAGTTTCCCCGCAGCCTGCCGCAGGCCCTGATGCCTTTTCTCTATCAGCGCGCCGCCGACAACCTGATTACCCAGCATGCCATGGTGGTGCAGGCTGAGCGCCTGGGGTTGACCGTGAGCGATGCCGAACTGCAGGATGAACTGCAGCACGGCTCCTTGAGCCCCGAGTTGTTTCCAAACGGAACCTTCATCGGCGAGCAGGGCTATGACGACTTTGTCTCCCAGTTCAACATGAGTGTGCCGCAGTTCGAGCAGGCCATGAAGGACGACTTGCTGCGCCGCAAGCTGATGGACATGGTTACCGGAGCGGTTACGGTTTCCAACGCGGAGCTGGAGCAGCAGTTCGCGAAGGACGATACCAAGGTAAAGTTCGAGTATGCGGTGCTTACCGCCGATCAGCTGAAGAAGGAAATCCATCCCAGCGATGCGGAACTGAAGTCCTTCTACGAGAAGAACAAGCAGACCTATGTTAATTCCATTCCTGAGCAGCGCAAGGTCAGCTACATCCTGATTGATACCAGCAAGCTGGCCGGCCAGGTCCAGGTTACCCCTGGTGACCTGCAGCGCTACTACAACGAGCACATGGACGAGTACCGGGTGCCGGAGCAGGTGGAAGTGCGGCACATTCTGATCAAGACGCCGCCTCCGGGTCCGGATGGCAAGGTGGACCCCAAGGCAGTCGAAGCCGCCCGGCAAAAGGCGGAGGACATTCTGAAGCAGTTGCATGCCGGGGCAGACTTCGCCAAGTTGGCAGAGAAGGATTCCCAGGACACAGCCAGCGCCAAGAACGGCGGCTCGCTAGGCTCGATTCAGCGCGGGCAGACGGTGCCGGAATTTGAAAAAGTGGCCTTCTCCCTGCCCAAAGGCTCCACCAGCGGGATAGTGCAGACCAGCTACGGCTTCCACATCATCCACGTGGACGACAAGCAGGACGCGCATGTAAAGCCGCTAAGCGAAGTGCAAGCGCAGGTCCAACCTGTAATCGCGCAGGATAAGGCGTCGCAGATGGCGCAGAACCTGTCGGAAAGCGTGCAATCCGCCGCGCGCAGCATGGGCATGGACAAGGCGGCGGCGCAGAACAAACTGCAAGTCACCAGCACTGGCTTCATCAGCCGCAACGATTCACTGCCAGGACTGGGGCAGTCCCCGGAATTCATGGACGCCATCTTCAGCGCCGCGCAGAATGCGCCGCCGGACATGACCAACCTTAAACAAGGCTACGTGGTCTACCAGGTGACGGCGGTGAAGCCGCCGCAGACGCCGAGCTTCGAGCATATCCGTTCGCGGGTGGAATCCGAGTTCGTCAACCAGCAGGCAACTGCCATGCTGGCGCAGAAGACGCAGGAGCTCTCCGATCGCGCCCGGGCCCTGCACGACCTGAAGAAGGCAGCCAAGGAACAGGGCGCAACCCTGAAGACAAGCGACCTGGTTACGCGCAAGGAACAAGTACCGGACGTGGGCGCCATGTCCGGACCGGCGAGCGTGGCCTTCACCATGAAGCCGGGCGAGATCAGCGGCCCTATTGACAGCGGCAGCAGCGGGGCCGTGCTTTCCCTGGTGGACCGTTCAACGCCCTCGCCGGCGGATTTCCAGAAGCAGAAGGATCAGGTCCGGGAGCAGGTGCTGCAACAAAAGCGCGATCAGATGCTGCAGCTGTTCATCGCCAATCTCCGGGAACAGATGGAAAAGAGCGGCAAGATTCAGATCAACCAGCAGGTGCTAAAGCAGCTGACCACTCCTCACAACGAGGCGAGTTAAGCGGCGGTACTGAGGCCACCCGGCAGTTCAACAACCTGGCTCCCTGAACACCCATCATGCCTTTTCAAAGAGCTACCGGGATCCTGCTGCATCCCACCTCACTGCCGTCGCTGGGTGGGATCGGCGACTTCGGTCCGGCAGCCTACGAGTTCATTGATTTTCTGGCGGCCGGGCGGCAAAGCCTGTGGCAGGTGCTGCCGCTGGCGCCGGTTGGCTATGGCAATTCTCCCTACTCCTCCCTGTCGGCATTTGCCGGAAGCCCGCTGCAGATCAGCCTGCAGCGTCTGTCGGAGCGCGGCTGGATCGAGCGCAGCCGCCTGGCGGGCCTGCCCGGACAGGTGGGCCGGGTGAATTACGAGGAAGTTGCCGGCGTGAAAATGCCCCTTCTGATCGAGGCGGCGCAGAACTTTCTGGGGCACGCGGGAGCCACGGCCCGCGCCCGCTTCGACCAGTTCTGCACCCAGCATTCATGGTGGGTGGAAGGCTGGGTTCTTTTCGAGGCTTTGCGGCAGCGCTACCAGAAGGCCTGGAATGAGTGGCCGCGGGAGCTGGCGCACCGCAACCCAGCAGCGCTGGACCATGCCCGCGGCGAACTGACCCAGGAATTGCAAATCGGCCGTGTCCTGCAGTTCTTCTTCTTTGAACAGTGGAGCGCCCTGCGCCAGTACTGCGCCGCCCGCTCCATTCGCATCATCGGGGACATCGCCATTTTTGTGAATTACGACAGCGCCGACGTGTGGGCACATCCGGAAATTTTCCGGCTCAACCAGGAGCTGGAACCGGAGGTGGTCTCGGGGGTGCCGCCGGACGCTTTCAGCGAAACCGGACAGCGCTGGGGAAATCCCCTTTACCGCTGGGACGTGCTCAAGGCTCGCGGATACGACTGGTGGCTGCAGCGCCTGGGCTGGGCCATACACATGTGCGATTTGTTGCGCATTGATCATTTTCGCGGCTTCGAACAATGCTGGGAAATTCCCGCGCATGAGCCCACCGCTGTGCACGGCCGCTGGGTGGATGGACCCAAGGACGACCTTTTTCACCGCGTTCGTCAGGTGCTCGGAACCCTGCCGTTCATCGCCGAAGACCTGGGCATGATAACTTCCGCAGTGCACGCGTTACGCGAGCGCCTGCAGATTCCGGGCATGCGGGTGCTGCAGTTCGGATTCGGCAATCCGGGGGCGCATATCTATCTTCCCCATCGTTTCGAAAAGAACACCGTGGTGTACACGGGCACGCACGATAACGACACTACCGTGGGCTGGTGGAGGTCAGGAGCCAACGATTTCGAGCGCGCCCAGGCCCAGGCCTATCTTGGTCCGCTGGACGAGCGCGGGGTACATTGGGCCTTTGTGCGCGCGGCCCAGTCGTCCGTGGCTGATCTGTGTGTGGTGCCGTTGCAGGATGTGCTCGGCCTGGGCAACGAGGCGCGTATGAATACTCCCAGCCAGAGCCAGGGGAACTGGACGTGGCGCTACCAGCCTGGCTCGCTGAGCACAAACCTGGCCGATGCACTCGCCACGCTGGCGGAGGTAACTGACCGCGTGCCCCCTCCCCCGGGTGAAATCAAGCAGGAGCAGTTTTCCGCATAGAATTCGGCGAGATCCTTCCACATCCAATTAATATCCGGCGAGCAAGGCGACAGGGAAGTGCGCGAACACTTCCCGGCAGGGCAAAGCGCGCCCGTTCGCCGGGTGAACCTCACCGGTGAAGATATTGAGCAGGCGCGCGCCCATGGCCTCGGCGGGCAATTGAAGTTCGACGTTGCCCCAGGCCTCGCCAATCGGCGGCTGCACGCGGCCGCGCATGAGGGTGTAGGTGAAACGCGGGGCGGCCACCACGGCCAGGCGGTCCTCATAAAAGCGGGCGAACGCTACCAGGTGCTCCTGTTTTTCATTGCCCGCAGCCAGCGGAATGTAGGAGCCGGCGCGAAACAGTTCGGGATGCTCACGACGAAAGTTCAGCGCCCGCATGGTAACCCACATCTTGATCCGGCCATCCTGGTAATTGGCCAGCAGGTCAGAGCAGAGTTCGAGCAGGCGGCCCTCCGAGGAGTGATGCAGCAACTCTTCAAGCAGACGCTGGCGCGCATCGAAATCCACGCGATGGCGGTTGTCGGGGTCGACCAGCCGGAATTCCAATAATTCATTTCCCTGATAGAAATCGGGCACACCGGGGGAGGCAATCTTCAATAAGACCTGAGCCAGGGAATTTATGGCGCCAAAGTAGGCCACGGGCCGCACGAACTCCTCCAGTCGCGCGGGAAAGGGATTGCGTTTTCCGGCAGAACTGGGGTTGAGGATGCGGGCAATGAATTCGTGGAGAGCGCCCACGTACTCGGGATTGTCATTAACCCAGCTGAGGTTGACCTTGGCTTCGCGCACAGCTTTATCCATATAGAGCTGCATGCGCCGGATGAATTCGTCGTCCTGAGCGAATGGCCAAGCCCCGACTAAGGTCTGGTAAAGCAGATACTCCTCGTTATTATCGGGAACGGTGCGGCCATCGCTGATACCGATTTTTTGGGACTGGTTGATGCGGCGCCAGCGCATCACCGCCGCCGACCAATCGCGGGGCATTTCCGAGAGCACATTCAGGCGGGAGCGCACATCCTCGCTGCGCTTGGTATCGTGGCTGGAAGTCAGGAGCATGGAGTGAGGCCACCTCTCCGCCCTTTCCTGGTTGCCACGATGGAGCTCTTCGATGGGAAACCCGAATTCCCGGGGCGAGCCCCCGACTTCGTTGACCGAGGCCAGGCGGTTGTAAACGTAACAGGCCGTATCTTCCAGGCCTTTCGCCATCACCGGACCGCTGAGCTGTTGGAACTTCAAAACGAAATAAAGCCACTTGCGGTACTGTTCGCCGTTGTCGTCCGGCGCGCTGCCCTGCAGCAGGAGAATGTTGCGCAGGAAGTCGAACACCGAAGCGGGCATGGCCTCATTGCGGCGCTTGGCGCGGGCAATGGCGGTATCAATGTAGGCGCGGTCCAGCTCGCTGACGTTGCCGCGCTCGTCAATATAGGTGCGATAAACCGGAAAGCAGGCGATGGTTTCGCGAATGACCGTGGCCAGCGATTTCACGGTGAAGTCGCGCGCATGGCGGTCGGCGCTGGAGATCTCGTCCAGCAAGTTGGTCAGCACCGCAACCTCGCTGGCAAGCGCTGTATTCATGGTCTGGTCCTTGGCTTCGTAAATAACGGTGTCGACATCCACCACGCCGCCCAGGAAGCGCTCGTAAATGCGGGTAAAAGAGCGGCGGTTGCGGGAATCAATAAAAATTCCATTTACCAGGTTGGCGAAGCCATAGCCGACGGTGCCCTCAACCGGCCAAGCTGGCAGGTGCTCACCGGGCTCAAGTATCTTCTCTAAGACCACGTAGAGCGGCGCGTGCCGCAACATCCACTCATGCTGTCCGAAAATGGTTTGTACTTCCTCCTCGATCCCGTTCTCGGCCACGGCGCCGCGAGGCTCCGGCCCGCAGCATTGGCTGGCGGCATAGAGCATCTGCAGGCGAGTGAAATATTGAGGAGGGTTGAGCAGGCCATCGGGATGGTCAATGCGCAAACCGGCAACACTGCCGTCGGCCAGCAGGCGGCGCAGGAGCTGGTGGGTGGCGGCGAACACCTTCGGATTTTCCATCCGCAGGCCTACCAGGTCGTTGACATCGAAAAAGCGGCGGTAGTTGATTTCTTCACCCGAGACCAGCCAGTGAGCCAAACGATAGGGCTGAGCGTCCAGCAGGCGGTGCAGAGAGTCGAAGCTGCGGGGCAGGGCGGGTTCGCCGTTCAGGGCAGACAAGGCGGCTTCAATCAGCGAACCAACGGGCCGGGAAGATTCCGCCAGCCGCCGCAGCCGCTCCAGCAGAACCGGCGCATCCGTGCGCCGGCGGTTCACCAGCTGCGTGGCGGTGACATTGCTGGGCGGCAGTTGGCGCAGCTCAAAAAGAATGTTTTCGAGTTCTGCGCGCTCGGTCTCCGGAATTTCGACCGACTGGAAGCGCAAGTCCCCCAGGGGCTCAAAAATCAGGGGAACAGTCTGCGGGTCCACGGGCATGTGCTTGTCGAAATAGTGCACGAAAAAGCCGCCATCAAATTTCAAACGCAAATGCCCGCGCTCCAGTTCATCGCCGTAAGCTCCGCCCAGCACGGGAAAGAGTACCCGGTCGCGAAGCTCAGGCTTGAGCGGCTCCCAGTCAATGTCGAAGAAATCGGCGTAAGCAGAGCTGCGCCCGTTCTGCAGCACATCCTGCCACCAGGGATTGTCTCCGTGTCCCACGCCCATGTGATTGGGAACAGTGTCCAGCAGCAGGGCCATGCCGTTGGTATGGAGTTCAGAAACCAGCGCCTTAAATTCTTCTTCGCTGCCGATCTCCGGGTTCAAACTGTTGTGATCGGTGATGTCATAGCCATGAGCGCTGCCGGTGCGGGCTTTCAGCAACGGGGAAGCGTAACAGTGAGTGATGCCGAGCGCGCGCAAATAAGGCACCAGGGCGCGAGCATCCACGAAGCGAAACTCGCGGTTAAACTGCAGGCGATAGCTGGAGACAGGGCGGTCCGCGTGTCTGCGCGCGGCCAGGCGGTCAAGGCACTCCGCCAAGCCAATCGACTCCGCCATCACTGCTGTCACGTTCGAGCGCATGCGGCCTATTAGATGCGAGCAGAAACGCACGGCACAAAGCCGCCTACCAGAGACGAGCGTCCTGCTGCCAATCTGCGACAGCAGCATTATATGAGGGAAGGCGCGGGTTTAGGTGGAGAAGGCGCGAATGCGGCTGGCGTACTCGCTATTCAAAAGCCGTCGCGCGGGCCGGCTCTGGTCCTGCGCCAGCAGTGCCGCCAGGCCGCGGAACGAGCGGGCTACGTCGGTGTTCTTCTGCAAAGCGACGGGTGTTCCCCGGTCAATGGCGCTGCCCACCACGAAATACTGGCTGGGGATCTTCCACAGAATGCGGGCGTCAGCGGCGGCCTCGGCGTCGGCATCGCTGAATTCGGGGGTTTTTCGAAAACGGTTGAGCACTAGCCGCACCTTGTCGCGCGAGGAGGCCTCCCCCAGATAGCTCTGCACCCGGGCGGCGTTCCATAGCAGCGCAATCATGTCGGTTTCTGCGATCAGGAGGATCGTATCCGATAAGGCGCACACCATCCGGACCAGTGGGTCAAGGCGGGAGGACAGGTCCACCAGCACGTACTTGTAGTGATTCACTACCAGGTCCAAAAGCCGGTTGACTTCGTCTTCCGCCGGTTTGAGCGGAGTAGGAACTTGGGGAGCCGCCAGCAAATGAACGCCGCTGTCACAGCGGGTAACAAAGCCGTCGAGCAGAGAACTGTCCAGGCGGTGACAGTTTTGAAACGCATCCAGGACGCCAAAATTAGGTTTCGCGTTCAGGTGCAGGGCGGCATGGCCGATGGGGGCCAGGTCCATCAGCAGGCTATTGCCATGACTTTCGTTCAGGGCCACCGCCAGATTGACCGCGACGGTGGTAGCTCCGCAGCCACCCTTGGCATTAAGCACGGCAATAACGCGGCCACGATTGGGATCATCGGTGGGTTTGCGGCGATTGGCCTGCAATCTCGAAAACGCCTCCACCAGGCTGTGGGTGCTGGGTGGACGGTCTAGAAATTCGCAAGCTCCGGAACGCATGGCGTCCACAATGACCTGGCGCTTCATCATGTCGCCGCAGGCGAAAATAGCCAACTGCGGGAACTCGAGATGAAGCCGCTCGATAGCGCCCAGCGCCGGTGCGGGATTGCGCGCCGGAATATCAACCAGCAGCACCTGGGGTTTGAGTTCTCGGACCTTGAGCGTGAACGACTCCAGGTCAGGCAGCGCATCCTTGAGCACGGTGCGGCCCGCCGCGGCAGCATCTACCACGGTTTGCAGCAAGTCCAGTTGCTCGCTTTCAGAAGCCAGAATTCCAACCGTTGCGACAGGCATAACAAGTGGCGAGAGGCGCCTTCACCATGCTATGTGGGATGGGATGTGGCTCCAAGTGACGGAAGTACATCTCCCACAGGCAGAACAGGGATTTTCAGTGCACGGTGGGAGGAATATCCAGTTCTTCTATGAGGCGGTGAATGGAAGAACGGGCGATCTTGAGGAAACGCGCCGCTTGAACCTTGTTGTTGCCGCACTCAGCCAGAGTACGTAGGACGAGCCGGCGCTTGAAATTGCGCACTTCCTCGTCGAACGAACTGCCCGCCTCAGCCTCCGGCCAGGCGGCAAATTGTGAAGGAAGATGCTCGATGGCGATTTCTGAACCCTCGCAAATTACGATGGCGCGCTCAATCACATTCTGCAGTTCACGCACGTTACCGGGCCAGGCGTACTCCTCCAGGGCACATAGGGCGGCGGCGGAAATGCGCTGCACCGTGCGGTGATGGCGCTGGTTGAATCCCTGCAGAAAACTATGCGCCAGCACTGCGATGTCATCGCGGCGCTCGCGTAAGGGAGGAAGCACGATCTCCACCGTGTTTACGCGATAATAAAGGTCCAGGCGGAAGGTACCGTCCTTAGCCAATTGCTGCAGGTTGCGGTGAGTGGCGCAGATGACACGTGCCTCCATGGGACGGCTTTGATTGCTGCCCAGCCGTTCCAGGGTCCGCTCCTGCAACACGCGCAGCAGTTTCACCTGCAGGGCGGGAGCCAGATCGCCGACTTCGTCGAGGAATATGGTGCCTTGCCCTGCCGCTTCGAAGCGGCCCAGGCGTGCCGCGCTGGCGCCAGTGAACGCGCCCCTTTCGTGGCCGAACAACTCCGCCTCAATCAGCGTCTCCGGCAGGGAGGAGCATGCCACCGCAACAAAGGGTTCGTTCGCCCGCGGGCTGGCCGAGTGAATGGAGCGTGCCAGCAATTCCTTGCCGGTGCCGCTCTCCCCGGTGATCAGCACGTTGGCATCCGTGGAGGCGACCTTGGAAGCCAGGGAGAATACCGGACGCATGGTCTCATCGGTGCCGACCATGGAGGAAAATTCGTTCTCCTTAAAACTGCCGGCCTGAAGGCGCTGCAACTCGAGGCGTAATTCCTGGAAACGCGCGGCGCGCCGGAGCACCAGGCGCAATTCTTCCATGGATCCGCTTTCTACAAAATGATCGAAGGCGCCGGCTGAAACCGCTTCCCGCATCACTTCGCGCTCGTCGGTGGATAGAAAGGCCACCACCGGAATTCCGGCAGGGTTGCGAACTAGCCTCTGCAGAATTTTGAGGTTCGCAGGAAAGCGTGAATCCTCGCTGGCGGGCAGGCTGCATATGAGCACCTCGCTGGCCCCCAGGGAATCGTAGTCATCCTCCGCGGCCGGAGTGAGGGAGAACTCCTCGCCTAGTTTCTCCTCCAACACCGCGAAGAAATCCCCCCTTTGGTCAACAAAGCGGCAGATCACGCAAGTAATCCTCGTTGGTAGCGATGAGCTTGCCAAGACAACGGCATGTGGGCAGGACTCACATCTACGCTAGCCCACGGGCGTGAGGAGCGGAAGGTTACGAAAGTGACTTCCTCCGCGTTACCGGACTGTCGGCCGGCCGTCACCTCCAAGAATGAAATAACGCGTGCACCTAAATCTCGGCGCCAGTCGCTGAAAAGCAGCTGTTCCGCGATGAGAGCACAGGGAACAACAATATGTCACAAAAAGTAGACAATGTACGATATGGGTCTGCAACTGTTTTCAGCCACCTGTGTGCCATTTACGATACTGCGGCCGCAAGGCAGGATTGGCTTGGATTCGGCTCCTGGCAAGGCATTTCAGGGAACCGGATTGTTTCGCATGGGCCAGCGGCGAGTACTTTGTTCCCTCGCAGCCTGCTGCTACACGGCTGTTGCGTAAGCTGCTCCACTCCGGCCGTCACGGACAGGCAATCCCTCCGCTAACGCGTTGCCGATAGGTTCCGCGCTCCCATCCTGCGGTCGGAGGTGTCGGTATGTTGGCGAGGCTTCGGTCGGGTGCAGTTCTTGTTGCTTTGCTCAGCGCTGCGTTGGTTTTGAAGGCTTCGCTGCCGCAGGTAAGCACCGGTACCTGGCAGGCGGCGGGAAATCTGCAGACAGGACGGTCAGGCGCTGCGGCGGTCGCCCTGCCTGATGGCCGCATTCTCATAACCGGCGGTTCGGACGCCAACGGAGTCCCGCTGGCAAGCGCAGACTTTTTCAATAGCGATGGTACTTTTTCATCTGCGCCCTCCATGAATGCGGCGCGCAGCGGTCATGCCGCACTTGTGCTGCCCGATGGGCGGGTACTGGTAAGCGGGGGACGCACCAGCGGAGGCGGGATCACAAATTCGGCGGAAACCTATGATCCGCAAGCCAACAGCTGGCAGATGCTGTCCGCAACCATGATCGAGGCGCGAGCCGGCCATACCGCGTCTCAATTGTTGAACGGCGATGTGCTGCTGGCGGGCGGCACCAATTCCGGCGGTCCCCTCAGTGCCCTGGAGATATTTGACGAAACCAACGACAGCTTTACATCCGTTGGGACGCTGACCCGCGCACGGCAGGAGCACGCAGACGCGGTGCTCAACGACGGACGCGTGCTGATTGCCGGGGGCACGGGCGTGGACGCTTCAGGCAATGCCATCGCACTCTCCTCGACTGAGATTTATGATCCCGATGCCGGTTCGGTAAGCGCTGGCCCACCGATGTCCGCACCCCGTGCCCGGCTTTCCGCCACCACCTTGCTGGACGGCACCGTGGCGCTTATCGGGGGCAACAACGGAAGCAATGACCTGTCTTCGATTGAAATTTACGATCCAACGGCAGGCGGTATTTCTCTGAGCCCAGCTTCGCTGGCGACCCCGCGCTCCGGCCACCTGGCCTTCCTGCTTCCTTACAACAGCAGCGTGCTGGTCGCGGGGGGGACTTCGGCGGGAAGCGAACTGGCCTCGGCAGAACTGTTTGTACCCTGGAACAACGCGGTGCAGGGGACCGAGGCCATGGCCAGCGCGCGTTCCGGCGGGACCGGCGCGCCGCTTTCCACGGCGGACGGCCTCCTGCTGGTGGCAGGCGGGCAGAACAGCGGCGGCGTCCTGGCCAGCGGCGAACTGTACGGCTTCGCCACGGTGAAAACTGACCAGAGCGACTACGCTCCCGGGACCACCGTGAACATCGCCGGCTCGGGGTGGCAGCCGGGAGAGACCGTGACCCTGACATTGGCTGAGTCACCGAACATTGATACCCACCCGCCCATGACCGCCATTGCCGACCAGAACGGCAACATCTCCAACAGCCAGTTCTCGCCCGACTCCCATGACTTGAATGTACGTTTCTACCTCACGGCTGCGGGAACCCAGGCGCAGGCGCAAACTACCTTCACGGACTCGACCAGTTTCGGCACTCCCAGTGTTGGCCCGCAGTCTCCGGCCGGTGTTGTTGCCGGCAATTCTGCTGCTTTCCCCGTCTCCGTCAGTTTCAATGGCAATGGAACCTGCACCGTCAGCCTAAGCGTCGCTTCCGGGCTCCCTTCAGGAACGACCGTCCAGTTCTCGCCGAGTTCTGGAACCGGCACTTCACCAGCCGACTCGCTGTCCTCAACCCTGACACTTACGCCCCCGGCTGGGACCACGCCGAACTCATACGTTTTCACGGTCCGCGCTACCGGCACCTCGGGAAATTGCGTCGGAAACATAAAGAACAGCAACGGCACATTGGCA
>Ga0134128_10002001_pt1 | contig 25574 bp, 25 predicted proteins | sample KB31754_FD_96462 | JGI IMG/M metagenome (GOLD analysis project Ga0134128, IMG submission 96462) | Terrestrial soil microbial communities with excess Nitrogen fertilizer from Kellogg Biological Station, Michigan, USA - KB3-175-4 | ecosystem: Environmental > Terrestrial > Soil > Unclassified ...
CCGGAAGGGTCAGTTAGAAAACGCTACGTGTTGGTAAGGGAAGGAGCTCTGTCGCTTGCACTGCAACGCGCTTTCTGCAGGAATGGTTGACAGCCCCGCCGTCAAATCAAGAGAATTCTGTGTGCAATATCTGAAAGGCAACAACCTCGGGCGGTCTTGCCTCCGGGCCCTTCCTGGCATACTGGTTGTTGGAGGAGTAACTGCCGTCTGCTACGTGTTACGGTTGGATCTTACCGTTACTGCATTTTTGTATCTGATTATTGTGGTGTTGCAATCCCTGATGGGGGATTTCGTATCGTCCGCAATTGTTTCCGTCGTCGCCGACCTTTGCCTGAATTTTTTCTTTGCTCCTCCTCTGTTCTCGTTTCGAGTCTCCGACTCCTCGGATTTTTGGACGCTGGTAGCTTTCCTGATCACAGGGCTGGTCATTACCCGGCTCACGACGAAAGTCCGCCGCGAGGTGGAGACATCGGAACGGCAGCGCCGCGAGATGAAGTTGTTATATGAACTCGCACAACGACTCTTCGCTTTGGATCCACGAGAAGAAATCTTGCAGAAGTCGGTCGCACTCTTTCGGACGGTGTTCGAACTGCAGGCGGTGTGCCTGTTCGACGGGATCAATGCGGAGCTTTACAGCGACGGGGATTCTCCGAGCGGGCTCGCCGATAGAATTCGCGCGGCTTACATTTCTCGCCAGGACAACGATGATCCGATCGCCGGAGTTTTCACGCGCGTTCTTCGCGCCTCAGGAAACGTCATGGGAGCGATTGGATTCGACGGCTTGCGCGATGCCGCGTTGACCGCCGGCCCGCTGGCCGAACTGGCAACCGCAGTGCTGGAAAGAGCGCGCGTTTTTCGGGCCGCCAGCCATGCCGATGCGGCAGCTCAGGCAGAAGTTTTCCGGGGAGCGATTCTGGATGCCCTGGCGCACGAATTCAAAACACCTCTGGCCACGATCGTAACCGCTGCCGGAGGTTTGCGTGAGACTGGTGGCTTACGTCCGGAACAGTTGGAGTTGGCCGAGATGGCAGAGATGGAGGCGTCACGGCTGGGTCTGCTGACGTCACGATTGCTCCGCATAGCGCGGCTCGACCGCGAGGAAGTCAAACCGCAACTGGAGCTGACTGATCTCGCCGAGTTGGTCACACATTTAGCCGAGCAGTATGCAGAACGCTGGACTGACCGCAAGTTGTCTTTGAACAACGATGCGGTCTCCACAGATGTTCTCGCCGACGCCGAGTTGCTGCGGCTCGCTCTGCGCCAACTGTTGGACAATGCCTGCAAGTATTCGCAATCGGGAGCAGACATCAAGATTGGTATTGAAATGCAGAACGAGCTGGTGATCGTTCTGGTCTGGAACAGTGGAAGCCGGGTTCCGTCGAACGAGCGCACCCGGATTTTCGAGCGCTTCTACCGGGGTGCGGACGCGCGCCAGGTGGCGCCGGGATCTGGTCTTGGTTTATACGTCGCGCGAAAAATAGTGCAGGCGCACGGAGGAAACCTTGAGCTCGAGAACAACGGCACGTCCGACCGAGAGGGCGTATCTTTCCGGCTCACCATGCCCATCGCAAAGAGCGATCCTGATCCTGTTAGCAAAATCCCTTAATCGGCAGGTGTGCGCAAGACATCTCATTGCAAGGGTTTCGCACCTCCCATCCCCATGGTTCTCAAGTTTTTTATGAACTCTTTATGATTTCTTTATGCCTCGCACTCTATGCTGGGCGTGGATGGTTCTCTGCGATGCGCATGAATGCGACGCTTTCGACGTTCTGTACAGAACTCGCCTTGGTGCCCGATGAAATCGCTTCGAAACTCGGCAGTACCCACAGGACATTTACGATCAAGATTCAGTGTGAGCGGGTCTTCCCGCCCGATTCATGTTCTGGTCGTCGATGACGAGCCTGCCCTGCGTAAGGTGTTTCGCACTTCTCTGGCTGCCAGCGGCTTTGTGATTGAGGAGGCGCGCAGCGGAGAGGAGGCGGTCGACACTCTGCCCCAACACGCTTTTGATCTGGTCCTGCTCGACATCAACATGCCGGGAATCGGCGGCGTGGAAGCTTGTCGCGAGATTCGCGCGCTTGCGCCCAGGATCGGGATTCTGATGGTGACGGTGCGAGACGCGGAGCACGATATGGTGCGGGCGCTGGAGGCTGGCGCTGACGACTATGCCACCAAGCCAGTTCGTTTTCGCGAACTCGTAGCCCGCATGCGAGCCGTACTTCGCCGGCTCGATGCCGGCAACGCAACCGAACCGACAGTCATCCGAATGGCCGATCTGGAAATGGATGTAGGACGTCACTGGGTGCGCAAAGCCGGAAATGTGGTTCATCTGACGCCGAAAGAGTTTGAATTGCTGGCGGTATTGATGAGGAATCCTGGAGTTCCGATAACTCACGCCAAGCTGTTGCGCGCGGTCTGGGGGCCAGAGTACGGAACCGAAATGGACTACTTACGATCGTTCGTCAGGGCACTGCGCAAGAAAATCGAGGATGATCCCGCCCGGCCCCGGTACATCCTGACCGAACCCTGGGTCGGTTACCGATTCTGTGATCCGGGTGACCCGGACGCGTCGTCGCTTCCAAGCGAGTCCTCCTGAACGATCCCGGCCCGCGATTGAATACTTAGCCGTGATCACCGTGTTCGAAAAGACTTAGCCAAGATGAATCCGCTCGGCCACAACTTTTATGACAATTTGCGAAAAACTTCACGGTTTCTCCATCCATATCATTTTATATTCGTCAATGAGTGAGCAAGAGCCAGCAGAGCTCTTCAACTGTGAAGGAGTCGAACATGAGTGTATCGAAAAGAATGACAACTCTATGTCGAGGGACAGTGCAAGGCGGGTATTTGTTTCTGTTGCTATGTATCAGCCTGGCGCTCGGGGGCAGCACCTACGCCCAGACGCAGGCCCAACCAGCCAGCGCCGGTTCCCCTCAGACGTCGGCGGCGTCGGAAGTGCCGTCCGCGGTAGCGCAAGAACTGCAAGAGATGAAAGCCCGCATGGCGCAAATGGAATCACAACTGAGGGGCCTCGCGGCATTTGTGACGCCTACGAATTTTGCGGCTCGGCCAACGCGGTCCGCCCCGACCGAAGTCACTCTCGCGGGGACTGTGAGTTGCGGCCACTGCCAAGGCATCCAGCCGATCCACAAGGGGTACACGCAATTTAGCTGGGCTCTGAACTCGGTCAGCCAGGGGGACGACATCGTGTTGCTCAGCCAGAATCAGGTTTATAAGCTACAAGGCAATAAGGACGAAATCCTGAAATTCATGTCTGCGAAGGCGCGTGTCACCGGGCGTCTGGACGGAAGTACCCTTGCAGTCGAAACGATCGGCCGGCCTGTGAAGGGCGAATAGCGTGGGCATCGCACGCCGACGAGGATTCTGCCGCAGGACGCTCTTGGCATCTTGTCAGGCGAACTGGCAGCGCACAACTGGGGCCGTCGGTCCAAGCCGAAGTCGGGATAGTTAACAGTTTTATGGCATGCAGCCAAAGTTTTGATGAAGACTCTTCACGGATTCTTCATGACCCACGGTCTAGAGTTCAAGCCTGAGACGGGCAAGCAGGCCACTAACACAGTGGCGGGCTTGCGAGCGGCAAGGCGGCTGCGATGGTGATGACGACTTACCAAAACGATCTAGAGTTCAGTTTGCTGCGTACTTTCCTGGCAATAGTCCGCTACGGAACTATGGGAAGAGCGGCAACCGCAGTTCGCAGAACTCAGCCGGCCGTGAGCCAACAGATGTTCAGGCTGGAGACAATTATCGGCCGAAAGGTCTTTTCCAGAACCAAAGGTGGAGTGAAGTTGACTCACCACGGAGAGATGCTGGTGTCATATGCGAATCGCGCTCTCGAACTCAACGACCAGGCTCTGGCCCGACTTCGTGAGAAATCGGCCTCGGGGCCGTTACATCTCGTACGATCCGAACCTGACTACCACCGCTCTCGCATTGCTCCCGGTAATGCACTCGACGCAAGCTAAATAAGTCTTATAGCTGCTTTCCATAATTACTTACCTACCTATCTAACATCTCATTCGTGGATCAACGGCCTACCTCTGCCGTGGCGATCACTTAAGGCATCGGCTGGCGCAAAGGAAGAATCTATAGAGGTCAATTAAAGATTTAATAGCAAATCTTCATGGTTCTTTTATGTCACCCCCCGTATGTTCCTCCAACGCAGTGTGACGTTAGTGGGATCGTGTGTAGTTATCTTTACGAAAAACTTATTCCAATTTAACGGCATTCTTATAAATCTTTTGGTCGAATACCACTAGAGAAACAAAGGGGACGTGCAAATGAAGGTATTGTTTTCCATAAACGACTTGCAAATAGCGACAGGCTCGAGCCTCAGGAATGGCGCTCTCCCGGAATGTCCAGAAAGGAAACACACGGTGTTGACCATCCGATATGCGCGTCACAAGAGAACCGCGGTTGCAGGCATGGCTACCTTAGTCACGGTATGGCTGGCACTCACTGCAACTACGCCGTGCTACGCGCAGACCCAAAACCAACCCCAGACCCAGATGGTAGCCCGAGCCAACGAGGCCGCTACACCCGTGCCCGCTGCGGCGAACACCGATACAGTCTCCACAGCACCATCCGCGCCACCACCGGCAGCGCCCGCGGACGCACAGATACCTCCCTCGGTTGCGAAAGAACTCGAAATCCTCAAGCTTCGCATCGAGCAACTGGAATCGCAGCTTAAGGGCCACTCCGCGGCTGAAAGACCTGCCGCAGCTCAAGCGCCTGCGGTGTCTGGCATGAGCACACCGGCGACAGCGACAGCAAGCTGGGCGCCTGTGCCAGCGCAACCGCAAAACGAATCCACGAGCGCGCCGACGTCGGCCGCTCAGCCCGCTGCCCCCGCGGTGGACACGGTAACTCCATTTGCCTACGCCGACTGGACCTGGCTGAACGGCACACCGCGCAACAAAGATGCGGTGTGGGATTCCAAGTTCTTCACCCCAGAGATCAGATTCGACACCAACTTTGTAAGCAGTTTTAACCACCCCCAGGATGACACTCTCGGTGGGTCGACGGAGATCTAAAAGTAGAACGAAATCCAAATAGAACAGATCAGCTTCGGCGGCGACTTCCACTGGCAAAACGTGCGCGGCAGAGTCCTGACGATGGGAGGAATGTTCGGAGTCACAACCCCGCGGAATGATGCCAGCGCTGGACGAGGACAATGGGACCTGCGTGGCGCCTATCGCTACTTCTCTGAAGCCTACGGCGGCTATCACTTTAATGTGAATCATGGGCTCAATGTGGACGCCGGTATCTTCGTGTCTTACATCGGCCTGTTCAGTTACTACAACTTCGATAACTGGGCTTATCAGCCGTCCTACGTGTCATCCAATACGCCGTGGTTCTTCAATGGTTTGCGTGTTCAGTGGTTTCCTACCAATAAGTTAAAGATCGAGCCCTGGATCATCAATGGATGGCAATCCTACGGCAGAATCGGCAGCAGGCCTGGCCTGGGCGGACAGATCTTGTATCGCCCAGCGCCGTGGATTTCGCTGGTCTTCAACAACTACGGCATGGGCGAAGATACTCTCGGCGCTGGCAATGGCAAACTTGGTCGCTCGCGCATTCACACGGACGACAGCGTCGAGATCAAGTACTATGACCATCCCGAGAGAACACTCGATAAGATGGCATTTTCGCTCACGGGCGATCTTGGATGCGAATACGGGGGAGGAGTGAGTTGTTTTGGAGATAAGAAGGACGCGAGCGGCGCCATCATCTCTCACAAACAGGCATTCTTAGGCTGGATGCTCTACAACCGCTGGCAGTTCAAAAAAGACACATTTGGGCTTACGGTCGGCGGGGGCGCGATGAACAATCCGGGACGCTATCTGGTGTTGTTGCCGCCGATCAACGGAGCGGACGCAATCTCCGGAACGCCGTACTTCACGCAGAATCCCGGCGACCCCTTCAAAGCATGGGATGGCTCGGTGACCTTTGACTGGATGCCGAAACAGTACATCACCTTCCGCTGGGAGTACGGCTACCGCCACGCCAACGTGCCATATTTTTCGGGCCGCGGCGGGATAACGCCTGGCGTCAATACCTTTCCTGGGACGACTCCCAACCCAGGGGCTGGGTCTTTAGTGGGGGGTACTACCTTCGTACCGGGGCCGTTCTTGTCCGCGACCCCGGGTCTCACGTGTGTTGCGGGAAGCGGGTTTTGCCCAGACCTGCGGAAGGATGAGGGCAGCCTGAGACTCGCCATCATGGTCAAGTTCTAGGGCGGGCTCGATCGCATTGAAGGACAGACGAGGGTCGCGGACTGTGCACATGGTTCCGACGCTGCTGCGCAATCCTCCCTCCCCCAGGGAAGATGGTCGCTGTCGAAGAGTGAACCGACTCATGAAAAGCAAAGGGCTGGAAATTGGCCTTCTTGTGATCTTCATTCCGGCCATGCTGTTTCTCGGCGGGTGTAACAGCGCGCACGGTGATCCGCGGGCGGAGGCGCCTCCATCGGTCACAGTGGTCGCCGATACCGACGTAAGCATCTTCTCTGTTGATCACCCGGAGCAGTTTCCCCTGGCTGCAGCGGTCCCGTACTCAGCCGCTCCTAAACTGGTGGTCACGGGCACGGTGAACCCCGACATCTCTCGCAACGTTCCCGTCATCTCGCTGGCCACTGGACGGGTGGTGGCGATTCACGCGCGGTTAGGTGACACTGTCAAAAAGGGACAAGCGTTGTTGAGCATTCGCAGCGACGATGTCGCCGGCGGCTTTTCCGACTACCGCAAGGCGGTAGCCGATGAAACCCTGGCGCGCACCCAGATGGAGCGAGCCAAGGAACTGTACGCCCACGGCGCCATCTCGATGAATGATCTTCAGGTCGCTCAGGACACGGAAGACAAAGCCAAGGTGGATGTTGAAACCTCGGCGGAGCATCTTCGCTTGCTGGGCAATGATCCCGACAAGCCAAACGGTGTCGTCGAAGTGTATGCGCCCATCAGCGGTGTGATCACTGATCAGGAAGTCACCAACGCCGCAGGCGTCCAGGCCCTGGGTTCAAGCCCGTTCACGATTTCTGACCTGTCTCACGTCTGGGTCGTCTGCGACGTGTACGAAAACGATCTGACCAACGTGCGCGCCGGCGAAACCGCTGACATCAGGCTGAGTGCGTATCCAGACATGGTGATTACGGGGCGAATCAGCAACATTGGCGCCGTTCTCGATCCTGCGATTCGGACCGCCAAAGTACGGGTGGAAGTGCCCAATCCGGGCACCATGCGCCTGGGCATGTTTGCCACCGCTACTTTTACCGGGCTGAAAAAGCTGACGTACACAGAGGTCCCAGCCAGCGCGATTTTGCATATACATGACCGTGACTGGGTGTATGTGCCTGCCCCCGGCCATAAATTTCGACGCGTGGAGGTGGTCAGCGGAGACACCCTGCCCAACCACATGCAGGAAATCAAGTCGGGGCTGGGGCCAGGTCAGCAAGTAGTTGCGAACGCATTGATCCTGGAGCACACGATTGAGCAGTAGATAGACGATGATTCGCGCCGTTGTAGATTTCGCCCTCAACAACCGGTTCGTAGTGCTGGCGCTCGCGATCATGACGCTCGCCTGGGGAGCCGTCTCTTTTCATAACCTGCCCGTCGAGGCGTACCCCGACATTGCGGACAACTACGCAACCATCATCACGCAATGGCCGGGCAGAGCCGCCGAGGAGGTGGAGCAACAGGTCACGATTCCGATTGAAATCCAGATGAATGGAATTCCGCACCTCACGCATCTCCGATCGGAATCCATTTTCGGTTTGTCTTTCGTCCTGATGATTTTCGACGACGCCTCGGACAATGACTGGAACCGGCAGAAGGTACTGGAGCGAATGGCTCAGGCTGATTTGCCTCCGGGCCTTCAGCCCTCGATGGGCACAGACTGGAGTACGACGGGACAGATCTATTGGTATGTGCTGAAAAGTACCAACCCTCAGATTGACGTCATGGACCTGAGGTCGATCCAGGATTGGACCGTGGTGAAGGAACTCAAGTCGGTTCCGGACATTGTTGACGTCAGCACCTTCGGGGGCACCACCCGGGAATACCAGGTGCGCGTGGACCCCAACAAGCTGGTGTCGTACGGACTGAGCATTGGCCAAGTGGAACAGCAGCTCGCCAATAACAACATCAACGCCGGCGGCAACTTTGTGGAGACCGGCTCACAGCAGATGAACGTCCGCACACTCGGACTCTTCAGCCATGTGAAAGATATCGAACAGACGGTTATAACCACGAAGTCGGGGACGCCGCTTCGCGTCAAAGACGTCGCGGAAGTCAGCCAGGGAGCGAAAGTCCGCCTGGGCCATGAGGGAAGGGCCATCCGCCGGGAAGATGGCAAGATCGTGGACAACGATGATGTCATTTTCGCCCAGGTGATGATGCGCAAAGGCGCTGACTCCGGGCCGACCCTGGAAAAGCTTCACGCCAAAGTGGAGCAATTGAACCGCGGCATTCTTCCTCCGGGCGTGACGCTGGAGCGAATGATCGACCGCAGCGATCTGCTTGCCTTGACCCTGGATACCGTGCTGCACAACTTGAGCGAAGGAATGATTCTCGTTACCATCATCCTCTTCCTGTTTCTGCTCGACGTTCGCGCCGCCCTCATCGTGTCGCTAACCATCCCGTTCGCGCTGTTCTTCGCTTCGATCCTGCTCGACTCGACCAAAGTTCCCGTCAACCTGCTCTCGCTGGGCGCGCTGGATTTTGGAATGGTGGTGGACGGCGCGGTTGTGATGGTGGAAAACATCGTGCGACACATGAGCCGCCATAAGAACGGCTCCTCCACCTCAGGGCGCCACGTAATGGCCCCCCAAACACCCGAACAGATGATTCGCGAGTCTGCTCACGAAGTACAGCGTCCGGTGTTCTACGCCATCCTCATCATTATTACGGCCTACATGCCTATCTTCACCCTGCAGCGCGTGGAAGGCCGGCTGTTCCGCCCCATGGCCTGGACGGTTGCTTTTGCGCTGCTGGGCGCGATGACCTTTTCGATCCTGATCGCTCCGGTGCTGGCGAGCTTCTTGTTTCGCCGAGGGGTCAAGGAAACGCATAACCCAGTCCTTGCCTTTCTGACCGAGCAGTATCGACGGCGCTTGCGGTGGTGTGTGGGCCATCGCACCTTTACCGTCGGTGTCGGCGTGGCTTGTCTGCTGGTGACGCTGTTTCTGGGTCTCAGTGGAGTGATTGGCGCGGAATTTCTGCCTCACCTGGATGAAGGTTCGATCTGGGCCCGCGGGACCCTGGCGCAAAGCACAAGCCTCACTGAAGGCACGCGCTTTATGAACCAGGCACGCCTGATTTTCGCGGCCTTCCCCGAGGCCAGGCAAGTCGTCTCCGAAATCGGACGTCCTGATGACGGAACTGACACCGGTGGGTTCGGAAATACGGAATACTTCATCGATCTCAAGCCTAAGGCAGAATGGCGGCCAATATTCCGGGAAAACAAGGAGGAGCTTATCGCCGCCATGGATCGAGCCATATCAAAGTTACCAGGGGCGATCTGGAATTTTTCCCAACCCATTGAAGACAATGTTGGAGAAACGCTCACTGGCACCAAGGGACAGCTTGCCCTGAAGGTCTTCGGGAATGACTTGAGGACTATCGAGGAGAAGGGCGACGAGATCTCGGACATCATGCAGAAGGTGCCTGGTATCACCGATGTGAAGCTGTATCGCGATACTGGCCAGCCCAATCTCAACTTTACCATCAACCGGCAGCAGGCCGCGCGTTTCGGAATCAACGTCACCGACATACAGGATGTGGTCGAAACCGCCGTGGGTGGGAAAGCTGTAAGTGAAGTGCTACCGGCAGGGACTCCGGAACGCTACGACGTGGTGGTGCGGTACCAGGAGCCTTATCGCGAAGACGCTCGCGCCATTAGCAATATCCGTCTGCTCTCTCCTTCCGGCGAGCGCGTGTCGCTTGCCCAGCTCACCAGCATGGAAGTTCGCGATGGCGCTTACGATATCTACCGGGAAGGAAACAGCCGCTACATCAGCGTGACCTTCAATGTGCGTGGCCGAGATCTAAACAGCTCGGTTGAAGATGCAATGGCCCAGATCAGTCAGAAGGTCAAACTTCCACCGGGCTATCACCTGGAATGGTCGGGAGAATACGAGAGTTCGAAGCGGGCCTCGGCCCGCCTTGCCGTCATCGTGCCGCTGACCGTTCTCTTCATTTTCATTTTGCTTTACATCATGTTCCGTTCGGCGAAGTGGGCGCTGCTGATTCTTGCGGTTGTCACCATGGCGCCGCTTGGCGGGTTGCTGGCGCTGCTGCTGACCGGTACGCATTTTAGCGTGTCGTCCGGCATCGGCTTTCTGGCCCTTTTCGGTGTGTCAGTCCAGACCGGAGTCATCATGCTGGAGTACATCAACCAGCTTCGGGCTCGTGGCTACACCATCGTTGAGGCGGCCATCGAAGGGGCTGTGCTCAGGCTTCGCCCCATCATGATGACCATGCTGGTGGCAACGTTCGGACTGGTGCCAGCGGCTTTGTCGCACGCCATTGGTTCTGATTCGCAACGACCGTTTGCCATCGTCATTGTGGGCGGCCTGATGGCAGCACTGGCGATGAGCCTAGTGCTATTGCCGACCCTGTATGTGTGGATCGCCAGGGACAACGACGAGCTTCCGGAAGCGGAGGAGTCGGTTGAGATTTAGATTGGCGAGTTCGCATCGGCGGAAATTGGCGGGGTATTTGCTCGCAGGGCTAGTCTTCGCAATGACGATGACGCCAAGCACCACCCTCGCACAAAGCCCGGTCAGGATTTCGCTCGACGAGGCCATTCAGCTGGCGCTGCGGCACAACCACACCCTTTTGGCGGCGCGCACTACGATCCTGCAGAGCCAGGCTGAGGAGATGACGGCGAATATGCGCCCGAACCCCACCTTGGTTGGTGACGCCGAATACCTATCGCCCAGCCACCCAACCACTGACTACCTCAACACCGCGTCAGAATTCGATCTTGGCGTGAGCTACCTGTTCGAACGGGGAAGGAAACGCCAACGCCGGTTGCAGGCGGCGAAAGACATCACGGCACAGACACGCTCGCTGGTCGCCGACAACGAGCGCTGCCTCACCTTCAACGTGGCTGCTCAGTTCGTGAACGCGCAGCTGGCCCAATCATCTCTCGAACTCGCTGAACAGGACCTGAAAAGCTTCCAGCAGACCGTGGATGTCGGCGAGGTGCGCTTCAAAGCCGGCGCAATCAGTGAGGACGACTACTTAAAGATCAAGTTGCAGCTGCTGCTGTTCGAGACCGACTTTCAGCAAGCGCAACTGGCCAAGGTCCAGGCCCTGTCCGATCTGAGGCAGTTATTGGGATACGAATCCATGTCCGAGACCTACGATGTCGCCGGCCCGTTTGACTATCAACCGGTCAAGGGCAACGTCGATGACATGCAGATGAAGGCTCTGCAGAACCGGCCCGATCTGCGCGCCGCGCAACAGGGCGTGAGTGCTGCGAAAAGCCAGTACGAACTGCAGAAGGCGATTGCAAAGGTTGATATCACGGGACAGGTCAACTACACCCATGTCAGCGGGCTCAACACCGCCTCGTTCTTTGGAAGTTTTCCGCTGCAGATTTTCGATCGCAACCAGGGCGAGATCGCACGCGCCAACTACGCCATTACGCAGGCGCAGGAACAGCAGAAGGCGGCCAGCGAGCAGGTCATGACGGACGTGCATGACGCCTACCAGGGCATGCGGACGAACGACAAAGTGGTAACTCTTTATCGCTCTGGCTATCTCGACGTGGCGCAGAAAGACCGCGATATCAGCGAGTACGCCTACAAGCGCGGCGCCGTCAGCTTACTGGACTTTTTGGACGCCGAGCGCAGTTACCGCTCCACGCAACTAGCGTACCGGCAAGCGCTGGCCGCTTACTTGCTCGCGGTCGAACAACTTCGAGAAGCGGTCGGCGTAAGAGATCTGCCGTAGTGGGTTTAACCGGGATCGTGGTGGACGGGCATCACCGCCCGTCGGGCAGGACTCTACATGACGGGTGAGGACGCACTCCATCTGCAGCGGAAGGAGTTGGAGCCGTGAAAAAGGAAGAGGTGCGAAGCCAGATCGGAGAGATTGGAATTATTCCCTCGGTTCGTGCGTCTACCGCCGATGACGCCCTTTTCGCGGCGGAGGCAGTATCTCGAGGGGGAATTCCTATCGTCGAGGTCACATTGACTGTGCCCGACGCGTACCACGTGATCTCCCATCTTGTGCAGAACGCTCCTGACGTGATCGTCGGCGCGGGGGGCGTCAACGATGTGAACACAGCGCGGAGTTGCCTGGACGCCGGGGCCAGCTTCCTGACCAGCGACGGGCTCGACGCTGAATTAGTCGGCCTTGCGGTAGGGGAGAATGCGGTCGTGATTCCCGGAACCCTCACTCCGAGCGAGGTGCTCAGAGCGTGGAAGCTGCGACCTGATTTCGTCAAGGTTGTTCCCTGTGCACAAGTGGGTGGGGAGGACTACGTCCGGGCATTGAAGGCGATGTTTCCAAACGTTCCCCTGGTCGCGGCTGGAGGAGTAAATCAGCAGACTGCGTCCGGCTTCATTCTGGCAGGCGCAGTTGCGCTCGGCATCGGCACGGCATTGATTCCCAGGGAAGCAATTCTTCGCCGTCAGCCCGAGCGAATCGCGGAATTGGCGCGCCGCTTCATTGGCTTTGTCGGCGACGCCCGCAGTCGGTTGCATGGCGAATAGAGAGCTGCGCTTGGTGGGCCATGAGGCTGGGTGAGTAAGGGCAGGGTGCAGGTAACAGATCGGACCGGTCAAGAGACTTCAGATGTAAGGAGGTATCGAATGCAATCCGAATTAGGAAATGGACACTCGCAAGAAGGGCCGCACGATTTGGCCGACAATTCTCTGTTCGATAGCGTGTCACGAGTTGTGCATGACGTGGACGACTTGATCGGCGCCCTGGCTTTGCTTGGCGTCAAGCGCTGCTCGCAGTGCAAGCAATTTTTTCGAGGTACCGAGCCGGGAGTGCTCTTCGACTACGGACAGGTCGTCTGCTACTCATGTATTCCGGGTTGGTGGTCTTCTTTCTCCACGCGAATGGCCGTCATCGACCGGGAACGGATTGAGGGGAAACTGGCGTGGTGGTTGAAGAAATATCACCGCGCGGAAGTCGTGAAGGAAACCCTAGGTAAGCAGCCTGACACCAGCAATGTCGAATTCCAGATGATCGCAAAGTGTCTTGAGTGCGCGGGCTCAGGCAAGCTCATGGAAGGGGAGCGTTGCCGATTTTGCAATGGAACTGGGACGGTGCGGATCGCGGTCGCCCGATAAGGGCGACTCGGTCGCACTTTTTCCGACATCAAGCGAAAGCGCTGGGGATTGCGGGGGGGATGAGTTCGGTCATTAGTGTACTTGCGGCCAGCGTAACGACATTCGCCGCCACCAATCTTGACGACATCTTTCTGCTAACTGTGTTTTTCGCGCGGCGCGTACCAACACGGCGGATTGTGGCAGGTCACTACCTTGGTTTAGCCACGATTGTCGCGCTGAGCTTCGCCTTGGTTTGGGGCGTTTCCCTTGCGATTCCGCGAGTCTGGACCCGGCTTCTTGGAATCTTGCCGTTAGCCATTGGCATAAAGGAACTTGTTCGCATACGCAGATCGCAGGCCATCCCCGCCGAACGTGTTGATAGCTCTGTGAGCGTGCTTTCCATCGCGACGATCACGCTGGCAAACGGAGCGGATAACGTCGGAGTCTACGTGCCATTCTTCGTAGCCCACCAAACGGACCGGCAGTTGGTCTTGGTTGCCTATGGGCTGTTGCCCTCGTATGGTGTGCCGTCGGGAAGTGGTTTGGGCGTCATGCCCTCGCCTTGAAAGCACTCGGCGGCTGGGGTCATTGGATTGTGCCGTTTGTGTTAATCGGACTCGCCGGCTACATTCTCCTTTGGGGCTGACCGGCGAACCTTTTCTTGTACACCCGAACGCCTGTATCAAGGTACTCCTGCCCGGTGGGGCAGGACGATTACCGCCCCCAGGATGAGCATGTGAAGACGGCGTTAGCAATTTACAGTCACGTCGTCGATTCCAAAAAGGTGTGAGCGAGGGCGGACTTGCCCTCACTCATTTTTTGGGCCCACCGCAGCCGAGGGAGTGGTAACAGTGCAATTCGAGTTTCCCAATGCGCAGCCCCAAGCCTTCGAAGCAAAGGCGGCGATGGTCTGGACCGACGCTTAAGCTATGGGTTTACGCTTTCTCCGCATCGAGCCCGGCTGTCGTTCAGGTTTCAAGGCGTGGCTGGATTCTCTCGAGGCACAACTGCGATTCCGGGAGTCAATCCTATAGCGAAACCGAGACCGGGCGGGTGCAGACAGGATCCGTCCAATCAGGACCACAGGCTCAGGCCGGCGTAGCCAAATCCAGGAGGCGCGCAGGTGCCCGCCTAACTCTTTCCATGCTCATCCTGACCATTTTTGGTTGAGATCCCTTCACAGGCCAGCTTGATGTGCTCGCGCTGCAGATCAGTCACGACCAAGAACTCAAAGCCGCAGTAGTATCCGCGCCGGTGACAGACGCGAGCTCGTAATTCCAGAGCGTGCGATGCCAGAGAGAATTGCAGGAGGACAAATTCACCCTGTTCGAGTTCCCCGGAAACCACGGCTCCCATTCCTCCCTCACTGACATCCGATATACGTCCCCAGAAATCAAATTTCCCAGTCGAACGGAAAACAGTGATAGTGACTCGCCCATCAAGTCGATATCGGCGCTGGCGACTGGGTGCGCTCATCTCTGCAGCCTCCGATTCCGGACACAGATAGAGATGCATTTAGCAGGTACGAAAACTCATTCACAGACAAAGATAAGGGGTGCCTTGCTAGGCGATAGCTGGCCTCTTACTCCGCCGGAACCGTTTCCGCGGAAAGAAGCATACCACCGATTACTGCACATGCTATTCCAAGTCCGTGAAGCGGCTTTATGCTCTCGTGCAGGAGGGCAGGAGCAAGCAAGACGACAAAGACAGGATATAACGCAGTCAGGGGCTCGACGATCGAGGCTTTGCCGCCGTGACGCATCGCGGCCAGTAAACTCAAAAAACCTAGGCCATTGAATACTCCATTAAGCAGAGCCCAGCCCAGACTCGTCGTTGAATACTCCAAAATGGAGGTACCTGGAAGCAGCAATGGCTGCAGAAGCATGAATCCAGCAGACGCCCAAACTAGAGCGGCGGAGGCAGAAATGTGGTTCATGGCCAATTTTTGAAACAGCCCAAGAGTACCCCATGACACTAGCACCAGTGCGGATAGCCATAACCACGTCGGAATCATGAGACCACTCATGAAGAGAGAAGCAGAATGGCAGCCACAGCAAAGCACACTCCAAGTAGCTGCAGTTTATTGAGTTTTTCCTTCAAGAACGTGACTGCGAGAAGTACGGTGGCAACAGGGTAGAGCGACGTAGCTGCCGTGACAACAGAAGCATTGTCCCCAGCGCGGTACGCGCCGTATAATGCGATGCCACCCAGCCCCAGCAGTATGCCACTGATCAGAGCGTAACAGTTGCCTCGCAGACTCTTCTTAAGCTGGGGCTTCTGCACTGCCATCATTACGAGCCCGACCAGCAGAAATCCGAATGCAGAGATGAACTGCATGGTTGTGGGAGGAATCTCTTCGGAACCGAGCCGGGCGGTAAATGCCCATGCGGTCCAGCACAGTGATGCGGCTATTGCATACCAAAACCATCTCCTTTTGAGGGTTTCTGACGCAGCTACAAAGATCGTAAGGTGGCTTTGGGAAACAAGAATTGCGGTCGAATCTGCGCCTAGGGCCTCAGGCGGTTGTTCACTTGCAAACGACGTTGACTCAGTGAAGTTGTCTTCCTCGCACACAGCAGAACGTCCAGCGTCGGTCGGTGGGTGGCTATAACCGGACGGACTGGCAGACTGTCGTTTTTCTTCCGATGAGAGGGCGCCATCAAACATGCTAGTTCGGGGATGCTGTACATTTCGCTCTGCGAACAATCCGCACTAAAATCGTAGCGCAGCGAGGGGGTGGCAGAAAGTGACGAAGGTCACGGGGAGACCAATTACTATCGGTTGAAACGAGAGGTCACTGCTGAAAACAACTGCGGAATGATCACGCAAATGCGTGCCTTGAGCGACCTGGTTGTCCGTCAGAACAACCGAGTAATGAATAGTCGTGAACCCACCGCCTAAGTGTGTTTTCGTCCGCAGAGGGCTGAAATCGTAATCCCACTAGGCTGCCCGAATACCAGCGGGGAGATGCTTTAAGTGAAAACGAGACGGAATACGGCAGAGCAAAATTCACGACAATCTCCTGCGGGAGGGCTGCATTCCGGAAGAGGCGTACAGCCATCCCGCCGTAACCCACGTTCTTTGTAATGCCAGTCAATGTCCTCCCCTGCGCATCAATTCTTACAAGGGTTGCGACCGGTACGCGGCCACACTCTCCGACACCACGCGACAGTAGGGACTGAGTTGCCTCAACAGCCATGCGAATACTGGCATCGCTGCTGGTGGCCAGTAAGGCGTTAATCCCCAATGCTACAAACCGGGTGGCTTCTCTTGCGCCCCCAATTCCATAGACTACGGTCCGACGGGGCACAAACCAGGTTGATTTTTTCAGTCCAGCTACAGCGTTTTCGCTCAAAGGCAGCACACATGCGTTGATGTCACGATAGTCGGTGCTTTGACCAGATCGCAAATGCACAGTAAGAATGTTTGCATTGAACCTCTCGAACGAGTCCGCAAAGCCAACCAGCAACTTGGTGTCAACCTTGAATCCGGCTAGGGTGAACGGATGTTTCCTAAGCATAGTTGTTGTGCCTTGCTTCATGTTGCAAGAAACTGCGTCCAGTCTTTGAATCAGGCCGTCAAATACCGGCCCTCTCTAGCAAAATACTCCCGTTGAGCTTCACCCAAGTTGATGAGGTGCGGAATCGATACACCAACGTAACCTTAAGGGTCGAGCCCATTTCGTTGATTTGTCCGCCACTTCACAATTCACGATAACCGCATTACCTCGGTTACTTGCCCTTGACACTTCGGTTCTCCTACCGTTTGACTGCGGAATCTATAAGCAGGAGTCAACATCAATGAATCGCTCGGTAAGCAGACCGATCGCCCTTGCATGCTTTTTGTTTTTTTCTGCTGTCGGCTGGGGACAAAATACAGCCGAGCTGCAAGGAAGGGTTGTTGATCCCTCCGGACACCCCGCGGTAAGTGCGTTCGTTATTATCACCAGCCCCGACACCTCGCTGATACGCGCGGCTACCACTGACGATTCTGGTAACTTCGAGTTCACTTCCTTGCCTGTTGGTAACTACAACCTAGAGGTGAAAGCCGATGGCTTCCTCAATTCTCAGACTCGGGAGGTGCGCGCAAGCATCGGACAAGTTATTCGGATTGAAATTGCTCTTGGAAGCAACGATGCCCACTCCCCGCCGCGTAGCAGCACCAGCACTTCCGTGGTTGAGACGTCGAACACGCAACTCGGTGTTGTTATGGGCGATTTGGAAGTAGCCCAACTTCCAATAAAGTCCCGAGATACCTTCGAATTACTTCAACTACAGCCTGGCGTTCAAAGCACCTTGGGAGCCGACCTATTCTTTGGCGGTGATCAGCCTGGCGTAATTTCGGTGAATGGCGGGCGGGCACGCTCGAACAATTACAACGTCAACGGCGGCAATTCAGGAGACCAATTCATAAACTCCCCGTCCATCCAGCCCTCTCCGGACTCAATCAGCGAGTTCCGTGTTATCTCGCACAACTATGACGCGGAGCTTGGACGCAATTCTGGATCCGTAATCAACGTAATAACCAAATCTGGCAGCAATACTCTTCATGGAAGCGTTTACGAATATTTTCGTAACACGGTACTGAATGCCAAAGGATATTTCGACCCAGAGACACCCGATTTCAAACAAAATGACTTCGGTGGCGTCCTCGGTGGACCTATATGGCGGGATAAGACTTTCTTCTTCGTTTCGTACGAAGGCCGAAGGTTGCGGCAGGGAATTACATCCGACCCGGTAACGGTGCCTACACAGCTCGAAAGGGGCGGTGATTTTTCAGCAGGCTCGACATTCACGGGTGTACTGAGCGACGATGCTGTTGCGACGAGGCTTAGCAGCCGCCCAGGATGCGACTCGGCAGTCGCGGCACGCGGGGGAGCCGGGATCGCAACAGGTACTCCTTACGCCAACATTTTTCCGGGCAACGTGATTCCCTCCGAGTGCTTCGACCCGACGGCAGCCGATTTGATGGACAAATTCGTCCCGGCACCCAATTTAGGCGCACAAACGTTCCTGTCTGTGCCTGAGGCCAAAGTTCGGCAGGATCAGGGCACGCTTCGTCTGGACCATAACCTGACGAGTCAGCAGCAGCTGAGTTTTTACTACTACGGAGCGGACGGACTTGACGGTGAGCCTTTCTCGCGATTCCAGGCGGCAGGATCGAACCTTCCTGAATTCGGCAATCTGACGAGAGACCGGTTCCAACAGCTCAATCTGTCTCACAACTGGATGATCGACGGTAAGACGACCAATGAAGCCCGTTTCGTGTACTACCGGGGCGCGCAAGGACAATTCCTCTCACCCGAGCACACCGGGTTGGTAGAAGATTCATGCGCCACCGTGCCGGCAGACCAGTGTTTCTCCGATGCCGCCAACCCGCGCCTGGGTATCACTCCAGGATATGGGCCAAGCCACGAGGGCGTGCCGTTTGTTTCTCTGGCGGGGGGATTCGCCCTGGGCAACAATGCCAACGGGAGTTTCGCTCAGACCGGAGGCATTTTTCAGATGTTCGACAGCGTCAGCCGACTGGTTGGTAAACATTCCCTGAAATTTGGCGCTGACGTTCGCAACCAACGCTTTCACCAGACTTACTTCTATAATATCAACGGAAACTTCGAATTCTCAGGTGGTGGTCCGAACGATGTGGGCTTCTCGGATTTGGTCCCTAATTATCTTCTGGGACTTCCGGATACCTACTCACAAGGTTCCGCGAATGGCGTGGACGTCCGTACCACCCAGTTAGGCGTGTTTGCTCAGGACGCATGGAAGTTTAGGCCTAACCTCACTTTCTATTACGGACTTCGCTGGGAATTGAACACACCGCAAGCGGACGCGGGCAAGCGCATTCAGGCCTTCCGCCCCGGTCAGGCCACCAGCATCTATCGGTGTGAACTAAGCCCGTCGGATCCCTTGGCAGCTAGTTTTGGTTCTAATGACTGCTCGCCCACGGGACCTGCCGCGTCGGTTTTCCCGCTGGGCCTGGTATTGCCGGGTGACAAGGGAGTTTCCGCAGGTCTCACCCACTACTACCTTAAGTCTCTGGCCCCGAGATTCGGTCTGGCGTGGTCGCCCCACTGGACAGACGGCTGGCCAGCGAAGCTCTCGGGCGGTCCGGGCAAATCCAGCGTGCGTATGGGTTGGGGGATTTTCTACGATAGCAATGAGGAATTGATGTTAGCGTCTTTTGCTGCCCAGCCTCCGTTTGGCGGCAGCACATTCATCAGCAATCCCTTTTTCAACACGCCGTTTCTCGGGCAAAGCGGGACTGTAACTCCGAATCCGTTTAACGGGTTTTCGAACCCAGTTCCGGGCTCCGCGGTAGATTTTGCGCTCTTCCGTCCTATTCTCTTGTTTGGGAACTTCCCCGATACCTTGCGAAGTCAATACGCCGAGCAGTATCACTTCACGATCCAGCGGCAACTCCCGCGAGATATGATGCTGCAGGTCGGGTACGTTGGCAGCCAGGGTCATCGGTTGCTCGCCAGTTTGGATCAGAACTTTGGTGACGCTCGGACTTGCCTCGACTTGAACCAGATCCCGGGAATCTCGTGTGGGCCATTTGGCGAAGACACCGCCTATTCGATTCCGGCCGGTGCCATTCCGCCCGGCGTCACCTTGCATTTGCCTTATGGTTCGGTGCCAAGCGTGACTGGTCCCAATGCCAACCCGATCACCTTAGTCGGGCTGCGCCGGTATTCCTCTCCCCTGTGCGAACCCACGACCGGGGCGGGATGCCCACTCGATGGTGTCCCAGTTTTCAGCAGCCTGTTCGCCATGGCGCCAATTGCAAACTCGGCATACAACTCGCTGCAGACGCAACTGAGCAAGCGCTTTTCACATGGATTGCAGCTCTTGGCCTCATATACCTGGAGTAAGTCGATCGACACAGCCTCCAGCTTCGAGAACTCTATTAATCCCAACGACCCCAGCAGGTCTAGGGCGCTGTCTCTTTTCGACGCTCGTCATAGATTCGTGTTAAGCGGCTACTGGCGCCTCCCAGATTGGAAGGTGTCCAACTGGAGCCGGCATATCCTCAACGGGTGGGCGCTGTCGGCCATCTCTACATTGCAGTCTGGATTTCCAATCCGCATTACGTCTTCCGGGGATCAGGAACTGATGGGTAGCTTCGATTTCGAGGCACCCGGCGAGCCTGACCAAGTCGCGCCTTTTCACCGACTGGATCCGCGTAGATCCGGTGGCTACTATTTCGATCCGTCATCTTTCGTCGATGGTCCGCTCGGTCAAATCGGTAATGCGCCGCGCACGGTGTGCTGCGGTCCGGGCATTATCAACTTCGATTTTGCGGTCCATAAGACTGTAGCCCTAGGCGAGCGCACAAACCTGGAGTTTCGAACCGAGCTATTCAATCTGTTTAATCACACGCAATTTTTTAATCCCGACGGGGACATCACGGGAGGAACGACCTTCGGATTGGTGAACCGAGCTCGGGATCCCAGGATGATTCAAGTTGCATTGCGACTCGCTTTTTAGCAGTGCCGGACGAACACGAAGAATGACGAGACTAAAACACATTTTTTTGTGCGTCGTGCTTTTCGCGGGCGGCGTGAGCGCTCAGACGGAGCGCAAGGTTACTCACCGTGAAGAGCCGGACTATCCCGAAATAGCGAAGAAGATGAATCTTCACGGAACCGTCAAACTCAAGGTCTGGATTAGTCCGGACGGTACGGTTCGTCGGTTGGAGTATGTCGGAGGCCATCCCGTATTGGCGGAGTCTGCGCTGAAAGCGGTCAAAGGCTGGCACTACGAAGCGGCTACGAAGGAATCAAACGCGATCGTCGGGTTGAAGTTTTGAACATCAACATCGTTCGGCTATCCACCTCTTGAAATATCAGACCTTTGGGATGCTGGCCGCGAACAGGGGACCTGGTAATGCTTTTATGATCTATAGAATCCTATTGGTGGTTTTGGCCGCGTCCACATTGTGGTGGCTGTATCGCGTGAAAGATGGGGAACAAGAATTTAGGGAGTCTCAGCAGGCTTTACGACAGGTGACAAGTTGGCGGCAGGAGTCGCGAATCGGGTCCCAAGGCAAAGAACAGGCTGAAATTGTGTGCCCCGATCATGGACACTGGCTACGGCATGCCACATCCCAGTCCACCGGTGACCAAACGTTTGAATCCTTTGAGCTCGGTACCAAGTCTTACTCTCGGTCCCAAGAAAGGCCTTCCGAGTGGATTTCAGAATATGTCGCGCCGGTGATCTCAGCGTGCGAAAAACTCCGACATGGTGACTATCTTTACCCTCTTCCGGACTATGGCCACTTACTTGAGCACACCAGAATTTCTAAGGGAGCCGTTGACACAGTCCAAGGGTTGAAGTGCCAGGAATGGACGACAACTCGCACAGTTTCTGGGCGTTTCGCTGCGGGACAGCCCCTTGACGACGCCCAAATCTGTATCGGTCTTCACGATCACCTGCCCAGACGCATTAAGTACGCGAACGCCGAATATATTTTCTATGACTGGAACGCACCCATTCAGATCGAAGGAAGCCACGTGTTGCGAGCACCGCTTCCCTAGCGTTCGCCTCTCTCCCCGTTGAAGATTGGATTCACGCGGTGGATTCTCTGGCCAGTTGTTGCGATCAGGCGTCTCTGACAAGCGGCGCGCATTTGCCGAAGGGAGTTATTCCGCTGTCCCGTCAATAACTTTCAACCCAGCCAAGTAAGGACCGATCCTGTGCTAGATGACAACCGCCGCCTTGCCCCAAGCCCTGCTGGTACCGTATCCAGGTAGCGATCTCCCGACTAGATTGCTGGGTCATTGAGTACCAGACTTTGGCGGCCTAACAGCTCTCGATGGTCCCTCTCGGTAGATTACGAGTGGCCCGATCCACCACCAATCGCTCGCAAACCTTCCGACAAGCCGACTTGGCAAGACTCATCCGCATGTCCCAATTTTCGATTTATCACCGAGTAGCCAGGCAGCCTTGCGGCCGCCTGGCCCTCTCAGAACTGGGCGTGAAGGTTTCCCTTCACCCAGCTCAAGCCCTTCGAACGCCTCTTTAGAGGAGACGCGGTTGTGAAACAGAAAGACGCTGACGATGAACCCGGTCATGGCACTCGGGATGAACTAGAACGCGGTCGTAGCACCTGCTGGACCACCCATCACACGGGAGACGCAGTAATGAAGCCGCCAGCCTGTGATCCGGGTGATTTTTGTATTGCACAGTGTGCAGAGTCCACGTTGTTCGTACCAGAGATAGCGAAGAGTACGGGTACCCCGAAACGTTTCCAGCATGTGAGCCCCTTCCCGTTCTTCGAAGTAGGTTTCATAGGTTGGATCGTACGGGTTGGCTTCGCCTTTGACCTTGACGTGCCGTGTGATGGGAGTGCTCTTGGCGTAGTGCAGCCAGACTTGATTTGGCTGTCCTTCGTCATCGCAGGTTTCACCGAAGAAGGACCAGTCCCGATTCCCGCGCTGGGCAAAGTATTTCGGTTTGAACCAGCGCGGGCTTTTATTCGGGTGCCTTCGTCGTGCCCATTTCCACAGACTTGAGAAGATGGAGTGATCGACGCATCCGAACGTGCGTTTGCTCACCACGTGCCGATGATAGTTGGCCCAACCGCGAATCTTTGGGTTGAGTTGATCGATCAAGTCGGCGGCAGACACGCCATGTGCAGCTTTGATGGTTCGTCGGATGCCATCCAGGAAGGTTTTAACATTCTTCTTGGAAGGCTTGATGAGCAGTTTCCCGTTAGGATATCTGCGCACGTTTTGTCCGAGGAAATCAAAGCCGTGCTCCACGTGCGTAATGACGGTCTTCTTCGGAGAGAGTTCAAGACCTCGTTCTTGCAGAAAATGCTCGACCAGGGGCTTGATTTCTCCTTCCAGTAATTCTTTCGATTTGCTGGTGATGACGAGGTGAGTAGCCCCGGGGAGTTGCACCCCGAGGCTCTCTCAGAACTGGACGTGAGCCTCTCGACTCATACAGCTCCCATCATGGAGCCACGCCGCGCACCCAGTCGCCAGTGAGCAAACAACGCCGGAGCGCGACGCGAAATACGTGCGATCCAGTGTGTTGCTCGCCGGTGATGTCGTCGCAGCTTCTTGTATTTCCGCTTGGCCCAGAGGACCAGATCTCGGTCCAGTTCGCGCATGGTCGGGTAAAGTGCCGAGCGATAGTATCGCCCGTAATACTGGAGCCAGCCCCGGATAATCGGATTGAACATCCGCGACAGATCTTCGATGGCCTTATCACTGCGGTTGGGCAGGTTCCAGCGCCGAAAAGTGTCGCGGATGGTCTTCGCTGCTTGGTTCGAGATCGCGGGGCTGAAGTTGATGAAGAACTTCCCCTTACGATTCTTTGATCGCCTTGGCTGAAAGGTATAGCCAAGATAATCAAACTTTTCGTTCGGGTACTTGCCCTTCCGAAAATCGTCCTTGCAATAGACGATTTTCGTCTTCTCCGGATGGAGTTCCAGTCCGCAAGTCTGCAAACGTTCAGCCATGGCTTTCCGCATTTCCTGGGCTTCCTTCTCGGTCTTGCAATGCACGATGACATCGTCGGCGTACCTCTCAAATGGCACTTGAGGATAGTACGTCGCCAGCCATCGATCTAATGCAAAATGCAAAAACAGATTTGCCAGCAGTGGGCTGACCACTCCCCCTTGAGGAGTGCCCTTCTCCCGCGGCACCAACCGCCCATCCTCATCTTGCATTGGCGCTTTCAGCCAACGCTCAATATAGAGAACGATCCACCGCTCCTTGGCATGTTTCTTTACCGCTCGAAGCAGTAGATCCTGCGAAAGATTGTCAAAGAAGCCTTTGATGTCCAGATCTAGAACCCAGTCATAACGCCAGCATCTCTCTCGCGCTTGACCTACTGCATCCAAGGCCGATTTCCCGGGGCGATACCCGTAGGAATCGGCATGAAACAGCGGGTCCACTTCCGGCTCCAGTCTTGCCTTGACGACCTGTTGCGCAATGCGATCGGCTACTGTGGGAATGCCCAGTTTTCTTTCGCCACCGTTTCTCTTTGGTATCTTCACTGTCCTCACCGGTGGCGGAAAGTAGCTGCCCGATGACATCCGATTCCAGATCTTGTAAAGATTCTTCTTCAATTTCTTCTCAAAATCTTCGATCGACTGTTCATCGACCCCTGCTGCTCCCTTATTCTCTTTCACCCGCTTGTACGCTTCCCAAACCTCCTTCTTGGAAATACAAAACGGCTTTGCCTCATTCATCGGGCTCCTCCCATTGCTGGTTGGCTCATTGAATTCGGCTCCTTGACGCAACCCCTTCGCTCCATCCTTTTCTCGGGGACTTCCCAGCTACTACGGGTTGCTCCGCCCCTGAGTCTCCGCTTCCGTACTCTCGCCCTTGTGGTTCTGCCACTTGTGGCTTCTCCGTTCGCATCGAAGTCTCAGGTTCCCACGTTCCGCTCAACCGCCTCGTTGGCAAGCTCAGGCCACCTCTCATGCCGGATGCCGCTCCGCCCGTAAACAGGCTTCGTCGGAGCTTGGTCCCGCGATAATGACTCCCCCGCGGTTTTGACATCGTCCCTACGCTTTCGACACTTCCATAGTGGTTCCCTTGCGGTCCTCTTCTTGCCTGTCACCTGACCTGGTCCTTGCCAGGCCTTTTCCTTCTGTGCTCACGACCATGGCTTTTGACCACAGCCGCCGAAGGTGGTTTGGAACCTGTCCCTGCAGACCGGTCCCGAGGGGCCTACCCTCATCAGTTAAGCAGTTACGCACTACTCAGCCTTTCGGCCTTTTGCGCTCGTGGCGCACAGTCATCCGCGTAACGGACGAGATTGACACAAGGCTTCTCACCTCCAAGAGACTTGAGACGTTTTCCTGCTGGGTATTTTTCCCGCAAGAGTCGTTCCAGGCCGTCCAACGCGCAATTAGCGAGCGCGGGAGAGATGATTCCACCCTGGGGAACCCCGTCCGTGGTTTCGTGAAGGACGTGTTTTTCCATGTACCCGGATTTCAGCCACTTTTGGAGAATGACTCGGTCGATCGGGACGTGAGCCAAAAGCCAATCGTGTGAAATCTTGTCGAAACAGGACTTGATGTCGCCCTCCAGAATCCACTGCGTGTTGGCGCTTCTCAGTGCTTTAAAGCACTGTTCCATCGCATCGGCGCAGGACCGTTGCTGACGAAACCCATAGGAGTTTTTATCAGCAGTGGTTTCCACAACGGGGGCGAGTGCGAGCAGATATAGTGCTTGCTGCGCTCGATCCTTCATCGTGGGAATTCCGAGCGGACGCATCGTTTTGCCGTCCGACTTGGGGATGTAAACACG
>Ga0134128_10002002_pt1 | contig 25550 bp, 22 predicted proteins | sample KB31754_FD_96462 | JGI IMG/M metagenome (GOLD analysis project Ga0134128, IMG submission 96462) | Terrestrial soil microbial communities with excess Nitrogen fertilizer from Kellogg Biological Station, Michigan, USA - KB3-175-4 | ecosystem: Environmental > Terrestrial > Soil > Unclassified ...
AATGCCGTGCACGGAACCCAGTTCATCGCCGACCTGATGCCGCAAACGCCGATTTACGTCGCGTTGCTGACCGATGCGGCGAAAGCGGTGATCGGGCAGCCGCATCCGAGCGGTCGGGCGGCTATGCGGATGCTCGAGGAAGAAGGCTTCCACTACGACCGTTACATCGACATATTCGACGGCGGGCCCACCGTCACCGTCGACACCGACGACATCCGCACCATCCGGGAGTCGACCCTTGAGACGGTCGGCGAGATTACCGAGGGCGGCGGGGACAAAGCGGTGGTCGGAAGCGGCCGACTGAACGATTTCCGCGCCTGTTGCGCCAGCGTCAGGAAGCTGCCGGACAAGGGCGTCGCGATCGACCGGGACGCCGCCGAGTTGCTGGAGGTGGAGGTCGGCGACGAAATCCTGATGGCCGTGCGCTGATGCCGCTCGTCGAAATCAATTTCGACGGGATCATCGGGCCGAGCCACAATTATGCCGGCCTGAGTTTCGGCAATGTCGCGTCGATGGGTCACGGCGGAGAGACATCCGAACCGCGCGCGGCGGCGCTTCAAGGAATCGACAAGATGCGCTCGAACCTGGCGCTGGGACTTGCGCAGGGCATTTTCCTTCCGCACCCGCGGCCGAACCGGGAATGGCTTGCACGGCTGGGCACCACGATCGAGGCGGCCGAGCCGATCATCGCGGCCAACGCCATGTCCGCATCGCCGATGTGGGCGGCAAACGCCGCCACCGTCTCGCCCGCACCCGACACGGCCGACGGCAAGTGCCATCTCACCGTGGCCAATCTGCGCACCATGCCGCACCGCAGTCACGAATGGTCCGCAACGCTGGCGCAGCTCGAGCTTGCTTTCCGAGGGGATCCGTTCGCGGTCCACGGCCCGGTGCCGCCCGCGTTCGGCGACGAAGGCGCGGCCAACCACATGCGGCTTGCGCCCGGCCACGATGCGCCCGGCGTCGAAATCCTGGTCTACGGAGTTTCCGGGGGCGCCTTTCCGGCGCGCCAGCATGTCGAGGCCTCGAAAGCGATTGCCCGGCTGCACGGCCTTGATCCTCGGCGGACGGTTTTCATCGAGCAGTCCGAAGAGGCGATCGCTGCCGGGGCTTTTCACAACGACGTCGTCGCCGTCGCCAACGAGCGGGTGCTATTCGCGCACGAGCAGGCCTTCGCGGACAAGCAGCCGCTGCTCGACGCCTGTTCCGCGCACGTCCCCGGGTTCGAATATGTCGAGGTCGCAGCGGCGGACGTGCCGCTCGAGGATGCCATCAAATCCTACCTGTTCAACGCGCAGCTGGTAAGTCCGCCGGATGGCGAGACGACGCTGATCGTTCCGACCGAAGCGCGCGAAACTGCATCGGTGTGGAGCTGGCTCGAGCGCCATCTTGCCGGCAACGGGCCGATCCGGCGCGTCGAGGTCGTGGATGTACGCCAATCGATGGCGAACGGAGGCGGCCCGGCGTGCCTCCGACTGCGCGTGGTCGCCGACCCGGCGACCGTTGATCCGCGCTTCATGGTGGACGGGGAACGGCTGGACCGGATTGCCGAGGTCGTGCGGCGGCTCTGGCCCGAGCAGATCCACCACAGCGACCTGCAGAAGCCCGCGCTCATCGCCGATGTTGAACGGGCGCGAGCCGCTCTCCTCGACGCACTGGATATTGCCGAGCTGGCCTGAGTCCCGATCTGGCACATTTCGCCAATCCTTACCGACACTTTAACCCTGTTCATTAGGAGTGGAACGGCGCAAATCCGCCATCGGAACGTTGAGGCGTTAACGATTCGCGATGCTGAAGAAGATAGGCCGCTTGTTCACGATCAAGACGCGCTTCGAAGCGTGGCTGGTGATCTATGCCATCGCGCTCGGCGCGGTGGAGCGCGGCCGCCTATATCTGGAAACCTATCCCGGGTGGGGCGGCTGGCTGCTTGCCCTGGCTTGCACCGGAGTGGTGTTCGTCGCCGGCGCCAGGCTCCTCGACGCGGTGAAGCCGGCACAGCCGGCGATCGCCGGCGGACCCTATCGGGCGCCGCTCCGCCGCCGAACCATCACTGGTCGTAGTCGACCCACGCGCCTGCCGTCGCGTCGCGCTTCAGAACGACGGACTTCACGTCACACAGATTGACCCCGGCCCAGGTTACCTGGCCGGTCCCGCTAACGTTGGCGCGAATGTCGAACGCGCAATCCTGATTGCTGAACTTGACGGGCGCTCGGGCGCCGGCCGCGGGGGACGCATCGAGCGCCTTCCAGTCCTTCGTTCCGGAGCGGGTGATCGACACATTGGCGATCGCGGCGCCGGTACCGTTGACCAGCACGAAATTCGACGCACCCGCAAGCGCGGGTGAGCTGTTGAGCAACAGCAAGGCGACGGCCGCGGATCTCTTCATGGCCGTGACCATACACCGGCCACGGCCATTCAGAAATCCGCAATTGTACGGGGATCAGGCGGCGTTGAGCTCGGCGTAAGTCGGGCGGCGGCCGCTCCAGAACACCGGCGTCGCCGCCGGGCCCTGCGTTCCCGCTTCCTTCAGCGGCAGCGCGGTCGAGCAGAATGCGCATTCCGCGGACATCCGGCCGATCAGCCAGTGGGTCCGGCCGCAGCCGGGGCAGTGATTGATTTCGCCCTCGTGATAGACGGCATGATATCCGCGCGCGCTCGGATTGAAAAAATTGCGGCGCGATTCGATCGAACTCAGCATGGTGCCTTCCTTCGAAACCATTTGTCGCCTCAACGAGCGTCGAGTCGTTAGGTTTCAAAGATGATCCGCCCGAAACAGCTTCGTGTCATCATGGCGCATTCCGCTGTTCCACGGCGGGACATCTGCCATTATGGAAGCGGTTCATTGCGAATGCAGCCGTCCGGCTGTGGATATTAACCATCTGTTAGGCAATGTGGGTTGATGGTCCGTAGGTTCTCTAGCGGAGGGGGGACCAGTGGAATCGAACGAGCGTTATTACCGGCGTCGCGCGGTGGAGGAGCGCATGGCCGCACAGCGGGCAATCAGCGAAGCCGCCCGCTTGTGGCATGCCAAGCTGGCACAGGATTTCGCGGAGCGGGCCAGCGCCTGCAACGGCACGATCGCCTGCACCCAGACAGCCGTCGCCGGCTGATCTTGATTTAAATCGCGATTCATCCGACCACGCCACGCGTGGAGGATTGGGAACAGTTCTTCGTCGAGAAAAGCCGCCGCCGCTTCGAAAAGGAGCGGCTCGAGCGCCGCCGCCTCCGCCAACAGGGATTGATCGCAGCCGCGATGATCGGCGCCCTCGTCCTGGCCGCGATTTTGGGCCTCGCGCTACTGAAGTAAGGGCCGGCGACGCCGGTCATCGCCATCCTCGTCACAGCACCGAAAAAGGGACGCCGGCCGTACCGATCCGGGACATCTGCGCCCCTGGCTAACTTTCGTTAATTAACGTCCGATAACTACCGTCATTATCCCGCTGCGGTTTAACAGAAACTTAGCGCGGGCGACTCGCCTCACCCGCTCAGGGGTAAGCTCACATCCACGCGAGGCGAAGGGGCAAAAGCCATGAAATATCGTGCACTTATGAGTGCGGCGGCAATGATCAGCATTTCGCTGACGCCGATCGCGACAACCGCGGCCTGGGCGGATGATGGCGACGACATCATTCTGACACCGCTGACCGAAAACGATCTGACTCCGCAGGAGGTTTGCGACGACGTGCTTCGTCCGGCCGCCGCTTCGGGATTCCAGACGGAACCGGTCAATGTCGTCGACACCGGGTTCGTCAATTCCGGCGCGCCCTACTTCGATCCGGATCCGGAAACCGGCCCGGCGGGCGACCCCTCGGGCTTGGGAACGCCGACGGCTTCGAACGTCATTCTGAGCAATTCGTATTTCCGCAACGGCGGCAGCCCGAACGTCTGGGCGCTGGCGCAGGCGACTTTGACGTATCCGCAGACCCAGCAGCCCTGGAACCTGCTTCAGGATCAAACCGACACGATCACCTTTGGGTGCCACGTGTTCAAGGTCGTCCCGGGCAATGGGAACATCATTTCTCCTCCGGGCCTTCAGACCACGGGCGACCAGGCGATCGGCCACCGGACCATCTCGGCCGGCGTTGGCAACAAGATCACCAATGATCCGTTCGTCATCACCGGCGACACGGTCGTCGCGCTGATCTGCATCAGCCCGGGCACCAAGGGCGGCAAGTGGACCGGCAAGAACGGCTTCCCGTCGAGCCAGTGCGCGGCTGCGAGCGCCGCGGCCGGTGGAACGATCCCGAGCGGCAATATTCCGCAGATCTAACTTCACTAGCGGCCCAGAACCGCGCGTGGACGCCCTGCCCGGCATTGCGCCGGGCAGGGTAGCGCGGGGGCCGCAACTTTTTGCAGCCTTTTCTGGGGGGGCGGGCAATGCATGAAGACCCATCGTTTCGCGGCTTGAGCCAGATTGCTCTCGCCGCGCTCCTCGCCAGCGCCGCAATCCCGGCGCTCGCGGCATCGTCGGCAGGCGCGACAAGCGGCAGCTCCGCCGCGTCCGTTGCGGTCGACGCCACGTCCGGCGCCCAAAGCACGACGGATCCGTCGAAGCAAAATGACGAGACCATCTACGTCACGGCGCCGCCGCTGTTTCCCGACATCCTGCCGGAGCGAAGCCTCGATCAGGATGCAATCGACAGCTATGGCGCAAGCACGGTCGACGACCTGCTGGGCGAACTCCAGGTCGAACTCGGAGACGATGTCCAGCCGCTGTTGATCGTCAACGGCCAGCGGATCAACGATCTTTCGGAGATCGGCGCGCTTCCAGTCGAGGTGCTGCGCAACATCGAGATCCTGCCGCGAGGCTCGGCCGTCCGCGCCGGCGGGACGTCGATGCAACGCATCGTCAGCATCACGCTGAAGCGGCACCTGCGTACCGCAACACTGACGGCCGCCCACAAGGTATCGACCGACGGCCACTGGAACGCGGATCGCGGCGAAGCCATGCTGACCAGCGTCAAGGGCGATACGCGAGCGAATCTGACATTCAGGGTCCGCGACGAAAGCCAGCTCCTGGAGAGCCAGCGCGGAATCATCCAGCCGGCGCCGCTGTTCCCGTTCGCCCTTGGCGGCAACATCATCGGATTTCCCGACACCTCGGGCGAGATCGACCCGCTGCTGAGTGCACTCGCCGGCCGGACGGTGACGGTCGTGCCGGTCCCCGGAACCGCTAATCCGACTCTCGCGCAGCTCGCGGCGAACGCCAATCAGCAGAACACGACCGACCTCGGCCAGTTCAGGACTCTTCGCCCGGCACTCCGGAATTACGACATCAACGGCACCGTCGCGACACGCCTGTCGCCGTGGCTGACGGCGAATGCCACCTTGCACTGGAGCCGCAACCAGAGCGACTATCTGCGCGGGCTTCCATCGGCCTTGTTCGTGCTTTCGCCGACGAACGCCTTTTCGCCTTTCTCCAATGACGTCGCGCTGGCCTTCTTCGGGAAGAAACCGCTGCATTCGCGCTCCACGCAACATGCTGGCGATGCCAACGTCACGTTTAACGCGAACTGGGGCAGCTGGAGCGGCAACCTGAACCTTCGCCATGCCGAATCGAGGTTCGACTTCTCGACGGAGCATCAGACGGTGTTCGGGAACATTCCCATCGCCGACACCGTCAATCCGTTCACGACGGACTTCACCAATCTTATCGCGCTTCGCACCGACCGAACGTCGAGCCGGTCGTTCGATACGCTTGCCGACCTGACACTCAACGGTCCGGTCGTGAGCCTGCCCGCAGGAAGCGTCGCGGCCGTGATCGAATCACGCCTCGACTGGAATCATCTGAATTCGACCAGCACGTTCGTCGGCTTCGGCAACGCCACGTTCCGGCGCAACGAGCAGTCGATCCGCGGCGGCCTCGACGTCCCGCTGACCAGCCACGACAGCTTTCTGCCTGAAGTGGGCGATCTCAGCGCCAGCATCGAACTCGGGCAAAGCCATTTTTCGGACGCGGGCTCCGTCAATCATTATACCTACGGGCTGACGTGGGAGCCGCGACCGCCATTCCGGCTGCACGCGTCGATCGACGAAACCGACGCCCCCGCCCCGATCCAGACGCTCGGCGGGCCTGTAGTGATCACGCCGGACGTGCGCGTGTTCGATCCGCTCACCGGACAGACGGTGGACGTCACCGAAATCAGCGGCGGCAATCCTTTCCTGCTGCCGCAGAAAACGAAACTGCGGAACGTCAGCGCACTCGTCAGATTGGTTCCGAAGCTGAATCTCGAGCTCAATGCGGAATATACCGACAGCGACATCCGCAATTTCGTCTCTTCATTGCCGGAAGCGAGCGCGGCGGTGGAGCTCGCCTTCCCTGACCGGTTCCTGCGCGATGCCAACGGGGTGCTGACCACCGTGAATCTCACCCCGGTCAATTTCCAGTCGCACCGGGAGAAGAGGCTCCGCTGGGGCCTCAGCATGAACACCAAGATCGGCGCCGGCACGTCCGCGGCGGCGGTTTCTCCCGGCACCCCGCGGCCGCGATATCGGCCGCCGACCTACCTCCAGCTGACCGTCAATCACACGATGGTCTTTTCGGACGAAATCCTCATTCGGCCGGGACTCAATCCGGTTGACCTGCTGCACGGCGGAGCGATCGGCATCGGCGGCGGACGTTTGCGTCATCAGGTCGACAGCACCGCGGCGATCACGTCGGGCGGTCTCGGCTTGCGAATGGGTGTGAGCTGGCGCGGACCGAGCGAACTGATCAGCAACTTCAACGGAGTGACCGACACGCTCCACTTCTCACCGCTGCTGGCGGTCAATCTTCGTGCTTTCGCCGACCTCAAGCGCTTCCTGCCGCATGACGATTGGGCGAGGGGCCTGCGCCTTTCGGTCGACGTGGTGAACGTCACCAACAAGCGTCAGACGGTCCACGACTCCTTCGGCAACACCCCCATCCAGTTCCAGCCCGGGATCCGAGATCCGCTGGGCCGGACGATAGAGGTCGAGCTTCGCAAGGTGTTCTGACGCGTCAGCGCACCCGGCTGACAAACAGTCCAATGACGCGAGCGCCGGTCCGCGGCCAGATGACTCCGATGAGCTATCTCGGACGCGACGGCCGGCAATATGTCATCGTCGTCGCCGGCGGACACGGAACCCTCGGCACGACACCGGGCGACGACGTCATCGCCTACGCGCTTCCGAGGGGCCGCTGAAAGGGTTGCGCCCCGCGCCTCGTCCACCTATGTCGCGCCCCTGCCGTTTCCGGCACCCGCGCGCCCGTAGCTCAGCTGGATAGAGCACCAGACTACGAATCTGGGGGTCAGAGGTTCGAATCCTTTCGGGCGCGCCATTTTCCTTTTACAGCCTCGCCGATGCGACGGGCGCTTGTCCTCTCCGTACTGACGCTGACCGCCTGCTCGACGGCGAGCGGAACTTATCCGTCGCTTCAGCCGCGCGCGGCCGAAGCCATCGATCCACGGCTGCAGCCGGTGCGGCCGATCAATGAGCGGCCGGTCGCGGCGGCGCTTGCCACGCAACTCGCAGCGCTCGTGGAGCAGGCCCGCAGCGGAGAGACCGCATTCGAGCCGGCGATGGCTGACGCCGAGCGGCTCGCCGCTGCAGCGGGCGCCCCGCAGAGCGAAAGCTGGATCGCTGCGCAAGAGGCGCTTTCCGCCGCCATCGGCGCGCGCAAACCGACCGCGCTTGCCCAGGCGGACATCGACGCGCTCGGCGCGACGGCGTTGCAGACTCACGGCGGGATTGCGCCGAACGATTTGAAGGCAATCCAGCGCGCCGCGGACGAGGTGGCATCGATTGCGCGCGGCCAGACCGACCGCATCGACACCGTCCGGAAGCGGCTCGGCTCCTAGTCCGCGATCAGCCGGGCCGCGTCGACGGCGTGATAGGTAAGCACGCCCGAGGCGCCGGCGCGCTTGAACGCCAGCAGTGTCTCCAGGATCAGGGCATTGCGATCGGCCGCGCCCGCGGCTGCGGCATGCTCGATCATCGCATATTCGCCGCTCACCTGGTAAACGAACGTCGGAACGCCGAACGCGTCCTTCACCCGCGCCACGACGTCGAGATAGGGCAGGCCCGGCTTCACCATCACGAAGTCCGCGCCTTCCGCCAGGTCAAGCTCGACCTCGCGCAGCGCTTCCTCGATGTTGGCCGGGTCCATCTGATAGCCGCGCTTGTCGCCCTTCAGCCGTCCGAGCGAGCCAACCGCCTCGCGGAAGGGACCGTAGAAAGCCGACGCATATTTCGCCGCATAGGCCATGATCGCGACATTCTGGTGCCCGGCTTCCTCCAGCGCGGCGCGGATCGCGCCGACGCGGCCGTCCATCATGTCGGACGGCGCGACGATGTCGGCGCCGGCGTCGGCCTGGACCAAAGCCTGCTGCACGAGGATCTCGACCGTATCGTCGTTGATGACGTTGCCAAGCTCGTCGACGAGGCCGTCATGGCCGTGGGCCGTGTAGGGGTCGAGAGCGACGTCCGTGAGGACTCCGATCTCCGGCACCGCATCCTTAATCGCGCGGATCGCGCGGCAGATCAGGTTGTCGCGGTTGAGCGCTTCCTCCGCGCGCTCGGTCCGAAGCTCGTTGGGCGTGTTGGGGAAGAGCGCGATGCACGGGATTCCGAGATTCGCCGCCTCTTTCGCCTTCGCGGCGATCCGGTCGACGCTCCATCGGCTAACGCCCGGAAGCGAGCCGATGGGCTCCTCGCAATCGCGCCCTTCACAGATGAACAGAGGCCAGATGAAGTCGGACGGGTGAAGGCGGTTCTCGGCGAGCATCGCGCGCATCCAGGCGCTCGACCGGCCGCGGCGCATGCGAAGGGCGGGGAAGGAAGCGGACATGGGGGGACTATAGCGCCAATGCGCGCTTCAGCCAGCAGGGTTGAGCGCGCCGCCGGGCTCGCGGGTGGCGAGGGCCTCCTCGGTTGTCTCCTCCTCGGACGGTCGCTCGCCGAAGGTCATGCGCGCCTTCTTCCACCCTCCGTGGACATAGAAGCCGACCGCCAGGGCGAGGTTGATGAAGGAGGTGACGGGAAAGCTGGTCCAGATCGCGTCGGCGCCGAGCCAGTGGTAGGTCGCGAAGATGTAGCCAAAACGCACCGGCACCATTCCCACCGCCAGCACGATCAGCGGGATCCACACCGCGCCGTTCGCGCGCACGGTCCCGAACAGCACCATCATCACGCCGAACAGCAGGAAGTTCCAGGTCGCGATCAGGTGAATGTGCCGGGCGATGGGGAGGGCCGGGCTGTCGCCGCCCATGAACAGCGCGAGCACGGAGCGGTCGGCGAGCGTCAGCCCGACGATCATCGCCGCGGTGATCGCCAGCGTCTGATAGATCCCGATCCGGGTCACTCGTCCGACGCGGTCCCACAGGCCGGCGCCGATATTCTGCGCGGCCATCGCGCTCACCGCCGCACCCAGCGCCATCGCCGGCATCTGGACGTAGGTCCACAGCTGCAGCGCGACTCCGAACGCCGCCGTCGTGTCCACGCCTTCGCGGTTGACTAGCCCGATCAGTGCGAGCGCGGACAGCGAGATGATGATCATCTGAAGGCCCATGGGGAAGCCCTTGACGATGATCGTCTTTAAGACCGCGAGGTCGCACCACAGGTAGCGAAGCTCTTTCCCGCGGAGCCGCAGTGGCAGGTCCTTGATGTAGATGTAGGCGACGAGCCCGAACAGCGCGGTGTAATTGGCGATCAGCGTGGCGGTCGCCGAGCCTGCGATACCCATGCGCGGTGCGGGACCGAGGCCGCGAATGAAGACCGGATTGAGCCCGCTGTCGAGCACGACCGCGACCATCATGAACCAGAGCGGCGTCATGCTGTCCCCCGCGCCGCGCAGCGACATCATCGTCAGCGTGAGGATCAAAAGCGCGGGCATGGCGAGGAAGATCACCCGCAGATAAGCGAGCGCGAGCGGCGCCGCGTCGCCCGGGGTCCCGAGCAGCTTCAGGATCGCGGGCGAGAGGAAATAGCCGGCGATCCCGATCGCGACGGCGATGAGCGCGAAAGCGCCGGTCGCGGTGCCGAACACGCGGCGCGCGGCGGCGATGTCCTTCCGTCCCCAAGCCTGGCCGACGAGGATCGTGGCGGCCATCCCGAAGCCGAACACGAACGCGATCAGCAGGAACATCACCATGTTCGCGTTCGATGTCGCAGCGAGCGCGTCCTCGCCGAGGAATCGCCCGACCCAGATGGCGTTGATCGTGCCGTTCAGCGACTGGAGGATCGACGAGGCAAGCGTCGGCAGCGCGAAAGCGAGCAGGGTCGAGCCGATGCTCCCCTGCGTAAGGTCGCCGCGACTGCGCGGTTTGGCTGCTGCGTCTGCCATTCGCTCTCCTCGTTGCACCCCGGCGTAGGCCGGGGCACAGCCCGCTTATCCGAGCCTGTCCAACGCAGCACGGAGGCGTTCGGCTTCGGCAGCCTTCGCCTCATGGTCCGCCCGCGCCTTCTCGACCGCCTCGGGCTTGGCGCGCTCGGTGAAGTTCGGGTTTGCCAGGCGGGCGGCGAGCGCGTCGCGCTCCTTCTCGGCCGCCGCGAGCGCTTTCGACAGGCGCGCCTTTTCCGCTTCGATGTCGATATGCTCCGCAAGCGGGAAGGCATAGGTCTGCCCACCGACGACGATCTGCGCCGATCCCGACGGTGGGGCTTCGGCCGAACGCGCTGGTCCCAGCTTGGCGAGCCGACTGAGCGTCGCGGCCTGAGTTTTGAGCTCGTCGACCGTACCGCCGATGGCGATCGACTCGAGAGTAGCGCTCCACGGCACGTTGAGCTCGACGCGCATCGCTCTGACTTCGGAGACGAAATCGATCACCCAATCGATCTCCCGCTTGGCATGGGGATCGACCTGCGCCTGCGGGTCCGGCCATTTGGCGACGATAAGCTCGTACGGGCGGACATTCGCGCTCCACAGCTCCTCCGTGATGAACGGCATCAGCGGGTGGAGCATCACCAGGATCTGGTCGAACGCCCAGGCTGCGACGCGCTTCGTCTCATCGTCGAACGCGCCCTTCACCAGCTCGACGTACCAGTCGCAGAAGGTGCCCCAGACGAAGTGGTAGATGGCGTCGGCCATCTCGTCGTAGCGGAGCTCGTCAAACGCGGCATTGAGCTTGCCGAGCGTTTCCACCACTTCGCCAATGATCCAGCGGTTGACCGGAAGCTCGGCGGCGGGCGCGGCGATGCTGTCGCTTGGCCCCACGCCGTTCATCTGCAGGAAGCGCGCGGCGTTCCACAGCTTGGTCGCGAAATTGCGGTAGCCCTCGACGCGCTTCTCATCGAGCTTGATGTCGCGGCCTTGGCTTTCCATCGCCGCGAGCGTGAAGCGCAGGGCGTCGGCGCCGTATCTGTCGATCAGGCCGAGCGGGTCGACGGTATTACCCTTCGACTTGGACATCTTGGCGCCCTGCGCGTCGCGGACGAGGCCGTGGAGGTAGAGGGTGCGCCACGGCACCTCGCCCATGAACTCGATTCCCTGCATCGCCATCCGCGCATCCCAGAAGAACAGGATGTCGAAGCCGGAGATCAGCACGTCGTTGGGGTAGTGGCGCTTGAGGTCCTCGGTCTCTTCCGGCCAGCCTAAGGTCGCGAACGGCCAGAGCGCCGAGGAGAACCAGGTGTCGAGCACGTCCTGATCGCGCCAAAGCGGATAGCCCTCACCTTTCATCCAAAGTTCAGTAGCTTCTGCTTCGCTTTCGACAACAGGCGTGGCCTCTTCCCAACCGGGGGGTGCGGGCAGTTCCAACTTACGAACGTAAGCGAGCGCTTGCTGCTGAGCTTCTTCCTCAGTTTCGGCGACGAAAGCCTTGATACCAATCTGGGCATGCGTGACGCCGTTCCCATCAACCGTATCCCGACGCTCGAACTCGGCGCCATACCAAGCCGGAATGCGGTGGCCCCACCACAGCTGGCGCGAGACGCACCAGGGCTGGATGTTCTCGAGCCAGTTGTACCAGGTCTTCTTCCAGGTCTCGGGGACGACGCGGATGTCGCCTTTCTTCACCGCCTGGAGCGCGGGGAGCGCGAGCCTGGCGGCGTCGACATACCATTGGTCGGTGAGCCAGGGCTCGATGACGACGCCGGAACGGTCGCCGAACGGCGTCGGGATCACGCGGTCCTCGACCCGGACGAGCGCGCCCTCTTCTTCGAGCTTCGCGACGATCGCCTTGCGCGCGTTCTCGCGTGACACGCCGAGCAGGTCCTCCGGGATCAGGCCGTCCTGCGTCTGCACGACATGCGCCTGCGCATCGAACATGTTGAGCATGTCGGCCGGCTTGAACCCGGCGCGCTTGCCGACCTCGAAATCGTTGAAGTCGTGGCCGGGCGTGATCTTCACCGCGCCCGATCCGAGCTCCGGATCGGCGTGCTCGTCGGCGATGATGGGGACCAGCCTGCCGGTGATCGGGTGCTTGATCTGCTTGCCGATCAAAGCGCGATAACGCTCGTCGTCGGGGTGGACCGCGACCGCCATGTCGGCGAGCATCGTCTCGGGTCTCGTCGTCGCGACCTGGATCGCGCCTGTGTTGTCAGCGAGCGGATAGCTAAGGGTCCAGAACTTGCCCTGGACGTCCTTCGTCTCGACTTCGAGGTCGCTGATCGCCGTCTGGAACTTGGGATCCCAGTTCACCAGCCTTTTGTCGCGGTAGACGAGGCCGCGCTTGTAGAGCTCGACGAAGACGTGGGTGACCGCGCGCTGGTAGCGCTCGTCCATCGTGAAGCGCTCGTGCGCCCAGTCGCAGCTCGCGCCGAGACGGCGGAGCTGGCGCGTGATCGCGCCGCCCGACTGCGCCTTCCATTCCCACACATGGTCGAGGAACGCCTCGCGGCCGATCTCGGCGCGCTTGACGCTTTGGCTGTCGAGGTTGCGCTCGACCACCATCTGGGTCGCGATCCCCGCATGGTCGGTGCCGACCACCCACAGCGCGTCCTTGCCGAGCATCCGCTCGCGCCGCGTCAGCACGTCCTGAAGGGTGTTGTCGAGCGCATGGCCGATGTGCAGCGAGCCGGTGACGTTGGGCGGCGGCATGACGATCGTCCACGGCTTGGCGTCGGCGCGGTCCGGCCGGAACAGCCCGCGCGACTCCCAATGCTCGTACCAGCGCTCCTCGATCGCAGCGGGGTCGAAGGTCTTTGGAAGCTCGCTCATCGCCGCTCGCGGTTAGCGATGCGGCGGTGCAGCATCAACCTTCCTCCCCATCGCACCGCGATGGGGAGGGGAACCATGCGGAGCATGGTGGAGGGGTAACTGATGCCGGCGCCAGTTACCCCTCCACCATTCACTCTGCGGTGAATGGTTCCCCTCCCCACGAGCTTCGCTCGCAGGGAGGAACTATTCTCCCCGCTCCGGCTGCGCGAGCTGCACCGCAGCTGTCGGCAGCACATCCGGCACCGGCGCGCCCTGCCCGAGCCACTGGCGTTCCCAATCGAACACCTCGTGGTACCATTGCACCGAGTTCTTGGGCTTCAGCACCCAATGGTTCTCGTCGGGGAAGATCAGCAGCCGCGAGGGGATGTTTCGACGCTGGAGGGCGGTGAAGGCGGCGATCCCCTGCGTGTAGGGGATGCGGAAGTCGTGCTCGCTGGTGACGACCAGCTGCGGCGTGCGCCAGTTCTGGACGTAATTGACCGGGTTCCATTTCTCGAACTCGCCGGGCGTCTCGTAATAGGGATGGCCGCCATGCTCCCATTCGTCGAACCATAGTTCGTCGGTCTCATAGGCCATGGCCCGCGCGTCGAACACGCCATCGTGCTGGACGATGCATTTGAACCGGTCGGGCCAGTTCCCCTCGATCCAGTTCATCATGTAACCGCCGTAGGAGCCGCCGAGCGCACAGGCGTTGTTTGCATCGAGGTCGTGATCGTGGGCGGTCGCGTAAGCGAGGCCGAGCTTGAGGTCGGTCAGCGGCCAGCCGCCCCAGTTTTGATGGATCGCGTCGGTGAACGCCTGGCCGTAGCCGGTGCTGCCGTGGAAATCGACACTGACCGCGGCGTAGCCGGGCGCAATGAACAGCCGCGGGTTCCAGCGGTAGGACCAGCTGTCGTTGAAACTACCCTGCGGCCCGCCGTGGACGAGGAAGGAGATCGGCAGGTGCGCATTGCAGGTCGCGTTCGGGATCGGCTTCTCCCGGCTTCCCGGAGTGGACAGGCAGTCTATCGGTTGGGGGCCACCGTACTTCAACGTCCATCCCCAGACCGTGTCGTTGTTCGCGCCCTTGAAGTTGAACTTGGTGAAGGTCACCGGATCGAGCCCGGCCAGGAGCGCGCCGTTGAGGTTGGTGAGCTGCGTCACTCGGCTCCCGTCGATGCGATACAGATCGTCGGGCGCGCGGATGCTGTTCATCGTCGCGATCACGCCGCCGCCGGGCAGCGCATGGACGTTGCCGAACGCGCCGTCGGCGGTGAGCCGCGTCACCTTTCCCGTAGCCGCGTCGATCTGGAACACGGGCACTTCGAGCGTGTCGTCGGCGGTAACGAAAAGGCTGCGCCCGTCCTTCGCCCATTCGATCGAACCGACCGAGCGGTCCCAGGCTTCGGTAAGCGGTCGCACCTGCCCGGTCGCGAGATCGCGGAGCATCAGGACCTGGCGGTCGGATTCGTAGCCGGGCCGCTTCATTGCGACATAAGCGAGCGTCCTGCCATCGGGGGACGCCGTCGGAAGCGTGTCGGTCGCCTTGTTGGCCGCCGTGAGATTGACCGGCTGCCTGCTCCCGGTTTCGGAAATCTCGAAGATATCGAGGTTGGTCGACAGCTCCTCGGTCCGGCCCGCCTCGCGCAGCGCGAAAAAGATGGTGCGGCCGTCGGGCGAGAAGCTGATCTCCTCGCCGCCCCCGAACGGCTTCGAGGGGACGTCCCCGACGAGATTCTCCAGTGCGAGACCCGGACCGACAAGTCTGCCGCCTGCGACCGTGAAGCCGAACAGGCGCGATCGCACGCCCGGCACTTCCCAGGTGTCCCAGTGACGGATGAAGAGCTGGTCGAAGGTGCGTCCCGAACCGATCGGCTTCGTGTCCGGCACACTGGCGCAGTTGAGATCCGGGCAGCGGAGGTCGCGGTCGGCCCAGACAACCGCCCGGTCGCCCGATGGTGCGACCTTGAATCCGCCGATGTCGCCCTTGAAGCTGCTGGCCTGCACCGGCGCACCGCCAATGGTCATATGGAACAGCTGATCCTGGTCGCCGACGGTCATCAGGAACCACAGCGATCCATCCGCGCCGAACGCGGCGTCATGCGCCTTCTCAGCGCCCCGGATCGGCTGCGGCTGAGCGCCCGGCCTGGTCAGGTCGAGCAGCTCGAGCGTGTTGACGCGCCTGTTCTTCGCCCAGTCCGTGCTTGACACGGTGAAGACCGCCCAGCGACCGTCGGGCGAGACGTCGGGCGAGCCCATGCGGTGCATCGACTGGAGGTCGACCGCGGTCATCGGGCGAGCGGCGAGTGGTGAGGCCACGAAGGCGGCGGCGAGAAGAAGTGAGCTCTTGGTCATGACGCAGGCGTAGCGAGCGCCGGCGAACGGTTCAACAACGACTCAGAGCGGGCGCCCGGTGATCCGCGTGATTTCGCGCTTCACATGCTCCTCGACCATCTGCGGCAGATGCTCGTCGAGCCAGGTCTTGAGCATCGGCCGCAGCATTTCGCGGACCATGTCCTCGAGCGGATTGACCGGCGGCGCGGCCGGGATGCTCGCGGCGACCGTCTGAAGCTCCTCGAGCGCGTGGCGGCTTTGGCCGGCCACATCCTCGTCGATCAGCGGCGGCCCGAGATCGATCGGCGGCGCCAGCGGCTCGTTGAGCTCGAGCACATCCTCCTCGGCGCTCACCTCTTCAGGGAGCGGCTCGTCCTCGACGCTGTCGACCGGCGCGGCAGCGGCGCGCAGCTCCTTCTCCTCCGCGATCACTTTCTTGATCGAGGCGAGGATGTCTTCCATCGAAGGTTCGCGGCCTGGCGACTGCATATCGCAACGATAGCTTCAATGCCGCCGCGGAGTCACGCGCGACGTGGCGATTGCCACGTCACCGGTGTTGGGAGCTGGTCCCGCTGCCCGGCGGCGGAGGAATGCCCGGCGTAGGCGGGATCGGCGTTACACCCGTGCCGGTCGGCGGCGCCGGATTGTCGCGAGCTGGAATGACCTGCGGAGTCACGACGGGGTTGGCGGGCATTTCCTGCGGGCTGACGGTGCGGGTCGCGGCCGGGACATGGGCCGCGTCGGTCGCCCAGTCGTTCCAGTTGTTCGCAACTCGCCGGTAGTTGCCGAGCGGGTCATAGAGCGGTCCACCGTCGAGGCCGAGGTCCTGCGCCTGGGCCTGGCCCATCGCGTTGAGAAGCTGGAAGCCCGCCACATAGGCGTCGCGCTTGGCGGTCACGAGCGCGACTTGCGAATTGAGGAGGTCCTGCTCCGCGTTCAGCACTTCGATGATGGTGCGGGTGCCGACGGTCTGCTCCGCCCGGTTGCCCTCGAGCGCGAGCTCATTGGCCTGGACCGCGACGGTCTGGGCCTGGATGGCTTCCTGCGCGGCCTGGTAGTTAGCGAATGCGGCGCGGGTTTGCTGGACGACGGCGCGTTCCGTCCCGACGACTTGTTCACGCAGCTGGCCCTGCTGGGCCTGCGCCTGCCGGATCCGCGCCGCCGGAAGTCCGCCCTGGAAGATCGGGATCGACGCGCCGAGGCCGATCGCGGTCTGGGTTCCCGTATTCGGAAATCCCGCCGGAGCATTGCCTGCAAGATTCGCGGCAAAATCGCCGCTGGCCTGGGCCGACAGGGTCGGCAGACGGCTCGCCTTCGCGACATTCACATCGTAGCCGGCGGCGATTTCCTGCCGGTTGATCGAGATAAGATCGGGGTTGCTGGCGAGCCCAATACGCGCCGCCTCGTCGGCCGTCGCCGGGAGCGGCGGAAGCGGCGGCGGCGGTGCAAGATCCCCCGGCGGGTGCCCGATCACCTGCCGATAAGTAGCCTCGCTCGCCTCGGCATTGCCCTGCGCGGTGGCAAGCTGCGCGTAGCCGAGCTGGAGCCGAGCTTCCGATTGTGCGACGTCGGTGCGGGTGAGATCGCCAATCTGGAACTGATCGCGCGTCGCCTCGAGGTTCGTCTGCAACAGTTTCACATTATTCTGATTGAGCTCGACGATGGCGCGGTCGCGGATCACGTCCATGTACGCCTGGACAGCCTGGGTGAACACGTCGCCCTCGACGGCAGTGAGGGTCGCCCGACCCGCCTCAACCCGAGTTTCGGCAGCGCGGACCTGGTTCCTGACGCTACCGCCGTTGAATAAAGGGTAGCTGAGCGTCACCCCCGCTGTCAGCGACGGCCCTTTTCCGCCGGTCGAGAGGACGCCGGTCTGGGTGATGTCGCGGTTGAGACCGACGGTCCCGCTGACCTGCGGTCGGCCCGCGGCCTTGGCGATGGCCACGGTGGCATCGGTCGCTTCGAGCGTCTGCCGCTGAGCAGTGAGCGTAGGATTGGTCTTATAGGCCGAGACCAGCGCGTCGCGCAGCGTGTCGGCGCCCGCCGTCCCGGCCATCAGGGCAGCGATCAGCGATCCGGTGAGAAGCTTGCGAACCACGCGAGAGAACCTCTTCTAAAAAGTGAATGCCTTGCGACGCGCGAAACCGGGAAGAACCGGCACGCCCGCATCGCTGAGCGACAAATAGCCGAATGCGCCGGCCGCCTTGCGCCCGACGACGAGCCGGGTGATCCCGCGGTCGACGAGCGCGGTGCCGAGGCGGCCGCCCTGGGCCAGCTGCTCGACGATCGCGTCGGGAATATGTTCGACCGCTCCATCGATCAGGATCTGATCGTAGGGCGATCCGGCGCTCCAGCCTGCCTCCAGCGGCCCCTCCACCGCGTCGAGCCCATTCTCGCGCGCCGTTGCCGCAAGCTTCGGCGAGCTCTCGAGCGCCGTAACCACCAGGCCCAGGGCCTGAAGGACGGCGGCGGAATATCCCGTCCCCGCGCCGACCACGAGCGCTCGCTCGCCGCGCACCGGCATCATCTGGCCGAGCAGCGATCCAAGCACCGCGGGCGCGGGCAGGAAGCGTCGGTCGCCCATCGAGACCGCACGATCGACATAAGCCAGCGGCCGCGTTTCGGGCGGAAGGAAATTCTCGCGCGGAACGCTGCCCATCGCATCCAGCACCGCCGGGTCGGTCACGCCCTGGGGCCGAAGCTGGTTCTCGACCATCGCCGCGCGCGCGGCGGCGAAATCCGGGATCGGGCTGTGGACGGTCATTGCTGTTATATGCCAATAATACAGTTGAAGTTCAAGCTTGCCCCGGTGAATGCCAGGCATCGCCGGGGTGGCCGCTCATATCGGCAGCTTATGAAGAGGCCAACCGCAATTCATCGAAAGACGAGCAGCTGTGGCGAAGCCCTGCTGAACGGCTCTGAGCCCGGCGGTCAGAATTCGTGCGCGATCTTGAGACGGATTTCGCGCTTCTCGAATTCGTCCAGGCTGAGGCTGCGGCCCGGGGTGCCCCCGCCGACCAGCTGGGGCAGCCAGGTCAGGTTTGCCGACCATTCCCCGCTCCGGAATGCGATCGCCGGACCCGCCGAGAGGGCATAGGCTTCGCGGCGGAGGCCGTGCGTCCAGTCCGGGTACACGCTCGCGTAGCGGGCTTCGATTCCCGCGTGCCAGTTCGGACTGAGGCGATAGGCGATGCCGGTACTCGCCTGGAGCTTGAGCTCCTTTTCCCAGCTGTGCTCGATCTCCGGACCGACGAGCTCCCGTTCGCGCTCCCATTCCGGCTCGACCGTCAAATTGCCGGCCCAGACCATCCTGCCGCCGGCGAAACTCTTGCTCAGGATCGCCTTGAGCTCGAGCTCATATTCCGTGCCTTTTTCGCCTTCGACATCGTGGATTCGCGACCAGCCGGGCTCGGCGTAAAGCGCGAAACCGATTCCGTGCCGGTCCTCGTCGAGAACCCGGTGGATGAATTCGAGGCTTGCGCCGTCGAAGGCGAAGTTTCGCTGAACATTGGCGATCGCGGGATCGAGCCCGCGCACGTGATGGCTGGAAAAATTCAGATAGCCGGCGACTTGGAAGCGCTCGGTGAGGCCACGCTCGACCTCGAGGCGATAGTCCTGGGCATCGTAATGGCCGAGATCCTTGCCCCGGCGGTCGGTCGCCCACAGCGCGAGCTCGGTTTCGCCCGGCTCTTCCGTGTCCGCCGTGTACGAGTAATTGAACGGATTTTCTTCGGCGCGCAGGGGCGCAGAAAGGCACGCCGCCAGGCCGAGGCCCAGCATCCATAGTTTTGGCATTCGGAAAGCCCTTTTTCGGTTCTGTGCCTTCCCTGCTAATGCGAGTTATTCGCATTTGCAACAGCAATGCCATATCGAGAGAGCGGCCCTCCACGCTTGACCGCGCGGCCAAGCTCGCCGAAAGGCGGCCGTTCAGGCCCGATGGCGGAGTGGTTACGCAGAGGACTGCAAATCCTTGCACGCCGGTTCGATTCCGGCTCGGGCCTCCACTCACTCGCGCAGACGAAATTCTGTCATTTCAGGCGCACAGGCGGCGATGACCCATAGCTCTCTACCGAAGCCCGTCGGGTCGGTGCTCGACCTGATCGGGTCGACGCCGATGGTGGAGCTCAGGAATCTCGACACGGGTCGCTGCCGCCTGTTCATGAAGCTGGAAAGCCAGAACCCCGGGGGGTCGATCAAGGACCGGATCGCGCTGTCGATGATCGGCGCCGCGGAACGGGACGGGGGGCTCAAGCCCGGCGGCACCATCATCGAAGCGACCGCCGGCAATACCGGTCTCGCGCTGGCGCTGGTCGGGGTGCTGAAGGGCTACCGGATTATCCTGGTCGTTCCGGACAAGATGGCGCGGGAGAAGGTCCAGCACCTCCGAGCGCTCGGCGCCGACGTCCGGATCACCCGCTCGGACGTCGGCAAGGGCGACCCGGAATATTACCAGGACCTCGCCGCGACGATCGCCCGGGAGACCGGCGCCTATTACGTCAACCAGTTCGGCAACCCGAACAATCCGCTCGCGCATTACCAGACAACCGCGCCCGAAATCTGGGAGCAGATGGGAGGCGACGTCGACGCGATCGTCGTCGGTGTGGGCTCGGGCGGCACGCTGACCGGAATCGGCCGCTACTTCGCCGAGCGGTCGCCCAAGACCCGCATGGTGCTCGCCGACCCCGTCGGGTCCGTCCTCGCTCATTATGTAGGAACTGGAGAAATGGTTGAGGCCGGTTCGTGGAACGTCGAGGGAATCGGCGAGGACTTCATTCCGGACAATGCCGACCTCGCGCTGGTCAAGAACGCTTATTACGTTTCCGACCGCGAGAGCATGGACTCGGCCCGCGAGCTTCTGATGAAGGAAGGGATTCTCGCCGGCTCGTCGACCGGGACCCTGCTCTCGGCGGCGCTCCGCTTCTGCCGCGAGCAGACCGAGCCGCTGCGCGTCGTCACCTTCGCCTGCGACACCGGCGCCAAATATCTTTCGAAGGTCTACAGCGACTCCTGGCTCGCGGAGCAGGGCCTCGCCGACCGGCCGATCCACGGCGACCTCCGCGACCTCGTCCCGCGGAAACTGTCGGAGGGCAGCGTCGTCTCGATCGGCCCCTCGGACACCCTCCTCTCGGCCTACAACCGGATGCGCCAGGCGGACGTCTCGCAGCTGCCGGTGATCGACAATGGCCACCTCGTCGGAATCCTAGACGAAAGCGACATCCTCAAGGGCGTCGAGAATGAGGAGCTCGCGCGCGAAGCCCGTTTCGGTCAGCCGGTGCAATCGGTGATGACGACGAGCCTCAGGACCTTGCAAGTGACCGAGCCGATTGACTCGCTGCTGCCGATCTTCGACCGCGAGGAAGTGGCGCTGGTCATGGACGGCAGCGAATTCGTCGGCGTGATCACGCGCGTCGACCTGATCAATAATTTGCGCCTTCACCCGAATCCCAGCTGAGGTCCCAGTCCATGGCCGAATTGCCCAACCGCCTGCGATTCTCGACGCGCGTGATCCACGCCGGCCAGCATCCCGACCCCACGACCGGCGCGGTCATGACGCCGATTTACGCCACCTCGACCTACGCCCAGGAAAGCCCCGGCGTGAACAAGGGCTACGCCTATGCGCGCGGAAGCAATCCCACGCGCGAGGCCTTCCAGCGGGTCGTCGCGGACCTAGAGAACGGAGCGGACGCGTTCGCCTTCGCGTCGGGCATGGCGGCTGCCTCGACCATCCTCGAGCTGCTCGACTCGGGCTCACACGTTCTCGCCGGAGACGACCTCTACGGCGGCACTTACCGGCTGTTCGAGCGCGTCCGCCGACGGTCGGCCGGGCACGATTTCTCCTACGTCGATTTCTCCGACCTCGCTTCGATCGAAGCGGCGATCCAGCCCAACACGCGCATGCTGTGGGTCGAAACGCCGACCAACCCGTTGATGAAGCTCGCGGACCTCGAGGGGCTGGCGCGGATCGCGAAAGCGCATGAGCTGATCGCGGTCGCCGACAACACGTTTGCGACACCCTGGGTCCAGCGCCCGCTCGACGTCGGGTTTGACCTCGTCCTCCATTCGGTGACCAAATATCTGAACGGCCACTCGGACATGCTGGGCGGGGCGATCGTCGCGCGGACCGAGGATCTCGCCAAGGAAATCAAGTTCCTCCAGAATTCGATCGGCGGGATCATGTCGCCGTTCGATTCCTTCCTCGCCAACCGCGGCGTGAAGACGCTCGCGGTCCGGATGCAGCGCCACTGCGACAATGCGATGAAGGTCGCGCGCTGGCTGGAAGCCAGCCCGGCAGTCGCCAAGGTCTTTTATCCCGGGCTCAAGAGCCATCCCCAGCATGAGCTCGCCAAGCGGCAGATGCACGGCTTCGGCGGAATGCTCTCGTGCGTTGTCGACGGCGACCTCGAGCGCACCCGCCGGATCATGGAGCGGCTGCAGATCTTCACCGTCGCCGAATCGCTCGGCGGGGTCGAAAGCCTGGCCAACCACCCCGCGATCATGACCCATGCTTCCGTTCCGAAAGAGGTGCGCGAGCCCCGCGGGATCACCGACAGCCTGATCCGCTTCTCGGTCGGGATCGAGGATTCCGACGACCTGATCGCCGACCTCGAGCAGGCCTTCGCGGCCTGATCACCCTGGGCTTGCCTGCTGCCCCATTGGCCGCTCTAAGCGTCGGAATACGGAGGGCTGCCAGCTCGTGAAAGTAGCGATCATCGGCCTCGGCTACGTCGGCCTTCCGCTCGCCGTCGCCCTTGCGCGGCGGCACGAGGTGGTCGGCTTCGACGTTAGCAGACCGCGCGTCGAGTCACTTCGGCAGCGCGTGGATTCGACCAACGAAGTCACGCCGGAGGAGCTCGCGGCGGTCGATTTCACCATCACCGACGATCCCGCCGCCCTTCGCGGTTCCGAAATCTTCATCGTCACGGTCCCGACGCCGATCGACGCCGCCAACCGGCCCGACTTCGACGCCATGCTCAAGGCCTGCGCGATCGTCGGCCCGACTTTGTCGAAGGGATCGATCGTGGTGTTCGAAAGCACCGTCTATCCAGGTGTCACCGAGGAGATTTGCGCGCCCGCGCTCGAACAGGCGTCGGGATTGAAGGCGGGCAGCGATTTCAAGCTCGGCTACAGTCCGGAGCGGATCAACCCCGGCGACAGGGAACATTCGATCGAGCGGATTACCAAGGTCGTCGCGGGCCAGGATGAGGAGACGCTCGACAAGCTCGCGGAACTCTACGGGTCGGTGGTCGAAGCGGGAGTCCATCGCGCGCCTTCGATCAAGGTCGCCGAAGCGGCAAAGGCGATCGAGAACACGCAGCGCGACCTCAACATCGCGCTGATGAACGAGGTCGCGAAAATCTGTCACCTGCTCGGAATCCGCACCCGCGACGTGCTCGATGCGGCGGGGACCAAATGGAACTTCCTCAAATTCCATCCCGGCCTGGTCGGCGGCCACTGCATCGGGGTCGACCCTTATTATCTGACCGCCAAGGCGGAGCAGCTCGGCTACCAGCCGGAGGTGATCCTTTCGGGCAGGCGCGTGAATGACGGCATGGGCGCGTACCTGGCGCAGCGCGTGGTGAAGCTCATCGCCGCGACCGGGCGCCCGATCCGGAAGGCGCGAGTCGGGATCCTCGGTTTCACTTTCAAGGAGAATGTCCCCGACATCCGCAACTCGAAGGTGGTGGACACCTATCGCGAGCTCAGGGAGTTCGGGATCGAGCCGATGGTCCACGATCCGCTCGCCGACCGCTCGGCCGTGCTGCACGAATATGGAGTCGAGCTCACCTCCATCGACCAGTTCAAGAATCTGGATGCCTTGATTTACGCCGTCGCGCACGACGATTATGGGCCCCATATCGAGCATGTCAGCGACATGATCGCCCGCGGCGGGGTCGTCGCCGACGTGCGGTCGAGCATCGACCCCGGCAAGCTGCGCCCTGACATCGTCTATTGGAGCCTGTGACCCGCCGATGACCGAAGAAGCTCCGCCGAAATCCAGGGTCAGGCAGGTGCGCTTGCTCGTCTGGATAATCGTCGCGCTGGCGATCGCCGGGATGGCCGCGCTGCTCCTGGTCCAGCGAGTCACCGTGCATCCACCGCAAGCGACGAGCGGCGCTGCTTCGTCTCACTTCGGCGGTCCGTTCACGCTCGTCGGCGGCGATGGAAAGCCCTTTTCGAGCGCGAAGCTGCTCGGAAAGCCCTACGTCATGTATTTCGGTTTCACCCGCTGCGGGGATGTGTGCCCCACGACACTGTCGCGGATGGTCAAGCTGCGCAATGAGGTCGGCGGCGCGGCGAAGTTCAACATTGTTTTCGTGACCATCGATCCGACCTACGACGGCCCGAGGCAAGTCGGCCAATATGCAACCTTGTTCAATTCGCCGATCATCGGCCTGACTGGCTCGCCGGCCGAGATCAACCAGGTGAAGAAGCAATATGGCATCTACGCTCAGCCCTCGCCTCATCCCATGCCGGGGAAGGAGATGATGCACAGCGCGATCGTCGAGCTGTTCGATCGAAACGGCCATTTCGTCGACACGATCGCTCCCGACGATCCGGACTCCGACGCGGTCGCCAAGCTCAACAAACTGGTTGCCTGAGGGTTGGAACGGGAGGCGCGCAACGCCACTTCAGCCGGGATGGCTTCCTACCGGCCCGATCCGAAGATCCTGAGTCTCGGGCCCAGCTTCCACGACGCAGTCCAGCCGGCACCGTTTCCGAAATGCGAGCCGCGCTTCCTGAACCGGCGCTGGGCCGGGCGAGTCGGCCTGGGCGACCTCGAGGATGAAGGCTGGGCGCGGCATTTCTGCCGCTTCGAGCCCCTGCCAGGCAATCTCGCGGAGCCGCTCGCGCTCCGCTATCACGGCCATCAGTTCCGCGTGTACAATCCCGAGATCGGCGACGGCCGAGGCTTCCTTTTCGCACAAGTTCGCGATGACCGGGATTTGCTACTCGACCTCGGCACCAAGGGCTCCGGCCAGACGCCCTACAGCCGCCATGCCGACGGCCGGCTGACGCTCAAGGGCGGCGTTCGCGAAGTGCTGGCGACCGAGATGCTCGAGGCGCTTGGCGTCCACACGTCGAAGAGCTTCGCCCTGTTCGAGACGGGCGAGCAGCTAGAGCGCGGCGACGAGCCCTCGCCCACCCGATCGTCGGTGCTGACCCGCCTCAGCCATGGCCACATCCGGATCGGCACGTTCCAGCGGCTCGCTTTTTTCGGCGACGTCGACAGCATCGACAAGCTGGTCCGCTATTGCCTCGAGAACCTCTATTCCGAGCAGCCTGGCAGCGACGTGGCGGAAAACGCACTGCGCCTGTTCGACCTGGCTGCAATCGCCACCGCGACACTCGCCGCCTCCTATATGGCCGCCGGCTTCGTCCACGGCGTGCTTAACAGCGACAACATCAACATCACCGGCGAGAGCTTCGACTACGGCCCATGGCGGTTCACGCCCGAGTGGGACCCGGAGTTCACGGCGGCCTATTTCGACCATTACGGTCTCTACGCCTTCGGTCGCCAACCGGAGGCGATCCACTGGGACCTCGCCCAGCTCGCCGGCTGCCTCTCGCTCGTCGCCGAAGCGCCGGCGCTGTCCGCTCTGCTTTCCGGTTGGGGGGAGCGTTTCGAGGAGGCGTTGGTCGCGGCCATGCTTCGGCGCCTCGGCGTTGCGCCGGATGAGGGCGACCGAGAACTCGCCAGCGCGCTGATCAAGGCGCTGGCGACGCGCGCGAAGCCGATTGATCGAATCTTCTTCGACTGGCGCGGCGGGCGCGATCCCGGCGCTGAGGCCTATCCTGACCACGAGTTCCGGGAGCTGGCACGGCTGCTTTCCGGCCGCGAGACGGAACGGTCGCATCCCTATTGGTCGGATCCGGCGCCATGCTCGATGTACATCGAAGAGGTCGAGGCGATCTGGTCCGCGATTGCCGAGAACGGCGACTGGCGGCCCTTCGACGAGAAGATTAGAGCCGTCCGAAGAATGGGCGAAGCGATGGCGCAAGATGCACCCGCAGGTTGACGAAGACGCGCCGGTCGTGGACCGCGCGTCCGTGACCGAGACGCTCGTTTCCACCAATCCTGCGACAGGCGAGGTCGTCTGGTCGGGCGAGACCGGCGATG
>Ga0134128_10002003_pt1 | contig 25543 bp, 29 predicted proteins | sample KB31754_FD_96462 | JGI IMG/M metagenome (GOLD analysis project Ga0134128, IMG submission 96462) | Terrestrial soil microbial communities with excess Nitrogen fertilizer from Kellogg Biological Station, Michigan, USA - KB3-175-4 | ecosystem: Environmental > Terrestrial > Soil > Unclassified ...
CGCGCGCGATGGCGTGCCGTTCGAGCCGGAAGGCATTCCCGATGGCTTTTATTTGTGCGCCGACAGCGAGAACCCTCAGCCAGAATTCCAGCGGGCGGTGATTGACGCGGTGGCCAAGGTCACGCACATCGCGCCGGCCGATGCGAAGGGGGAGATCATCGGGTCGCCGATGGTCGCGCCCGGGGTGATCGAGTATGCGCTGAAGCAACTCGGCCTTTGCCCGGGCATCACCGCCGCGCGTTACACGACCACCACCGAGGTGTATCCCGACAGCCCGCGCGCCACACCCGAGCAGTGCAATGCAGCGCAGGTCGCGGCGGCATGCGCGGCGCTGGATTACGCGCTGGCGCACGCCTAGATCCATAACTCTCGTCATTCCGGAGCGCTCCCGGTTCTTTCCGGAACGGAGCCTTGAATCCGGCGCCTTTGCTCCTGGATCGCAAAATCAAAGCCACCGGTCCCGGCGTTCGCCGGGATGACGAGTGCTGTCAGGACCCGGCGGGTTCGCCGTTCGCTGTTTCCGGAGAAGGGAAATCCGTCGCACCTACGGTTTCGGCCAGGTATCGCTGCGCGAAATCCGCCGCAGGCTCAGGCATGCCAAGGTGATAACCCTGGCCGAGGTCACAGCCCATCTCGGCGAGCAGGCGATGGGTCTCGCCGTCTTCGATACCTTCGGCGGTGGCGATCATGTCCAGGCGGTGCGCAAGTTCGATGATGGATTCCGCAAGCCTGGCCGAGCGCGGATCGCGCGCGATCGGCTCGATCAGCGTGCGGTCTATCTTCAGGTCGGTGGCCGGAAAACGGCTTAGATACGTCAGCGAAGCGTAGCCGGTGCCGAAATCGTCGATCGCCACGCGCATGCCGAAATCGCGCAGCTTGTGCAGCGTGCGCACGGTGAGGTCGAAATCCTCGATCAACGCGGTCTCGGTGAATTCGGCGATCACGTCGCCCGGTGCCACGCCCCAGATATTCAGCGCGTCGGCGAGTTGCTCGGGCACGCCGCCGTGCGCGAATGCGCGCGCCGACAAATTGATGGCGATACTCAAGCCCATTCCATTCAACGCGGCGGCGTGACGGAAGGTGGCGTTGGCGCTCCAGTGCGTCAGGGCGACGATGAGGTCGCTCTGCTCGGCAAACGCGACGAATTGATCGGGCGACACCGCGCCCTGGCGCGGACTGTTCCAGCGCGCCAGCGATTCCACCCCCACCACGCGCGGCGAAACGAGTTCCCATACCGGCTGGAAGTAGGTGAGCAGGTGATTGGATTCGATGCCTTCGCGCAGTTCGCGGTAATCGATGTCCACCCGGCTGTCGTCTTCATTGAAAAAGGCGCACGCCGCACTGCTGCGCGCCGCGTGTTGCTGGGCCATTTGCGCGCGGCGCCACAGCGTGTCGGCATCCGCGCCGTCCAGCGGGAAGAACGCCGCGCCGATCCGCAATCGGCCCTGCCACGGAATGCTTCCGCCGTTGAGCGGCCGCTCGAAAGCCTGGAACAACCGGGTGGTGGCGAGCAGCGCGTGATTGCGGGCGGGCAACTCCGGCAGGATCACGGCGAACAGTTCATCGCCCGCGCGGAACACTTCATCCAGCGGACGCAGCGATGTCCTGATCAGGTGCTCGGCATTGGCTTCGGCTTCTTCGCCATGCCGGCTGCCATAACGGATACCGACTTCACGAAGGTCGCTCACACTCGCGGCAAGCACCGCAAAACTGCGGCCCGTGCCGATGTGGCGCGCGATGGCGGCCAGGATCTCGGGATGGTTCAGCATGGCTTGGGCGTCATCACGGCAGCAGGCCGGAAGTATCGATGGCGTATTCGCCCACCGCCACGCTGCGCACGATCTCGATCACATCGCCGTAGTTGGCCTGGTTCAATAGATCGAGCGGCTGGAAATCCTTGAGCGGTTGCTTGTCATGCGTGGTCAGCAGCAGCACGCGCGGACGCAACCGGCGCACGCGGTTCTGCATCATCACCATCGCCACTTCGCCGGTATTGAGCTCCACCAGCGAACCTGTGGGATAGACACCGAGGCAGGCCTGGAATTGTTCCACCAGTTCGACCTGAAACAGAGTGTTGCGCGCGCGGTAGATCTGCTGCAGCGCCTGATGGCGCGACATTGCCGCGCGATAGGGCCGTACACTGATCATGGCGTCGTAGCTGTCGATGATGCCCAGCATGCGCGCGGGCATCGGGATGGTGCCGCCGATCAGGCGCTTCGGATAGCCGCTGCCGTCGAAGCGTTCGTGGTGAGAGCGCAAAACGGCGTGCACATCGGGGTCGTTGATGCCCGCTTCTTCCAGGATCGCGATGCCATGGCCGATATGGCCGTGAACGATCCCGAACTCCTCGGGCGACAGCGCCCGCGGACTCTGCAGCAGTTCCTGCGGCACGCGCGTCTTGCCGATGTCCATCAGCAGTCCGCCGGCGGCCAGGCTGAAAACCGTGTCCTCATGAAGACCCATGTGGCGGCCCAGCGCGGCGGCGAGCGCGCTGCATCCGATCGCGTGGCTGTAGGTGTAGCTGTCGTGTTTGCGCAGGCCTTCCAGATACAGGAATGCGTCCGCGCTGCGCAGCACGCTGGCCACCAGCGGCCGCACCGCGCGCTCAACGTGTTCGACCGACAGCTCGCGACCGCTGGCGACATCCGCATAGATGCGATCCACCATTTCGGCGGCGGTGCTCAGCGCCTCGCGTGCGCTCGGCAGTTCTTCATCGATGCTGAGCTTGTTCGCGTAGCGGGTGGCACGCGTGAAGCGTTGTTCGGGACGCTGCTCGCCGCTCTTGAGCATGCGCGAGTGGTCCACCAGTTCGCTGTGGCGGTCTATGTAGACGTAGGTGCACAACTCCCGCAGCTTGCGTACGTCTTCGGGCGTGCGCAGCTCCAGGCCCTGCAGCGGAAACGGTGTGCCTTCCCAGGGCCGGTCGAGCCTGCAGACAAACATGCCGACCCGAAGGTCGGCAGCATTGATGCGGGTTTCCTCTATTTCAGTGGTCACGCGGGTTCCGGTTCGATCGCGGTGTTGCTGGCAGAGCGTTGCTGTACTGGACACGCCTTGGAGGGGGAGGGTATCAAGCCAGAGCGGAGCCTGCGCAAGTGCCGCAAGAATGCCGCCAGAGCGCATCGGCAGATTCCCCGCAAGCCCCGAAAGAACTTACAAATGCCGCGCGACCGCAGCCCCGGTCTCCGGCACGGGCTCCACGCTCTCGTCGGCGACCACCACGTTGTTGCGGCCGCGCTGCTTGGCTTCGTAAAGCGCGGCATCAGCACGTTCGAACAACGCCTCGGCGGCGTAGCCGTTTTCGCCATTGGCCTGCGCCACGCCCATGCTCAGGCTAAGACCGGGCAGGGGCGGGTCGGCGCGCGGTGCGCGTTCCACCACCGCGGTGCGGATGGCCTGGGCGATTTCCGCCGTGGCGTCGAGCGACTGGCCAGCGCAGGCGATCATGAATTCGTCGCCGCCGAAGCGCCCGAACAGGTCATCACTCACCAGGTGCTCGCGCACGATGCCGGCCACCAGCGTCAGCGCGCGATCGCCGGCCGAGTGCCCAAGCTTGTCGTTGATCGTCTTGAAATGGTCCAGGTCGAACATGATCAGGTTGAGCGGTTGGTTGTAGCGGGCCAGATGATCCAGCCGCTCGCGCAGCTCGGTGCCGAACGCCAGCCGGTTGAGCACGCCGGTGAGCGGATCCTGCGTGGAGAGTTGGCGCAACTGCTGCGACTTCTCTTTGAGGTTCCGGTGCGCGGATTCCAGCACGCGCTGCTGACGCGACAGATGCGCGGCTTCATGCGCCAGCGCGCGGCTGCGGCGCAACGAAAGCCACCACGCGCACAACACCACGGCGAGAATCGGCAGCAACAGCCAAGTCAGCGAGCGCGCGGAAGGGCTGTCGTCGGCCGCGGGTGAGGGCGGATCAACCGGCTTTGCCTGCGGTTTGTCTTGCGCGATTGCGCTCCGCTGGACCGGCGCGGCGATGGGTGCCGCGTTCGTCGCGACGGGCTTGCCGAAATCCGGCGGCGGCCATGCGGATTCGGCAGCCGTAGGCGTCGCGGAAATGTCGCGGGATGTGCTTGTGGCATTCAACGCGTTCACAGCGTTCGCGTCGGTGCTCGGCGCGTCTGCCGACGCGGCCGCTTGCCCAGACGCGGCCGCACCGTTCAACGGTATCGTTGCAATTTGCGCTTGCGGCGGCGGTGATGGTGCAGCGGGCGGTGGTGCAGCGGCAGCGGGCGGTGGTGCGCCGGCCGGTGGTGGCGGTAGGCGCATGCCGGGCGGTGGCGTGCCGAACGGCGGTGGTGGCCCACCGTCGGGTGTTGGCGGCGGTTGCCAACCGGGCGGCGGCCTCGCGCCGGGCGGCGGTTGCTGGCCCAGTGCCGCAACGGCCACCAGCATCAGCAGCGTGGCTGCGGCGATTCGAAAGAATGTTCGGTGCTGGCGCATCCGGCGTTCCGACAAGCGCGACGCGCGCAATTTACCGGAAATCGCGCGCGTCGGCGGATCAGTGTCGGGTGCGTTTGCCGCTGGCGGGCGCCATCTCCACGCTGAGCGTGAAGGTGCGCTGTTCATCGGCTTGCATCGCGCCGACGCCGACCAGCTTGCGCGCGATTTCCTCTCCGCGTTCGTTGCGGATGGTCAGCACCATCGAGTACTCCCAGCCGCCTTCGTTGGGATTGCGGATGGTGCCTTCTACCTTCAATGGCGAGAAGGTCGCGGCGGTTGCCGCTGCCGTCGCAGCGGAACCGCCGAAGCGCACATGATGCTTGCACGCCGGGCACACCGCCGCACTTTCCAGGATCAACTCCCGGCAGTGCGGACAATTGCGCGTCGCGCCGGCCGCGCCGGTGCGCGGCGCGGTCATGAGGCGAGGTGCACGGAACCGTTGCGCGCGGCGCCGTTGTGCTCGCCCTTGCGCGACGATTGCGAATCTTCCCAACCGAAATCCGCCTGACCGCGCATGCGCGAACCAGCGGCAACGGTGAGCGTCTCGGCCTTGACGTCGCCGGTCAGCGCGCCGCTTTGCAGCAGCTCCACGTGCGAGGCACCTTCGATGTTGCCGATCAGTTCGCCGGCGATGGTCACCTTGTTGGCGCGCACGCTGCCGGTCACCTTGGCGCCAGCTTCGATGGTGAGGTCGCCGCGCACGTTGACATCGCCCTTGAAACTGCCGGCGATGCGCACGTGGCCCGCGCCCTCGATCTTGCCTTCGATGGCTATGTCCGGCGAGATAAGCGATTCGCTCTGCGCCTTGTCGCGCGCGGGGCGGAACGCCGGCTGCACCGGTGCCGCATCCACGGCAGCGGCTTCCGCCGGGGGTGCTTCGAAGCGGGATAGATCCAGCGCGTCGGCCACCGAAGAAGAAGAGGGTTTCACTTGGTCTTTCCAGAGGGCCATGGCGGCGCTCCCGTTCTGTGCAGGGAAGGTGAGGCTACGCCGAAATGCACGTGAAGGAAATGGAACTGGCCGACAGAATTCGCCTGAACGGGCCGCGCACGGCCGCGCAAGCAGCTTCAAGGCGTGGGCGAGCCCTTTCCCGCCGTGGTGAGCTCGCCGCAATCAAGCGCCCCTTCACCGGCATCGGTTGCGGCGGCGCGCAATGGCACCGAGCGGCAATCGAAGCGCCGGATCCTGCAAGCGCGCGGCGTTTTGGGGCGCGGCAGGGCGGCGCAGCGCGAGGACGCCGGTTCGCCAGGGCGGATTCGCTGTCGATTTCTCCATCCCCCATTCGTCATCACTCCAGAGGCGCAGTCGGCAGGGAATGTCCCCGGTCGCGCTCTGTGCCTGAACCTTGGGAGAGATAACGATGCGATTCCTTTCTATGGTGCGGATCACGGAGAACACCGGCCAGCGGCCCAGCGAGCAGTTGATGGCCGACATGGGCAAGCTGATGGCGGAGATGAAGCAGGCCGGCGTATTGCTGGATACTGCGGGGCTGCGGCCGACAGCCGAGGGCAAACGCGTTCGGCAGTTGCACGGCAAACAACGGCTGACCGATGGCCCGTTCACCGAAACCAAGGAAGTGATCGGCGGTTACGCAATGTTGAAAGCCGATTCGATGCAGGAAGCGCTGCGGTGGACGTCGCGTTTTCTGGAGGTACATGGCGACGAATGGGATATCGAGTGCGAGGTGCGGCAACTGGAAGAGGCCTGCGTGCCGGACCTGTGAGCTGCAAACTCGCTGGGTTCCGGCTTTCGCCGGATGACAATGGGATTGTCGAATCGGGCACGCTCCGTTCGTCGCCACGATGAGCGCGTTCGTGCGCCATGGAGAGAACATCACGATGAAGATCTACTGGATCAAGGCGCAGGCGCCGCGGCAGGTACTGGCGTTGGCGAAGCACCTGGGCATCAACGCTGAATACGTGCAGGCGGCGAAGCAACTGAAGTCGCCCGAGTACGCTGCGCTCAATCCCAACAAGAAGGCACCGACGCTGGTGGATGGCGATACGGTGTTGTGGGAAGCCGGCGCGATCATGGCGTACCTGTGCATCAAGGCGGGCTCGGACCTGTGGCCGGCGCATGATCCAGCCGAACAGGTGGAAGTGTTGCGCTGGCTGGCGTGGAACGATTGCCATTGGGCGCCGGTGGTCGGGCCGTTCTATTTCCAGCACGTGGTGAAGAAGACTTTCAATCTCGGCGCGCCGGATCGCCAGGCGCTGAAATCCGAAGTGGAAGTCTTGCTGACTTATGCGCGTGTGCTGGACAACCATCTGCGCAAGCGCGATTACGTCGCATGCGATCGGCTTACCATCGCCGATTTTCGCGTCGCTGCGATGGCCGCGTACTGGCACGAGGCGGAAATGCCGCTGGAGGCGTTTCCCAACATCGTGCGCTGGCTGGACGGCTTGATGCGGATTCCGGCGTGGAGGGAGCCATGGCCGGAGTAGCGCATGGCAAAGCGGGCGCAGCCGCGCAGCGGCGAATCCCGGCCAGTTGCTGACGCGCATCGCGGGGTTCGCCAGTGCCCCGCTGCGACGTGTAACCTCAATCCCGATCCGGCGCGCCGAGTGGGAACAATGGGCGGTACGGCCGCCCGCCTTCCACGCAGCGCGCGACCGAGGGCCGCGCAAGCAGGCGTCGACGATAGGCATGCACGTTGCGGAACTGCTCGCCGATCCGGTGCGCCCAGTCCGCATAGAACAATGCCGGCGCGGCGGCGCAGTCAGCCAACGTGAACGCATCCGCAGCGGCCCATTCGCGGTTCGCCATGGATTGGTCGAGCCAGGCGTAGGCGGTATCGAGCCTGGTCCGCGCCTCGGCAACACCGTACGGGTCCCGATCGGCTTCATTCTTGCGCAAGCTGTCGTCGACGATCTTCTGCAGTGGCGCGTGGATGTAGTTGTCGAAAAAACGATCCAGCATGCGTACCTCGATCGCCGCATCCGCATCCTGCGGAATCAAACGCACCGCACCGGGATGCCGAGCGTCGATATATTCGATCACGCAGGTGGCTTCCATCACCTGGCGCGCGCCGTCCACCAGCAACGGGAAGCGCTTGATGGGCCAGCGCTGGGCAAACTCGGCGTAGATCTCCGGATGCCCGGGCGAAAGCAGCATGAACTCGAATGGCGTAGCGTTTTCGTAAAATGCGATCAGCGCTTTCTGGGTGTAGGACGAGAAGGGATGGCCGTAGAGTTTCATCATGAGGTTCCGTTTTGGCGAGTCCAATGGATGACGAACCGGGCGGGGCGCCATCGACATGGCGCCCTGCGAATTTCGCTTCGCTCTATCCGGGCTTGCCGCTTGGGTTGATTGTCCCGGGCGCGGCCTGCATATCATCATGGACGGCAGGCTGGGTTCCAGCCGGTGCCTGAGGAACGATCAAGAGAGATTGCGCGATGGCGACCGGGTGGGCAAAAGAAGGTGCAGTGCAGGAACAGATCGACGCCACCGTCGCCGACGCGGTCGCGCGTGCGCGCAGCAAGCGCGGAACGGGGCCGAGCCTGAAGCGCTGCGGGGAATGTGATGCGCCGATTCCCGAGGCGCGCCGCAAGGCGGTGCCCGGCGTGCGCCTCTGCGTGGCCTGCCAGAGCGCGCACGACACGGAGGAGACGGCCTTCAGCGGCTACAACCGCCGCGGCAGCAAGGATAGTCAGTTGCGTTAGCGACGTTGATCCGGCCGATCAAGCTTCCACGAATTTCTTCAGTCGCGACAGCGCCTGATCCCACTGTTGCGAAATCGCATCCAGCGAGCGGCGTGCTTCCTCGATGCGTGACGGCTCGAACTGCCAGCGACGTTCGCGGCCCTGTTTCACATCCCGCACCAAGCCGGCATCGGCCAGCACGTGCAGATGCTTGGTCACCGCCTGACGCGTGATTGCGGCGCCGGCCGTAAGCTGCGCGGTGGACAGCGCGCCGCCCGCGCACAACGTGGCGATCAGGCGCACTCGCGTTCCATCACCGAGTGCGGCGAAGATCGGCGCGGCGTGGCACAAGCTGGCGCGCAGCCCGGTTTTGCGCCGCGCGCCGGTTCTGGTGCGTGAGCGAGGCATCGTTGCAACGACCTCAGGCGTATCCAGACGCGAGGTATTTTTCGATCAAGCGCATCTGGTGCGCCCAGCCGCCCTCGTTGGCGGCGAACGCGCGTGCGCGACGCTCCGCCGGCAGTTTGTCGAAGCCCGATTCGGTGACGGTCAGCAGGATGCCGCCCGGCGCGTCGTGCAGTTCGAACACGACCAGCGTCATGGGTTCGCTGGCGTCGACGTGCTTCTCCACTCCGAACGGGTGCCAGCGGAAGCAAATGCGCCGCATCGGTTCGATCTTCTCCACCAGCCATTCGAACCGGGTGCCTTCGTACGGCTTCTGCATCGCGGCCACTTCGGCGTCCACTTGGGTCGGAGTGATCTTGCCGGTCACCCGCCCGCCTTCGACGAACGGCCCGTCGAAGGTCACGCCGAACCAGCTGCCGAAACGGGCGGATTCGCTGAGCGCCCGCCAGACGCGCTCGCGCGGCGCCATGAGGTGAACCTGTTTCTCGATGCGATCGGTGCTGCTGCCCATGTGCAGTTTCCGAAATGCAACTTTACAGTTGCACATTAATCAAGCCGGCGATGGAATGCAACCCGACGGTTGCGTCTGTGCATCGCGAAGGAGCCCGCCGCGGGCGGGGATTACCCCACCATCCAGCAGTGATTGCCGCCGGCGTTCTTGGCCGCATACATGGCGTGATCGGCTTCGCGCACCAGATGCTGGGCGTCGCTGCCGTGGCCGGGGTAGAGTGCGACGCCGATGCTTGCGGCGATCGACAGCGGCCCCTCGGTGAGTTCAAATGGTGATTGCAGCCCAGCCAGGATCTTCTCCGCCGCGATCATCGCGCTCTGCGGGGTCCGGATGCCGGTCAGCAGTACGACGAATTCGTCCCCGCCCATCCGCCCGACCGTATCGGTTTCACGCACGCAACTGACGATGCGCTGCGCGACTTCGTGCAGCAGCCGGTCGCCGACCCCGTGACCCAGTGTGTCGTTGATGGATTTGAAGCGGTCGATATCGATGTACAGCAGCGCCAGCATCTCCGAATCGCGTGCGACGCGCGCCAGCGCGGCCTGCAGGCGGTCATCGAACAGCTTGCGGTTGGGCAGGTTGGTCAAGGTGTCGTGTTGCGCGATATGCCGCAACCAGGTTTCGGTCTGTTTGCGCTCGATCGCGGCAGCAACCTGGGCGCAAACAAATTGCAGCAGTTGCTTGTCGCGTTCGGTGTAGCGCGTTTCGCCGGAATAGCTCTGCACCACCAGCGCGCCGATCGTGCGGCCGCGCGAGTGCAGCGGCACGCCCAGCCAGTCCAGAGAATCGCTGCCGATGAACGGGCGGCGCACCCGTGCAGGCAGCGCGTGCTGCTCGCCCGACTTCAGCAGCAACGCCTCGCCGCTGCGGATCACTTCCGCGCTGAGCGTGCCGGAGCCGAGCGGTTGCGGCGCGGGCGGTGCATCGTGCTCATCCACGAAGTAGGGGAAGCTCAGGGTGTCTGTCTGGGCGTCGTGCAGTGCGACGAAGAAATTGCGCGCCGGCAGCAGCCCTCCGATGATTGCGTGGATTTGCCGGAACAGGTCGCCCAGATCGCTGGCGGTGTGCGCCGCCTCGGAGATCGCCAATAACGCGGCCTGCACGGCCGCCGCGTGCTTGTGCTCGGTGATGTCGCGCGCCACGGCGATGCGCACGCCGTCCTGCTGGGACCAGCGCGCGGACCACATGATGTGCGCGACGCTGCCATCCTTGCGGATGTAGCGGTTTTCAAAGCTGGTGCTGAGCTCGCCCTGCATGATCGCGGCAGCCATGGCCAGCGTTCGCGCGCGATCATCGGGGTGGACCAATTCCAGCATCTGCCGGCCGCGCAGTTCCTGCGGCGTGTAGCCGAAGATGCGTTCACAAGCCGCGCTGGTGTAGACGAAATGCCCGTCCGGGTCGACGATGCAGACGGCATCGACCAGCGTATCCAGCACGTGATCCAGACGCGCGCGGATGCCGGATTCCAGATGCTGGCGGGGCAGGGAAGAAATATTGCTCACGAGAGGTGCCATTCGATGCGCTACGAAGATCGCCCGCGTCGGGAAGCATTGTTGCAAGGCTGACGCCAGCTTGGCAGTGCGCAATGTCAATTTTCGCCAACGCAAGTCGGGGATGCCGAAAGTCACGCGCGCGGCCTTCACCTTTTGCGAGCACAATGGGCGGCGCTGCCCCTGTCATGGATGCCTGAAGGAGTCTGTCATGCGTACGCGATTGCTTGCTGCATTGATTGTGCTCGTGCCGGCCGTCGCGCTGGCCCAGCCTGCGCCCGGCGCCACTGCCGCCCCGCCGGCGTATGTCACCGCCGCGATCAACGATTCCGCCCGTTCTGCCGATCGCAAGGATGACGCGCGCCGCCAGGTCGCCGCGGTGATGGCGTTCACCGGCGTCAAACCCGGCGATAGTGTGCTCGAGCTGGTACCAGGCTCGGGCTACTGGACGCGTGTGTTCAGCGCCATCGTGGGCCCCAACGGACACGTCTATACGGTCTGGCCAAACGAGATGGACAAATTCAGCGCCAAGAGCTACGCCAATTGGCAGTCGCTGGTCGCCGCGCCGCATTACAAGAATGTCACGCTGTTGAAGGAGCCGGCGGCTCACCTGAGTGTACCGACCAAGGTGGACGTGGTGTTCACCTCGCAGAACTACCACGACTACCACGATCCGTTCATGGGGCCGGTGGACATGGCTGCGTTCGACAAGCAGGTGTTCGATGCATTGAAACCGGGCGGGGTGTTCGTGGTGATCGATCATGCCGCGGCGCAAGGCTCGGGCGCGAGCGCCACCGATACCTTGCACCGCATCGATCCGCTGCTGGTGAAGAAGGAAGTGGAAGCCGCGGGCTTCAAGTTCGACGGTGAAAGCGACGCGCTGCGCAACCCCAACGATCCGCACACCGCCAAGGTGTTCGACAAGTCGATCCGTGGTCACACCGATCAATTCATCTACCGGTTCCGCAAACCGGCGGGTTGATCCATCGATGAACCGATCAATCACGGCGATCCCGCGCGGGATCGCCGTGATTTACGTGTGCTGCATCGCGGCGGTGACGGCCCTTGGCGCCTCAAGACTGAGATGTGGAATCAGGTATCGCCGCAAAAACGCGCGTCGCCTCTCTCCTGGCTGGGGCAGGTGGCGTTCATGCAGCCGCTTTGCGCAGCGCCGCCAGCTCAATCTTTTTCATCTTCATCAGTGCGTCGACCACCTTGCGGGCCTTTGCCGCGTCGGGCTGTGAGATCAATGCGACCATCTCGTCGGGCACGATCTGCCACGACACGCCGAACCGATCCTTCAGCCAGCCGCACTGGCCGAGATCCGGATCTGCTGCAAGGCGGCGCCAGTAGTAATCCACCTCGTCCTGCGACTTGCAGTGCACTACCAGCGATAGCGCTTCGTTGAATTTGAAGGCCGGACCGCCGTTGAGGGCGGTGAACTCCTGGCCATCGAGCTGGAACGCCACCGTCATCACCGAACCTTCCGGTTGTCCGGAAGCGCTGGCGCTTTCGCGGGTATAGCGGGTCGTACCCGTGATCTTCGAGTTCTCGAAAATCGAAACATAGAACGCCGCCGCCTGTTCAGCCTGGCTGTCGAACCACAGAAACGGCGTGATGCGCTGGAAACGGACGTTGCTGTTCATCGCGGTTCCTCCGAGGGGTGCAGTGCATGTTCGACGAGCGGCGAATGCAAAGTTCGACATGTCCGCGCGCAAGCGACGGTTTTTGCAGGCGGTCGATCGAAGCACCGTGCCAATAATGCGCGCTCCGCGTTACATTCTGTGTCGCCACGGACCGTAGCGTTAACCGCATCACACTCGTTCGCGCGCGTGGCATCGCGTTTGCTCTCTTCCTGATGAACTCCGCAGGAGGAGCGACCATGTCTCCGTCCGTTATCCAGCCGCAATCAGCTCGTATCCACGCTTTGCGTTTCATCGCCGGTGTGCATCTCTTGCGATCGATCGGACTGGGGCTTGGCGCGGCAATGGTCGGAGTGGTGCTCCATCGACAGCACGCGCCGGCGGCAATCTGGCCGTTGCTGGCGTTTTACGGCCTGCTCTGGCCCCACCTGGCGAGCCTGCTGGCGCAACGGCATCCGCATCCCATGCACGTCGAGCGCACCAGCATCCTGGTTGATTCCGTGGCGGGCGGGTTCTGGGTCGTCATGATGCATTTCAACCCGTTGCCGAGTGCGTTGCTGATCACCATGCTGGCGATGGATTGCATGGGCGTGGGTGGCTGGCCGTTGCTGGCGCGCGGCTTGTTCCTGCAAATCCTCGCCGGCCTGCTGGCGGGCGAGATATTCGGCTTCCGTGAAATGCTGACGACCACGCAGCCGGAGCTGCTCGCGAGTCTTCCGCTGGCGATGCTTTACCCGCTCGCGGTCAGTGCCATGGCCAATCATCTGAACCGGCGCGTGCATCAGCAGAACCGGTTGTTGGCGCATCTCAGCAGCATGGATGGATTGAGCGACCTGCTCAACCGCACACATTGGGAGGAAGCCGTGGCCACTGTGCTGGAACGCCATGGCACGCATGGAATCAATGCATCGTTGCTGATGATCGACATCGATCATTTCAAGCAGATCAACGATTACTACGGCCATATCGTCGGCGACGACGTGATCGGGCGCGTGGGCGCGATCATCCGCCGCAGCATGCGTGAAGGCGACCTTGCCGGCCGCTACGGTGGCGATGAATTCGGCGTGGTGTTGACCGGCGTGGACGCGGCGATCGCCACCCAAATCGCCGAGCGCATCCGCGCCAGCGTGCACGCGGCCACTTTCGAGCAGGCGGAGGATTTGCGCTGCACGCTCAGCATCGGCATCGCCCAGGTGGATGCCGGCACACGCGACGCGCGCGACTGGATCCGCCAGGCCGATGCAGCGCTGTACAGTGCCAAGCTGCGTGGTCGCAACCGGCTGGCTTCCGCTGCCACGACTTGGAAGCTCGACGCCAACGCCGCCTGAAGGAAGGCCGTTCGCGGCGCGGTATCGAATCACGAGCTTTGCGCTTGGGCTTGCCACTCATGCTCAAGGTGTGTCGGGAAAGGTTTGACCCTGGAGCGAACGATCTTCCGGAGCGCCGAGCTTGGCCATCACCCGCAGTTTGATGGCACTGGCACGCCCGCCCGGTTCTGACATACTCCGGCCGCCTTGGGGAAGGGTGGGCCGCAATGGTCTTCAACTCGCTGACCTTCGTCGCGTTCCTTGCGATCGTGCTCGTGATCCATTCGCTGCCGCTCGGCTGGAAGACTCGCAAGGTCAACCTGCTGATCGCGAGCTACATTTTTTACGCCGCGTGGAATCCGCCGTTCGTGATCCTGCTCTGGATTTCGACGGTGGTGGATTGGTACGCCGCGCAGGGTCTGGTGAAAGCGCAGCGTCCGCTCGCGCGTCGCGCCTGGATGCTGCTGTCGGTGGTCGCCAACCTCGGCATGCTCGGCTACTTCAAGTACGGCGGATTCCTCTTGGCCAATTTCACCGCGCTGCTGGCTTCGTTCGGCGTGACGTATCACGCGCCCGCGCCGGACATCGTGCTGCCGGTGGGCATCTCGTTCTATACGTTCGCGACCATGTCCTACACGCTGGACGTGTACCTCAAGCGCGCGCTGCCGGCGCGCAATTTTCTGGATTACGCGCTGTTCGTGACGTTCTTTCCGCATCTTGTTGCAGGGCCGATCATGCGCCCGACCGAACTGGTGCCGCAGTTCGAGCAGCCGCGCCGCGCGAGCGCGCAGCAGCTGCGCTTCGGGCTGGTGCTGATCACCATCGGTCTGTTCAACAAGGTGGTTTTGGCGGACGGCTTTCTCGCGCAGGTGGCGGAAAAGGTCTACGACACCGACAAGATTCCCGGCGCGCTGGATGCGTGGATGGGCACGCTGGCTTTCAGTGGGCAGATCTTCTGCGACTTCGCCGGCTATTCAACGATCGCGATCGGCGTGGCGATGTGTCTGGGCTTCGCGATGCCGGACAATTTCCGTTTTCCGTATGCGGCGGTGGGCTTCTCCGATTTCTGGCGGCGCTGGCACATCACGTTGTCGTCGTGGTTGCGCGACTATCTCTATATCCCGCTTGGCGGCAATCGCCATGGGCCGCGCCGCACCTATGCAGCGCTGATGACCACGATGTTGCTGGGCGGCTTGTGGCACGGCGCCAACTGGACCTTCGTCGCCTGGGGTGGTTTGCACGGTATCTACCTGGCCGGCGAGCGCGCGCTGCGCAAGCGCTTTTCGGGCTTCCGGCCGAATGCGTGGATGCTGCTGGTGCTCGGGCTACTCACTTACACCTTGATCAATGTGACCTGGGTGTTCTTCCGCGCCAAGACTTTTTCGCGCGCCTGGGTCGTATTGCGCGGCATGGCCGGAAGCAACACCAAAGCGGCGCCGCTGCTCACCGCCGAATCGCTGATCGTGGTGGCCGCGATCATCACCGGACTGGTGACCACGCACTGGCTGATGCGCAGCCGCACGCTGGAATCGGTGCTGGCGCGTGCACCGGCGGCCGTGCTCGCCTGCACCTGGGCGGTCATGGGTTTCGCGATCATCGCAACGCAAGGCAACGGCAATGCGTTTATCTACTTTCAGTTCTGATCCAGCGGCGCTGGCATCAGCCCCGGCTGTTGCGCCCAACGAGCCGGCGCGCCCCGGTCTGCGCCTGACCGCGTCCGATCGCCCCGGCGTGGCGCAGCCGGTGCCGGAGCGCGACATCCCCGATCGCAAGTGGGGTGCGATCATGCTGGCCGCGCTGGTAATGTTGCTGCTGATGCTGGGCGCGTGGGAATGGCATTGGCGCAGCTACGGGGTTGCGCCGGAAATCGCAGACAGCGACGCCTTGTGGGCAACGCAACGCCGCCGCATTGACAATGGCGAAGGTGCCAACGCGACCGTGCTGATCGGTTCGTCGCGCATGCTGTTCGACCTGCAATTGCCGGTATGGCAGAAACTTTCCGGCCAGCGCCCGATACAGCTTGCACTCGAAGGCACCTCGCCGATGTTCGCGCTGGAGGATCTGGCCGACGACCCCAATTTCCGCAACAGCCGGCTAATGGTCGGTGTGGCGCCGGAACTTTTTTTCAGCGGCTTTGCGGCGCGTCGCGGAGTGCTCAAGTATTTCCGCAAGCAGTCGCCCTCGCAGCGCGTGGGCCAATGGCTGTCCATGCATTTCGTCGAACCGTATCTTGCGTTCGACGATTCCGATTTCGCGCTGCCCACGGTGCTGGCACGGCAGGATTGGTGGCCGGCACGGCCGGGTCTGCGTCAGCGCGCGCCCGTGCGCAAGCTGAAGGTGGTGGCGGAAGAAGATCGCGCCAGCCATATCTGGGACAAGCTCGAAAAGGATCCGCAATATCGCGCGCTGGCGCAAGGCATCTGGGCGCAACACCTAGCGCCGCAGCCGGATGATCCGACACCCGCGCAGTTGCAGAAAACGGTGGATGAACAGATCACGCGCGCGGCTACGGCGGTTGCCAAACTGCGCATGCGCAACGTGGAAGTGATCTTCGTGCGCCCGCCCAGCGCGGAGAAATACCTCGCATTCGAAGACAAGGTGTTTCCGCGCGCCAAGACCTGGGATGTACTGCTCGCGAAAACCGGTGCGCCCGGCGTGCACTTCCAGGACCATCCGGAATTGCAGGGATTCTGGTTGCCGGAATGGTCGCATCTTGCCGCGCGCGATGCGGTGCGTTTCACGCAAGCGCTGTACGCGATCATCGAGCGCGATATCGAACATCGCGCGTCAGCAGGTGGGCCTGGAAGGTAATCGCAAGCCGCGCATCGATTGCGCGCGAGATCGCCGCCCCGGCGGCCATTCAGCCCGTGCAGATTTTGTCACGGGATGCGATGATCACGAAGACGTTGGATCGGCCGCAATACAGATGCCGAAATCGCGACCACCGCCATCCGGCCAGATCCCCCTCGGCGGGTTCGACCTGGGCAGGCCCACCGACCGGTTATTCTTTGCGGTGTATCCGGATCAGGCTGCCGCTGCGCGCATCGTCGAACTTGCGCAGGCGCTGCGCACGCGACACGGTTTGCGCGGGAGTCCACTGCGCGCTGATCGCGTGCATGTCACCCTCCACCACCTCGGCGATCACCACGGCTTGCCGGAATCGCTGCTGGCAATGGCGGGCGAGGCGGCCGCACGCGTGGCGATGCAGCCGTTCGAGGTGGCTTTCGATTGCGTGGCGAGCTTCGCCGGCCACGCGCGCAAGCGCCCTTGCGTACTGCGCGGCGACGCCGAAGCGAATGCACCGCTGTTCGCGCTACAACACGAACTGGGGGAGCGGCTGCGCGCGGCAGGCTCGGGGCGCTACGTCGAGCGCCGCTTCACCCCGCACATCACCTTGTTGTACGACGATCGGCTGCTCGCGCCGGAAGCAGTGCCGGCAATCAGCTGGAGGGTCCGCGAATTCGCGCTGGTGCACAGCCTGCTGGGCAAAACCGAGCACCGCGTACTTGGGCGCTGGTGGAACGGACAGCGCCTGGATCTGCCTTGACACGGCGCGCGGCAATCAGAACACCCCCACCTGCAACGCATATTTGGTCACTTCGTTTCCGGACACCGTATCCGGATCCTCATATACGCGCACGGTATAGGTTTCGTCGCTTGCGGGTCTGGTGGACCAGGTGCTTTCACCGCTGCTGGCGGTGTCCACCAACGGCTTGTGCGAATCCGCCGCAAGCACGCGGAAGAACAGATTGGGATTGCGCGAGATCAGATTGATCTGCAGCGTCTTGCCCGCGACGGCAGCGACTGTGTACTCGTGGAAATCCGAATCCTTGCTGACCTTGCCGATGGTCTGCGACCACGGGCTGCCGGAACTGAAGCTGATCGCGTCGGCAGCTCGGGCCATCGGCAGGCCGGCGGTCAGCGTGCCGAAGCCGATGACCGCACCGAGCGCGATACGTGAGGCGAAGCGCCGCAGCGGGATATCAACGATTGCCATGTGGATTTCCTTTGAATAGAGAAGCGGCGCGGCGAAGAAAGCCGCGCCGCGCATTCATCAAGGACAGCCGGCGCCGTCATTGACCGTGGTGACCGCGCCATCCGCCGCGGCGATGCTGCGGCTGTAGCACTGGCCGATCGAGTTCCGGTACAGATAACTCTGCGAAGCCCGCTGGCCGTTGTGGCCGGTCACGTTGAAGTTTGAATCGAACAGCAGCGTGTCCGCGGCTTGATCATGATAATCAAGACTGTCGCTGTAGGGGAGGGCCCCCGCGGCGTGCGCGGCGTGGTGGTCATGGTGAAGCTGATCCACCGTGGTGGCCTGCGTGAAACTGCCATCCGGGTTGCTGATGAATTTGTAATCGAGCCGCAGCGGGAAAGACCAATTGCGCGACCGATTGCTGGTGCCGTTGCGATCAATGCGCGTGCTGGTCGAGACCACGCTGCTGACGAGATTGATGTTCTGCTCGAAAGTGGCGCTGTTGGTCAGCAGATCGTGATTGCCGAACGCTGCGCTTTCCGAAGCCAGCGAAGTCACCCGGCCGTGCGAAGTGTTGACATAGCCGCGCGCATTGAAAGTGTGCACCGAGGTTACGTTGATGTCGTAGTTCTGGCCGCCATTGGAACTGGTCAACGTGTTCACCGGATGCACGCCGCTGTCGTGTGGTGCACCGAGGAAGCCGCCGGTCACCTGCACGCTGCCGGCATCCTGGTACAGCAGCAGCGTCGCCGCGGTATCGAAGCGCTGGCTGTTGTTGACGAAATCAGGATCGCCGGTGACCACGCTGACCGCCACCGTGTGCGGCTGACCATTGTCGAGCATCGCCGCGAACGGCGTGAGATCCACACGGAACGGTTTGAAATCCAGCGTCTGCACACCGGGGATCGGTCGCCATAGATACGGATCGATTCCGCCGGTGTAGATCCAGGGCGAGATCGGCGCGAAGCCGGCCGGTTGGCCGTCTATGCTGATCTGCGCTTCGCGGAAACCGCTGCCGCCGCAACCGGTGAGGTCGCTGATCGAATCCGGGCCGCAGGTGTACCAGAACTCGTCGCCCGATTGCGCTTCCGCGATCACGTCGAGATAGGCGCGCTCGATGTTGGCCGGCAACGTGAAGGTGCGCGAGAACGGCGCACCATCGGTATTGATGCTGAAAGTGTTGCCGGCAGGATCCGACGACAGCGACAGCACCTGATCAGGCACTGCGGCCGCCGGATAATCCGGTGTGGCCGGATAGAAATCGAGCTCCGCGCTGCCGGTGATGGAGCCGTTGTAGGTGTCGTTGAAAATGTTGTAGAGGACTGCATTGCCCGGCTGCGCGGAAGTCAGTGCGTTCGACAGGTCGGTAACATCCCGCTCGACGTGCCAGCTCGGGCTGACCGTGCTGCGCGGCTCCTGGGTGGTGCCGAAATAGATGTTGACGCCGCCGATCCACACGCTTGCCGTGCGATCAAACTGGCGCCCGGCGGTCACGTTGTAGTCCGCCTTGAACACGACCTTGTTCCAGGGGCCGGTGCAGCCCGCGGGCGGCGTGTAGGTAAACCCGTGCGCGGAGTAATCATCGAAAGTTCCGGTCGGGCTGTCGGCGGTGAACAGTTGCACCACGCACGGTGTCACCGGCGGCACCGGCACCAGCGGCTCGGCACTGGCGACGCCTTGTTCGCCGATGTTGACGGTCGGGCCGATGATCGGCGGTGGTATGGCCGCGACGGCGGCGAGCGGAAACGACGCGGCGAGCAACCAAGTTGGAATCGCCACCCCGGCAAACCTGCGTTCATTGCGCATGACACCACTCCTTAGCGGCACACAAGAAAGAGAAATCCTGCAACGAACATTCAGCATACCATCGCGAAATGTCCACGCGCTCGGCCTCGCATGCGAAACTGTGCGCCGCCCGACACGAGGAACCGCTCCCCAATGCCGATGACCCTTCTGCTGATCGCCGCAACCTGCATCGTCTCGTTCGTCGGTTTCAGCAACAGCAGGGTGATCGACGCCCTGATCCTGTGGCCGCCCGCGATCAAGCGACGCCACGAGTACTGGCGCCTACTCAGTTACGGACTGGTGCATGCGGATGGCCAGCATCTGCTGTTCAACATGATCACGTTGTTTTTTTTCGGGCGCTACATGGAGGGCTTGTACGCGCAGTACCTGGGCATGTTCGGCTTCGCGCTGTTTTATGCCGGCGGCTTGCTGGTCTCGATCCTGCCGAGTTGGTGGATCAATCGCGACAATGGTACTTATCGCAGCCTCGGCGCATCGGGCGCGGTTTCGGCGGTGCTGTTCGCCTTCATCCTGCTGCAGCCGTGGGCGATGATCTTCGTGTTCTTTCTGCCCGTGCCGGCGATCCTGTACGCCGTCGCCTATGTCGCCTATTCGATTTACAGCGACCATCGCGGAGCCAGCCCGATCAATCACAGCGCCCACATGTGGGGCGCCGCCTACGGCGTGCTGTTCACGGTATTCATGGAGCCGCGCGTGGTACTGGTATTCGTCGATCAACTGAAACATCCGCATTTCGGCATGTAAACGCCGAGTTCGCATGCGTGCAGGCAGGATGTCGTCCCATGCAATCCAAAACGCTGGATTTCCAACCGGGTTTCCGAGTGGTGTTCGGCAATGCTCGTGCACAGGCCGCGGCGATGACGATTGCGCCTGGCGAGCGGGAAGGCGATGCGGAGAACCGCCATGCCCAGGCGGACCAGTGGTTGTATGTAGTCGAGGGCAGCGGCACGGCGCTGGTCGAGGACACACCGCACGCACTGCGGCCGGGCGTGCTGCTGCTGATCGAGCGCGGCGAGCGCCACGAGGTGCGCAACGACGGCAAGCACCCCTTGAAGACGATCAACTGGTACGTGCCACCTGAATATTGAGGTGATCCCCCCGCAGGAAAAAGCACTAACTCCCGGAGGCCGCTCGCATTTCGGTCCGCATGCCTGTATCATGCTCGACACTGTGTTTGCCGGGTCACGGTAAATCGTGGCCTGATGCGCTCTCTGCTCATCGTTCTGCCCCGCTTACTCCCCGCAACCAGTTCCAGTCTTGGGATCACCCAAGCTGTAGCACATTCAAAATGTTATGAGGAGTTTGTTATGTCAGATCGCAAAACCGGAACCGTCAAATGGTTCAACGATGCCAAGGGTTTCGGTTTCATCAGCCAAGAGGGTGGCGATGACCTGTTCGTGCATTTTCGCGCGATCCAGGGCACCGGCTTCAAGTCGCTGCAGGAAGGTCAGAAGGTCAGCTTCGTGGTGACCAAGGGCCCGAAGGGCCTGCAGGCTGACCAAGTGCAGATCGCCTGAGTTTCACCGTCGTACGCGCCGGGCGGATCATTCCGCCCGGCGTTTTGTTTTGCAGCGCGCTGATCCAGGTCGCGCTTTCATTGCCGATCCTGTGGGCTGCCGGGGTTGGAGCTCCTCAAGGAGGGCATTGATGTTGACGATTACCGTGCGCGGTTTACCGCGCAGCATGACCGAAGGCGCGCTCGCCGCGCTGTTCGAGGCCCACGGCAAGGTGCGCAGCTTGCGCATGGCCAAGGATCTTTTCAGCGGCGAGTGCAAGGGTTTCGCCGAATTGCAGATGGAAGGTCACGAGGCCCGTGCCGCCGTGGCTGCCCTGAACGGCCATAGTGCCGACCATGCTTTATTGCAAGTGCGTTTGGGCAAGGACGAGCCGCGCCGCGGACGGCGCTGACCCCGAAGCTGCGCCGGATCAGCACTGGGCGCCGCGATTGCGGTTTGCCACACCGTCCGGGGAAGAGCGGCGATGACTTACACGGGCGGGTGCCATTGCGGTCGGATCGCTTTCGAGGTGGAGGGCGAACTCGGGCAAGTGCTCGAATGCAATTGCTCGCATTGCCGGCCCAAGGGTTATCTGCTCTGGTTTGTGCCGCGCGCGCAACTCCACTTGCAAACCGCGGAAGCCGACATGAGCACCTACCGCTTTCATCAACACAAAATCGCGCATCATTTCTGCCCGGTGTGCGGCGTGGCGCCATTTGCCGATGGCAGCAGGGGCGATCAGCCGATGGCCGCGGTCAACGTTCGTTGTCTGAGGGGTGTCGAGCCGGGCGATCTGAATATCAAACAAGTGGATGGGCGCAACTTCTGATCCGCGCGCCAAGTGACATCTGCGCCAAACAGGCGCACTATCGCGTACCTGCGCGTCAGCGCACGGGGGATGTAATCAAGGAGATCGAGGACATGGCAACGAGCCGAGCCCGCAAATCCACCAAGCATGCCGGCAAGAAATCCGCATCGACGAAGCGTGCGAGCGCGCGGAAGAAAACCGCCGCGCCGAAGAAGTCGGTAGTGGCCGCGAAAAAACGCGCAGGCGGGAAAGCCGCTTCCGCGAAAACGGTGAAGAAAGCCGCAAAAAAAGCGGCGCCTCACAAGACCGCCGCGAAGAAGTCCGGCGCCGACCGCGTCAGCGTGAAATCTCCGGCACCCAAACGTGCAGCCGCCAAACCGGCGAAAACCGTGGTTGCGAAGAAAGTTGCGCCACCCCGGCCGGCCACGGCCCCCGTGCGCGATCACTCCCCGGCTCCGCGCATGTTGCGCGAAGCGCTGAGGCCAAGCTGGAAAGTGCCGGGTCCGCCAGTCGAATTGCCGCGCCAGCCTTCACCGGCGGCGCAGGCACCGGTACGCAAGCCGCCGAAGCCGCGCGCACCGAAACCCAAGGCGATCAGCCACGAACAGGCAGTGGCCAATTTGCAGGCCTTGCTGGAAGCCAAGAAACGGCGCGAGCGCGAAGGGCCGAGCTGGCCATCGCCGAACCCCGGCGCGCATGCCGGGCACCGGCAAGCCGAGCCCACCCATGCCGAGAAAACGTCCCAGCCAAGTCCAGAATCGGTGTATGCCCATGATGTTCCGCACGATCGCGGCACGACCTGAAAAACTGGCGTGATGCGGATGGAGTTTCAGCACAAGGAGAGTGATGATGCCCGAGCAGGAAACAGTCAGACGCGCCAGGCGTGACGAGCGCGAGGGCAAAGCGCCCTCTACCCAGGCGGGTGAATTTGTCCGCGAGGAAATCGAGCACGTCCGCGAAGGCAAACATGGTGCGCGATCGAGCAAACAGGCGATCGCGATCGGCCTGTCCAAGGCGCGCCGCGCAGGGGTGGATTTGCCGCCGCCGAAAAAGGGCAAGGTATCGAAAGCCGCGGAACGGAAGATTCGCGCCGACCTCAAGGCCGGTCATGAAACCGGCAAGAAGCCTTCGCCCGGACGCTCCCGGGCCACCAAGGCGGCCCTGAAGCGCGAAGGCAAATCCGCGGCTTCCAAACACGCGCTCTCGACGCATGCGCGCAAGGCCGCGGGCAAGCGCAGCGCGGCGGATCGCTCCGCATCGGCGCGCAAGGCGGCGAAGACCAGGGCGGCCAAAAAACATTCGAGAGCCACGCGCTAAGCGAATAATAAGATACTGTACTCTTCAGTTTAGATTTAGCCGAAGCATGCGAGACTGCAATCGTCCTGAGGAGGATGATTGCCATGCAAATCCAACGCTCGCGTTTCCGCAACAAACTGATGCTGCTGTGCGGCCTGTTGACCGCCGGTATGCTTGCCGCGCCGGGCGCTTTCGCCCGCGATCACAGCTACAGCCGTTACTCCGGGTACCACGATTACGGTCGCCATGGCTGGCATGATCGCGACCGCGGCAATTCCGTCGGCGCTCTGGTGGCCGGCGCGATCATCGGCGGGGTGCTGGTCAACGCGCTGGATCATTCGCACGATTACTCGCGCACGTATTACTCGCAACCCACCTATTACGCGCCACCGTCGGGTTATTACGGCAGCGACGGATACAGCTCGTATGGAAACGGCGGGTATTACGACAACGGATACAGCTCGTATGGAAACGGCGGGTACAACGGCGGATACCGCGCCAGCACGTATTACAGCAATGGATATGCGCCCGCCTACAACGCTCCGACCTACTATGGCGATGATGGCTATTGATCGGTGTTGTGGCTGAACTGAAAAGCCCGGCTTCGTGCCGGGCTTTTTTTCATAGTGCGGGCTGCGGCTTGATGAGCTTGCCGCGCCAGCGGCGCCACAGATGCAGCGGGGCACCCGCCAGCAGCAACACCGCGCCCCACGCCAGCGCTTCGGCGCCGGTGCCGAGCAAGGCCCAGATGCTGAAAGCCAGCGCCAGCAGGGCAACGACGATTTGTACGATGGCGCGCGGCAATGCGCGTCCATGTTCGTGCAGGCGCAACGCCGCCGCGCTGCAAATCAGATAGGGCAGCAGCGTGGTGGCGGTCGAAAGCAACAGCACGAACGTAAACAGCGCGACCAGATGCTTCTGGGCGTTGGCCAGAATCAGCAGGCTTGAAAGCACGCTGCTGATCAGCACCGCCGCGATCGGCGTGCCGAGCGCATCGCAATGCGCGAACACGCGCGGGAACAAACCGTCCTCGGCGGCGCCACGCCCGACCTGGCCCTGCATCAACGTCCAGCCGTTGAGCGCGCCGTAGCAGGAAATGGCCGCGACGATCGCGAACAGCACGCCGGCCGCCGGCCCCCACAGACGCGCCGCCGCATCCGCAAACGGCGCACCCGACGCCGCGAGTTGCTTGGCCGGCAGCAACTCCACGACCGCCATGCAGGCCGCAATGGTGCCGACGCCGGCGAGCGCGGCGCCCAGCAGGGTCGCGCGCGGAATCGTGCGGCGCGGATCGCGGATATCGGTACCGGCGACCGTTGCGCATTCGATACCGAAGAAGCCCCACATGGTCAGGGCGACCGTGTTGGTGGTCACGCCTGCAAGACCCTGCGCGCTGCGGTTGAACGGATGCCATGCGCCGGGATCGAAATAAATCGCGCCTGCCGCCGCGATGATCAACAAAGGCAGGAATTTGAGCACCGCCGTGATCAGTTGCACGATGCCGGCACTGCGTGTGCCGCGCAGGTTCGTCAACGCACACAACCACACCGCGCCGACCGCGGTGATCGCGGCGAGTGCTGGAGAGACGCGCGTGGGCAGCAGCGAATCGAAATAGCCGGCGAAGGCCAGGGCGATCGCGGCATTGCCGGTCCAGTTCGAAACCCAGTAGCTCCACGCCACCGTGAAACCGGTGGCGTCGCCGAATGCCAGCCGCGCATAGGCTTGCGGACCGCCGCGCACCGGCCGTTCAAGGCCGAGTCGCGCGAACACCAGCGCCAGCAACAATGCACCGGCAAGACTCACGCCCCAGCCGAACAGGGACGCGCCGCCGTACGGGGCGAGCGCGGAAGGCAGCAGAAACAAACCTGATCCGATGATATTGCCGATCACCAGCGCGGTCGCCATCCACATTCCCAGCCCCGAGCGGGGCGATTTCACGGCGGCGGCAACGACGACGGCGGATCCGCTCATGGCGCCGCTTGATAAGCCTCGCGCAGCAATTCGTGGAAATGGTGCACGCCGTTTTCGCGCAGCGGATTCAACCGGCCCGTGACATAGGAACCGGAGGCCAGCCCGCGTTGCACGCGTTCGCACATGTCCACGTCCTCGCGCTGCACCAGATCGCTGAAAGCCTGATCCCGCCGATGATGCTCCGCAAGTGCCGCCGCGTCCGGCGGATAGTAGTAATCGAACACTATGCGGCAACGCTCTGGTCCGAGCGGCAGCACGCGATTGGTCTGCATGCGGCCGGGCATCACATTCAACATGGTGTTGGGCCACACGAACCAGTACAGCGCCTCGCCACTGCCATACAGCGCATCGCCGCTCTCCAGCGGGCTGTGCTGCAGCGAATGCCAGCGCGAAGTCTCCACCACGTAGCTGCGGTAATCGAGCATCCGGTTCAATTGCGGATGGATGTGCGGAACGTGGTAACCCTCGAGATAGTTGTCGATGTAGGTTTTCCAGTTGCAGGCGATGTCGTAACTCTCGCGAGCGTGGAACGCGTAGTGTCCGATGTCGTGATCGCCAAGGCGTGCATCCATCCCGTCCAGCAAATCGGCGAGCGCCGGCGCACGCTCGTCCAGCGTCGCGAACACCAATCCGCGCCAGCTCGCCACGCGCGCTTGCGGCAATTTGATCGCGCCGACATCGAAGTTCGATGCGTCCTGCATTTCCGGTGCGCTCAGGAGTTGCCCGTCAAGTGCGTAGGTCCAGCCGTGATAA
>Ga0134128_10002004_pt1 | contig 25531 bp, 24 predicted proteins | sample KB31754_FD_96462 | JGI IMG/M metagenome (GOLD analysis project Ga0134128, IMG submission 96462) | Terrestrial soil microbial communities with excess Nitrogen fertilizer from Kellogg Biological Station, Michigan, USA - KB3-175-4 | ecosystem: Environmental > Terrestrial > Soil > Unclassified ...
GCGTGGGAAAACCTGGTGGCAACGCGGGGAACGGCGGCGCCGGTGGAACTTTGACCATGTTAACGCGCGACCGCATGGACCTCACTAACGTGCTCGTCCTGATGGATGGTGGCAGCGCCAAAATTGCTGGTATGGGTGGCGACAATGTAGCAAATCCTGGTGGCACCGCCGGCAACGCCGGCGCGGGTGGAAATGGTGGCACGGGTGGTGCTGGAGGCAAGGTCAAATTGACCAGCGCCAGCGATGAAGTGTTGAATATCTTCGAGCTCGATGGCGGAACTGGCGGCAGCGGCAACTCGGGCGGCAACGCCGGCAACGGAATTACTGGCGGCAACGGCGGCAATGCAGGACGTGGTGGCGCCGGCGGCAAAGGCGGGAGCTTCACCGTTAAGGCGGCCGGACTTGTAACAGCCAGAGCAGACATTGAAGTTTTAGGCGGTAATGGCAACACCGGCACAGTAGGCGGCGTCCCGGGCACCGGCACGAATAAAGGCGGCAATGGTGGAAAATCCGGTGACTCCGGCGTAGGCGGTGCCGGCGGCTCCATTGCGATTAGTGCCTTCGGTTTCGAGCTATTCAATGCCTCAACGCACCAGACGTTTTTCCTGGCCAATGGGGGCAATGGAGGAATGGCATTTGCTGGACAAAGCGGTATTGACGGGGGCGTTCGCGGCGGAAATGGGGGCAATGGTGGCATCGCCGGGGGTGGTGGCAGAGGTGGCACCATTGTTCTAACGGCGGTGCAGGGGGGATTTTCGGCCTTCAGCAACACCGCATCGGATATCGAAGCAAATGGAGGTAATCCGGTGTCCGACGGAGGCTCGTCCGGAGGCGAAGGCTTTAGCATAAACACATCCGGACAGTTCGGAAAAGCAGCTGTTGTAGGCGCCCCGGGCAACGGAGGCTCAATTAAAATATCTGCCCCGAATGGATCGATATCCACTACCGAAACTACAGGATTGATCGAAGCCAATGGTGGCACGGACGCTGGATTTTCTAGCGGGTCAGGCGCAAGCACCAACATTAGCGAGCATCCGAAATTCCAACCGAGCAAGGGAGCCATTGGCGGACGCGGCGGCAATGGTGGCACCATCACTCTGACGGCACAATCCATCGGCATCGCCGACCACGTTGAAGCATTGGGCGGGCAGGGCGCCAACGGTGGAAATGGCGGATCGGCTGCTCTGAGCGTCGGGTTATCCGGCGGTGCAGGCGCGGCTGGTGGGGCTGGTGGCGCCGGTGGAAAAATCAGCTTGCTCGGGCCCCTGGGAATTACTGTCGGCAATGATATTAGTGTGAAGGCGGGCGATGCCGGCAACGGCGGTGATGGCGGTGCAGCCGGCGACGGCAACTCCACCATCCATGCGGGAGGACATGGCGGAGCAGGAGGAGCCGGAGGCATCGGCGGGCGGGGCGGATCGATTGTTTTTAGCTCGGTTGACGGCACGTTAGGCACCACACTCGCTGTTCCCAATATAAATACGTCTGGGGGCCACGGTGGCACTGGCGGTAAGGGCACCGGCGGCGGTGCCGGAAGTGGAGGCGCGGGGGTGCTCTCGCCGGGCGGTTTTGGTGGCAATGGTGGCAATGGCGGCGCGGGCGGTGCTATGGGGCGGATTCGCATCCAAGCAGCCAACCTTTCGATATCAAGTAGCCAGTGGGGAGGCGTCGGCGGCGATGGCGGAAATGCGGGAGCGGGCGGCGATGGTGGCAGTGCCCCGGGTGCTGGTCAGGGGAACGGTGGCGCAGGCGGCAACTCCGGCGCGGCCGGCAACGGCGGTCGCCCGGCTAGCATCTCGATTACCCTCAGCTCTAGTCTGGCCGCTTGGAACATGTCCGGAATCGTATCGACCGAAGGCGGTACCGGTGGCGATGCCGCGAGCGCAGGCTCGGGAGGCACCTCTTCCGGACCAGGCACCAGAGGTGGTGCAGGGGGAAACGCCAAGTCTGCCGGCGCAGGCGGGGCGGGCGGCACCTTCACCCTCAACTCCAAAGCCGTTGGCGATTTATTCTCTGTATTCGCCTTTGGTGGTTCTGGCGGGTCGTCCAGTGCTAATGCAGGTGGTGCCGGCGACGCGAGCGCGAAGCCTGGGTCGCCAGGCACACCTCCTTCAGGCAGCGCGGGCGGGCGCATCACAATCAACTCGACCAAAGACATCACCATTGCGGCTCTCGGCGTCAACGGCGGGTTTGGCACGCAAGCCAATGGAAAGAGCTCCCCACTCAGCGGGATTTCAGTTCTTGTCGGCGTTACCGGGGGTAAAGGTGGGCACGGCGGTTCGATCAAAGTTAATTCAGGCGGGCAAATTCACATCACATCTGCAGCCGAGGCCGATGGTGGCGTGGGCGGAGAAGGCGGACGATGGGCCGCTCCCGTAAATGAATCCTTTGCAAATGGTGGCACAGGAGGCACCGGCGGCATAGGCGGGATAGGCGGTAGCGTTTTACTGTCGGCAAAAAGCATAGTTATTGACGGGCCGGTGACCGCGCTGGGTGGAGGCGGTGGCACAGGAGGAACCGGCCAAACCGGAGCTACTGGAACGCCTTTTGCCACCACAGGTGGCATTGGCGGAACTGGCGGCACCGGCGGTACCGGCGGAAGTGTCACACTGCATGCAATGTCCGGCGCGGTTTCCACATCTGCTCAAATTGCCACGGATGGTGGCGTGGGCGGTGCCGGCGGATCAGGTGGACTGGGCGGGACGGACATTTCCTCATCAGCCGGAGGCGGAGGCGACGGTGGTCAAGGTGGAATCGGAGGACATGCAGGGCACGTCACGATCTCGGCCACGGTGAGCATAGACGGCAGCGGAACCATCCAGGCGGACGGAGGACAAGGTGGAACCGGTGGCCCCGGTGGGATGGGAGGTCTGCAAGAAGGCTCAGGCAATGGCGGACCCGGAGGCAACGGGGGCAATGGCGGCGACGGAGGAGACGGCGGGCTCGTGACACTCATTGCACCCGTGATCACCGTGCCACCATTAAACATTCACGCCGCTGGCGGAGCTGTAGGCGGACCTGGTGCACTCGGCAGCGGAGGTTCCCCCAGCGGAACCGACGGTTCGCCCGGCCAACCGGGCGCCAATCAAGGCCACATCGGCGAGGTCGTGACCAAAGTCGCATTCATCGAATCGACCGAAGAATTCATCGTCAACACAGCCGACGAAATCGACGACTAGCCAGCATATCCCTGGTAGCGGCGGGCGCAAGCCCGCTTTCGCAGGCGAGCCGCCTGCGCTCCTGTGTCCATCTGCGTTTAAAAGCAGCTAAAAGCCACTGGGGTGCCTTTAAAAGCACAACATCTTCTACGCCTTGCCCAGTTGAGGTTGATTAACGCTCCGATGTAGCGGTAAAGCCACCTATTAGCCGCCGCTTATTCGGTCCTTGCCGAGCTGCACCGAAACGCTCTCCACCTGCGGTGCGCAACACGCCGATTTTTTCGCCATCGGAATTTCCGAGCTGCTCACTTCATTGTCGTCGCCGTATGTGGTGGCACTGCCTGTCGTGTGGAAGGTCTCCCAAGCAATCCCTTGCGGGTCGATAACCCACGCTTTCTCGGACTTCGCGTAGCAACACGTGGTCGCTCCTTCGTCGAGAACCTGCATGTTCGCCGACTTCAAGCGCGCCGACACTTCCTTCAGCTCCGCGTCGTTTTCGGCTTGAATGCCGAGATGGTCCAGACCCGGCTCGCGTCCGCGCGCCGATATCGCGAAATTGACGCGCGGATCATCGAGCATCCATTTCGCGTAGTCATCCTTTTGTACAGTCGGCTCGCAGCCGAACAAGCTGGCATAGAACTTCGTCGATGCCTCGATGTCCGCGACCGCAACATGAACGTGAAGTCTTTTCATTAGCATTTGCCTCCATTGTCTGCACAGCAATTTTCGAGGAGAAACTTCATCAGCGTTTGCATGTGGCTGTAATTCGCTGAATAAATGATTGACCGTCCATCACGCTTCGAGGTAATCAGCCCCGTGTTCGCCAGCTCCTTCAGATGGAACGACAGCGTAGCCGGCGGCAAACCGAAGCGTTCGCTCAGTTCGCCTGGCGCCATTCCCGCCGCGCCCTTGCGGACGAGCAATCTATAGATATCCAATCGTGATTCTTGCGCCAACGCCCCGAGGGCTTTGACCGCGTCCGTGGTTTTCATATTTCCAATATTATCGAAATATCGGGCAGGTGTCAAGAAAGTTTGTCTTTCTTGGTACCGGCGGGCGCTTCAGCCCGCGTTTACATAAACATCGCGTCTTCTGGTGATACCTTCACTAGCTGCTGAAATCTAGTTTTGTCGATTGCCTTGTCGAACGCCTCTTCGGGCGAGATCCATTTCTTGTTCAACAAATCCAGAATGGCGTCATCGAGCGTTTGCATGCCCTGTTTCTTGCCGAGCTGCATTTGCGAGAGAATTTGGAAAGTTTTGCCTTCGCGAATCAGGTTGCCCACCGCGGAGTTGCAGACAAGAATTTCGAGGGCGGCGCATCGTCCTTTGACGTCGCTGCGCTTGAAGAGGTTTTGTGCCACCACGCAGCGCAAGCTTGTGGATAGCGTGTTGCGAATTTGGTTTTGCTCCTCCGGCGGGAAAACCTCGATGACTCGGTCCACCGTTTTTGGCGCGTTGGTTGTGTGCAACGTGCCGAACACAAGGTGCCCCGTCGCCGCGGCTTCTACCGCGAGGCGAATTGTTTCTAAGTCGCGCATTTCGCCGACGAGAATAATGTCCGGATCTTCGCGAAGTGCGCCGCGCAGCGCGGCCGCGAATGACTCGGTGTGCAAGCCGACTTCGCGGTGGTTGACCATGCAGCCCTTACTCTCGTGCACGAATTCAATTGGATCTTCGACTGTGAGAATGTGATCGCGGCGATTCTTGTTGGCGTGATCGATCATCGCAGCGAGCGTCGTTGACTTGCCGCTGCCTGTTGGTCCTGTGACGAGGACGAGTCCCTTTTTCAGCATGGCCGCTTTGGTCAAAATCGGCGGGAGTCCGAGATCTTCCGCCGTGAGAACCTTCGACGGAATCTGACGGAAAACAGCAGCGCATCCACTGCGCTGATTAAAGAAGTTGCAGCGGAATCTCGCGAGTCCGGGAATCTCATAGCCGAAGTCGACGTCGCCGGTTTTGCAGAATTGATCCCACTTCGCAGGCGGAGCGATCTCTTGCAGCAGCTCGAGAACATCTTCATGCTGCAATTGCGGAAGTTGCGCGATCGGCTCTAGCTCGCCGCAAACGCGCACCATCGGCGGTTTTCCTGAAGACAAATGCAAATCCGACGCCTTGTTGTCGAACACATATTGGAAAAAGGCATCGATTTTCTTTGATTGCTTCGGCGGTGCGGCAACTACCATGTATTTGATTCCTCAAGTTAATTCCGAAGGCTACGCGCGTCACCGCTGCGGTGACGCTACCTGCCCGAAGATATTCAGCCCTTTCTTGCGCGCCACCAAACGTCTGAGAATGTTAATCAAAAATCGAATTTCGAAGGAGAAGTTGCGAGCGACGTTGGGCATAAATGGAATCACGTACCTCTGCGTGGTGGAACTATGTCGTCTTTGGACTCGATGCTCAAGCAATTGCAAGCCACGTTGGCGTCTGGAGGATCGACATCGACGATTGTCGCGCCGACGCCGGAGACTGCGGTAGACAAAGCACAAGCTAGCGCAGCACTGCGTTCATTCATTAATGCTGCTGTTCTGGCGAAACCAGCGACCGCAGATCCGGCCGCCGATGGCGGGCCAAGTCCCGCAGAAAGGCGCAAGGCCTTGTCGGAGTTTGTTGGCGCACCATTTACTGGCGTTCGTTCCGCACCTGTACCGGCGGCCGCAAGCCCGCTTCCTTCCGCTCCCGCACCTGTACCGGCGGCCGCTAGCCCGCTTCCTTCCGCTCCCGCACCTGTACCCGCTCCGCCGGCTGCACCTCCGGCACCACCAGCACCGGTCGCTCCTGCCGCCCCGGCTCCTGTACCGGCGGGCGGAAGCCCGCTCCCCTCCGCTGCATCAGCACCCGCTACTCCATGCGCCTGCAGCACCGCCGCAAAATCGTTCGCTTGGCAAAAACACATTATGACCGTTGAATCCGCTCTGCAAATGCGCGACATGCACTTCGCCGAATCGGTACTCACCCTTCTCCTCGAAATCGCCAATGCAATCGAGCCGGACTTATCCACGCGCGCACGTCTGCTTAGTCAGCAGGCGCGCATTATGATCGATCGCAAGCAATTCTCCGAAGCGGCAGCGGCGTTGCACAAAATCTTGAAGGCGCTAGAATCATCAAGTTACAAGCGAAGTTCCGGCGCGGCATATTGCTGGCTCGCATTGGCGCATGCATTCGCTCACCTGAAAAAGGAAGGCGAATCGCAAACGGCACATCGCATGGCACAATCGATGGCGCAGGAATCCTTCGGCGCGCAAGATCCACAGCTAATGTTGTTCAAGCAACCGCTGCCCCAATAGTATGCAGGCTGGCAGCCTGCGCTCCTCTGCGGTGGCAGAACGGAAGCCCAGACACACCCGCGAGTGAGCGGGTGTGTCATTTCGACGAAACTTCAGTCAATAGCAAGGAATATTTGGCTTTGCGGTTAGCCGCCGCTTGGCGGTGCGTCGAGCGGAACAACAGGCGTGCCGCCACCATTGATGCTGTCCGGACCCTGGTTCGTCAAGATCTGGGTCGCAGCCATGATTTCATTGCCGTATTGTTGCATGCCTTGAACCAGCGGATCGCCGGAGTCGACGTTCTGATCGGTCTGGAAAATGACATTGTTTCCAGTGCCGCCGCTGTCGCGTACCATCGCACCATGATCCTGCAGCGCCTGCCACAGCATGTTCGCTCCAGGATTCGCCGCGACGTCTGCCGGCTCGGCAACTCCTTGCGGAATGCCAATGGTGACTCCGTATGGCACGGTGCCGCTGTAAGCCGGACCGCCATTGCCGTTGACTGCGAATCCATCTTCCTGGGTCTGCGGATATGCAAACGGCGCAAGCTGATTCGTGTCGTTCGTGTACGACTCAAGCATTGTCGTTGGCAATTCCATTCGCAGCATGTGGTCGATGGTGCCCGCTTGCAGGTCGGCTCCGGTGAGTGTGCCGACACCTTCGTCCCAGTTGCTGTTGTCCTGCGTCATGCCAGAGCCGTCGAAAGGCTCCGCCGAACCTTGTGACACCGTCGCGCTGTCCGGACCAGTCCAATTAAAGCCGCCGAACGAGAACCACGTGTTTTGCGCAGTGTCATTCACGGTGAACGTCTGGTCACCGCCGGCCGCGGGTATTGCACCTTGCGGAATGTGCACTTGGAACGTTCCCGCGCCACCGCCTGCCGCACCGTCGCTGGTGACGGTCACGAGAGGGTCATTGGCTGTGCCCGTGTAAATCGGCTCGTTGTAATTGCCGTTGGTGTTGATGAATACTCCGGCGTTGTCGAGTTGGGAGTTCTGTTCCCACTGCGCGCCGCTGCCGAGGGGCGTGTTGAAAATCGAATCGGAGGCAAATGGCGTTCCTGGCGTGCGCGGTGTGGATCCGCCGGTGTTGTCCGGCGTGCTGGTGGCACCGGTATTGTTCGTGTTGTCCGGCGTGCTGGTGGCACCGGTGTTGTTCGTGTTGTCCGGCGTGCTGGTGGCACCGGTGTTGTTCGTGTTGTCCGGCGTGCTGGTGGCACCGGTGTTGTTGGTGTTGTCGGGAGTGCTGGTGGCACCGGTGTTGTTCGTGTTGTCGGGAGTGCTGGTGGCACCGGTATTATTCGTGTTGTCCGGAGTGCTGGTGGCACCAGTGTTATTGCTGTTCTCCGGAGTCGTGGTGGCGCCACTAGCACCGCCATCAGTTGGGGGTGCATAGTTGCCGCCGCTAGCATTGCCGAGCGAATTGAGCAAACCGGTGATATCGCTATTGAGATTCGACATGTCCGTCGAAATGTTGGTTAGGTCCTTCCCGATTGCGGTAAACGACGCACCGAGCTGACTGAATTCCTGTCCTAAATTCGCGAACCCATTAGCCGCACCTCCACTGCTGCCATTCGTATCCGACAGCGCGCCAATGCCCAACTCAGCGGCGAGATTATTCGGCGAGAACATTGCTTGCATATTCAATTGACCATTTGCAGGTTCGGACGCGTTCGCCCAAGAAGTTCTCGATGCTGTCGAGCCGTCCGAACCGGAAAGCTGGGCAACCGACGACAATTGCGAATCCTTTGGCGTGCTTTGAACCTGCGAATCGCTCGCGTTTTGTTGTTCGATCGACTGAGTCTGAGCCATATTAATGTCTCCTTATCGCGCCTTAAGTGGCGTCTGGAAAGTAGGGCGTAGTAAGTGCTCGACCCATAGCGGGGGCTACGGGCAGAGCGGCGGACGCGGGAACGGGTTCACAGTTCACAATACGGCTAAAAAGTCACCCCAAGGTAAAAGTCCGGCGTATTTCCGAAGAATACCCATGGGCGCCTTCCGTCTGCATGCAGTTGTCAGCGAAGTTGGATTTCGTTCTTCTGGCGCCATTTATACATGCAGGCTTGCAGCGAAAACACGCTGCTGAGCATTACGAGCGTTATCAGCACTAATGATGCGGACATTTGAAATAAGAGATAAACGATCAGTTGGAAGGCGACGGTGTTCGCCAAAATGATCGCGCTCAGTATTGATGGCTTGATCGAACGAGATGCGCTCGCACTCAATACCGCGAGCAACCATGCCAGGAGACCGAGCGCGACAAAAGCCGCGGGTGGTCCCCAATTCGGCGCAGTGGGCGTATATATGAACGCCCATGCGAGCGCATCCGCGCCGACGATGACGAAGATAATCGCGAGCCCGCCACAAACAATCAGTCGCCTGTTGCTTCGGTGCCAATCAGCATATTGCAGGGAGACTTCCGGCGGCGGCAACCATTTCGCCAGCGGACCCAGCAGTTTCGCGAGCAATACGAAGAGCCCGGCATATGTGGATCGTCTCTGAAATGCATTCGCGTACTCCGATTCGAGCGCCGGCAATTGATCTAGCCAGTGGTCCGCCTGGCTGGCGTTGCTCATCCAGAGGAGCACATATTGCTTCAATAAACCACGCTCGAAATGGCTCAATGCAGCGGGATCCGAATCCGCCTTTTGAATGATCATCGTACCGAGAGGCTTCTGTTCTTTTTGCTGGTCTTCTGGTGAAACTCGAAGCTCATAACGAATGGACTCCGCTAGCTCTTGCCCGCGTTGTTTAATTAACGTCTTGTTGATCGGATTAGGTTCAGCAGACATGGTCGGTTCTTACGTTCGGTTCTCCTTAAGATTAGCATTTTGCATAACGTTTGTCCGGAAGTGGCTGTGATATCAAATGCGGTGGCGGATTACACGCTTTCATTTTTCGTTTCATTCTGTGACTATAAAATATAATAAGAACGAATGTCGCATTTCGAATTTTGAAGAAACTGCACACAACATGCACTCTCGCGCGAGTGCGCTCGTTGGCATGGGCACATAGCAAAAAACAAAGAAAGGAGGATCGAATGCGTCAATTTTTATTTTCTCTCATCGCTGCGCTCGCGTTCATTCCACCGGCGTTCGCAGATGCGTTCATCGCACATTGCGTTTCTGTCACCGATGGCGACACCATTAAGGTGCTCGCTCCCGACAAACATCTGCTGATTCTTCGCCTGCAAGGCATCGATTGTCCTGAGAAGAAACAAGCATTCGGCATGCGCGCGAAACAATTCACGTCCGGACTCGTTTTCAACAACGATGTGGTGGTCGAACCGATGGGACGCGACCGCTACGGACGAACAATCGCCGACGTCCGCCTCAAGGACGGAACTTCCGTCAACTACGCTCTAGTCAAAAATGGTTATGCCTGGTGGTATCGGAAATACTCCAATGATCCACGCCTCGCGAATTTCGAAGAGCAAGCGCGAAAAGGACACCTTGGTCTTTGGTCCGCCCCACGCGCCGAAGCCCCGTGGGATTTCCGGAAAGCCGAGAGGGACCACGCTTTGACGTCTCACGCGCAACCGGAATAGTTTATCCATCGCCTGGGAATATATTGTGTGCGTTCTCAGGATAGTTAGGCAATGAAGCCATGGCTGTTGGTTGGGCTCGGTTGGTCGGTCGCCGTTGCGGTCGCGCCTGCGATTGCTGATGAGGCCAACCCAACACGCTTGCCGGCAGGTCGTTACATCTACCTCGGAGCAGATCCAAATTCAGGGTCGCCCAAAGCTTTTAGCGTCACGGCATCGGGGGCAATAATTTGGCAGGAAGCTGCCCCTGCCAGCACATCGGCTAGCGGTAGCGGGACTGATTTAATTTGGCGCGGCGATTCAAAAGTAGGTTCATCCTCCGGGGCAGCGACTAGGGATGCGAAAGACCCGCACGAAGCGACGGCACAACAACCAACCTTGACTCCGAAGCTGGATCCAAGAGCACCCACGACTCCAGCTCCAGAGCGAATGCCCAATATCGAGAGTATAGACTGGCCGCTTATCAAATTTCGACCGAGACCGGCACCGGGGACCAAAGATGGTTTCGTGCAGCTAACGACCACCGAGGAAGTAAGTGGCTATTCAACGATGGGTCTGGTCAGGTATAAACTCATCTTACTGCGAGCAGAACCCGGTGAGCTCACTCTCGAATTGCTAGACAAGGACGGATTCCGACTCGGCAACGAGTGTTATGTTTCCGCCAGCGAATTTCAAATCATCCCTGGGACGGATCTAGTAGCGGCCAGGGGGCAATTCAACATTGCTATTTCCGATTATTCGAGAGTAAGAGACTTTTCGGTAGCCCAGCGCCAGTCCGGCTATATAAAAGCTCGCCAATCGCCAGTGATTCCTGCACTGCCATTCAGCCATAATTTCTAATGGTGCTCAGCAGACGACTAACAACATCTTGCGCGATCCTGTGCATCTCTTTTGGATGGGCCGTCACCGTCTCTGGTGCGCTCGCGCAGGCTGATGAGAATCAGACGCCAGCGCTGAGCGAACAGCCAAGTGCACCGATGGGCAAACCCATTCTTCGAGGCGGTCTTGTTGATGAGGCGAGTCCGATGTGGATAATCCAGCGGAAAGAACAAACCGATCCGTTTGCTCTTGAGCTGAACAAGCGTATGCCGATGTTGCCGCCGCCTGTTTCAAAAGCTTTGCAAGCAAAGATGGACAGCGTTCCGTTTCTGCGGGGAGGGGTGGACGACGCCGATTTTAGTTTTCCGAAAAGACAACCGGAACTAAGTCCCGGATTCAGGCTGGAGGTCTCTCGCATCAACAGGCCCCCCGTTCCGCCCACTATGTTTCTGTGGCCGGCTTTCGATCCCGTGAGACAGCCTGTACCCGGAACGCTGTTGCCATCGCTGGCACCAGACGAGGCAAATCGGATCAGTCGAGAAATGGATCGGCAAGTTTTCTCCGGGCGCCGCAGTGATGGCGACTTCGACCTGCATGGGCGTCTGTACAGACCTAACAATGCATCCGCCGAGATCGACGGAGAATTGCGACGGGAGAGTGGAGCTTCGTCTGATATCTATGGTCAGCTCCGCAAAGTAAGCAATCCGCAGGTGCGGCCTGATGTCTCCGCCGAAATGGCGGACCAACAGGCGCGTGCGAAACGTATGTCGGACAAGCAAGCCGAGACGGTATCGTCGGAACTTACAGCGGTATTCCGGCGAATCCCCAATGCACCAGCTGACCTTGAAGTTAGCGGCAAGCTTCTTGCGCCTGACTCGGAGGATGGCATATCCTGGGATGCTTGGTACAAAGGCATTGCTAGACTAAGTGAACCACTGCTCGGAGCATTTGTTGAACGGTCTGGCGGACCGAGCGGGTCGAACACAGTTTCCATAACGGTGCTATCCGATCATCATTTGTCCGTCAGCTTGGTAAGCGGTGGCAACAAAATTTTTGATGTAGCCATCATGCGCGCGTATCGTCAGCTGGACGGAAACCGCGCGCTCGCGTTTCCCTCTGGATCTCATCGAACGCGGGTAACGTTTCTCGCGGACAATAAGCACGATGCTGCCGGTGCCGTGTCCGATGTAAGCACACAAACTTGCGTGGGTGACACCGAACCGCTTCTACTTCGCGACCGCGACAAAGCCGTTCTCAGGAAATCAACCGTGCAGAGACGATCATTGACGGCCGCGAAAGCGACCAAAGTATCACGCACGAAGAGCAAACCGCGCAAGAAAACAATCTGAGTCCACGTTCTCGACATTTAATCATCTTGCGATTTTTGCCAGCTCGTTGCCAAAAACTCACTTTATAGTCGCTCCGTTGATTTGCAGGAGCGACCATCACGATGATCTACAAAAAGAGAAAGCGCAGGCAGAAGTTCAAACCTTGGGCGCCTGGACCGTACATTCAGAAGTTGTTGGAGCAAGATCCGAAGTTCGGCACTGTATATGAGGCGTTTGTGCTGGTCGCCACGCTGGCGCGCCAAGGTGCCGGTCTTTCGCGAGCGCAACTAGCCGAGAAGGTCGGCACTACGCCGCGAGCCATTGCTGAATTCGAGGCCGGCAATGCGCCACCTGCCTCCGGCGCCGTCTATCAGCGGATCAAAGAGGTCCTCATGATTACGTTTACCTGTGATGACGAACCCGGACCTGACTACCCGTGTGCAGGTATCATGATTGACCTTAAGCCATTTAGCTCCCATCTGAATTGATGATTTCGATTCCGTTCGTCCTGTCGCTGATCCGTCACCGAATGTTTGGATCGCGCGGTATGATGATCTATACCAGGCACGTCTGACACGGCATCGGAGCGAACATGCGAGAGTTTTTGGCGGCGCTATTGATCATGGCAACCTGCGCCTTGTCTGTTTTCGCCAAACCTGTCGCGCATAGCACTGCCTCTAAGACGGCAGTTACGACGCAACAGACGGCGCTCGCTAACACAATCTGGGACTATTCACGCACCAAGGGCAACGCGCACGCCAGCTATGCCGCCGCGAAAGCCGAGCCGGAGTTGATGTCGAAGCTGTTCTGCTACTGCGGATGTGATGTCGTGGACAAGATGACTTCTCTGTTGACGTGCTTCCAAAGCAATCACAGCGTTGACTGCAGCATCTGTCAGGATGAGGCGTTATATGCGTTCAACCTTAAGAAGACTGGCTCTTCAGATGCTGAGATTCGAAAACAACTGGACAGGCATTTTTCACATCTCTATCCCTTCACCAAGGACAGCGAAATTTTCAAAAAGTACAAGGCGACTGCCGGGAGATAACGCGCTGTAATGTTCGTAGCCGTATATTCATTCAAGCTCAAGCCCAATATGGAAGAACAGTTCCAGCAAGCGTGGGCTGAGCGCACGAAAGAAATCATCAAAGCCAGCGGGAGCTTCGGTTCCCGTTTGCACAGGAATGAAGACGGAACATTCGTTGCGTATGCTCAATGGCCAAGCCGAAAAGCCTGGGAAAATGCTGCGCCGAGCGAAACAGCAGCACGCGACAGGATGCGTGAGGCGACGCTATCGTCGGAAACAGTCTTTTGTTTGGAGGTTCTCGAAGACTTACTGGTGACGCAGAATCAGTGACGAACGGTCTCGTACGTTAGCGTCAGGTCCTGGTAAAATTGCGCAATTCCGTCCGGGAGTTGTGCAATGCTTGCCAATATGCCTGTAGCACTCTTGTTGATTCTGGCGTCCGGTATTTTGAGCACGCAACCGGTGCAGGCGGCGACGGAGAAAGATTTCGACGCGTTCTGGGCGAAGTTCCAGATGGCTGTCGACAAGAATGACAAGCGCGCAATCGTTTCGATGACGAAGTGTCCGTTTTTGTTTCGCAGCAAGCAGCTTACCCCGCAGCAGCTTGTCGGGCAAATCGACAAAGTGTTTCCGCCCAAGGTCCGGAGCTGCATCATCAAGCAGAAGCCGATCCTCCAGAACGGATCGCATTTCGTGATGTGCGGCGACTTCATCTACACGTTTTCGAAGGTGAACGGTCGCTACATGTTCACCGACGTGGACGCCAACGACTAGCGCAAAGCTGCCAGCGCCGCCATCGCGCGGGCATTTGATGTTTTCCTTCGAAAATGTAACCACCAATCGCGACTGCAGATATCTTGCAGTGAGTTCTTCCCGAATGCAAACATGAGAAAAGTTTGATCCGTTTGATTGAACTTTTTGCGCATGCCAGACGTTTCAACAATAAGCAGAATCGATGGCAGACCTCATCGCAGAGAGCATACAACCGATATTTGTTATCTGCAGGATTCTTGCGGTTCAGCTCGCCATTCATGACAAGCATTTACTTGTGATATGATACCTGAGTACGATAAAAACGGTAATCTGCCACCGGGCCGCCACCAGGCCGCCTGGGATGAGATTGTACAGCGCTATGGTTACAACCAACGCAGGCGAAACCTGCTCGATCGGCTTAAAGGCGTGTTGGATCAGCTTAAGGCTGCCGGTTGTAGGCGCGCTTATTTGGACGGCAGCTTTATCACGCGCAAGACTCACCCGAGAGATTATGACCTCTGCTGGGACCTCCGCGGGGTCGATCGCTATGTGCTGGATCCATTATTCATCCTGACGGTAAACCTGATGCCGCCGCGTCTGGCACAAAAGGAGAAGTACGGAGGTGACATTTTACCGACATGCCCAAATCCACCAGTGTTTGATCACTTGAGTTATTTTCAGGAGGACGATCGCACAGGAGTTTTGAAAGGAATTATTGAACTCGACTTGGATGACTTACGATGATCAAGAATGAATTACAGTATCGTGTCAAGAAAGCAACTCTAAAGAAATTTCGCGAAACTCTAGACCAACATGATGAGTTGACCCGCGAGCTGGAGCCCTGGGCGAGAGATGTCCACCGCGCTGCAATCGAAGGGGAAATGCAGCAGCTCAAAAATGAGATCAAAGAATATGAGCGCATCAAGTCCGGTAAGCACACTGATCCGCCATTGGACGTAGTGGCGCAAATTCCGTCAATGTTCATTCAGCGCCGTATCGCCCTTGGTTGGACACAGGAAGAATTCGCCAAACGGCTGGGTGTAAGACCGCAGCAGGTGCAAGCGGACGAGGCGAACAACTATGCTTCTGCCAACTTGACTCGTCTCATACGCACCGCCGCTATTCTGAAACAAGCTCGAAATAAATCGCCTCGGACAGCGGCAACCGCAGCGAAAGCGGCAAAGTCATCGGTTCCCAAATCCAAGCCCACTTCGCGGCGGAAAAAGCGCAAGCCTGCGTGACCTCAGCATGACTGAGTCAGTGCCGCCATCGCGTCGAGCGCCTTGTCTGCCGGCACGAATATGTGGTCGTGAAAGTATGCCGAAAACTTAACTATCTTCCCGTCGCGCGCGGTCGAATGCATTGTTCAACTCAATATTGCCCACATAACGCTGGCGTTTATTAACCTGGATGGTGGCATAGATATCGAGGAGCAATTTCTCCGCGTCTTTATTGCGCGCGATGCTATTTACTTTGAGCGCATCGGCTGAGAAGAATTTGTAGGTCGGTTCGGTAGGATGCTGGAGCATTTGGTGCGCACGTCCGGAGCCCGCCAAATTTGCCAATTCGATTGCTGCCGGCGTCAGTTTCTCCACTGTCAAATGGCCCATGTACAGCCCATGGATTTTGTTGAGCAACATTCGCACCGGATCATGCGGCGCTAAGTTCTCGCCGCGTTTGGCTGCCACCGAGAGCAAATGCCGTTGGGAATCACTCAAGTCGAGCCGGTCCGCGAGCCCGGGCTTGGCGAGCGCTTTCAGTTTATCCATCAATTGCACCGCTGCCGCATGATCCTGTTGCGCCGGCTGTGCCAATCCAACTATCTTGTTTATCGCGGCAGTCTTTTGATGTGGTGGCAGATGGTCATACGCCGTCGCTTGCGCGTTCAGCCGCGCTACTGTGCCTCGCAACATCTCAGCTACGTTCTGCCCGGACGAAGGCTCTTTTCGTTTTTTGTACCAATCAAGCAAATCTCCGAGCACCTGGCTCTGAATGAGCGGTCCGACATCTTTGTCCATGTTCAGTGCATGAACCGCCCTTGCGAACTCCTCCTTCGAGAGTCCCTTTGGCGCACCGTGCTGATCATTCAGCATCGCTGTGATGGTGCCCATCATCTGCGCCTTGGCAGCAAGCTCCTTCGCATGCGCGCTTCCCGCCGGCGCGGTGCCGCTCAGCTCGCTGAGTCGTTGTGCAATCTGGGCACCATGCCTGGTGACTACGTCCACCGTGCTCGCCTTCAGCACCTGGTTGTAACCAACCGCCGTGGTTGACGGGTGAAAGTCGAGGCGTTCCTTTTCTTTATCCGCTTGCAGCAGCTCGCGAGGCATGCTCGCAGTCGTGAAGCTTGTTCCCCACCCGCCTCCCTCGACAGCATACATGCTTGATACGATATCCTTCACCTGACTCGGCGTAAACCCGCGCTGCGCCCCAACATGCAGAGTCTCTCGCGCGTATGCCGCTTTAAACTCCTTCTCGTCCATCTTGTGCGGATCGATATCCGCGATGCCGCGTATACCGAGCGATTGGTTCATTTTCGAAAAGGCCGCCAGCCACTCTCTGATGCTCGATTGCCCCTGCGGCTTGCCCGGTGCGGGCTGTCCATTCGGTTGCTGATCGTCGGTGCGCAAGTCCTTGAGTTCGCCCAACATCGCGATTGCTTGCTTATATTCATCGTCGTCGTCGAGATATTTGCGCAGCTCGCCGCGCAACGTGAGATCGTCTCCCACATTCTTCGGAAAGTTGTGCTCGAATTGGTTGAGCTGTTTGGGCTCCATGGAGGCGAGAGTAGTGGCGATGCCCATAGTGTCCGGATCAGACCTCAATCCGAACCACTTCGTCCTTGTCAGCGCCGAATAGAGATTGTCCGCGTTGCGCTTCTCCGCTTCGCGATTTTCGAGAATGGCAATCGCGGTGCGGTATGAATCGCCTTTACCGAGCCTTTCGAGAAGCTCAGAGCGCAAGTTGTGCCCCTCACCCACTCGCGCTGGAAAGTTCGCCTCGAACTCCTTGCGCTCGTACGGTTTAATCTGGCGCAGAAACTTTAGCGTGGCCTCGGCGTCGGCGCCGAACTTGAAATGCAGGAGGTCGCGAGACAGTGCCGTCTCGACGCCTTCTGCCGTTTTCTTTTCTCCCTCGCGATTCTCCAAGACGGCAATGGCGGTTCTGTAATCCGGAGGGCTAAGCTGCGTCCGCAGCTCTCCCCGCAGATTGCCGCCCTGGAATTTGGTATAGGCGCTTTCGAACTTGCCGGCATTCGTCGGATGCGCTGCCCGCAGCGCCCCGATGACCTTTTCGGGGTAGACCCAGGATTTTAATCCGAACAAAGTCGTGTTGCGCAGCTCGGCCGCCACCGCGTGCGTGGCGCGGCTCGGCTCTATCGCCATGTCTGGCAGACTGCAGGCAACCTTTCGTCCCGGCTGCATCTTGGCGCGTCCCTCGGCCGTACCGAGCAGCTCGGAACAGCTAATGAGCGCATCGGCGCTCTTTTCCTTGGAAGCGCCGTCTCCTGCCGTTTGGGCGTGGGATTGGTCTTTGTGGTTATCTGCCATTCGAGAATCGCACCTTCATGCGCGGGCGCATCAAGTGACGGCGTTTGTGCTTACGTCTATATATGTTGTGCCCACACTGTGCCCGGCGTCAATATCGATTTAATCTTGCGGGGTAGAGACTAAAATTCCAGCTTCCTTCCCACCGCAGTTTCGAGGTCTGCCCAAGCTGTCTGATAGGCAACCACGGTGTCGAAGTAATTGGAAAACGTTTGCTGAAATTGTTGTTGCGCCACAATGGCATTACTCAAATCGGAAGTTCCCTTTTCATAACTGGTTTCGGCCTGGCGCACCATGGTTAGCGCCAGGGGAATCAAATGCTTTTGGTACTGAGCGAGATTCACTCGCGTTGACTCGATGGCGGAGTAAGCGGAGCGAACATCAGCACTAACTCGCGATAGCATCGCGTCGGACTGAAGCTGTGATTGTTGCAGTGTCGATTTCGCAGCCGCGATTTCTCCCTGGTGCCGGTAAAAAATAGGCAAATCGATATTGACATTGAAGTATGCGCCTTCCTGCTGCCGGGCTCCAGTCGACTTCTTGTATGTGCTAAATGCCCAGCCTGATCCCAGCAAAAGATCGGGCACCGCCGCCGTCTTAGACAATCGCACTGCTGCTCGGTTGGTGACCACCTGTTGCCTGGCGGACTTGAGATCGGGACGCTTTTCATAAGCTTGCAGAAGCAGTTGCTCAAGTGAGGCAATCGGCACATCAGGCGAAGGCACCAGCTCGGTCCGAGCCAACGACAATCTAAACAAGCCATTGTCTTCGACATCGAGATCGCGGTCAGTCGCAAATCCGAGGAGGTAATCGAGCTGAATCGATGCCTGGCGCAATCGTGCGAATGCCGAATTCCGCAACGTTTCAAACTGATCCACGGCGAGCTTCGACTGCAGCAATTCTACTTCTTCTGCTTTTTTCTCAGCGACGCGTTTCTTCGCTATCAGCCTGAAGCGCTGCACGAGCGCGCGCTGATTTTCCACGAGGTCAATATTTGCCTCTGCGGCGGCTAGCTCTGCGTATGCTTTGCGCACGGATGAGCGCACGTCATAGCGAAGGTCGGCAAGTTGGTATTGGGACAATATATAATTAGCCCTTGCGTATCCGAGCCGTGCCCCGCGTTTGCCACCCATTTCGACGAGTTGGTTGGCGCCAATCTGCTGCGTGTTTCCTGAAATGATCTCTGTATATGGTGTTCCCACGCCGTATTGTATGGCAAGTTGGGGATTGGGAATCGCGCCGGCCGTGCGAATTTGCGCTCGTGCGACCTCGACGTTTTTCAACGCCGCCACCACGCTCGGGTTTTGAACGTACGAAGTTTCAAACGCGCTCGACAGGCTTATCGGAAAACGGGAAACAGGATGATTGGGTCGGCTGGAGCTGCCCGGAACAAGCTCGTCGAGAGGCGATGGCACCGAACCGATAGAAAAATCGGACTCCGCCGCCCAGACAGCTTGAACGCAGCACATCAACAGCACGACTACGCATGCTGGCGAATAGGTTCTTACGGTTTTGCTCGGCACTATTAGTCGGCCACCTCACCGAAGAAAGTACAGCCAGATAATCCTAATTGCAAGAGGTGACACTTATGGTGGCATCTGTATATGCATTCGGCTCAGATCAGGGCAATTCCTTCGGCTCTTGCGACGCCGGCATGCTGTCGGGTAGGGCACCGCCGGCAGTGAGGATCAGCTGGCAGAGCAACTGGCGATGCAGCAGCAGCTCCTTATCTAATGCCGAGAGGTGGTCCATGATATGTTCCGCGTCCTGGTAGCTGCCCATCGTCGCCTTGTATTGTTCGTCGGCACGCACCTCGGCGTGACTAGCCTGGATGTTTTGGCCGACCATGATTAGAGGCATCAATAGCAATTGAACGATGTTTCCCAGAAATAGAAGAAAGGCGAAGGGGTACGGATCGAATGCAGAATGCGCTAGCGTCGATTGCCATAGCATCCATACGCCCATAAACACAGCGAAGAAATAAACAGCCCACATGGTGCCGAGGGCGCCCGTAATCCACAAAGCAACCTTGTCTTGAAAACTGAGCTTCTCAGCCTGGATGTCATTTGAGTTCTGAGGTTTTTCCCTCTGGCGTTTTTGTTCGAATAGTTTGTCGACAGTCTGGAGTAAGTGATGGATATCCAGGTTCATAAATCGAATGGCACCCCAAGATGTTCGTGAGCTAAGTCATTATGCCAGCTTACTTTACACCTTGCGATTGTTGGGCGCAGCAGCGTTATTGATTCGCCAAAACCAATTGCTTGCCTGAAGCGCCTGCGATTGAGTTTCCGTTGTCGTTGCATCCCCAGATTGCATAAGCGTGCGTGCCCAGTCCATGGTCGTACACCACTTTACCCGGGGTGTCGTGCAGAGATCCCGCCGCCTGACTGCGCGCCGCGACTACGTTTGTAATGTTGCTTCTATCATCCGGCGGATCCGATTGTCCGGAGGTGGAAAATGGGTTAACCGGCCAAGCTCCAGCTGCTCCTCCTGGCGTGTTGCTGCCACCAGGCAGATAAGGCGCCAAATCTGCGGCAGTAGACGGGTACCAACCGGCGGTGTCCGAGCCATACGACTCGGCGGCAAGTTGAATTGTGTGCATGTTGGCTTTTGTCTGCGCAACTTTGGATTTCGATTGTGCCGATATGTAGTTAGCGAGGCCGGTGCCTGCGAGTATGCCGGTGATTACGACAACCACCAACAGCTCTATGATTGTAAAGCCGCGACTGCAACGACGTCTGAAATTCTGAATCGGTGCGTTCATGCGAAAACCCCATCGTTGGACGTAAGCTGCGTTCGGGCGGACGCATTACTGCAACGATGTGACGAAATCATCCAACAAGACAATTGGAAACGCGCTGGAAGCGCATAATGAGCGCTTCTCGCGCGTTACGTTTCTTATTGGTTCAGCATAATCGTGTACTAAAACTTCATGATGTCCGTACCGTATTTTTCAATCAGAAAACGTTCGCGGTAAAGAAAACGAGCTGCTTCGCAAACGGTGCTCACGTACCACGTGTTAAACGCGCTGCCGGCGAGTCCGGCGAATGCGGGAGTAATTTGTGCGAGCTTGGCTTTTGTCAGCCGCTCACCAGTGACGGCGGCGAGTGTTCTGATGACGAGAATAAACTGATTGTCGTCGAGCTCTCTGGAACTCGGCCTCTGCGTGGCGGCTTGCGTCAACTTCGCGCGTTCGATCAAAGCACCATTCTTGGCGCCGACGGAGGCACCAGATGAGTAGCCGAGGATGTGCATAGCGAACATGCGTTCGTATTGCGTCGGCGCGAATCCGTAATGCGCACGATACTGCGATATGGCGCTCAAACTTAGTGCCACCAGATCTGGAACATCTGCGATTGATTCGATTGCATCTTCACTCGCGCCGGCCAATCCCCCGAGCGCAGCTTCTGCTTCGTAGCGCACATGCAAGCGGTCGATGACATTCTCGACACGTTGTAAATCGAGGTCAAAAATATCTGCGGCACCGCGAATATTTTTATGACCCGCGGCTTGAAACTTGCGGTAAACAGCTTGGTCGTCACCGGTCGCGACGCATATTTCATGACAGGTCAGCACCACATCATCAATGATGCATCGCACCGCATCGCCTATCGCTGGTGAGCTGATAATCAACTGTCCGGCGATATCATTCGGCTTGGACGTCAACTCGGTGATTCTCTTCAACGTCGTGACTGAGGGATTTTTCCAATCAGCTAATTCGCGAACGGCATTCAATTCATACGACGACGGCAAAGCAACGGTTGATCTATTAAGCATGCGTGTTCCCCTTGAGCGCTGGCTGTTTTCACCTTGCCCAAGCATACTCGGCGCCTGCATCGCGCTTCCCATAGTCGCGCTGCGGTTTTCCTGACAGGCCGGCGAGCGTGCCGCTTTTCGCGACATGGCCATTAGTCTATTCGAGAAGCGAGCTTGCGCACGGGTAGATGATCGTGGAGGGCGGGCGGCTCGCCTGCGGTAGCAGATGCTTATTTCGTAACCTGCGCTTGTTCCGTCTTGCACGGGCGATACTTGCGGTCGTACACCGGCTCTTTCATGTAGGCCTCCGGCGTCCACGTCCAGAATTGCGAAACATTCGTGAATGTGTCAATCACTGTGTTCTGTAACTTGCCGTTGACTTTGTCGACTCTGCGAACATAGATGTTTTGGATGGGATTTCCGTATTCGTCGAGAGAGATTGCTCCGCGTGGTGCCTTGTCCAGTTTCACTTTGTATAATGCATCCAACAGTCGCGCTTTATCATCGGTGTTGCCGCCGAGTGATTCGATGGCTTTGGCGATCCACATCGCGGACACGTAGCCGCTTTCCGCATAGAGTCCCGGCTCCTGGTTGTACTTCGCGCGGAACGCAGCGACAAACTTCTTATTGGCACCAGTGTCTACAGCGGCAGAATAACTAAACGACGACACGGCTCCGATAGCATCGTCACCGCAAAGCTCCAGCACGGGATCATCAAACGTCGCTCCGCTGCCAATCATCGGAACCTTCGGCCCGAACTCCCGGAATTGCTTCGCCATAATATCCGACGCTTGCCACGTACTAATGAGATAAACGGCGTCGACATCCGGACTAATCTTCTTCATCAGGGCAGAGTAATCGAGAAAGCCCATAGTCGCCCACAACTTCTGAACAACCTCGCCGCCTGCAAGCTCGAACGTCCGCTGAAATCCGCCGGCGTTTTGCCAGCCGTACTGATAGTCGACACTCACAATAGCGACGCGTTTGTAACCCAGCTTTTCGTATACCCATTGGCCAAATGGATGGGCACTCTGGCTTGCCGTCCAACTGACACGCAAGAAATAACGCGGATGATCGTGCTGAGTGAGTTCGTCCGATGCACCAATTGGACTGACGATAGGCACCTTAAAGTGGTCTGCAAGTGGTGCCACTTCGTGCGCCATGCGAGAGCTCAACAGTCCATTCACAACATCGACTTGATCCTCTTTAACCAGCTTCTCAAGCTTGGACTTAGCCGCGTCGATGCTGTTGTTATCGTTTTCGTAGATAGCCTCAATCGGTCTGCCGGCGATCTTGTTGCCTATCTGCTCGAAGTAGAGTTTGATCGCATCTTGTACCTGCAGCCCCATTTCACCTGGCACGCCGGCAAACGACATCAAACAACCGATCTTAATTGGCTTATTCGCGGACACCGGCGTAACCTCCTGCGGTGTAGGGAATGTACCCGATTTTGGCACTTGACCATCTTTCGAAACGGATCACGTAAACCAAATATCCTCGGGTTTTGGAGACTCCGGTATGCAAGCTTTTCCATATTCAGCTATATGGTAGACACTTTCGGGCTTGTCGTCCATTGTAGACGTGCCCCTTAATGTGCGTCGCCGCTAGGTAAACCACTCCTTGCTCGTCTTGTCCGGAGGATGGAAGGCGTACTTTCCATCGGCGCGATAAGTCAGAACATTCTCCGCTTCGAAGAACATCCAATTCTCATGTGGCTCTCCGCTGCGCGTGTTTTCTTCGTAAGGCATTGTTTGCAACTTTCCGCCGAGATCGAAAACGAACTGCGACGATCCGTTGCGTGGTGCCACAGTCGCTTTGCTCAGGATCTGGCCGCTTAGCTTTGCGAGCGCCTTTTCGATTTCCTCGCGGGATGAATCGCTGGCGGCCTCGGTGCCGTCGTTGAAAGTGATCTTCCAGTGGCAGCAAAAAATGTACAGGTGCCATTGTCCGCGCACCGTCGCTGTGCGTCGCGAGACTTTCGGATTTTCATCGGGACCAGGCTTGCCCGATGTTCGCTGGTATTCATTGACGACGAGCGAAGGCTCGCCGAATTCGAAAGTCAGAAATGAGCCGTGACCTTGCTTCGCGTTCCAGCAAGGCTTATCTTTGATTTGCGCGAAGGAATCTGCCACCGCTTTGTGAACGGTGGGCCGCTCCCTCGATGCCAAGTCGTAAATCTTGTCGCTCATTGAACTGTGTACCTCGCGCCTAGCCTCGGTCGTACGCCGTTTTTAAATCCGCAATATCCAGTTTCACCATTTTGAGCAGCGCGCGCATCATGGCATCGTTTTTCGCGCGATTGCCTTTGCCCATCAACTGGCCGAGCGCGGTTGGCACAATTTGCCACGAGACGCCATACTGGTCATAGAGCCAGCCGCATTGCACTTCACCACCACCGGCGCTGAGAGCGGACCACAGTCGATCAATTTCTGCCTGCGTCTCGCAATTCACCATGAACGACGTGCCGGGAGTGAATCCAAAAGTGTGTTCGACCGGGCTATCGATCACCCGGAACTCCTCACCATGCAGAGTGAAGATTGCTTGCTGCACATACTCAGGAGCATGGTGGAGGCCTTCGATCCCCGTGTCTTCGCTTTTGGCATGCACAAGTTTCACTACATGCGAATCCTCGAATTGTGACATGTAGAATCGCATCGCCTCCTCAGCCTTGCCGAACTGCTTGCCGTTAAACATGAGAAACGGCATGATTTTCTGCGGATGATGCGCGAGGTTCAATTGCCAGGAAACGCCGAATCGATCCGTCACCCAGGCAAATCGCTCGCTGAATGGATACTTCGCCATCGGCATGAGCACGCTGCCTTTTTCCGAGAGCGTTTTGAAGAGCGCAGTGAATTCTTCTTCCGTATTGCAATCGACGAAAAACGAAATCGCCGGCGTGAATTTGTATGCAGGTCCACCATTCAGCCCGAGAAAATCGCGACCGTTCAATTTGAAAGGCACCGTCATCACCGTATCCTTGGCTGGACGGTGCGGAATATTCTCGCCTGCCTCGCCGTAGAGCGCCGGGTTCTCGACCTTGCCGTTGGCAAATATAGACGTGTACAATCTCGCCGCCGCTTCCGCGTCGTTGTTGAACCACAGGCAGGTGGTGATGTTTTGCAACGGCGTACCTCCAAAGTGCCAACAGGTTACCACAGCGCCAACTGGTCGCCGTTTCGGATGTTTAATCTATCGCTGGTCAGAGTATATGATGCTAGGATGTAGCCATCTTTCCTGACGAATATGCACAACAATTCTCCTGCCGGACAGCGGCAGCCTGAGCTGAAAGACAAACTTCTGGACGAGCGGTACGAACTCCGGGACGTCTTAGGACAGGGCAGCTTTGGCACCGTCTACCTCGCTTTCGATCGTCAGCTCGGACGGCAAGTGGCAATCAAGGTGTTGCACTTGATGCCGGCGATGGCGCAGGATTTCGCTCGCATCCGCGGGCGCCTGGTTCGCGAAGCGCAGGCGCTGAGTTCGTTAAGCCATCCTGGTTTAGTGCAAGTCTACAGGCTCGGTTTTGTCAACGAGTCAGGACCCTTCATCGTCATGGAGTACGTGCAAGGCGAATCGATCAGTGATGCCTTGTTGCGCGATGGGCCATTTAGCAGTCGTCAGGCAACTTCGCTGTGCATTCAAATTGCCGCCGCACTTCAACACGCTCACGGGCAAGGGATTCTGCACCGTGATATCAAGCCAAGCAATATTCTGTTGGAATACAGCGGTTCCGAATTGCGGGCGCGTCTTGTCGATTTTGGATTGAGTTCTATCAGCGGTGGCGACAGAGAAGATCTCGCCCGTCTGACAGTCACCGGATCGTTTCTGGGTACGCCTGAGTATGCTAGTCCCGAACAATTCCGCGGCGAAACCGTGGATGCGCGCGCGGACATCTATGCGCTTGGACTGGTGTTCTTCGAAATGCTTGCCGGCAAGCCCGCCTTCGATGTGGAACTCCGTGAAGCGGTGAGCAAGCCACTTCCCGATCTGGTGCGTGCAGATCCATCCGCGCAGTTTCCGCAACTGCTGCAAGATATCTTGAACAAAGCCACGCAGCGAGATAAGAACGAGCGGTACAGCTCCGTCGGCGAGTTGTTAGCGGATTCGCAGAGTCTCCTCCCGAAATGTGGAGACCGCAAGTTCACAACTGCACGTTTGCAGCCAGGGCGAAAAAAAGATCTCTCGAAAGCTGCCTTGCTCGCTGGTATCATAGGTGGTGTTGTCGTTTTAACAGGCATCATGGCGGCGAGTTACTTCGCTCATACCAGCGCCCACGTCTCCCCTCCATCATCAAAAACGCCTGTTGCGGTGGCGAAAAGCAAATCCAACAGCAA
>Ga0134128_10002005_pt1 | contig 25516 bp, 41 predicted proteins | sample KB31754_FD_96462 | JGI IMG/M metagenome (GOLD analysis project Ga0134128, IMG submission 96462) | Terrestrial soil microbial communities with excess Nitrogen fertilizer from Kellogg Biological Station, Michigan, USA - KB3-175-4 | ecosystem: Environmental > Terrestrial > Soil > Unclassified ...
TCCCATCAGGGCCAATCCTGGTCATGCTCGTCTTGCCGTCTTGCGACGTTGTGAGGCTGGGCATGAAACCAGCACCCAAACGGTTCCGGTCGTAGGCGTAGCCGTTGGTGACCTGCATGTCTCGGCCGCCATTCTTCTCAATCATCGCGGCGATGCCCTTGCCGCCATTGAAAGCCACGTCAGCCTGGATCGCTTGCTCCGGAATGCCCAAGGAGCGGGCCAACTCTAGGATTCCGCCCCCCTGGCTACCGCCGCCAGTCGCTGGCATGCCGGCACTAGGCGCAGCCCCAGAAGATCCGCTAGCTCCCACAAAGCCAGCACCATGCCCCTGAGCCGAGCTGCCACCCATCAAGCGCTCAATCCACGCCTGCTGGCGGGCATCTTTCACAGACGCCAGCTTGCGCGCTTCGATCTCGCTCTCGTAGTTGTTCATCTGAGCCTGCAGAAGCTTCTGCTGCAGGTCGCCTTTGCGCTGCGAGTCCGCGTATTGCACAGCACTCAGCAGGCCCGGGCCGAACTTTTGCCCACTGCCTGCGGCAGCCAGCAGGCCCAGCCCCAACTGAGACTCAGGGCTGCTCAGGAAATCGAGTAGTCCAGCCATCACGCACCTCCGTCACCATAGCCATACTGATCGCGGCGGAACTGGTCCTGAGCTGCCTGGCGGCGCAGATACTCGATCTCTGCATCAGTCAGATTGCCCATGTTGCTCTCCGGCGCCTTTGGCTCAGGGATAGCTCCAGACGTGTAGGGGTTCAGCGCCTTGAAGTCAATCTGCCCGTAAGCCTGCCCAGGGTTCGTCCTCATCGTCGGGATCATGTCAGTCGGGCGAAGGCCGCTGGACTGCATGCCCTGGCCGGCGCCCTGAGTCATGTCCTGGCCTCCGCCGCTCATCAGGCCTCCAGCACCGCCCAGCGCGCCAGAGATGCCACCCAGAAGCCCGCCGTTTGTCAGCGGCGAATAGCCTTGGCCTGCCTGCCCCAACAGACCAGCCAGCGCGCCACCCTGGCCGCCGCCTGCCGCCTGTCCCATGCCACCCATACCAGATCCCATGCCGCGCTCTGGCCGCAGGAATCCACCCATCTCCGACCCAGCCGGCGCGCGCTGGTAGTTCGAGTTCATCAGGCGGTTGGCGAGCGCCATGCCGGAGGGAGCAATGTTCTGCCGGTAGTTGTCGATGTCGCCGTACAGGTTCTGCAGTGACGTCTGCTGCAGCTGGTTGAATGGGTTCTGCTCATAGTAGCCCTGAAGGGTCTGCCCCTTCTTGATTGAGTCAATCAACGGCTGCTGAGCCGGCCCCCAGGGCTGTTTTGTCTCCGTAGTTTGCTTTCCGCCGCCGCTGTCACTCAACAGGCCACCGACCAGGGCGCCTCCGATTTGTCCGATTGCTGATGGCATGTCAGAGGTCCTTTTCTACTGAAACTGCTTTTATCCGGTAGCCAGGTCGACGGCGAGTCATGCCGCGACGCACTTCGGCCACCACCTGCCTGCATCCAACGGAGCGCCCCCAGGCCTCCATCTCATCCACAAGCTCGTTGTTGTACTTGCCAGCACTGGCGACAAGATGCAGGACGCGGCACGCCTTGCCTTCAATGACCTCACTGATAGCCCAGTAACCGTCATGCATCCAAAGCTGCGCCAAGTCTCCCCTGCAACGCTCCAGCCACATCTGTGCAGTGTCTGTGTGCGTGCGTCGGAAAGCAGGCTCCAGAGCATCGGCCGCCTCAGCAGGGATGGTGTGGGGAAGGTAGTGCATCAGCCCATCGTCCCCCAGCCATTAGTCGCACCAATGAACCCATCAAGCCCCGTTCCATTGGTGTTGGCAGCGTTCAGAGCGGACTGATTGCCGGGAGATGTGCCCCACAAGCCGGAAAGCTGGCCGCCAAGCTGCGCCCCACCAAGTGCGCCCAAAAGAGGGTTGCCTTGTGTGTTTGTGCTGCCTGTGGTGCTGCCGTAGCCATTGCCAATGCCGTTGAACATATTGGCGAACTGGCTCCAATAGTTCATCGGTGTGTTCTGCACATTCGTCCCAGCCGTCAACCCGGTCTGGTTGTTGCCCATCAGGTTGCTTTGGGCGTTGTTTGCAAGGTTCCAGCCCTGCATGGCCCAGCTGTTGTTGTCGTTGTTGATCTGACGGTCCAGGCCGGCATATCCGAGGCCAAGATTCCCCAGGCCGAGGTTGTAGCTGTTGGCAGCGTTGTAGTAGCCCAGATCGTTGTTGCGCCGGCCCAGGTCATACTGCATGCCGGAGTTGAACCCCTGTGCATTGAGTTGCGCCAGGCCATTGCCGATCTGCTGGTTCAGGTCGTTCGTGGCATTAGCCTCCATGACCCCTTGCCGGGAGCCGCCGTAGCCACCAGAGGCCGCAGCAGCGCTGGAGATGCCGGGCAACACACGTGTGTTGAAGTTGTCCGTCATCTGCTGCGTCATGGCCTTGCCAGCCGCGTCTAGATAGGGCTTGGCTTGGTCGAAGTAGTTGCCGGCATAGCCCCCACCGGACGAGCCGCCATAGCCGATTTCTCCACCACCCCCGCCACCGCCACCACTGGAGGTCGTAGGCGCTTGCGGGTTCGTGAAGTCCAGACCCTGACCGTTGTTGCCGACATAGAACGAGTTGACAGTGCCGTTGTCGTCCCAGACGTGCTTCCAGCCGTTTACGAGTTCTTCTCTTGCCATTTTTCACCTCATCCAAGAAAGCGCCAGGCGCCGGCGCGGCGACCATAAAAGCCAGACCCGCTGCCCGGGTTCCAGTCCGTGCCATCAGCAAGCACAACAAGGCCCTCGAAGAGCTTTGCAGGCTCCTTGTGCAGCGTCTGCAGGTAAGCGAATGGGGCAGATCCTTGCAGTGCGGTTTGCAGGTTCTGCAACTCTTGCTGCAGAAACTGCGGGATCTGCGCCGGGTCCTGCGGGACATTGCGCGGCGTATACATCAGTACCTCCCTCTCGGGACGAAGTCCACATCAAAGCTCTGGAACCGCCACGGCTGGTTGTCCAGGGACGTGACTCGCAGCGCCAGAAACCGCCCGTTGGCGAACGTGTCTACCTGGCCATATGCGTTTTGACCGACCGTGTGCACCACAGCAGGGGACCATTCGACCGCCTGCTCCGGACTCATCTGTGCGCCGACTTCGATCTGCAGCATCACGTTCGAAGGGGCCTGTACGCGGAACCGCAAGCCGCGGATCAGCTTCACCGTGTCCGTCGAGTCAAGCGCAAGGCCCGTCCGCTCGATGAAGCTTGTGTAACCAGCGCCGTTGATCGTGCCGGTGATGTCCACGGCATTGATCACAGGGGACTGAAACGACATCAGCAAGCGTTCTTGAGCTGGAGAGAGTTCATCCTCACTCCATGCCTGTACGGCGTCGTCCCAAGCGTAGTTCTGCGAGTCCCAGGTGTTGGTTGTGGCCGCGTCAAGCTGCCCCACTGCTGCATAGGTGGCGTTGTTGAGCCGGCGGATGGACCATGTGTTTTCGTCCCAGTTCCAGACGGCAGCCAGCGTGCAGCGCTCTGCGCCAAGTTCCGGGAAGCAGACCCACACCTCTTTGTACGGGGGGTTCGTCACGACGAAAGACCGAGCGCGGTTCGCACTGTCGATGCTCTGGAACAGCCACTTGCGCAGTGTTCCGTTGATGATCGACCTCGGTCCTTGGCCGGCATGCAGGATCACATCACCGTGGGTCAGAACTACATGGCCGAGCGGGGTTTGAGCAATGCATCCTCGGCCCAGCGCACCTACAGACCCCGGCAGGCGTTGGAAAGAAAACACGTCCATGCCGCCAGTGGCACGCATGGCATACATGCTGTTCTCCTTGTAGATGATGTTCACATCGCCTAATGGCAACTGATCGATCATCAAGCTAGGCTCTTCTGCAAGATCCAGCTCGCCTGCAAGTTTCGTCTTGTCGTTCTGATCCCAGCTTTGCGGGACTGCCCCAGGCACTGCTGCATCGGACCACTTCACCATCTGCGAGAAGCGTGTTGCAGGCGTCCCCGGCTTTGTCACATCCAGCGCGACAAGGAAGTTCTTGAATGGCCGGATGGATGCAGCCTTCATGCCGGCAGTCCATCCAGGAAGAGGCAAAAGTAAGCCTGAGCCACCCCAATACCACGGCGCGTCAACACCGTTGTTGGCGATCAGCACCCCGTTGAGCACACCACCCGTGAAGCGGTCATCGACACCGCCAGTCGGCGCGACTGTTGGCGTGATGTCGGTCCGTGTCGTCCCATCATCAGCAAAGACCTTTGCAGTACCAGCATGGACCCAAAACCGCTTTCCACCCTGGTAGAAAGGCTGTAGCCAGTATGGGGTGACAGAAGGGGTCGCGAAGACCTGCAACTCACCCTTCATGCGCTCCAGGCCGCCATTGCGGAACCTCATGTTCACGCAATCTGACCAGGCATTGATCGGCAGCTCCTGTGGCTGGACATCCTTCACAACCCCAACCTTGCCGAGATCAAGGAACGTCTTGTTCATGGCAGTTCTTCGGCAAGAATCGGATCGCCCAGGATCAACGCGGGATCAATGTCATGGCCTGCAGCTTGCAGCTTCGCCAGTCCAGCCGGCAGTGCCGGGTTGTCCAAATCGATGTATTTCCTGACACTTGCATCGCGCACCACAGCGCGAACCTCTGGCGACTCATCCGCAAGGATGGCGTACTTGGCTGCGCCAAAGCGGTCATAGAAGGCGCCAACACTGATGTACCGGGGCGACTTCGGCGCATCGTGCTCATCCTGGGTTGCGCACACACGCCACATGCCAGGGAATTGCTGTTCGGCAACCTCTGGTGTGGCAATGATCGTGTTGTTGACTTCGCCCGAAGCATTGAGGATTTCAATCCGCATTTCAGGCCTCCTTCAGAACCAGAATGACGAGGCCGGCCGCGCCGGCACTACCGCTGGTGCTACCGGCGCCAGATGCCATACAGGAGCCGCCAGCACCGCCATTTGCGGCCAGCGGTGTCGTATTGGTGGTGCCCGGTTGACCATTGCCACCCGGCCCGCCCATGTACCCAGTGGTGACAACGGTCGAACCATTTGACGAGCTACCACCACCAGGGCCGGCGGAGAGTGCGCCGGTGCCACCGCCACCAAAAACGTCCAGTCCCCATTGCGACGCGACGTACTGCAGCAGTGGGGCTGGTGACGCCTGTTGAAGTTGACCAATGAAATTCGGCCCAGGAACGGACACAACACCAGAATTAGAGTCCACACCAGGACCGCCTGATCCGCCGCCTGTTGGCACCGCCGCCGCAGCGCCGGAGCCTGTGACAGATCCTCCTTTGCCGCCCACTCCTGCCCCTGCAGACCGCTCTCCTGCGCCTGTGGTGTTGATGTCGCCGCCAGCACGTTGAGAGGGCATGGTTTGCAGAATGCCAACTGCTCCGCTGCCGGCAACCGCGATCACCGAGGATGTTGCGATCACAGAGCCACCAGGGCCACCCTCAATATGGACATCACCACCAGTGCCGCCAAAGCCACCGCGCGGGCCTGTTGCGGGTTTTGTGGTGCTGGCCACAGCACCTCTGCCGGCCTTTGCAATGATCGTGCGGCCAGCAATGACACACTGGCTGTCACCGCCATTGTTGCCGCTGACTCGCACAGCGCCCGACGCAGTGACTGCAGCGCCACCAGCGCCGATCGTCACAACAGCCGTATCACCGCCTGCCACCGTGATCCCATATGCGAAGGCGCATTCGCCTGTCGATGCCCCAGAGACAAAGCCAGTGCCGCCAGCAGCGCCGCCACCACCGTGGCCGCCAATAACCAGCACATCGACCTTGCCGCGCTGCGGAAACGTCACCGTTTGGGACTGCGAGACCATGTACATGGCGAGAACGCCACCGCCCCCAGCGCCTCCACCGCCGCCGAAGAAATCAGAATAGAAACTGCTCATACAAATCCCCCTGTGGTGGCATCCCACCGTACATAGCCACGCACGTTGTCACCCAGCAAAGACATAACGCCAGGCTGCCGGCCGAAGAGGTTGCGAGTACCCCAATCCAGCGAGTTCTCGGATGTGACTGAGACATGGACAAAGCCAAAGGTGTCGCCATCCTGGAAAGTGGCCGGCAGCGTGAACGTCTGCCCCGTGCAGTTCAGGATGTTGAGCTTGCCGATCTGCAGCACGCCACCGACCGTGTGCGTGACGGTCGTCAGTTGCGGCCATTGCCAGCTCGCGTTTGCGCCATCAGTGCCGATGAATCGGCCTGCGTTACCGGTCTGGCCAGGCAGCGTGCCGGCAAGGCCAGTTGCGGCCACAAACGCCGTGGTGGCCACGTTGTCTGTCGCGTCGCCCGTGGTGCGGGTCGGAGCGCGCAAAGTGGCCGGCGTGAAGTCGTGAGCACCACTCCACGCCTGGCCAGCAATTGCGCCCTTGCTGTTGATCTGCGCCTGCACATCGCCACTAACCGTTGCCAGGTATCCCTGGATGGTTGGCGTCAGCGGGCCGACGGTGGTTGTTGATGGAAACACATGGGTGCCAGTCCACGTCTGCCCGGAAATCGCCCCTTTTCCATCAATCTGAGGCTGGATCGCAGACGTCACGCCAGTCACATAGCTCAACTGGATGTGCGAAGCTGTGACCGCTCCAGCAACGTTCGGGAACGTGGTCTTGACGGCCCCTTTGAACATCCTCAGATGCCCGGCGCCCTCGCGCACGAAGTCAGTCTGCGGGGGAAGAGTCGCATTCAGCTGGTTGATATAGGTGGCGTTTTCGACAGTCATGTCAATTCACCGTCCTTACTCGTAGCGCGGTTCCGCTATGCACGGCCATATCGTCGGCATCTTGGAGAGCCTTGATCTCCTGCGTCGCTTTGGATGCCCAGATCACGGCTCGTTCGTCGTTGATCATGAAAAGCTCGGCCTCGGACAGCGCGCAAAACAGGTAGATGCTGGGATGGTTTTGCAACAGCCAATTCGCTGTGTTCACGTCTGACAGCGGGGCGAACCGCGCGTAGTACGTGACATCGATGTTGTAGACGCCATCAGGCACCGGGCCGAGCAGCAACTGATTGCCTAGCAGCGTGTACACGCCGGGCATGGCTGTGTAGTTGGCCGGGTATTTGGTGTCCAGGTGCTCGATTGGGACGAACGTCAGTTGCCGTGGCTCGCCGCCGTCAAGCGTGATGTTCTCGGCCTCAAGGTAGTCGTCTGGGAGCTCAACGCCTTGCACGCCTCCAGTGGTGACAAGAGTCACTTTTGCGATCTGCTTGCGCAGCCTCAGATCACGCGCAATCCTTCCCTCCGCCAATGCGATGAAGTCAGGGATGTTCGTGGTTAGGTCGGAGCGCTTGAGCCAGCTCGCGATGGATGCCTGCAGGCCCGCGTAAGTTGTGAGGCTCATATCCGCCCCTTCCAGACCCGAAAAGAGCCCAATGCAGGATCGCTGAGCATGCGGCGCTTGAGCTCTGCAGAGCGGCCCAGGTCCTCGTATCGCACGCCGTTGTCATTGCACCATTTCTCGATCACAACGACCGGAATGGAGGCAGCCAGGCGCATGTCCTTGGAGCCGTGCATGCCCTCGTTGTGCAGAGCCTTGCTGCGCTCCAAAATGGACTCGCAGTCCTGCATGGTGCCGGTCGTCAACGAGCCATCGCCATTCAGCTGGACTAGCGTCTTGACGCCGTTTCCTTGGTCGATGACGGTCCGCATCAGGCCTGCTCCAGCGGAGTTACGTTGACCTGGCCAGCAGCCGTGCCCTGGATGTACGCGATGTGCGTGATGCCGTTGGGCACATGCAGGATCACGGAATCGGCTGGCTGCACCAGGATGTCATTTGCCGTGGCAACGACAGTCGAGATGCCCAGCTTCACGTAGCACTCATTGCGCGCGGCCACACGCACATAGCGGGGTCGATTGCCGTCCGACGCCACAGGAATAGCCGTAGCAGCCGAGGAAGCGCCCGTGGCAGCGCTGAAACCCGGCATCGTGATCGTGACGAAACCGGCGCAGTAGATTTGCGACATGAGGATCTCCGACGCTTCTCAGCGGTGAGAGAAAAAGGAAGGGGCCGCAGCCCCTGCGATCAGTTGGCCGGGGCCAAAGTCACGGTGACGTTGCCGACTGCCGAGGTGGGCGTGCCGGTCAGGTCGAAGAACAGGCTGTCGCCTGCTGCAATGACCAAGTCCGTAGCCGTCGTGGACAGCGTGAGCGTCTGCACCGCATTGGCCGTGCCGACCAAGTTGAACGTGCCCGTATGCAGCGCAGTGCCAGACGTGCCAGCAGTGCCGGAGGACACTTTGCGCATCACTGCAGTACATGCGCCACCCGTGCCGGCCACATCGACGCGGCCACGAATGCCCTTGACGATGTACGCCCGGTCAGCCGTGAAGAACGACGTATCGGCGATGGTCGCTGTGTAGGCCAGCGGGGCGATCTCGAAACCGCCATCGCCGCCAGTTGCATCACCCACGAGGCCCACGGAGCCATCGGGGTTTTGTTTGAGGTTCACACCCATGTTCTCTCCTTGATGGAGGGGCCGAAGCCCCGCCGTTGATTACAGGATGTCGTACACCGCGCCGTGCGCCTTGGGGGCGCGGCATTCCAGTGTGTACTCAACGATGATCTGTTGAGCATCGCTGTCGCCGGTCTTGGCGATGTCGGTGGTCTGGAAGGGGCGAAGGTAGGCCACAGCCAGCTTGTCCGACTGCAGCAGGAACACGTCGCGCGTGGCCATGAAGCGGTTGGGAACAGCCTGGATCGTGCCGAAGTCGGACACGTAGTAGTCCACCGAGGCGTACAGCTTGGAGTCCTCCGACTTGTCCATGCGCGTCGCGTTGCCGGTGAACGTCGAGAACGTCTGCTTGGCAGCGGGAGGCATCATGATCGTGTCGGGCTCGCCGCCAGCCGTGAAGCACTTCTGCAGCACGTCCTTCACTTGCGACTCCACGAAAGCGCGTTGCGTGCCGGGGGTGTAGCCGGTGTTGGCCACGTAGTCGGCCAGAGTGCCGCCGTTGCGGTTCACGTTGTCCACCACCCAGCCACGCAGGCCGCGCGACTTGCGGGGCGACGTCGCCGCCACATCGCTTTGCGTCAGGTCCAGCTCCATGTCGCGCTTGATTTCCAGCGAGGCCAGGGACAGCTGATATGCCAGCTCGTCCTTGCGGCCTGCGGGGTTCATTGCGCGCTGGGTGCCAGACACACGCACAGTCTTCGTGCTGATCTGCGTGCGGTTGTTCAGGCGCACGGTAGGCGTCACGGTCTTTGCAGCGGCGTCATCACCTTCCACTGCGGCATTGGACGCGGCTGCTGCCAGGTCCTGGGTCTGCCATTCGTGCAGGGTGTTGGTCGCCTTTGCCTTGGACGCCATGTTCAACGTCGGCGTCTGGGTCGGGCTGATGCGATAGATCACATCGGTCAGGTCTTCACGGTTGCCGATGGCAGCCGTGGTCAGGAAGGTTCCGCTGGGTGCGGCCATAGTGGGTCCTTTCAGCGTCTCTCGACGTTAGAAATCAAAGAAATTGGGCGAATACTTGAGCAGCGTCTTCAACACGCCCGGTCTTCGAAAGCTTCTGGAATGCCGCAGTGCGACGGTCCAGGTTGGGATTGGCGCCAGAGCCCGGCTGCTCCACCTTGGTAGGTAGGTTAGCAACCCTCTTGGTCGCGGCATCTGCCTTCGAGATCATTTGGTCGTAGAGCATTGCCTTGCGAGCAATGACCACGGCACGCGAGTCGTTCACGCTGTTCACCGCGTCAGCGTCGTAACCCTGGCCAAGCAGATAGTCACGAATCGCCGCGCTTTCGGCCTTTGCTTTGGCTTCGTCCTTCCATTCAGGCAACTTGTCAACAAGCTGTTGGTGCTGCTCCGAGAGTAGGCGCTGATAGCCCTGTCGCTGGTCGGCCTGGATCGCTTGGGCGACGCGCTGTTGCTCCGCATACACCTGCTGCAGTTGAGCTTGCCTCTGATCCATGAGGTGCTTCTGACGCAAGGCTTCCTGCGGGTTTTCAGCGATCAATCGGTCCCAATCGATCTGACTTTGAGACTGCAGTGCAGCCTCCGCTTGAACCCGCAGGTTGTGCAGGTTCTGAGCGTACTGTTGGCGCTCGTAGTGAGCGCGCTGGGTCTCTGCTTCAGCGGCCTTGCGCTGCTCAGAGACCTCCATCGTCTTTTTGGTGTAGTCCTGCTGCCGCTGATAGCCGTTCTTGAGCTCGGACAGCGGGATTTCCACCTCTTTGCCGTCGATCTTGACCGTGACCATCTGGTCTTGCGGCTCGGCCGAGGCATTGGGGTCGGTTTGCGCAGGATCTTGCTGCTCGGCAGGCTGATTGGCTTCCGCAGCAGGTTGCTCGCGCTCCTGTTCAGGCTCTGCATCGAGCACCTGGCTGAAAGCTTGGGCTGCAGAGTCAAGGTTCAACGGCTGGTTGGATTCCGTGGTCGGATTGTCCATCTACATCTCCTGGGGGCGCATCACTGCGATACCCAAACACACAACGAACAAGGCCGGTTGCGCTTCGGCTAGATCGATTCAGGGCCAACATTGACCTTGATCGGCCAGTCAGCGTGGATCACTGGATCAACAGGTGCTGGGTGAGTCACGGTGTTGAAGCTGCGGCCACTGTTCGCGGCCTTTTCCTTCACTCGGTCAACGAATCCCAGCCATCCTTCACGCGTTGGCGCAGGCTGCGGTTGTGGTTCAGGTCGAGCTCCGCTATCTGCCCGTCCTTCATCGTCGCTTCCAACTGCGTCCGCACCTTCTTCAGCAGCGTTAGGTACGTCCACAACTTTTCGCGGCCTTCCGCGTCGCGGGCTGGTGATTTCTTCCATTCTTCAATTACCTCCGACTCGATGGCCTCAAAGGCGCCGGAGAATGCTTCGTTCTCCAGCACCTCACGCGCCCGGTTTGCGTCATAGATGCGCTGTTGCAAGCGCTCGTCAGGAACTCTCTCCACCTTCGTCCCCCAGGGCCGCGTCTGCAGCGTTGTCCATCTCTTGCGTTGCCAGTGCCTTTGCCTGCATCTGCGCGGCGATAAGCTTGGCCTCGTTGTTCATGTGCGCCACTTGCAAGGCCGTCTCTTGCTCAAGACGCGCCTTCAGCTCAGCAAGCTGCATCTGCGCCTGGATCTTGAACTGCTCGAGTTCGCGCTCCATGCTCATCTTCAGCTGCTGCTGCTGTGCCTCGGCCTCCTGGCGGTTGCGGTCAACCTCGGCCTGCATGCTCATGCGCTCGCGCTCCAGTTGGAGCTCTGCCGCCTTGGACTGTTGGTCCGTTTGAGCCTTCAGCTGGGCCTTCATCGTCTCGACCTGGGCCTGTATCTGGGCTGGGTCAGGCTGAGGAGGCTTGGGAGGCTGCGTAGACGGGTCCACAAAGAACTTGTCGGGGCTCTTGAAGCCCACAGCCTTGGTCAGCTGCGCCTGCGTCTCGTAGACGTTCTTCGGCGTTGCAGTGCCAATCTGCAGGCCAAGCGTTTGCTGCTGGCCGATCATCATCAGCTGCTGCACAAGCTGGTCCTTCGAGCCAGTACCCAGGCCAACGTTGATCGTCGCGTTGAAGCCCCGGCGCCACTCACGGGGGCTCACCGGCACCCATTTGCCGCGCAACTTCACCATGTCCGCTGTCTGCTGGTACTGCGAGCACAGTTTCAGCATCAGGCGGAACAGCTCACGGAAACCATCAGCGTAGTTCCGTGCGATCAAATCAAGGCGCATGTCGGCGCGGTTGACGATCTGATTCACTCCTGTGGCTGTCTGGTTGAGCGAGTCGCCGTCCGAGCCCTGGTTGTAGCGAGTCCAGCCCGTGGAGTCCTCCTGGAACCCCTTCATGTACTCCATCATCTGGAGATTCAGACCAGAGTTGCCAGTGCCTTGGTCAAGTCGCCCAGCCATACCAGCAGACTTCATGCGGACCACGCCGCCAGGGCGAGAGGTCAGCAAGTCATCCAGATTCACCTGGCCTTCAACAGCGAAGTACCGCCCGTTGACCTCCAGATTGTTGTTGTCCAGTTGATTGCGCAGCAGGATCGTGTTGATGCGTTGGCCTTCGAGAGCCAAGTCGGCCACGGACAAGCCAAAGAACTTGTGCGGCATCGGAACGGGCGTGATTGACACGAACGGCGCCACATCGCACACCTCGTTTTCGAGGATCTGATTGCCTGCCCGCACCACCTTGCGCAGCTCTGCAATGCCGTCACCGTCATAGTCACAGCGGATGTAGCACTCAGTGACCCAGACCTGCCTTTGAGACGTGTCCATTGACTGGACGTTGTCCATCTGCAGATAGGCCATCTCGTCGTCCCACGACAGCCGCTCGATGCGCTCCATGTTCAAACTTGCGGCCTGATCGTCGCTGGTGATGCCGTCCACGTTCTTGTAGCCCATGGACTTGAGCTCAGAGATCGTGCGCGCAACGCGATGGCCGACGAAAGACGCATCCTCGATGGACTTTGCTTTGCGCGAGATCAGGAACTCTTCAGGCGGCACGTTCTCGACGCGCACCCGTCCGCCCTTCTTCACCCGCTTGCAGACCACGTCCCACAGCATCTTCGGCGGCGTGGCCTGGATCTGCTGCATTTGCCCCTGGATCTGGGGGATGGCCTGGGCCGCCTGCTGATTGCCTTGTTGTGCAGCATCCAGCGCCTGATCCATCTGCTCCTGCAGCTTCTCCAGGGCCTTCGTGCGCTGCTCAGCATCCATCTCGTCTGGGTAGGACTTCTGCTCTGTGACCTCGACCTCTTCGTCGTCCAGCAGTTGGGCCAGCTCAACGTCATGCAAGCCGATGTAGTCCTCGCGGGTCTCATCCCAGCGCGTGTCCCACCAGACCTTCACGATGCCGTTTTTCGACAGCAGCGCGTCCTTCATCCAGTTGTAGACGACACGCTCACCGTGGTTGCGGACGAACAGCAGGTAGTTGAGGTAGTCCGTGGCCTGCTCGGCCATTTCCTCATCGCCCTGCTTCGTGGGCTCGAACTCCACCACCGTGTCGCCACCGCAGAACTTCACCATGAGTTGCGGGAGCATCGACTCGATGGTGTTGCGCACGTCGGGCGACACCACAGACGAGCGGCCGTCCACCTCGGGCGGCGAAAGGTCGAGCTTCGCTTCACCCAGGTAATAGACCATGGCCTTCATGCGCTGGTTTGCCAGCTTGCCGGACCAATAGCCGACGGCCAGGCGCATCTCACTGTCTGTCAGTGCGCGCAGCTCGTCTTCTGTCATTCGTTTTGCCATAGTTCAGGGGCGCTTCTCAGCGTTGCCTTCTTGCGCATCCCTGGCTCGACCCCATTGCTCAAGCAAACGGGCGCCTTTGGTGCGGCGATCATTCAAACGGTCACCACTCATGCGAACAGCGTCCTCATATACGTCAGCCGGGATCGGGTACGTGCCGAAGTTCCCAACATAGACAGGGACACCTGCTGTTTTATGCATGGCTCAGTCTCGGATAGTTCAGTGGTTTGGATTCGCGCGGCTCTTCATAGGCCACGCACATCAGCCCGAATGCATCAGCACCGTGGCTCGACCAGTCGTGTTCTGGGCCAAGGCCGATGCCGCGCTGTTCGTCTCGCTTTTCGTGATACCAGCCCAGTGCTTCAAGGCCCGGCTGAGTCGTGGCCTCGTTGAACCACATCGATCCGAACAGACGCCTGCCAGCCTCAATGCGGGCCTTCGCTGCCCCCTTGCCCTGGTTCGGCACGACAGTGACCGTGTAGCCCGCCTGCCTGAGCGCGGACTCGTAAGACACGTCATGCACCTTGTCTTGAGTTGCGCCATCGTGTGGCAGCCAGATCTGGGCCTTGTCGTAGCCGCGTTCGCGCATCCAGTTCAGGTGCGACGACAGCGGCTGCCCCACTTGCTCGTAGTAGTCGAGCACTCGGATCTCTTTGCCGACGAACTGGGCAATCCACATCGCGAAGGCGTCAGCCCTGGCACCTGTGCCGCCGATGTCCACGAATGCCCGCAGCGTCATCAGCGGGTCAGCCGGTACACGGCCAATCCTGTTGTCCTGCCGCGCCTTGACGATGTGCGATGCAAAGTACGCACCCTCGATCACCGTGGCGTAGTCGCCTTCCCAGATGTGCGCGTACTGCTCTGGCCGCTCAGCCAGGTCACGCAGCCGCACACGCTCAAGTAGTGCGGGAAACTTCGGGTTGTCCTTCCAGTTGCAGCGCACGTACTTCATGCGCGGATCGCTCGACCCCTTGAACCGCTTCTCGACCGGCGCGCTTTTGCGCTTCGGGTTCCATGTCACCCAGAGCTCAGCATTCCAATCAGTGCCTTCCTCCCGCAGCGTGGGAATCAGCGTTGTCCAAGCCTCATCCGTCACAGGCTCGGCTTCATCCACCCAGCACAGCAGCAGGCGCCCCTTGGACTTGATTGAAGCGATGTTGCGGTCCAGACCAGCAAACGCGAACGTGATCCGCCCGTCACGGCTTTTGATGTACTTGTCGCCCACGTCATAGTAGGCGGCGAGCCATGGCTCATCCTCAATCGCTCGCTTGCACTCTTCTAGAGAGCTGTCCTCAAGCGAGTTCATGAACTGCCGTGCACACAGCAAAATGCCAGTCACACCTGCCTTGCCGTACTGATAGCCCTTGACCGCAGCCATCTTGGCGAAGCTGCGCGTCTTTCCAGACCCACGGCCACCATCACACGCGCGCACGTCCGCCTCCCCAGAGAACAGCTCAATCAGCTTCTCAGGGATGGCAATCTGCGCAGTGGTCATTTCAGGGGGACTAGCTCAACTCTCGTAACGGTCTCGACTGGGCCGCCATTGGCGCCAACAACCTCCTGGGTCACCTTGTCGCCGTATTTCTTCGGGGCCATCTTGCTGGCCACCCATTTGCGCGCATCCACACGCAGCTTGTTGCGGGCGACTGCCGTGGCATCGAACACCACCTCGGTGTTCCCGTCGCCATCGTCATCTCGCGATCCATGCTTCTCGGCCCGGACCATCGTGCATTCCTCGTCGGCGATCTCAAGCATCTCTTCGACCAGCTTGTCGGCCTGAGCATCACGCGCGCATGCGTATTGCTCTCGGAAAGCCGTGTTCTCAGGCCTTCCGAGCCATCGCATCACAGTTGCCATGCTTGGCATCTTGGCATCCGTGCAGATCTTGCGGAGGGACTCTCCTGCTGCTATCCGATCACAGAGCTTTGCTGCGATGTCTTCATTGAATGTGCTGATGCGGCCCATGCTGCCTCTACATTGCCAGCGCTTTGTCGCAAGCCCTGATGTTCTCTGCCATTTCCTCAAGCAAGGCTTCAGCCTGGCCGCGCTTTGCGCCAGACAACGTGGTGAGTTTCTTGCTGAGGATCTGCACAAACTGTTGAGCCCTCCGCTTTGCCTTCAAAGCATCCGGCTCTCCACCTTTGGACAGGTTGGTCAAGTTCCAGAGCCCGATCCTTGCGATCTCCTGCTTCTCGAAAACGTATGCCTCAGCTTCTACATCGAATCGCTGCACGATGCGCCTTTCGACCTCTAGGCCATCCATCCATATTTCGTGGATCAGTGTTTCCTTCGGAGAATTCGCAAAACGCAACTTCTTGGCATCACGCTCATGGTGAGCCACTCTGCCCCCAGAGCCCTTCCCCACATAGAACACCGTCCCGTTCCTAGGATCGATGAGGTGGTAAACGTAGAAGGCCATGGTGGTCTCTGTTGGGTGCAGGGCTAAGCACTCGAAGGAGGAGGGCTTGAGGGGTTAGTGCCGCCCTGCGGAAATGGTTAGGAGGCGAGCTTGTCGAGCAGCCGGAAGCCCAGCAGCGGCCAGATCTTCTGCACGGCGTTCTCGCGCGCGATGCGGCGGCCGATGGCGGCGTCGAAGTTCTCGGGGGACGCGCAGGCCGACTCGCCTGTCACGGTGAAGCCGTTCCGCAAAACCAGCACACAGAAGGTCACCAGGCCAAGGGCAGGTGGAGGAGTCGTATCGCCGACCACAACCAGGCCACGCCGGAGACTCGCTTCACCTGCAACGCCCTCCGCCGCAGTGAAATAGTGCTCGCTGATGATCTCCCGCTGGATGTCGTCCGGCGTGACGCGCGGCGCAGTTTTCCCCTTGGCCTGGATCTCTTGCTCGATGGATTCGTCGCTCATGGATTCTCCAAATGCAAAAAGCCCTGGCCATTTCTGGTCAGGGCTTTGGTGTTGTTCCTGGGGCCTTGCACCCAGGTGGCTTGTCGCGGCTTTCACGCGCTGCTGGCTGCCGGTGCTGATCTCCGGCTTGCAGATGGCGTTGTCTGCAGCATACCCACGGTGTGTCCTTTCGGCCTACCGCCGCGCATCAGCCTGCGCTTTAGCCATCATCCTTTGTTGCTCGCACCTATCCCGGCGCATACCGGGACGTTCTAGTGCTATTGCTAACGGTCACCGCAACGTTACCACACTCATTTTCGGATTGCAACTGGCTTGGCGCGATTTTTCAGCATCGCCCGCGCGCCGTGGACCATCTCGTTCAGAGCGTCCATCGTGATGCCCAGAAGTTTTGCGGCACCCTTGGGATTGCTGGCATACACGTACCACCAACGGACGGCATGGCGGTGCTTCTCGGGCAGGTCAGCGACGAGCTTTTCTATCGTGTGAGCGTCCAGGCTGTTGACTGGCATGCTCCCCAATGGCGCGGCCTCGCTGGCCTCCTTCTGCTTGAAGAACCGCCACATTGGGTGAGACAGAGCGCCGTTGCCGTTCTTGGCCCACCGTGCCCAGTTCTGCAGCCTCAGGTGGATTTCTTCGTGCTCGGCCTTGATCAGGTTGTAGTCAACGTAGGCTTTCATCAGCATGTGGGCTCCTTCTTTGCTTGCTTGTTCAGTGCTCGGTAGTGGTCGCGGATAGAGATCAACTCTTCTCTGGTCCATTTGCGCGGCTGGTTATCAGACTCAAGTGCTTCCACAGCCTCCAGCCCAATGCGGGCCACAAGGCCAATGCGGTAGTCAACAGCACGGCCAGCACCCCAGCGGTTGCAAACCTTGCGCTGGGCATGAGCATTCCTCTCGTCAAATCGGAGATGGGACGCACTTCCCGTGGAGCGGTAATGCCCGCAGTCGAACGCGCCACCCACTTCTCCTGCGCCCAAAGGTAGGCCGCAGCAAATACAAGGCTTCTCACGGTCCCGCTCCCTGATGAATGCGTTGAATGCAACTTGGGCCTCCTTGACCAGATCAGGAATGGTCTTGATGGCCTCCTTGCGCCGGCGCGCCTCAGCCTTCTCGACTTTGGCAGCGGCTCTGGCCTGCTTCTGTCGCTTGCGCTCTGCCTTGGCGCCCTCGGCTTCGGCGTACCCGGCGATGCACTGCGGATGGATGCGCTGGCCAGGTTCCAGCTTCTGGCGGCAGTGGGGGCATAGGGTGCGGCGGAATCCCATCAGAGCCTCCACTTCCTGCGGAACTCTTCAACCTGGCGGCGGCTGGCCCGGATGCCATCCCAGAGGCTGATGAGCCACCAGCCAATGGCGAGCACAAGCAGGATGGTGGGCGAGCAGATGAGCAGAAATGCAGCCATCACTTCCCCTCCAACAGGTCATAAAACGTCACGCCCAGCTCGGACGCTGCGTAGGCCTCCACCCGGGCGCAGAACTCGGAGAACTCGGCCGTGGTCAGGTCCGCGCTGCTCTTGCCGATCACGTTGCCATTGGGCAACTCCTCGACACCAATGAACATTTGCTTGAACGCTTCATGCCAGTTCTCGGCGCTGTGCATGCGGCCATCGGCCGTGGTCGCCTGCTGCGCGATCTGGGCAAGAACGCCGCCGCCCCAGTAGCGGCGGTTCTGCGCCTTTGTGCGCTTGCGCCGCCCAATGGTCAGCACCCACCGGCCACCGCCCTGCAGCGCATCCCGCAGGAATGGGTACAGCTGCGACTGGATCAGGCTCCAGGCCTGGGCGCGGTTGTGCAGCTCCAGTTCAAGGCGGTCAGTCATTGCGATCCTCCACGCCACGCAGCCAGAAGACGATGCGCTGCATTACACCGAGCCTCGGCTGCCATGCATCGAAATCGCGGCCACACATATCGGGATACTTCCGCTCCACATCGCAGTGGAAGCCGGAATACATGCAGCGGCCATAAGACCGGTGCTCGCATGTGCTGCAAGACTTAGGGATCTTGCTCATGCCTGAGCCCCCTTCCCCGCCCGCACCATGTCGGCGAGCTCGTCATGGCCCGTGATGGCGTCAATTTCGGCCATGGCGCGGCGTAGGTAGATCGCTTGGTCGAGGGCCTCTTCGTATGCGTGCTTGAGCCACTGGCGCAGTTCCAACGGGTTCTGGGCCACAGTGGTGCCGTATTTGTGCAATCCGAACTGCTGGCGGCGCGCGATGTCTTCGCAGACCTGGGCCTCGGTGCCGGAGGGTTTGCCTTTTTCATCCTCTTCGATGCGCTCGTGCAGAACATCGATGTACTCCTGCGGGTTGCAGTAGCGGCAGCCGTCGCCAGTCATGCGCTGGGAGAAGGTGCAAATGCACTTGTCTTTGCTCATGCAACCTCCTTCGGCGCCTGAGCAGCAGCACAGCGCAGGATCGCCAGGCGCATGCGGTCCCAGCGCCGGGATTCGTCGGGGACGTCTTCGACAAAGGCCTTTCTCATCCTCAGGGGGCCTCCGTCAATCGACGCGCAGACCCAGGGGCGGGTTTCCTCGGCGTGGTTGTGCTCCACGCTGATGCGCAGCGCGGCGACCAAGTCCATGCAGTATTCTGGATACAGCACCCCGAACTCGACCCACTTTTCATCGAAGCCAGCAGCCCGTGCCGCTGCTTCGAGCATTTCGCGTTCGCTCTGTGTCTCTGTCTTGCTCATGCTGCCTCCTTCGATGCCTTTTTGTCCTCGATAACTTGAATTGCGGAACTGCAACATTCCTCGCAGATGCATGCCTCGTCATCAACAGCCACAGCCATGTGAATAGCCGCCTTGGACGACATGCCGCAGAAGTCGCAGATGTAGAGCTTCTCGCCCTCTTCCAAATCGATCCTCATTGCCCCACTCCTTTGTTGATCGGTTGAGTTACTGCATGTCGGGCGTGTAGAGCACAAGCGGCTCTTCGCCATGGGATGCAACGAATTGCTGGCTGTCGCGCTCGAACCAGAGGCCGATGGAGCCTTCCCACTCGCCATTGCGCTGCTTGTCGCAGATAAGCAGGCAGTCGGGCTCCTTCACGTCGGCCTCGTCGGTTAGCAGGCCCTCATCGCGCTTGCGCTCCTTGGGCTTGTTGCGCCACACAGCGATCACGTTGTCCACTTGGTCAGTGATGGCGCCCGAGCCCTTCATGTCGTACTTGTTGGGCTTGTGGTCCTCGCTTGCAGGCTTCTTGATGTGGTGGATCAGATGGATGTGGATGCAGTGGTCGCGGGCAATTGCGGTGAGCTCGTCAACAAAGAGCTTCTGGCCGTTGTAGTCGTCCTCGCCCTGCACGCACTTCATCAAGCTGTCCACGACGAAGTGAGTGACCTTGAGTTCAACCGCGGCGTAGCGGACAACTGCACAAACCTGTGCAGTTGTGACCGTGCCCTGCTGGTCGTACAGCCACAGCTTGTTGTCGGTCCAGTCGCGGAACTGCTCGTAGGTGTCGATCAGGATGCGCTGGCCGTCGTCGTTGCCCGCATAGGCCGGGTGCGCGGGGTTCGTGCCCGACCACTGCCGGCCCATGCGCTCCAGCGTCTTGATGGGCTTCATCTCGAAGCTGGCGATTGCCACGCGCTCGCCCTGCCCGCACAGCGACAGCGCGACTTGCCCAGTGACCAGCGACTTGCCGTTGCCGTTTGCGCCGCCCCAGAGCGTCACCTCGCCAGGACGAAACTGCACCAGCTGGGCCGTCTTGCGCCACGGCATGAAAGCCTGCTTTGCGCGGATCGGGTTGCGAATCCGGTCGATCAACTCCTGCACCCAGGACGATGCTGGAAGCACCTTTTGCTGCGCGTCGGTCTCGTGCTCGTAGGCAGCGAAATCGATGTCGTCAGGCGTGAATACGTTTGCCATTGCCGCCTTGCTCCTTCGTGTAAAACCAGATTTCGTCGGTCATGGCGCAGCACAGAATGGCTGGCTCAACTGCCCGGATTGCTTTGAACAAACGCTGTGCGCGCTCTTGGCCTCGGTTGGCTTCCAGCACCACGCCCAGCTGGCGGCAGAACCGCACGTCCAGGCGTTCAGGGCTGTCTTCCTGGCCCACGACCACATGCGGCGTGAACAGGCCGTTTGCCGAGCTCGGGATGCGGTGCCATTGCTGGGCAAGCTCGATTGCGAACTCGCTGTCACCGTCGATGACGTGGACCACGTCGTAGGGCAGCACGCCATCGCGGCGCATCTTGAGCAGGGGCGTATGGCCGATCACACGAACCTCCCGCAGGTGTCGCCACCGCATGCCGCCAGCTTCAAAACCGGCTCGTCATCCCATCGGCCCTGGTTCAGCCATGTCGCCGGGTTCGGGATGTACTGCCCCCCGTCCTTCAGCCATTGGTCCGACTGCGCCTGCGTCTCCACGGCTTTCAACATCCGGTCCAGCAACGGTTGATCCGGCTTGCGTTTGTCGAAGGCTTTGCGGGCGTCATCCTTGCCCACCTTCTTCGGGTAGGTCTTCCAGAAGGCGTCGAACAACGACGAGTCACGCGACGCGTCATTCCTTTCCTTTCCTTCCTTTCCTTCCTTCCTTCCGCTTTCACGCGTGGTTGACGCGTGGTGCACGCGTGCCGGTATCAGGCTCTCAGACTCCCTGTTGTTGATGATTTGGTGCTTGGCAAACGTGGGGATCTCGGCATAGGTCTTGCCGTCAACCTCGTAGAGCACCACGAGTCCCGCGTCTGTGAGTTCAGTGCCAAGCACATCAACGTCACAGTTGTCGCCGGGCAGGTAGCGCAGCTTGAACGTCTTTGGCTTCCACTCGAAGCGGCCTTCACGGTCTGCCTCACACCACAGCGACACGTAAAAGAGGCGTGCAAGTGGCGACAGGGACACGATGTCTTCGCTTGTGAAGAACTCAGGTTTGATAGTGCGGATGCGTGCCATTTGGGGCCTCTAACTTTCGAGTTACTGCTTAGCTACTTGCTAGCGAGCAGCGCGGAAACCGAAGAGCCGCGCGAGAGTGCTCGGCTTGGACTTTTTTTCATCGTTGTCAGCAGCAGCCAGGAGGGTCTGCAGGGCGAAGTCCTCGAAGGACTTGCCGGACCTGTCTGCTAGCTTTTGAAGAGCGCGCATGCGCTTCTGGTCAACGCCGGAGAAGTCCAGCGCCATTGGTTCATCGTGGGGATCAGACAAGTCCTGCATGGGATGTCTCCTGTGTTCTAGGCATTCAGCAGGGCGCCAAAAGCGTTCCTGTCAAGCCCGTGGCGCTGCCTAGCATTGGCCGCATGACGACGCTCTTCTTCCATCAGCTCCTTGTCTGCCAGGGCCAGGAGCGCATCCAGCAAAGTCGGGGCCACAGCGCCACCGTTGGACTTCATCTCAGCCCAGGCAATCAGCTTCTCGCGCTCTTCCTTGCTGGCGCGCAGCAGGCACAGGGGTTTGCGGATGAGGTCACGGTTTTGGTACGACATAGGAGGCTCGGAAACTTTGTTGTTGGGTTAGCGGGAGGCAGGGGCGCGGCGCTTGGGCTGCGTCTTCTTGTCTTGGGCTTGGAAGTAATCCAGCAGCGGCTGGATGGTCTGCACGCCGGGGTTCTCGCGGTCGTTGCAGGCGATCTTTCGCGGCAGGGTCTTGGCCACGCCGGCTTCAGAAGCGATCAGCTCCCACCGTGCGGCGCCTTCTTCACGCAGCCGACGCTTGAGAAAAGAAATGATGGTTTCCATGAGGACTGAGCATAATCCCGAATTTGGGATTTTGTCAATCCCATTTTTGGGATGCACAGCTTGCGAGACTCCGCGCATGGATTCCGCTCCCCGTCACATACTTGCCAAGAACGTCCGCGCGCTGATGAAGGCATCACGCAAACTCACCACGCTCCAGAAGCTGGCCGATGCCTCTGGCGTCTCCAAGGGGGTGGTGGAGCGCATGACCAAGGCTGAGGCCAACACAGGGATCGATCACCTAGAAGGCATAGCCAAAGCCTTCGAGATCCCTTTGTGGTTGCTGCTATCAGAGGACTTGGATCCGCTGACCAAGACACATGTGAATGTCTGGCCTTTTGAGGAACTGAGCCCGTATCAATACGCAGAGCTCCCGGACCGAAAGAAGGGCGCTATTGAGGCCAGGGTGCTGGACCTCTACAGAGAATGGGAAATCTCGCAGAAGGCTAAAGATGACTGATCAACAGAGCTCACACAACAATCAGTTCGATGTCTATGAGGACTTCCCGGAAAGGGTCCCACCGGAGGACCTTCATAGAGGCCGCATGGAAAGGCATGCAGATGACCTGCACAAAGCCGTGTATTCAATCTACCTATTGCAAGTTGAACGTCGCGACGCAGATCGAATTCAGGTTGTCGAAATCCGCAAAGAGCTAACCGGCCTTAGGAGAGATCTGAACTGGCTGCTCTTGGTAGTGTTGGTCCTGACTGGATACATCCTCTACAAATACTGATGGTGACAGCCTGTATGGTGGCTACCGCTTGGTCAGCCGCCTGATTTCCAGTAAGCATGCAAGAGTCATTGCTTCTAGAAGAAAGATATTTACCGTGAGCCACCAAGACATTACTTCGTACTTGGCGCTTGTTGTATCTGTTGTAGGCGTTGTAATCGCCTGGATCAGTATGCGCCCTGAAGCGGAAAGGGCTAATGTCGCCGATAGGATGAAGATCCACATCATCGGCTTGGCGATGGCCGCCTTGCCCCTGGCTAGCATGGCCTTCGCCTTCAATGACAAGTTCACCGCAGCGGTTGCTTGCATGTTCGTCTCCTGTGTTCTGTACACGATTTACTATCTTCGTGGGAGTGGGCAGCCGGCAAGAATAGAGACGCTGATGCTAGTCGTGCAGTTCTTTGGCTTAGTCATGGCTGCCTGCTTCAGCTTTCTCGCCCGCTTGGCCCAGGTGGCCAGTGCTTAGGCACCTCGCCACGCTCGCCTACCGAGCTCCACTTCACGTTGCCAGCCAGGTAACGGCGCCCTGCCTCAGTGAGCCGGAGGCTCACCAGGCGATTCTTGAAGGGCAGCACCTTCTTCCTGGGGAACGGGATCCACACCCCATCTACTGACGAAGGCATCCAGTCACTCATCACAACCTCCTAGCCCGCCCCGTGCGGGCTTTTTTGCGTCTGCGCAGGTCAACAGCAACCAGCGTGAGAAAAATTTTACGCCAAATTCCCAAATTTGGGTTGACACCATTTCCCAGATCTGGGACATTACATCCCAGACGCAGCAACAAACGCGAAACGACCTCGGCAAGCGATACGGAGCCGGGAAGCCCGACAGGAAGCAGAGGGCAGGTCGAGCCTCAAGGGGCGCAGCAGTTGCGGCGGCGGGTGTCACGGGATCGGCCGGGCGCTGACTGTTCCAAGGGCTATCGATCAGCGCAGGTGCCGGGTGAGCCGGTGTGGAGCGGATACGAGTCCGGGGATCGCGTGCATGGGCACGGACGATGGAGCAACTCGGTAAGGCCGCACAAGCCTTCAAACAGCTTGAGTCACGGATTGCAGAAATGCATGCGCGCTGGGTACTGCACCCAGCGAGAGCTAAAAGCGCAGTCGCCGCCGGGACGGGTTCCCGGTGACAACCAGGCAGCCCCGCGCTGCGAAGGAGAGCACATGCGACACACCTGATCCTGGATGAGCAAAGGCTCCGCGCGCTCGAACAGAGCGAACGGGACTGGGAGCTTCTTTTGGAAGAGTGCTCCGTCTGACCGCCCCCCTGAGCGAAATCAGGGGAAAGACCAAAGCGCATTCGCCGAGTGCGCTTCGTTTTTTCAACACAGGAGCAGCACAGCATGACAGCGAAGATGAAAGCGCCCATCCAGATCGATCTGAAGATCAAGATCACCAATGGGAGCCAGGACGGCGTCGTGACCATCGGGATGGGCCATGCCTGTTTCCCGACAGAGCAGGAATTCCGCGACCGCATCGCCAAGTTCGTGGATGAGGAAATGCCCGACGGCTTCCGCCTGATGACCAAGCGCGAGTGGTTCAACAGCCTGTTCGGCCAGTGCGCTGAGCAAGACGAAGACGGCGAGACCACCTACATCGACTACGCAATGCCCGGCGGCAACGACTGGGACGCCTGACCAACGCTCCCGGCTCGTAGCCGGGGCACACCAAGGAGATGAGATGAACGATAGGAAGATGGTGAAAGGCCTCATGCATAGCTTCGCATGGGCCCGTGACGACGGGAAGTTCTTCCAGCACATCGATGACAACGGAGGCTGGCCTGTGGGCTTCAAGTACGTCGGTTTCGAGCACACCGAGGAGCGAGCTGCTGGTTTCACGAATAGCAGAACGAACAGCGGATGGTGGACTGTTGTAGCGAGCAGCGACGACTACTACATGTGGAAGCTGTCTCCCGATGCCGTGCGCCGAATTATCGAAGGCGTCTGGCGCAACGCGACGGTCTCCGTGAATCGCGCAACGCTGACCATGAGGAACAGCATGGACAGCCCCACATCGTTCTCCACGAACCCCTGACTCCTCCCGCCCTGGCAAGCCCAGGGCCCATCACGAAAGGATAGACGGTGATCTTTCAACTGCTGGAGATCATCGCCACCGCCATCCAACTCACGCAGCCCGCGCCGTACACGCAACAAAGGCTAGTGAGCCATGAAGCTGCGACAGCCTTTCCGGCTGCAGCACCTCGGCGGTGGCGATGGTGATTCGGGTGTCTGCCTGTACGGGGCAGTGACCCGCCAAGAACATCGTCTTGTGGCCCACGAAAGCGGCCAACTCAGACCCAGAGACCGTGGGTGACTCTCAGGAAAGACTGAGGCCATCACATCTGCAACTGGGTCCCTCGGGATAGTGCTGCAGCTCTGCCGGTTGCAGTTGTGATGGTGAACGCGCAGTTGCGATGCGCTACGAGTGCCAGTTACTGGACTGGTTCGACAAGCTATGACTCTATGGTGCGCGGAATAGCGGGCTCGCTGGCAAATCCTCCGAGCAATAGGCTCCCGCTGCAAACGTAAGGACACCAAGCCGGACAAGCAACCGGCCACCATCAACTTTTCCAGCCGCGCGCGCCCAGGAATCGGGGATTGATCGCACGGAACGTGGCGCGCACCACGCGGCTTTTCTACAGCACAGGCTCTGCAATGCAGGGCCTTTTTTCATGGCCTGCGGGCCGCACACAGGAGAAATCATGTCTGAAGCCCAAAGCACCATCATCACCAAGGCCCGAGTCAAAGCATGGGAAGCATGCTCGTCTGGATACAGCTGGTTCCTGGAGAACTACAAGCCCGCCGAGGCCGAGTTTGTGCCGGTATATCAGCACCTGATTCGCGATGACCGTGGCGGCGATGCCGATTGGCTGATGGGCAAGCTGTTCCCAGAGATCAGTGTGGAGCTGCGGGTCAAGCTGGTGACGCAGATTGCTGGCGCGGACGAGAAGCTGATTGCTGAGCAGCATGCAGCTGGTGCTCCTGGCGTGTCCACAGAAGACTGGGCCAACGCAGCGACGACGGGCTACCGGGCCAACGCAGCGACGACGGGCGAAGGGGCCAACGCAGCGACGACGGGCGAAGGGGCCAACGCAGCGACGA
>Ga0134128_10002007_pt1 | contig 25510 bp, 25 predicted proteins | sample KB31754_FD_96462 | JGI IMG/M metagenome (GOLD analysis project Ga0134128, IMG submission 96462) | Terrestrial soil microbial communities with excess Nitrogen fertilizer from Kellogg Biological Station, Michigan, USA - KB3-175-4 | ecosystem: Environmental > Terrestrial > Soil > Unclassified ...
ATTTGTCAAAAGAGCCGTCGAAACATTACTCGATTACATCCTGGCCAAACAGCCGCCAGACAAGCGTCTAGTGCGAAATCTACTGTTTTTACGAATTTGACAAAATAGAATTATTATTCGTACGTTATTAGTATAGTACTAACCCATCCAAATAGCACGAAGCCATCCGAAATCAGTAGGATGGCTTCAACATTTAAGGAGGCGGCGGCTTTAATCCTTGGACGGATCGTCTTCCGGCTTCCGGTAATAGCTGCCCGTCTCGTAATCGAATTGTTTGATCTTATTGATCTTGTAGTTCGGGTCGTAGGGGACGAAAAAATACAGATAGACCACCCGGCTGAGCCGCATGATCCAGGGCTGTAGCAGGACAAGGAAAACAGCATTGACTCCCATCCAGTAGAAGAAGCGATAGTCCTGGGTGGAAAGCCCGACGAGCACCCACCATGCGATGAATGTGGCCACGGAAAAGGCAAGTGACAAGCCATAGCTCACATAGCCCGTTCCATACCAGAAGCCTATCTCCAGTTCGAAGGGCTGCCCGCATTCGGGGCAGGTCTGCGGCATCTTCAAGGTCTGTCTTAACTTCCAGGGATTGGGTTGGAGGAACATGGGGCCTCTCCGGCAACGCGGGCATTTCATCGTCACGAGACTCCAGAGATAATTTGGTTTTTCTTGCGAAGACATGTACAAAGTTACGAAAGATCGACCAACGGTCGATCGGCCGAAGGCTCACACGGTCCACGTCGTGAGCCCGTGCCCCGTAAAACTGTATGGCTGACAACGACCCCCGAGCCCGGCGAGCACCTCCATCACCCGGTATTTGGCGATCCCGGGACAATAGAAGGTCATAAAACCGCCGCCGCCTGCTCCCGAGATCTTTCCACCAGTGGCCCCGGCCCGTTTAGCTTCTTCGTAGATATTGTCGATATAGGCATTGGTGATCCCTTCGGCCATCTGCTGTTTTTGCCGGAAACCGAAATCGAGGATCTCGCCGACCTCGTGGATGCGGCCCAGGAGTAAGGCCTCCTTCATCAATTGCGCCTGGTGTTTCAGCTGGTGCATCGCCTCGATGGACGCCGCCTTTTTATCAACAACGTTGCGGCTTTGTACCTCGATGATCCGTGCCGACTCCCGGCTGGTGGCTGTATAGTATAACAACAAATTGTTTTCCAGCTCGAAGAGATATTGCTGTTTTACGCGAAGCGGGTTGACGATGACCTTGTCGTCCTTGTAGAATTCCATATAGTTCACCCCGCCAAAGGTCGCCGCATACTGGTCCTGCCGGCCGCCGGCCATTCGCAGATCCTTCCGCTCGATATCGTACGCCAGGTGTGATATATCGTATTCGCCCAACGGTAGCTTCAACCATTCCGCAAAAGCGCCGATGATCGCCACCACCAGGGTAGAGGAGGTGCCCAGACCCGATCCCGCGGGCGCATCCACAAAGGTCGACAGCCGGAATCCTTCCCCTTTCCAGCCGTACTCGCGGCGGATACGGTTATAAACGCCTTTCAGCAGATCCAGCCGGCCATCGATCGGTAAAGGTTCCAACGATGACGCCCTGTTCTCGAACCGCTGTTCCTCCTTGCGATCCATACCCTGCAGAACGATGGTGCCGGCTTCCAGGGGCTCGATGGTGGCATGCGCATAAAGCGAGAGCGTGGCATTCAGGATCGCGCCGCCATACAGATCGCTGTAGGGGCTTACATCGGTGCCACCGCCGGCCAGGCCGATCCGCAAAGGCGCTTTGCTTCTGTATATCATAGTAATTGGTTGATGGACGTTTGCACGCGCCTATAATCCTCGGGGATGCCTATATCGATGAAAAATCCGTCTTGTTGCAATCCGAAGATCCGCCGTGTTTCCAGCTTTTTTTCAAGATAGTCTTTTTCAAAGGAAAACACCGCCGGCAGGTCTTCCTGCAAAAAGCCTTCCCGGTCCAGTGCATAGACCCCGCCATTGATAAGACCGGCGCGGTAGGCCTGTTTTTCCCGGAACTGGCGCACCCGTGCATCGCCATCCAGCTCCACCACACCAAAACGGTCGAAGTCCCGCATGGGCTTCAAACAAAGGGAACAATCGGCATGGTGAGCCGCATGAAAGGAGGACAGTGCGGAGAGGTCGATCCCAAAGAAGGTATCCCCGTTCAGGATCAGCACAGCGGGATCGCTGGCCAGCGTACACGCCTGCCGGATGGCGCCGCCGGTACCCAATGGCGTGTCCTCGAGCGAAACGGTATAGCCGCCGTGCGGGAATTCCTGCTCGAAGAACGCGTCGAAAGCGGCGCTTTTATAGCCGAGCGCAAAGATGAATCGCTCGATACCCGCGTGCCGGTAAAAATCCGTGATATAGCTGATGAAAGGCCGGCCGCCTACCGGGGCCATGCATTTGGGCAAGTCGGGAACAGCGCTTCGTAGCCGTGTACCGAGCCCCCCTGCCAGGATGATCGCTTCCCTGATCACCGGCCTTGTCGTGGGACCGATACTGCTCATGAAAAGAATTGCTCCTCTACCAGTTGACAAATAATGTGCCCGAGCAGCATATGCGCTTCCTGGATCCGCGGGGTATTCTTCGAAGGAATATCGATGAGATAATCGCTGAGTTCTTTTAGCTTTCCGCCGCCTTCGCCCGTCATCCCGATGGTGGTGATGCCTTTTTCACGCGCCGTCTCGAACGCCTTGACGATGTTCGTCGAATTGCCCGAAGTGGACATGCCTACCAGTATGTCGCCGGGTTTGCCGATACCCTTGATCAGCCGGGAATAGATCACGTCATAGCTGAAATCGTTGGCAACCGCGGTGAGATAGGAGGTGTTGCAATGGAGCGCTTCCGAAGGAAGGGCATCCCGATTGATATAAAAACGGCCCGAGAATTCCGCCGCCAGATGTTGCGCGTCTGCCGCGCTGCCCCCGTTGCCGCAAAAATATAAGTGTTTGCCCTCGCGGAACCGGTGGACGATCAGGGTGATGATATCACCCACGACGCCGAGCAGTCGCTGATCCTGCAATACCTGGTTTTTTACGGCTAGCGACTCGCTTACGATGGCCTGTATTTTGTCCTTCATGTCCGCAAATATACTACCCCTGCAGCTTCCGCCAAAGCGTCTGCCAGTCGCCGCCGTTGATCACCCGGGAAATGCCCGCCTCGCGCAGGATAGACGCGCCCTCCCAACAGTGGCCGCCGCCGGCGCAGCACAGGATCACGGGCTTGCCGAGGCCGTGGAGCCGGTCGATATTGCCGCGAAGCCGGTCCACGGGGATGTTCACCGACTTCGGGATATGCCCCTGGTCGTATTCATAGGCGGTCCGCAGATCCACGATCACCGCGCCTTCCCCCACCGCCTGCCTGACCTCTCCACTACCGCCGAAAATATCGGATAGCCAGCTCATAGTTTAACCGTTTCCGTGGAAGCGGATGCATATTTCCGTTCGCCGATCTGCTGTCTCCACATGGCATAATAGAGTCCTTTCTCTGCCAGGAGTCCGGCATGATCGCCCATTTCGGCGACTACCCCTTTCTCCAGCACATAGATCCTGTCCGCATGCATGATTGTCGAAAGCCGGTGGGCGATCATGATGGTGATCTGTTGCCCGTCTTCGGAGATCTCACGGATCGTGCGTGTGATATCTTCCTCGGTGAGCGAATCCAATGCCGAAGTAGCTTCGTCAAAGATCAGCAGGGCAGGCTCCCGCAGCAAGGCCCGCGCGATGGATAGCCGTTGTTTCTCGCCGCCGCTCAATTTCAATCCGCCTTCCCCGATCACCGTGTCGATGCCCTTCTCGGCACGGGCCAGGAGGCCCAGACACGAAGCCTTTCGCAACGCCTCCTGCAGGTCTTCGGCGGAAGCACCGGGATTGACGAAAAGCAGGTTCTCGCGGATGGTCCCCGCAAAGAGCTGCGTATCCTGCGTCACAAAGCCGATCTGCCGGCGCAGGTCCTCGAAGTTGATCGAGGTCTCATCCAACCCATTGTACCGGATACTTCCCTCGAGCGGCCGGTATAATCCTACCAGCAATTTCATCAGGGTAGTCTTGCCGCTGCCGGAGGGCCCCACGAACGCGATCGTTTCCCCCTTGTCGACATCGAAGCTGATATGATCGATGGCATTGTGATGGGCCGTCTGATGGCGGAACACGACATCCTGGAAGGCCAGACTCCGTACGACGCCAAGTAGTTTGGGATCGGCCGGGGGCAGTTCCGGTGTCTTTTTCATCAAGGTGTCGAAATTGATCAGCGAGGCCTCCGCTTCCCGATACGTTAAAATGATGTTCCCGAGCTCCTGCAGGGGGCCGAAGATGAAAAAGGAATAGAAAAGCATGGTTGTCACTTCACCTGCGGTAAGTCGTTGCCGGAAAACCAGCCATAACAAAAGGAACATGATGCATTGCCGCAGAAAATTGACGAAGGTCCCCTGGATAAAGTTCAACGCCCGAAGGCTTTTTACCTTTCGCAGCTCGAGATCCAGGATCTTGAAGGTATTCTTGTTGAGCCGTTCGACCTCCTGGTCTTTGAGCCCGAGACTTTTGATGAGTTCGATATTGCGCAGCGACTCGGTTGTGCTGCCTGCAAGGGCATTGGTCTCGAAGGTGATCTTTTTCTGGATGCGTTTGATCTTTTTGCTGAGCAGGCTGGTCAGTACAGACAAAAGGACCATGCCGAGCACATAGATGGGCATGATACTCCAGTGCAGCGAAAAAGAATAGATGGAAACGAAGATGACCCCTACAATGATCAGGAACAGGACATTGATAAAGGAGATGATGAATTTCTCCGTATCGGTACGCACCTTGGTCAGGATGCTGAGCGTCTCGCCGCTGCGCTGGTCCTCGAAATCGCTAAAGGGAAGACCCATCGAATGACGCAGGCCATCTGTGAAGATGGTAGCGCCGAATTTCTGAACGATGATCTGGCCGAAATAATCCTGAAAAGCTTTGGCTATCCGCGAGACCATCGCGACGCCGATGAGCGCGCCCAAAAACCTTAGAACGGCCCAGATGAAGTCGCTCTGCGTCCGGACGCCGGTTTTTACCCAGTTCTTGTGATGTTGCGCATCGATAGCATATTGTCCTTTTTCAAAGGGATGCGCAGCTAGCTGGTCCAACCCCCAGTTCCCAAAGAAATACGGGTCCAGCATGGAAAAGCTCTGATTGATCGCCGCAAGGACCAGCGCCAGCAGTATCAGCCAGCGGTAAGGCCGTAGATATTTTAATAAAATTCTCATCTTCCGTAAGTTATATTAGGCTGTTATTCTGTTTCCAGCCACAATTTCGGAAAAAAACGGGAAGTTTACGGTCGGTGATCCAACAGGCCGGGCGGCCCGGAAAGTGCCAGCAGCGGGAAAAAACAAAAGAGGAAGACCCCATGTTGAAGGGTGAGCGGGGCCTCGGGGATAAAAAAGACGGCAAGGATAAGGATCACGAACCAAGACTCGCGGGTCCCATGCAGCCGCGCTGCGGCAATGAGCGCGGCAAAAATAAAAAGCAAGGCAGCCAGTCCAAGCAAGCCCGATCGTACCGTAGTTTCGAGGTATTGATTGTGAAAGTTATAACCGATAAATCCACGTATATGCCGGTTAGGCCCATCCTTCGGATCGCCTACATACATGTGCATGTGGACATATGTAGTATCCAGCAGGTCCTGGCTGTCACCTGGCGTGACGCCAAAAAGCCAGCTGTGATGATCACGCATGATCTCGCCGGCAAACCGCCACTCCAGCAACCGCAGCTGTAAGGGATTGAAATATTGATCAGGCCGGAAAACCCTTTGGTGTACCAGTGCCAGGTCGCCTTCCATATCCCGGTACCTTTTGCTGATCGGGTTGTCCGTCATGGCCAGAAGAGACAGGGCGGTCACCAGGCAGGCTCCCGCGCCCAGGATGATCCATTTGTGCCTGCGAAAAGAATAGCGCCTCAAAAGCGCGTGTATCACCAGCAGCAAAGCAATGACCAGCATCAGCTTGGAGCTCAGCAAAAGGATCATACCCAGGAAAAAGGCGGCGATCACGCCCCGCAACACTTTCGTTCCACGTTCGGACAGACCCCGGACAATGGGTTTACCGCTAGGCGACAGGAGGAAAAGCAAACCGAAAACCACATACACGCTGTAGAAAACGGCATTGTGCGAGATTGGGCGGGTCAGCGAGTGATAGAAAAAAAAGGAGCCGTCACCTGTAAGCCGGTAGTTCCGGCAGGCGATTAACAGACAATAACCCGAGGAGGCAACGACCAAACCGTAATACCAGGTCAGCAATTTTTGATAAGCTTTTTCACTCGGCCACTCGCCGGCAGCCCACACCAGCGTGATGGCCACCAGGGTAGCTTCCCGCGAAACCGTCTTGGCCTGGTTTACCGTGTCGTGGGTATAAAGGAATCCCGTCGCCCCGATGAGACAGTAAGCAAGAAAAGTAAGGAAGATGCGGTTGCTGAATGCCGTCTTCAACCCCGTTACCGGGTGATACAAAAAACGGCTTATCACCATCAGCATAATGCAGAGGCTGTTCGCGTTGAACCAGGAAAACAGCGTGGTGAACAGTACCCCCACCAAAGAAAAGAAATAGAGCCTTTTTTGCCAATTATGGTAAACGGTCATTCGAAAAGATTTAATTCCTGATCATCCAGAATGAACCAGGTTCGTCCGCTGGACGGGCTGCTGTAATTGGACATTTTTCCTCCAATGCCTCCCGGTTATCTTTTTTGAGCAGATTTACGGCGCCGATGATCCTGAATTGGCTGTTGAAGGAAAGAAAAGCCTCCAGCAAGTATTGCTCATTCCATTGGCAATGCTGGTCGACTATCCACTCTTTGAGGTAATCACGGGGTGAAAAGACGTCGTGGACATGGACCAACACACCCGGGTTGAGGGTAGGTAGGATCTCGAGGAACTCGAAAAGTACGTCGCCCTGCGGCCGGATGATGTGTGAAGAATCGATGAACAGGATATCCCCCGCCTGCAGCGAGGAAAAAGTAGACAGGGGCAAGTCCTCTACCTTGCTTCGCAACACTTTTACATCCAGTTGCTCCAGCCAAGGCATCTCGTAAGGCTCTATACAGGTATGAGCACAGTTGTGCGCACTGTTTTTTGCCTGGTTCTTTTTCTCGGCTTGTACCGCCAAACGCGTCGAATAGCCGCAACCTACCTCGATAATGCGCCGCGGCTTGAAATGGCGGATGATATTATAAAGGAACTCGGCATCGGCCGCGCACAGCGATGGATTATTGTAATAGAACGCGAGCGGCTGTGCGGCTTTTTGCTCCAGCGGGATCGCCGCCAGCTCATCCTGGTAATGGAATTTCTTAAGCAAATCCAATTGTTCGGCGATATTCCACTGGATGCCCGGCAGGACACGAGGTTCACCCAGGGGCTTTTGCAGATATTTGCGCGGGTTGATCAAGGGTTGATAATACTGGTCCCTGATCGGTAGCACCCCCACAGACATGAAGATTTTTTCCGTAACAGGCATCTGACGGGCAGTCCCGCTCCGGACGAATTTGTACCACACAGAACTTAGCAGGGTAAGAGGACTGAACAAAATATCACTGGATCTTCGGATAAGCGGACTGTTTAACAATCTTTTCATTTTCGGTGCTTCCTGGGTTTGGCGGCAAATTATGCTTTTTTGGTTTTTTTGAACGATCTTTGAGAGCCGAAAATATTGTATTTAAAAGTTTTTTCATCTATGCAGGGGGAGCATCGCCCGCTGGTTACCATCATTACCATTGTCTACAACGGAGAAAAACATCTCGCCGATTGCATTGATAGCGTTCGGCGGCAAGACTATGCCCATCTCCAGTATATCATTGTGGACGGCGGTTCTACGGATGGGACGCTCGCGGTCGTAGGCCGCAACCGCGATGTCGTCACCGACGTTATAAGCGAAAAGGACGAGGGCATCAGCGACGCGTTCAACAAAGGTATCCTTCGCGCAAAAGGCGAGATCATCGGGCTGATCAATACGGACGACTGGTACGAAGACGGAGCCGTCGATAAGGCGGTCCGGGCTATGGGCGAAGCCGACATTGTCTATGGCGACCTGCGGTACTGGAAGGACGGCCAGCCGGATTACATTGCCAAAGGCAACCATCTGCATTTACACCGCGAAATGACGGTCAACCATCCCACGGTCTTTATCAAAAGGTCCTGCTACGAGCGCTTCGGATTGTTTGACAAACAATATAGATGCGCCATGGACTACGACCTGCTCCTGCGGTTATCTGTGAACCATTGCCGGTTTCAGTATATCCCTACCGTACTGGCGAACATGCGTTGGGGCGGGATCAGCGACAACCGCTGGATGATGGGCGTAAGAGAGACCTGTTCGATCAAGGACAAATATCTCGGCCACCGGAAATGGCGGAACAGCCTGTACTTCTTCAAACAGGTAACGGCTATCGGCCTGCCGCGTCTCTTGAACCGCATAGGCCTCGGCGTCCTGATACGGTTGTACCGTGCCAGCCTGGCCAAACCCAGGAAGGTCTACGAGCGCTGACGCCTCGGTTAGTTTCCGCCGCCTACAATGAGCCGTTTGTCCGAAGATTTGTAAAACCACTGTCCTTCCTTCTTTTTGATCGCAATCGCCAGCCGATACACTCCCTTTTCCACCTTTTCTTCAAAAAGATCCGCTTTGAAACCGGCGTCGTCGAGATACTCTCCTTTGAAGTACGCCGTAATATCGGGACGCGGGACGATCGCCATGGGTGAACGATAACACTTCCCGTTTCCCAACAGCAGGGCATAAAGCGAATCGCCCTTGTCGTTCCGCTCGCCTTGGATAAAACACCAACCGCTCAGCGACAGATACCCGGGTACCGAGACCGCGGACTCTACATTTATCTTGATACTGTCGTTTTGAGTTCCGGGGACAGGACCCGGTTCAAATTGCTTTTTTCCGGCATTGAAGGCAGCGACCAGGGAATCCTGTATCCGTGCGGTAGCCGAATCATCGGTGCCGATAGCATTATGCGCGCCTCCCGGGGCATAAAAGTAATAATAGCCATCCAGCCGATGCAGTGTCAGCGCATGGCGTTGCAACGACGGTAGGAACTGGTCCACCTGCGCAGGCGTCGTAATGTATAAGGCAGCGGAGTCGACATGGCCGAGCTGCAAACCGATTTTCATCGAGTCGGTATACTGCTGCATCGCGCTATAGTCTGCCCGCGCCACGTAACCCACGTCGATAGGTTTCCGTTCCTGCGCAGCAATAAAGGAGAAATATTCGTAGTCCTGCACACCCAGATAATCGGTGAGAAACGGCGGATAAAACAGGATCTTGTCGAACGGCCGCATGACCTCGTGCCATTGCTGGCTCACGGGCGGTTGATAGGTCCCATAAGACGGCTTCTGGAACGTGATCAGCAGTTTTATATCGTAAAGCTGTATCAGCAGCCCCAGGGTGAGGACGGTTGTCTTCAGCCACTCCGGCCATTTGCTACGTGCAAGATAGATCACGAGGGCGAAAAGGATCAGGTAATACACGGGCCAAAAAAGACGACCGCTTGCCCGGAAGATATCACCGGTATTGGTCACAATGGCCGGCACCGGGATAGTGAACAGTACCTTGTCGTTGAAGGTCACAACGTTGGTTACCGCTGCAAAGCCCAGCAGGGCGCAAAAGGCAAGCAGCGGGACGGCGGGCGGGTGCGGCGCGGGAGACATCATGGCGAGCGGCGGGGTGGAGGCCCCCTTTTGGGTGATGCGTCCAAACCGGTAGATCAGCGCAACCAAGATCAGGAAAAAGACCCCGACACCAAGATACATAAAGCCCTCGTATTGCATGATGCTAATGCGTTTCATCGGGTGAAGCAGCGAAGACCAGCCCCAGGGATCGAAAAAAGCATTGAGGTTCATGCTGAGCTTTCCGAATCCGCCGTTGATCGCGAGATGCTCCTTCTTGCCAAAGGTGATCATGCCGCAAAGCCACCAGATCGCTGCTCCGCTGATGCCGCTGATGCCTAGATCGCGGACAACGAATTTCCAGTCCACCGAGTTATCGTAGGCCAGATGCCGCCAGTAAAGGATCAACGTGAAGCCGAACTCGATGATGAGTAAATAGGGTGTGATAATGGCGGAGAGCAGAAGCAGCACCAGCTGCCGGCGGAAGATCTTTGCCGGCGGTACCCTCGAAGGGTCCAGCAGGTACAGATAGCCCGAAGCCAGGAACAGCCAGTGCGCGCATAAGGCCGGGTGCATACTGCGATAAAGCAACACGGGGTTCTGGATCATAAAGATCACCGCCAGGAAAATATAGAAATTTTTGATCGAATAGAGCTTGCAGATGCGGATCGTAAAATAGGCGATCAGCAACCGGCACAAGAGTAGCCAGAATCCAAAATACTGGAAATCGGCCGGCAGGATGTGTGAAAAAAGCTTGAAGAAGATGGCCATCAGCGGGATGGAATCCGTAAAACCTACATTGGTCCCAATGGGGTAGTAGTAACCCGAGACCTTACCCAGCGGAAATTGCCAGGGTTCATTCCTGTAGAAGAACCATCCCAGGTAGTGCGTATTCCAATCCGTCTTGATCGTCATTAGCCAGCTGATGTTGGTAGGCAAGACAACATTGAGACCGAAGTTTATCTGAAAGAACACGATGGCGGCGACAAACGAGATAAAGTAGATCAGCCAATTCTTTTTCAGGTTCATACGTTGGGGTTATTTGCCTTTTAGGAGTGGAATTTCACGATAGGCCGCGGCCGTTCTTTCGGCAGCCCGCTGCCAGGTGTAGTCGGTGCGTATCTTGCGTTGAAGCGCGCCATCCGGTTGCGCCTTCATGGCCCTGTCTACCGCAGCCAGGATCGACCCGGGATCGGCGGGATCGCAATAAAAAGCATGGTCCCCGAAATATTCCTGCTGATCCCCTTTCTTCGTGATAACGATCGTGCAGCCCATCGCCGCCGCTTCAAGGGTGCTTAGACCCGTGGTCTCGAACCAGCTGGGCAGCACATGTACCCTGGCGCGGGCATAATGATCGGCGAGGGCCTCCTGTGGCACGCCTTCGAGAAACGAGACGGATGGACCGGCCTCCTGCCTGCAAAGCTCGTAGTATCCTTGCTGGTTTGTCGCCGCCGAGCCGATGATCAGCAAATGATAGGGTGAACCCTTGAGCGCGCGTATCAGGTTCAGCTGGTTCTTTAGCCCCTCGATTCGGCCCACGCAGAGCACGAGGCCCTCCTCCCGCGGGGCTTCGGGAACCAGTGGTGAAAAGATCGCCGGGTCTATGGCATTCGGGATCATCCGGTAATTTTGGGCGATGCCGTAATGCCGGCGAAGCCGTTCGTATTCGCTCACCGAATTTGGCAACAGCAGGGAGGCGCCGCGGATGATGCGCCCGATCGACCGCCGCTGCCCCTGGAGCAGATAGGCGGGGCTGGCTATTTTTTCATTGCTGAGGAGCGCCCTCGCTACCACCTTCAGGTATTCGATGCCATCACGTGATAACAGCCGGAAAAGAAAACGCGAGAGACCTTTCCTGGCCAGTTTATCGAACTCCGAATAATCCACGAAGATAGTGGAGACCACATACGGTTTCCCGGAAAGCCGGATATGCTTGAGAATATCGGCCGGCCGGATGATATTGAAAAAATGCAGCAGATCGTATGGACCATAGTCCATCTTTTCATTGGTCAGTTTGACGTCGACGTCGATCCCCAGGAGGCGAAGCCCCGCTGCCGTGTTCAGTAGCTGGGTGGTATCGCCGCCCTTGTTTTTATACAGGGTGGATCTGGCTATAAACAGGACTTTCAATTGGATGAGACTTTGTTTTATTGAATTCCGGGAAAAGGTTTTGCTGGAATGCCAAGATCCAGATCGCATATTCGGCAATATTGGTGAAATAACTGCCGGTAAACTGGTAGATGAAGATAAAGATCCAAAGGGTCAGCCGGTAATAGTTCGAGTAGACCCTCGTCTTGAAGAAGAGATAGAACTCGAGGAAGAACTTGAGCAGAACGGTCAGCAATCCCACCGTGACTAAAAGATCGGCGACGCCATTCGGGATGCGGACGTCGGAAGCCGTAAAAAGCGACCAGTTGTAGAATTTCCGGTATATCTGCAGACCGACCACTTTGGCCTGACCAAAACCGGTGCCGAACCACAGACTTTTCTGCTGCACCATCGCCAGACTGAGCTTTAGCGAATCGAGCGTGCGCCCGTTGAAAGAAGTATCCTGGCCCTCCAGGATATTGTTCAGACGCCGGAAGAAGATATTGTTGGGAAAATAAACGGCCATTACCACCAACGTTCCGATGATCAATGCACCGCCGCCCGCCAGATATTTCAAATTGCTGCGTTTAAAGATGGTATGCCTGCTATTCCAGATCAGTACGGCCAGCAGTGCGAGACCAATGCCCAGGATCACCCCAAACGAGAGCGAAAGGAACAGCGGGATCAGCACCATGCAGTAGTAGACCCAAACCTGTTTGAGCTCTCCCCGAACCGCTTTCAGCAGGTAGTAGAGCGCGATGGGCGCAAAAAGCGTGGAATAATAGGAGGGCTCATAGGTTAACATCTGCAACCGGAGCGTTTGGATACCTGCCGAGATGCGGTTACTGTCCCAAAACACCTTCCTTAGCGACGGCACAAAGAGAAAACCAACGGCGGCAATCGTCAAAGCGGCATTCAGGACAAGCAATTTCCGGTATATGTATCGAAGGGTGTTGCAGTTATTCAGGTACTGGTAAAAGGCCATCCCGAAAATGTATACAGTGAGCGCCAGGACATAAGATTTTAGATAGAAACCGTAGCTCTCGATGCCGACGAACGCATGGATCACAAATAGCGGTATCGTCAGATAGAAGAACCAGCGGAGCGCCTTGAATGTCGGATACTTCCACAGCCAGAGTAAAAAGAGCGGCGCCAGCACGCTGGTAAAAAGCAGGCCTACCGGGAGAAAAAGGCCATTCAGGAAGAAATAGACGATGGCTATCGGAAGGTATTTGTTGATATAGACCCGTGTGCTGTTCATGCTGTCAATATTTCCTGCTAAGACGCAGGAACTCTCTGGCGATCTTTGGGAAGTTCTTCATGCCGAGCTTCGATCCGCCTACGTCCTTCCAGCCTGTTATCGGCAGTTCGATACCGGTATGCAAGATATTGTTTTTTTTCAGGCGGATAAAGATCTCGGCGTCGAAAAGCCAGTTCGCCAGGAAGGGCTCACCAAAGGCTGCGTTGATGGTCGCGTTCGAGAAGATCTTGGCGCCGCATTGGGTATCGTAGATGCCGAGGTTGAAACGGCTGTCGATAAAGGTCGAGACGCAGCGGCCTACGATGTGGCGGAAAAGGCTCCGGTTGAGACCGGAATTCAGCTTTTTGATCCGGGAACCAAAGATAAAGCCGGCCTCCTCCCGTACGATGGTTGCATAGAGCCGGCGGAACTCGCGTATGGGCGTCGAAAAATCAGCGTCCATATAGCCGATGTAGTCCGGCCTGGAGCCGGCAACTACGGCCAGAACACCTTTCGCGATAGCCCTGGCCTTGCCCTCATTTTCTGCGAAAGAGATCACGGATACCCTGCCCGGATGAGCTTCGGCGAGCGTCTGCAGGAGCGACAGCGTCCGGTCGCGGCTGCCATCGTTGACCAGATGGATGTGTGCATCCGGCATAGCCGTGACGAGCTCGGCCAGCAGACTCCCACTGAGGCGTTTCTCTTCATTATAGCAGGGAATGATAATGGCTAGAGTCGGCATATGCAATAACAGGAAAGGCCCGGCAGCCGTATACCCAGTGTTTTTAAGATATTGGTAATGATAAAATCGGTTTTCAGCACAGCGGTCAATAGCCTGGTCTTCGCCGGACTGCCCTCCCAGTTGTCAATACTATATTCTTTTTTTGGAAACATTTTACGCTCGAACCACCGGGCCAACAGCAGCGAAGAGAAAAAGTACCCGCTGTCGATGATCTGAAGCCCCCGGGCGGACAGCAGCTCCCGGAATTGCCGCACGGTATACCGGCGGTAATGGCCCAGCAGCACGTCGTGGCTGGAAAAGACGCTCTGAAAGGCCGGAACCGTAAAGAAATAGAATGTCCCTTGTCCATCTCCGGTGGCCCGGGCGGGGCTAGGCACTATGAGATCCAGGATCTCTTTTTCATCTCTCAGGTGTTCGAGGACATCCATGCACAGGTAAAGCCTGTTGCCGGATGGCTTGACGGCCCGTTGAAAATCCTGTATGGTGGGATAATAGTCGATGGTCGAGTGTGCATTGTTCTCCTTCAGCTGGGCGACGATCTCGGGTGTGTATTCGATGTCGATGGCGTAGTAGCTTTGAGCGATGGCATTCTTGAGGGCCAGGTTTACAATATAGGCATCGCCGCTGCCGATATCAACGAGCTGCGTCGGCCGCACCGGGATATATTTCGCAAGCAGCCGCCGCATCACGCATTGCCTGGCAATCTCCCAGGGATGCCTGGAATAAGCGCTGGTCTCCCGTAGCCTTTTGAATTCAGAGATGTCCATATGATGGAAAATTATGCTTTTTTCGATAATAGCTATAGAACCAATAATAGATCGTCAAAAATAAGGCATTGGATACCAACAAGGTAAAGGCCGCGCCGTAAATACTGAAACGGGCTACGAAATACATGTTCATCAGGGTATCTACCACAGAGATGGCGATGCCGGCGAGTAGCACGAAGACGGTCTTCTCGAAATAGAACAGGTAATTGCTGTATTGCAGCCCCAGACACGCCAGGATCTGGCTGACCAGCATGATTGGCAACACATACAGGGTCTCATGATAATTCGCCGGCACGATGCCCAACCACAGAAAGACCACCAACGCCACCATAATTGCGCAGGACAGGGCGATGATCCCAAGCGTGAGCCGGATCATCATCTTCCTGGTCTTGTACATATTCCGCTGCAGATCCTTTTCTTTGAAGAACAACGGAAGCCAGACGTTTTGCAGCGACAACGAGATGAGAGAAATTATGCTCGAGAAGGAGAACGCCAGATAATACACCGAGAGCTGATTGTAGCCGCTGTACCTTTCGAGAAAGAACTTGTCGCCATAATTGATGACAATTGCCGAGAAGGTATTGAACATGATCGGCAGACCTAATTTCAGGCTCCTGATCATCAATTTCTTGTCGATCTTCGGTTGCATGACCCTGATGCAGTGGATATAATAGGTCAGGATCAGGGCCCCTTCCACGAAACCGATTGCCATAAAGCGGACCTGGATGCTGTCCCGCTTCTTCAGAAAGTACAACGCCGACAGGCTTATCACATTGATCCCGATCACCCGCATCAGGTTAAATTGCTTGATAAGATCGATCCGCTCCGCCGTATAAAAGAAATTGGTAAGCATATAGGCCAGCAGCGCGGTCAGCGTCATCAGCAGGATCAGCCACCGGTAGCGGGGATAATCCACGGTATTCGTGAAAAGGAGCTTGACGATATGAAAATCGAGTCCGAAACAATAAACCGGCACCACCAGCAGCAGCATACCGCCCAGTATAAGCAGGTTGATATTGTAGATTAGCCTTCCCTTTTCTTTTTGGTCCGTGAAATCATGGAAAAGCTTGCTTTGCGGCACATACAGCCCCAGGTTGAGCAGCACCGAGTAGCAATAAACGATGGAGAGGATATAGTTGAAGATGCCATATTCCGCCTGTGTCATCAGCCGCAAATAGAGCGGCATCAGGATGAAGGCGGAGGCTTTTACCAGCACGTCCAGGGAAAGGACAGTCAGCAGACGCCGCAGCAAAAGGTTGTTTTTGAACCTTTGCCACATTGGTATTACGGAGCTTATTCCTTGCATGTTGAATAGGCAGTCTGGGAGCCAGGCAGCCTCGGGGTTTCTGCCTCCGAGGCGTTAAGCGACATCGACCCTCTTTTTTATTTCGATGAGTAGAGCGAAGATCACAGCAAGGATGAATCCCCCCAGGACACAGGCGGCCGTGGAAAGCACACGCGAGATGGACTGGGGCGTCCTGGTGGTCTGGAAACCGTCCACCAGCTGCAGCGGTTGCGCTTTGCTGCTCAACCAGGTATTGATGGAAGCTTTCATGGTGTCGAGCTGGTAGGACTGACGGTAGATGTTGGCAGGGTCGAAGGCATTGCTGTAGACGCCACCGGCCGTCAATTTCATGGAAGCCAACGAATGAACGTATTCCTGCTTCAATGAGTCCATTTTTCCGGTTTCGCTTTCGATATAAGCCAGCTGATCTTTGTAGACCCGGCTCTGGTCTTCTTTAAGTTTTTTGAGAAAGGGCAGATCGTTAAAATAGTTGAGTAACGCATTCTGAAGACTGTCGGCTCCGTACGGGCTCTTAAGTCCAAGGACGATCTTAAAGAACGGGTAGCTGCTCGAATCCTTGGCCAGAGGAACATCTTCCAGGTTCCGGGCCTCGATGCTGTTGATATTTTCTGCGACCAGCTCGGAAATCTTGAGATTCGAAGCGAGGATTTCGTACGTTTTAGTACTGACGAGCATCCCCATTTGGTCAAGGACATTGGTATAGGCCCGCTTGTCCAACGCCGTATATTCGACGACCATGGAAACCTTGAAGTTCTTCGGAACCGTCAAATGCAAGGTCACACCCACGAGGGCCCCTACCAACGTTCCTGCGATCAGCAGCGTCTTGCTCTTTCGAATGGCCGTAAGCGTAAACGCCCAGAATTGAAAGAAAAACCGAAATGCCTTGATAAGGAAAGTTCTAAAACTCGGGATAGCGATATAGTCCTCGGGATGGGTTTTGTTTTCCATTAAATTGTATTATTCGCAATGGCGCTGCAATAATAGCAAATATATCCTTTAAACCTGTTTTTTTAACGTTTCCCTCGACGACCAGAACGTGGGTGCGAAAAGCTGCGCATAACGCTCTACGATCATCTCCCAGCTGTATAACTCGCGCACCTTTTCCCGGTTGGTCGTTTTCCAGGCCAGCCCCACCCCGGTAGCTGCCTCCACATTGATGATCTCCCGCACCTCCTCCGAATTAGAGAAGTAGAACGCCTCCTCTCCGAGGACGGCCGCATTGAATGTATTGTTATGGGCCGCGATCACCGATTCGCAGGCCATGGCTTCAAGCAGCGAAGGATTGGTGCCGCCTACGGAATGCCCATGGAAATATAGTGATGAATAATGGCGTAATGCGTTTACCACCGGCTGCTCATAGATAGCGCCAATGAAACGCAGCTTTTCATGCCGATAGGTATCGGTGAGATGCCGGCCAAAAGCGTTGCCGGCATTGCCGATGAGCACCAGGGAACGCTCTTTATCCGATGCCATCCAACCCTGGATGACCATCTCCACATTGTTCTCGGGCTCCATACGTGCCATCAGCAAGGTATAATGTTCCGGCCGGAGGCCCCAGTCACCGGGGATCTTTGGGTCGTAGCGTTCGGGTATCTCCGCACCGTAGGGGATATAGACGGCTTCGCGGCCATATTTTTCGTATAAATAATCTCGGATGCCAATAGAGTCGGCTACCAGTATGTCTCCATGCCGGGCGGCCCAGGTTTCCGCACGTTGGAGGAATTTGCGGGTCAGCGGCCCGTATTTACTGCGTTTCCACTCGAGCCCATCCATATTGACCACATTCAGCGTTTTCCTGGGCCAGATACGATGCCAGATGGAATTGCTGGTATAACCCAGTTGCAATAGGACATCGAAGTCCCGTTTGCGCGCATCCCTCAAACAGTTCAGGTCGTAGATGAACTGACCAGCGGTGCCAATCCTTGCCTCCCAATCCGAACAATGTATTATATGGATGCCCCGCCAATCCTTGTCCCTGTACGGATGATCACTGGAATTGTATACCCATACCGAATGACCGCGATGCACCAGACCCTGCGCAAGATATTGGGCAAATTGTTCGAATCCCCCATAGGCATTTGGGATCCCACGTGTACCTAATATTCCGATTTTCATTCTTTGGTCTGTTTTGCGGAGCCTTATAGCCTTCCCGCGCAAGAATTTTTGCAAATGTAATGGAACGCGGGTTTCTCCATTCTTTTTCTTGGTCGCCGGGAAACGAAATGTCCCTCGAATGTATCTTACCGCTTAGTAGTATTTTTTAGACGGAATTTTTTTCGTTACTTTGCGGGCGCCTTGCATATATTTAAAAACCAGCGAATTGCGCTCATCGAGACAGAAAAATTCGCTCATTGATCATCCGGACGCCTGCGCTCATGGGATTAGCAGCAGACCCGGAGCATGCAAGGGCGATTTTGATGGACCTGTAGTTTTCCAAAACATTGCTGCCGCCGCCCATAGGAAATTCAGCCTTTCCAGGGCAATAACTTATTTGAAAAGGTGTTATAGTGTGGTTTTTAGGGATTTCCTTGTGAAAAAAGCTAAAGGTTAGCATCACATTCGTGTAAAAAGGGGCTTAAAAATTTTTTGCTGAGAAAGGATGATGTGTTAAACCAATGGTTCCCGGACGGGTCGAACCCGCCGGAAGCCTGGTAGTGTAAAGGACTGGTTAGTAGGGAATAAATTTAAAACAGACGATAAAAATAAATTCAGTAAACCTTCATTCTTATGGTGGAAACCACAAGCATCGGAAAAACCAGGTTGGAGCACGGTAAAAAGAGGTACGATAAGAGAGTTTCCGGAAGTGAAAAGCGATCGATCGACTTACGGTCCTTTATTTCTAACCGACACCAATATTTTCTCGCAAAAAGAATATTCGATATTACGGCTTCGGTCCTGGTACTCCTGCTGGTTTTCAGCTGGCTGTTCCCCATCGTCTATATTCTAATCAAATTGGATTCCCGCGGTCCGATCTTCTTCGTTCAGCGTCGGGTGGGTTTCCTGGGTCGCTCTTTCTCCTGCTTGAAATTCCGGACCATGCGCGTCAATGCCGAAGCCAATTCAAAACAAGCCACGGAGCACGATCCCCGGATCACGCGTGTCGGTCGTTTCTTGCGCAATTCCAATCTGGACGAGCTTCCCCAGTTCCTCAACGTGCTTGCAGGACATATGAGCATCGTCGGCCCAAGACCGCACATGTATAAAGATTGCGCTCATTTCTCGACAGTAGTAGAAGCCTATAAATTCCGCACCCTGCTGAAACCCGGTATCACCGGTCTCGCCCAGGTCAAGGGCTATCGTGGCCCCGCCCGGAGCTTTGATAAGATCTTCAGAAGATACCAGTGGGATGCCTTTTATGTACGAAATGCGAATTTCTGGTTAGATCTGCGGATAGTACACACAACCGCTATGCAGACTCTTTCGTATCTCATTAAGAAATTCCTCATCGAAGACGTTCCTGTGATGACGATTTCGACAGACCTGATAGAGCCCCAAAAGGCTAATGCATTCAACTGATCCACAGACGTATCAGGCTTGCCTATACTTAACGGCTTTTTAACGTTATAGCCCCAAAAGCTGATAGACGTGTCATTTTCGCGGATAGGCGTGCAATTTTTCCCGACCAGCGTGTCGGGGCTATGCTTTTCAATGGGTTATAACGCTTTTATTTAACAGAAGCAATGCAACGTTTTAGCTATCGGCCCTGTCAATGAAGCCATGGCACCGTTCTTGTAAACAATGTTCCGGGCCTTATGCTTTAGTAGAGAAAAACCAATCCTTCGTAACATGCAGAGTACAATTGTTGAAAGATCCATTCGTTGTCCGGAAACTTGGGAAAAAGGTAACTGGCAGTTTATAAGGGAGTTTTGCGCTGACAATTATAATTATTTGATGTTCAAGCGGATAGTGGATATCGGCGTCTCGTTGATCGTCATTTTGACAATTTTTCCCTGGCTCATGCCGATTTTGATGCTGATCATCAGGCTCGATTCGAAAGGTCCCGTTTTCTTCAAACAAAAAAGAGTGGGTTTTCTTGGCAAGACCTTTTGGTGCTATAAATTCAGGACCATGTATGTCAATGATTGTGCGGATACGAAGCGTGCTTCGTCCGGCGATCCGCGGGTTACCCGCAGCGGCTGGTTCCTGCGCAACACCTGTTTGGACGAGGTTCCCCAATTCTTTAACGTTCTTTTAGGACATATGAGCATCGTAGGCCCACGGCCACATATGATCAAGGACACGAAAGAGTTTTCCAATCTCATCGATAACTATTCCTATCGTCATCTGGTTCGTCCCGGCATAACGGGATTGTCCCAGGTCCGTGGCTATCGCGGTCCCGCCACCACCTTCGAAAGCATCCTGCGCCGCTACCAGTGGGACACGTACTACGTACGGAACCAGAGCACCTTGCTCGATCTCAGGATCATGGCAGGTACCGCCTACCTGATCGTCAACTCATTGCTGAACAGGAACAACCCCGTTCCCGTCGACACTCCTGCGCCGGCGCATCTGGATAGCCGGCCGCTGGCCCGGGCGGCCAATAAAAAAATTGCGTAATTTCACGCATGCTTGTCAATAGAAGAAGTGTTCTTAAGCGCCTCGCGCTCGTATCCGCCGGCGCCGTCCTCCTCCCTGCCTGTTTCCACAACCCGGCAAAACCGGCGATCCTCACCAGGAATTTTCAGCTCTCCGGCGACCAGGATGAGCAGCTCGAAGCGCTTACTGCCGTCCTTATTCCCTCCGGGGCTACGCCTGGTGCGAGAGAAGTATCGGCACATCGTTTTGTTCTCAAGATGCTTGATGACTGTTATTCAAAAGCCGACCGGGACAAATTTCTGCTCGGGTTCGGGCAACTGGACAACGCCTCGCAGCAGATGGCCGGTGCCCCCTTTCTCAAGGCAGATGCCACACAGCGAGCCATCCTGCTCACCGCACTGGAAACAAAAAAACTGCCCGACCAGGACCTCGCCTTTTTTTATGCCACGACAAAGAAGTTGACCATCCAGGCTTATATGTCGTCGCAATATTACCTGACAAAGATCCAGGTCTACGAGCTGGTGCCTGGTCGCTGGCATGGCTGCGTACCCGTAAAACCCACTGTCGCATGAACACAAATTTCGACGTCATCGTCATAGGCTCGGGAATGAGCGGCGGCTGGGCTGCCAAGGAATTCACCGAAAAAGGCTTCAAGACCCTCGTGCTGGAAAGAGGACGCGAGGTCCGGCATATAAAAGATTACCCCACGACCAATATGATGCCATGGGAATTCGAGCATCGCGGGGATATACCTTATGACATCGCACAGGCGAATCCGGTGGTCAGCCGGTGCTATGCTTTCCGGGAAGACGCCATGCACTTCTTTGTGAAGGATACCGAGCATCCCTATGTGCAGGAAAAACCTTTCGACTGGATCCGCGGTTACCAGGTAGGCGGCAAATCCATTATGTGGGCCCGGCAAACCCAGCGCTGGAGCGATTTCGATTTCGAAGGACCCGCCCGTGACGGCTTTGCGGTAGACTGGCCGATCTGGTATAGCGACCTTGCGCCCTGGTATAGCTATGTAGAGAAATTCGTGGGAGTCTCCGGCAACAAAGACGGCCTGCCCAATCTCCCCGATGGAGAATTCTTACCCGCGCTCGACCTTACCTGTGTCGAGGACTATTTCAAAGATTTTATCGGAAAGAAGTATAAGGACCGGCACGTCATCTATGGCCGCTGTGCACACCTGACGCAGCCTACGGAGATCCATCTGCAGCAGGGCAGGGGGCAATGTCAGAAAAGGGACCTTTGCCAGCGCGGCTGCCCCTTTGGCGGGTATTACAATAGCAATTCCACGACGATCCCCTGGGCGGAACGCACCGGCAATCTGACCCTCAGGCCTTTTTCCGTAGTGCATTCCATTTTGTACGACGACAAGAAAGGGCAGGCCACCGGCGTAAAGGTCGTGGATGCCAATACCCGGGAGACCTTTGAATATACCGCGCCCATTATCTTCGTCAACGCGGGGGCGCTCAATACCAATCTGATCCTCCTCAACTCCATCTCCGCGCGTTTTCCGCATGGGCTAGGCAACGACAACGGTCTGCTGGGTAAATATGTGGCCTTTCATAATTACCGGGGACATATCTCGGCGGAATATCACGGGCATTTGGAAAGCACCACCGACGGCCGCCGCCCCACAGGGGCTTATATCCCGCGTTTTCGCAACGTGTTCAAACAGGAAACCGATTTTCTGCGCGGCTACGCCGCGGGGTTCGGAGCCTTCCGCGGCAGGGAACACGATTACCAGGGATTCGGCGACAGCCTCAAGAAGAACCTCGATCATGGTTCGCTGGGCCCCTGGCGCGTAGGTTCGCATATGATGGGCGAGACGATACCCAAGGAGACCAACACGGTAAGCCTCGATCCTTCGCTCAAAGATGCATGGGGCATCCCGCAGCTGAAGATCGATATCGGCTATGATGACAACGACGAGAAGATGCTGAAAGACTTCTTTGCACAGCTCACGGAGATGTATACCGCTGCGGGCTTCACCAATATCAAAACCGGCGATTCCGGTCAGGCGCCAGGGCTCGACATCCACGAAATGGGCGGCGTCCGTATGGGTAAGGATGCAAAGACCTCGCTGCTGAACAAGTGGAATCAGCTGCATGCCTGCCCCAACGTCTATGTCACGGACGGAGCTTGTATGACCTCCACGTCGACGCAGAATCCTTCACTGACCTATATGGCGCTGACGGCCCGGGCCGTTGACCATGCCATATCGCAGGCGCATAAGGGGATGTGAATGCTTCCGGTTTTGGGAGATTTTGCTTAGTTTTACCCGGTTAGCAACTCCTCGGCCTGACCGTACGTAAAACATCTAATGTCTGTCCTGGCGTCTGAGGCGCGCCGGAACTTCGTCCCTCGTTCCGGCTTCCTCACCAATGGTGCGGAGCTTGGGGCCACGGGCGGCTAAAACTATATCAATGAAAGGCTTTTTATTGATGCTGGTGTCTTTTGCAGCGATCTTCATCTTACTCAACGCCGGCTACTATAGGGAATGGTTCTCCGCGAAACCGGTGCAATACTGGTCCGATTTCCTCAAGGAAAAGGACGACACCCTCGATCAGGCCGGTATCCTCCGGCAGCGATATGGCGTTGTCTATACGATCTGTATGCGGGTAAAGGATGTAATGATCCAAAAAAAGATCGCGCACCCCGTGATCCTTTTCGAACCCAATAGCTTTTACAGGGATTCGCTGCATATCTATCCGAATATCCATGCCCCCGAGCCGGCGGTATTCTATTACTATACGGGGCTGGAAGGCGTGTGGACGAATTCACCCGATGTGGGTAAGGCGAATTTCCTGCTCATGATGTCGAAAAAAGGCATCAAGCTGCAGGAGATCAAAGACCCCCAGCAACTAAAACTCGTCCTGGCCTTTTATAAAAAATACCCCCCAAGCCTTTAAGCCTATGCCCTTCCTCGTCTATCTGCTTCTGCTCATCGTTTATCTTGTTTCGGGATTGGGTATCCTACAGCTCTTCGGACTTCGGCTCAAACCTGCGTATACCATTACGCTTTCGCTGTTGCTAGGCATTGCCCTGGCTTCATTCCTACCCTTCCTGCTGCAACTTTTCTATATTCCGCTCACGGCCTACTCGGTCTTTGGCGTGCTGGTGTTGGGTGCGATAATGCTGAGCATACCTACCGTGATGCATATCCGGCGGGAAGGATTCGGCGGTCTGCGTGCCAGCCTGGTGCCGGGACGTGTCCAGGTTCAGCCGTATGAGATCCCCTTTTGGGTGATCATTGGCTTTCTGATCTTCGTCAGTGTTTGGCGGTGCTATTATCTGCCGCCGACTTCGCGCGACGCCCTTTCGGGGCCGGAGGCCATCGCCGAATACGCCTTTCGTGAACATACCCTGATCAATTCCTTTTTCAAGGTCGATCTATGGTCTACCAACAACCAGTTCAAGTCGCCTTTTTTGATCTGTCTCCAACTGGTCTATAAACTGGCCGGTTTTCCCTTTGGTCAGGTATGGCTAAGCCCCATTTTCATCTGCATCGTCGTTTTTCTCTATAATACCCTCCGGGAAAAAGTGCATCCCATTATCGTCGGCATCCTCCTGCTCCTCTTCATCATGACGCCGGAGACCTATGCCTACACCTTTATGATCCTCTATGACTATAGCAATATGGTCTATATGTTCCTGGGGCTTTATTTCCTCTTCGCTTATTTCTCCGGCGGGGATAAAAAGAATTTTTATTTCTCCAGCCTGCTCATCGGCATTGCCACTTATATCCGGTCCGAGACGCTGGCCCTGGCGCTGCTCTTCCTGCCGCCGATGATCCTCGCGCAACGGCGCGCAAAGCTGCCCTGGAAAGAAATGGCGATCCCGGATGTGCTGTTCTTCCTGCCGGCGCTCATCGGCTATTTTCTCCCTAACGGGGTTTATATCAGACATTACCTGCCGGTGCATTACGACGTCGGAGCGCTGGTGAATGCCAACCTGGGGGATGTGTCGCCCCTTTTCAAACGGTACGGCGATATTGTCAACCGCCTCCTCGTGAGCGATTTTGCTGTCAAGCTCTGGGGGTATATCTTTTTTGTCACGGCCGCCCTCTTGGTGGCCGAAGCGGTGTTCGTCCGCCGGTTCACCCGTGAAGCATTGAACTGGTTATATGCCATCGCCATCCTATACCTGGGGCTGGGTTTCCTCGGCTGGCTGCTGCCGATGGTAGACCTCAACGATACCACGAAACGGGGGATGTTCAAAATGCTTCCATTGTGCCTCCTATACCTGGCGAACAATACCCTGCTGGTCCGCCTGTCGCAGACCATTTCGCGCTGGGAGCTCGCCCCTTCCACTCCCAAGGCCGCCGGCAAACCTGCGGCCGCGGCGACCAGGACCGTCCTGACCCGGTCCGGTAAAACAGTGGCGGCGTCCGGTTCCTCCGGGAAGACCGCTCCCGCTGGCGGCAAGACCACCCCAACGGCCCCGGCTGCCGGCAAGCCGAGCCCCGCAGCGCCGGGGAGCCGCCGTAAACGTAAGAAGTAAAAAGTACCAGGGAAGACGTTAAATGCACAACGCCGCGCCGCGGATGCCCGGTAACTTTGTCTTACAAAATCAAAAACATATGTGTGCAGTTAATACCGTAAATGCCCAACACAGTCATCATAAACCGGCCCTTCTTGGCAGCGTTCTCCATAACAAATGTTCCCGTTGCCGCAGGGGAGACCTTTATGTGGGACACAACCCTTATAACCTGAAGACCTTTATGCAGATGAACGAGCACTGTCCAGTGTGCGGCCAGCGCTTCGAGATAGAACCCGGATTCTGGTATGGTACCGGTTTCGTGAGCTATGCCTTGTCCGTTGCCGTTTGTGTCGCTACCTTTATCGCCTGGAAGGTGCTCATCGGCTTTTCCCTGGACGATAACCGGCTGTTCTGGTGGATGGGTCTCAATGGCCTGTTATTGGTCGTTATCCAGCCCGTGCTGATGCGTCTCTCGCGGACCATCTGGCTGAATTTCTTCGTTCGCTATGATCCACTCACTGCTCCAATAGTATAACTATGTCCGATTTCAAAGTGCCATCCCGCGACCAGCTCGCCCCCGACGCCCAGGCGGAAAACGCGGTAGCGTTTTGGTCCAGGAGCGAAGCTCCCGAACGTTCCCGAGCCGCGGCGAAGGGAACGAACGAGGGTCGGGCCGGTGGCCCGAGCTGAAGTTCTCGCTCCAGTGGAGCGGGCCGAAGTTCTCAGACATTAGC
>Ga0134128_10002010_pt1 | contig 25493 bp, 26 predicted proteins | sample KB31754_FD_96462 | JGI IMG/M metagenome (GOLD analysis project Ga0134128, IMG submission 96462) | Terrestrial soil microbial communities with excess Nitrogen fertilizer from Kellogg Biological Station, Michigan, USA - KB3-175-4 | ecosystem: Environmental > Terrestrial > Soil > Unclassified ...
ATCTCAGCCTTGATCTTGACGGGCGCGGCCACGGTACCGCCATCGACGCCGACATGAAAGCGGAGGAGCCGGAGGGCGACCGTGGTTAAGGGGTTTGATTCAGCCCGTGCATCCGCTGTATATAAGCATGGCAGTGAAGCCGCGATTGATGGAGGGGAGATGACCACAGGAAACCAAGGACTCGACGCTCTGGCCGATGCCATCGCAGAGCGGGTAACGGCGCGGCTGATGGCGGAGCGACCGCAGCAACGGCTGATGGACGTGCGAGAGTCGGCGCGATACATCGGTCGCTCGCCGGCCGCGCTGCGTCATCTGATCGCGAAGGGAGATGTGCCGACCGTGCGACAGGACAACCGCGTGTACTGCGACCGCGTTGACCTTGACGCTTGGATCGAGAAGCACAAATCGGTGGGATAGAATACGCGCATGGCACGACGCACCAAAGGAACCGGATCGTTGCGACTACGCGGAAAAGTGTGGTGGATGACAGTCTATGTGCGCGGCGTCCCGATTGCCGAAAGCACCGGGACTGGCGATAAGGAAAAGGCCAGGGAAATTCTCGCGCGCAAGGTTGGCGAATCGGTAGGCGGGCGTGACGTCGCTCACGACAAGGCCACCATCAACGATCTCTGCGAATTGGTACTTGCCGATTACAAGCTGCGCAATCTTCGCGATGTCCGTAATGTGCAGTGGCGCTACGATGCGCACGTTAAGCGGCTGATCGGCAGCGTTCGTGCTTCCAGGTTCGGAGCGCGCCAAGTGCGGCAGTATGTCCAAACCCGAAGAGCCGAGGGCGCGACTGACTCAACGATTAATCGGGAGCTTTCCATTGTGCGCCGCGGATTTTCTCTCGGCCATCGCGAAGAGCCGCCGATTGTCAACCGCGTCCCGTACATTGCCAAGCTCGAAGAGGACAATGCGCGGCAGGGGTTCATCGACGGGCCGCAATACGACCGGCTGTTGGCGGCGATGCCGGACCACCTGAAATGCTTGCTTGTGGTAGGCTATCACCTCGGCAACCGGCTTGGGGAGTTGCGTAAGTTGATATGGAACCAGGTGGATTTAGCAGCCGCCGAAATCCGCGTTGAGAAGCGCAACGCGAAGGGAAAGCGACCGCGCACGCTGCCTATCTACGGCGAGATGGACCATTGGCTGCGCTGGCAACGCGAGAGATGTAAGGGGGAGCGGGTATTCTGTTGGACGCAACCGGCGAAGCGCGTCACGCCCAAGGAAAAGCCGCTCGGTTCGCACCTCAAGGGGTGGGCTGAGGCTTGCAAGGCAGCCGGCCTTCCCGGCTTACACTTCCACGATCTGAGGCGTTCGGCTGTGCGAAATATGGAGCGCGCCGGAATACCGCGCAAGGTGGCGATGAGTATATCCGGGCACAGCACGGAGGCCATATACCGGCGCTACGACATCGTTTCCAGCGATGATTTGCAGTCTGCCGCTAAGAAACTAGCGGAGTTCCACGCGCGGAAACCAGAACTGCGAATCGTCAAGAAATAATTTTACCCGCGGATACGCGACAAAATAAGCGCAAAGTCCAAGGTAAGTAAAATTTTTAAGTATTCTGTTTTGTTTGGGGTGGGCGGAGGGATTCGAACCCTCGACCACCGGAACCACAATCCGGCGCTCTACCAAGCTGAGCTACGCCCACCACGAGGAACTTCTTTAGTTTAGCAATCGCGGGATTCGAGTGGCAAATAGCTTCGCGAGCCCAGCCATTATTGTGGCGGACCGATCTTCCCGTCTTCGGCGGCCTCCAGATAACGCGCCAGATTCCCGGCCTGCAGCAGGTGCGTGACCACCAGAAACAGGCACAGCTTGAACAGCAGCGCGACCACATACGTGTAGATCTGCCATTCCGGCGGCAGCCTGAAAAAGAACACGTAAATCATCTGGATCAGCGCGTATCCGTAAAGCGGAGCCAGCATCCAGCGCGGGACCTTCATCCAGTGGCTGTCGAAGCGCCCGAACAGGAAAGCGATCGAAAGGCCAACGTAGATACCCTGGAACACAAGCCCGAATTCGTTGAGTCCCCACAAATGCTCGCGGCCGGCCACAGCCAGGACGGCGACTCCGGCTCCGATTCCCCACACCACACCGATTGCCTTGCGGAATGCGGCGGTGCGGCGCGGGTTCGTGGGAATAGCGACGCTGGGCTGGTCAAGCACGAAGAACGCCCAGAACAGCGGGAACGCGGTGAGGCAATTTAGAATATCCGCGACCGGGTACGGATTTGCGCCGGAGACCGCGAAGATCCAAAGCCACGCATACAACGCCAGCCATGCAGCCCACGCGAAGCGCCAGCCCGCTATAAATTGCGCAAGGCACCGTTGCGCGATGGGGTGCGTGCGCGCGTCGATGCGATGCGGCTGCAAAAACGGCGTGAACTGCACGGCCAGAAGCAGCGCGGCGATGGCGGCATGCACCAGGTGAAGAATCGGCGGGACCGGCGACGATCCGGGGTTCGCCGCCGGTTCGTAGGACGGCGCACTCGTCACGAAAGTGGCGCCGATCACCGTGATGGCGGCGTAACAGAGGCGCAGCACGACCGTTGTGGTGATGGTCGAAACCACGCTGCGGCCGAGATCGGCGGCCAGGGATGGCGGACGTTGTGCGCGCTGGCGGAGAGCCGCGGCGGCTCGCGGCACGTCGAGGGTCTCCGTTCTTTCGGTGTGGCCCCACGCGTCGAGAACCGCGAGCGCGCGGCGACGCTCTTCGGGATTTCGGATTGCCTGGCGCGCGCTTTCCAGGTCCAGCAGACGGTCGAAAAGGTCCTGATCTTGTGCCGCCGCTTCGAAAAGTGTACGCTCCTCCGGCTGGGTGATTTCGCCGGTGGTGTAGGCCAGCAGCATGGCGTCGATTTCCGAATCGGGCGGCCGGTTCATTGGATTCCTCCGAGCAGGCGGAGCAGGGCACTGTGGCAGCGGCGGGTCATTTCGTAAATATTTCCGGAGATGCCGAGCAGCATGCGGATCTCGGCATAATCGCGCTGCTCCAGCAGCCGCAGACGAATGAGATCGCGGCACCGCGGCGGGAGCTTGAGCATCGCGCCCAGCAGGCGGTCCATGGCTTGCCGCGCGACTGCCTGCTCGAATATACCCGGCGCGGTTTCCGGAACCTCCGCGTCGGCGAGGGCGGGCATGCGATCGCGGTCGTGCAGGAAGCGGGCGATTTTGTGGCGCGCGATGCCGATGGCGATGGCCGTGAGTTCGGCGAGTTCGCGCTTAGCCGGATACTGCTCCATGAGAACGACGATGCAGGCTTGCGCAATGTCCTCGGCGTCGTCGAAGCCGGCGCGGTGCGGCACCAGCCGGCGCTGCACGTAACCCGCGATGCGGCGGCGGACGAGCGCCAGATTGTCCTGGTAGGACGATTCGGCGGAATCCGGCTGTCGCACGGGCAGCATTCGGGTATTTTACAGCCGCGCGCGCCGCCCGTGTGAGATTTTGCGGCCCCCGATGCATATAGCGGTATGAGCATGTTTTCGACAAAGCCGGTGGATCGGATGATTCGGGAGGCGGAGAGCGGGCCGAATCAGTTGGTGCGGAGCCTGGGAGCAGGGCAGCTTGTGGCGCTAGGGATCGGAGCAATCATCGGGGCGGGGTTGTTTTCGCTGACCGGCCTGGCTGCCGCGCAAAACGCGGGCCCGGCCGTAGTGCTATCGATGGTGGTCGCGGCGCTGGGCTGCGCGTTCGCGGGGCTTTGTTATAGCGAATTTTCGTGCATGATCCCGGTCTCGGGCAGCGCCTACACGTATGCCTACGCCACGCTGGGCGAATGGATCGCGTGGATCATCGGGTGGGACTTGGTGATCGAGTACGCGGTGGGCGCGGCGACCGTGTCCATCAGTTGGTCCGCGTACCTGGTTTCGCTGCTGCACAGCTTCGGAATCACGCTGCCGGAGCGTTGGATCGCGGGGCCGTTCGAATTATCGGCGCTGCCGGACGGCACGATGGTCCGCGGATGGGCGAATTTGCCCGCCGTGGTGGTGGTGTTCGCGATCTCGATGCTGCTGATTGTGGGTGTGCAGGAATCGGCGCGCGTGAATGCCGCGATCGTGGCGATCAAGCTCCTGGTCGTGTTGGTATTCATCGGGGTGGGATGGCGGTACATTCATCCAGCGAACTATCATCCGTTCATTCCGCCGAATACGGGCGAGTTCGGCAGCTTCGGATTCAGCGGCGTGATGATGGGCGCGGGCACAATCTTCTTTGCCTACATCGGGTTCGACGCGGTTTCGACGGCGGCGCAGGAGTGCAAGAACCCGAAGCACGATATGCCCATCGGCATCATCGGGTCGCTGGCGGTGTGCACGGTTTTGTATATTCTGTTCGGCCATGTGCTCACCGGACTGGTGCCGTACCAGAAACTCGGCGTAGCGGCTCCAGTGGCTCTGGCCATCGATCAGACGCCGTACCTGTGGATGAACGATCTGGTGAAGTTCGGCATTCTCTGCGGCTTCACGAGCGTCATTCTGGTGATGCTGCTCGGGCAAAGCCGCGTGTTTTATTCCATGTCGCGCGATGGCTTTGTACCGAAGGTGTTTTCGGACATTCATCCGCGGCTACGGACGCCGTGGCGCAGCAACGTGCTGTTCTTTTTGTTCGTGGCACCGTTTTCGGCGTTTCTGCCGCTGAGTGTGGTGGGGCGTATGACGAGCATCGGCACTCTCTTCGCCTTCGTGATTGTATGCGCGGGCGTGTGGATGATGCGCCGCAAAGATCCGGAGCGGCCGCGTCCGTTTCGTACTCCGTGGGTGCCCGCGGTGCCGATGCTCGGAATCCTGTGCAACTTCGCGATGATGTATTCGCTCGGGTGGATGAACTGGCTCCGGCTGGGTGTCTGGTTTTTGATCGGCCAGGTGATTTACTTCGCGTATTCGCGCCGCAGTGTGCGGAAGGCAGGCTAAATTGCTCTTACGCCGGCAATATCGAATTGCTTTTTGGGGCATTCAAACGCATTCCGAGCGCCGGCACCTTTTACCGCTCCCTTACGGGGTTGTGAAAAAATATCGACTTGGTCTTATGCCGACTTCAAAACGCGCTCGAATCCCCGGCACCTTTTACCGCTCCCTCACGGTCACGGCTCCGTATGTAGTTGATTCTGCTAACGGAGCCGCGACCGTGAGGGAGCGGTAAAAGGTGTATCGAAAGGGGAATGGATCGCGACGAGAACAGCAGCCGTTTTTTTTCACAGCCCGGCGCGCTTGTAGAGTTCGTCGACTCTCTTTGTAACGTCGTCGGACATCTTGAGGACGTCGGGCCAGGGCCGCGTGAAGCCTTCGCCGGGCCATTTTTTCGTGGCGTCGATTCCCATTTTCGATCCGTAGTTGGGCAGCCGGCTGGCGTGATCGAGCGAATCGACCGGACCTTTGACGAATTCGATATCGCGCTCGGGATCTATGTTGTTGAGCGCTTTCCACGCGACTTCAGAGTAATTCTGGACGTCCACGGATTCATCCACCACTACGATCACCTTGGAGAACATCGCCTGGCCCGTGCCCCAGATCGAATGCATGACTTTGCGCGCATGGCCGGGGTATGACTTGCGGATTGCGACGAGGATCAGGTTGTGGAACACGCCTTCGGGCGGCATGGCGATGTCGCGGACCTCGGGAAGTTGCATGCGCATGAGCGGCAGAAAGATTCGCTCGATGGCTTTGCCCATGTAGTAATCCTCCATGGGCGGCGGACCGACGATTGTCGTCGCGTAGACGGGGTCGCGGCGTTGCGTGACGCAGGTGACGTGGAAGACGGGGTACTCGTCGGCCAGCGAGTAGAAGCCGGTGTGGTCGCCGAAAGGGCCCTCGGTGCGCAGCTCGCCGAGTTCCACGTAGCCTTCGAGCACGATCTCGGCGTTTGCCGGAACTTCCAGATCGCAGCTCTGGCACTTCACCATCTCGACGGGGCTTTGCCGCAGGAATCCGGAGATCATCATCTCGTCGAGATCGGGCGGCAGCGGGAGAATCGCGGAGTACATGGTGGCCGGGTCGGCGCCGATGGCGACTGCGACGTCCATGCGCTTGCGGCCGTGGTGCTGCATGCGGCGGTAGTGCTCGGCGCCTTGTTTGTGGGTTTGCCAGTGCATGCCGGCGGTGCGTTCGTCAAAAACCTGCATGCGGTACATGCCGCAGTTGCGCTTGCCGGTTTCCGGATTGCGAGAGAAGACCAGCGGCAGGGTGATGAAGCGGCCGCCATCGTCCGGCCAGCATTGCAGAATCGGATAATCGAGCAGGGAAAAGCCGTCTTTGCGGACCACTTCCTGGCACGCGCCTTTGCCCACGATCTTCGGAAAGAACGCGCCCATTTCGGCCAGCTTCGGCAGCATCTTGAGCTTGCCCATGATGCCTTCGGGCATGCGCATTTCGAGGAATTCCACGATCCGGCGGGCGACCTCTTCCACGCTATCTACTTCGAGGGCGAGTTCCATGCGCTTCATGGAAGCGAAGGCATTGATCAGCAGCGGGACGCTGGAACCCTTGGGTTTTTCAAAGAGCAATGCCGGTCCGCCGGTCTTGACCGCGCGGTCCGCGAAGGCGGAAATTTCCAGGATGGGATCGACTTCGAACGCAATGCGTTTCAGCTCGCCCTGATTCTCCAGCGCGGCGATAAAGTCGCGCAGGTCGCGATAGGCCATAGGAATCCACTATAGTATCAGGGCGCATCATGTGCTCTTTCGCACGTCGCGATGAGCCGTTTTCGCGAAAAAATGGACGTTGGATATTTCAGAGGCATGGGGGCCTCAATATGACACACCGGCTGATAGCAGTCAGCATTACAGCGGCATTCTTACTTTCGGGCGAAGCTTTTGCTCAAACATACGGGAAGAACCTGGTCGTGAACGGCGACGCCGAATCGGGTCCGGGAACGACGAGTAGCTCGCCGCCCGCCAGCATTCCCGGGTGGACCATCAGCGGGTCGCCCAACGTGATCCTATACAGCGCGGGAGACCGCATGGGCCTGGGGACAATCGGGCCGGCGAATCGCGGGAAGAATTACTTCGCCGGATCGGACACCGCGAAAGCGACGCTGACGCAGAAGATCGATATTTCCGCCGCCGCTTCGGCTATCGACGCGGGCACCGTATCCTTCGACGCGTCGGCGTATGTCGGCATTATCGGCGGCGACGTGTCGAACGTCACCATGACCATTCAGAATGCGTCGGGCGCCAGTTTGAGCACCATTGCGCTCGGACCTCTGGCGGCAACTGATGTGGAGGATAGCGGCCTGTATCTCCGCCGTAAAATCGGGCAAATGCCGGCGGGCGCGCGAAGCGTCGCGGTAGAAGTTGACCTGGTGCGCAGCAGCGGCAGCAACAGCGATGCCTCCGCCGACAATATCTCTTTCATGCTGGTGAACGACGCTGCTTCGCCTGCCAACTTTTCCGGGTCCAACCTGATTGTGAACGGCAACGCGGAAGGGCCGAACGGTAACGATCTCGGGGGTGATCCAAAAGCGGATCCCCAACCGGCACTGGACCTTCCGGGCTGGGTGCGCACTGCCGATTTCTCGCTCGACTCGTATCCGGCCCAAAGCGACCTGGCGCCGACCGATCCGGGGCCGGCGGACCGCGGAAGCTGGTACTTCTACGGAGGTCCTAACAATCCGACATCGAATGCGTACCAGGATATCGATGTTGCAGCCGCGGCTTCTGCTATCGACGCCGGCTCGGTCTCGTTCGCATTTTCGGCGTGGATCGGCGGCCTCAGTTCGCAGAACGACAACATGACCATCACGGCGCAGTTCATGAACTGGTCAGGCACGGTGCTGGGCAGTTCGACGCTGGGTCCGGTAATGGCCGCGGAGCGCAACAACAGCAGTGCGCTCATCCAGAAATCGCAGAGCGGTAAGGTGCCTGCCGGCACGCGCATGGTTCGCGTGACGATGACCGCAAATCGTACCGATGGTTCGGATGATGACGCGCTGGCGGACAGCCTTTCGCTGGTGCTCACCGTTCCCGGAACGGGCGCGGGCGCGCCGAGCATACGCACGACGCAGGGCGTGTTGACCGCGACGGCGTTCGGCGGATCGGCGACTGTTGCGCCGGGCACCTGGGTCGAAATCTACGGCTCAAATCTCGCTGGTTCGAATTCGCGGAGTTGGGCAGGCACGGACTTCAACGGTAGCAACGCGCCTACATCGCTGGACGGCACGAGTGTCACCATCGGCGGAGCGAAGGCGTATGTGGGGTACATCTCGTCCGGGCAGGTGAACGTGCAGATTCCGGCGGGCGTGGCTCCGGGAGCGCAAACGTTGACAGTGACGACTCCGAACGGAACCAGCGCGGCGTACCCGGTAACGGTTGCCGCATTGAATCCGGGATTCCTGGCGCCCGCGGCGAATTTCCTGATCAACGGGAAGCAGTATGTGGCGGCGCTGCACGCCGACGGTACATTCGTGCTGCCGCCGGGCTCGATCCCCGGACTGGCGACGAGCCAGGCGAAACCGGGCGAGACGATTCTGCTGTACGGAGTCGGTTTCGGGCCAGTGAGCCCGTCGTCGATTCCGGTTGCGGGCGTTATCGTGCCCGGAGTCAATCAGCTTGCGTCCACGTTTTCGATTCAGTTCGCCGGCACTACCGCTCAGACGTCGTATGCCGGACTGGCGCCCACGTACGTGGGGCTGTATCAGTTCAACGTGGTTGTGCCGAATGTTGCCGATAGCGATGCGGTCCCGGTGACCTTCACGCTGGGCGGCGCACAGGGCTCGCAAACGCTGTACACGGCAGTGAAGCGGTAGAGTAGAGGCTCTCTCCGCCATCGGTTATCATGGAGTTTCACATCTGAAACTTTGACGGAGAGAGCATGTTCAATCGAGTTGCGTTCGTAACGGGCGCGAGCCGCGGCATCGGGCGCGCAACGGCGCTGACGCTGTGCCGGGCCGGTTTCGACATTGTGGTGGCGTCGCCGGAAATCGAAAAAAACGAAGAGGTGGCCGAAGAGATTCGCGCGTGCAGCGGCGAAGCGATGACGGTGAATCTGGACGTGACGTCGGCGGAGTCCGTCAAAGAGTCTTTCGGGAAAGCGGTGAAAGACAAGGGCCGCATTGATGTGCTGGTGAATAATGCGGGCGTCACGCGCGACGGTCTGGCCGTGCGCATGAAACAGGCGGATTGGGACCTGGTGCTGAAGATCAACCTCGACGGCGCGTTCCTTTGCATCCAGCAGGTGCTTCCCGGGATGATGAAAAATCGTTGGGGGCGGATCATCAACATCGCGTCCGTGGTCGGGCTGGCGGGCAGCGCGGGACAGGCAAATTATGCGGCGTCGAAGGCGGGGCTGATCGGGCTGACGAAGTCGCTGGCGCAGGAAATGGGCGGCCGGAGCATCACCGTGAATGCAGTTGCGCCTGGCTATATCGCGACCGATATGACGGCGGTGCTGCCGGACGACGTCAAAGCGAAAATCCTCGCGGGTGTTCCGCTGGGCCGTATGGGCAAACCGGAGGACATCGCGGCTGCCGTGAAGTTTCTGGCGAGCGAAGACGCCGCATACATCACCGGTCACGTGTTGAGCGTGAACGGCGGCATGTATATGTAGCGGCCGGCCTCCCGGCCGGTCGCACAAAAGTTTGCGACCGGGCGGTCGTTGCGACTCGGTTGGCGGCGGCTGTAAGTGCCGTTCTTGGCGAGGCTCACTGCGGGTTCGGCGCAGTTCAAATTTGTCGACCGGGCGGGAGCTGGTCGTTACCAGGTCGCACTGATGCCGAACATGGGAGTGAACTGCTGCAACAGGCCTCGCGCTGTGTTGTTGGCTGCCGGGGCGATCTGCCCTTTCGGAAATGGGCTGATGTAGTCGCGAAAATCGCCGCGAACAATCAGGTGGCGACTGATGCGATACTTGACGCCCGGGCCGACACTGGCGACGAACTTCCACTCATCGCTTCGATTCAGGGTCGCGACCGTAGGGAAGGGCTGCGGATTGGGCGCTGGTCCGGCGATCACGAAGTCCTTTGCTCCGGCGCCGGCGGCGAAGTATGGCCGCAAACGGCTCTCGCGAGGTCTCAAGTGGAACAACACTTCGTAAGTGAAGGTGTGCGACTGACCTTGAATATCCTTCGCGGTCCCGTTGGCTGAGAGGAACGGGTGCCCATCGTGGTATTCGTAGCGGATCTCGCCGGAGAAATGGTCGTAGAGGTTCTCGCAAACAACGGCGCCGGCGGCGAAGCGGTTGCGAATGCCGGCTTCCACGGTCTGGCCGGCGCCGAAAATAGTGCCGTTGCGATACCAGCCGTAGCCGATATCGCCGCCAATTTCCCAGGTTGATTGAGCGTAGAGGCCGGGCGCGGCAAACAAAATCGCCAGCGCGGCGGGGTGCAGCAGCTTCACACTATGAAGTACACACCAGCGCGCGAGCGGCTTGCAAGAGTTGGATCGCACCTGCGCGTCAGCTTCGGGGTGAACGGTCACGTCCGCGCGCGGCTACTGAAACATTTCGCTGAGAATTCGACCCACGGACCCGCTCGGCGCCTCGACATCCAGAATGGATGCCAGGGTAGGAGCGATGTCATTCACTATGATCGACTCCGAATACCGTCCGGGGCGAATACCGGAGCCCATGAAGATCACCGGAACGTGATTGTCATAGCTGAAGGTAGTGCCGTGCGTCGTCGTCGAACTGCCGAACATCCAGTACGGTTCCGGCAGGAAAGTGAGGTCGGGCGAGCGGCGTTCATTGAAGCCGTTCGTGACGCGGCGTCCGACGTCGTCCAGCGAAATCGCTCCGGCGAGCATCTGGTCGTACGTGTAGACGCGGAAAACGTGCTGCACTCCGAAGGCGGCCCGGGCGGCAGTGCGGCGCACTTCGGCGGCGTCCAGATGCTTGCTCTCGATGAGGTCCCGATCCAGGTAAATTGAGAGATCCCAGCTTCCCTTGACCCAATTGCCGTCGCCGTATTTCGAAACGAGCGCGGCGTTGACCGCATTTTTGACGGTATCGCCCGGCAGGCGGCCGCCGGGCATGTGGTTCAGTTTGTCTTCCTCGGCGGAAGGCGCTACGCCGTGATCGCCGGTGAGCACGACAAGGACATTGTCGAGGCCAACGCTCGATTCCACGGCTTGGAAGAGCCGTTCCAGAACCTTGTCGGTGCGCACGGTGACTTCGTGCTCTTCATCGGAGTAGGGGCCGTGCGCGTGGCCCACGTAGTCGTTGGATGAAAAGCTGACGGTCAGAACGTCCGTGGCGTCATGCTTGCCCAGTTGCTCGGCCTGCAGTGCGCGCTCGGCGAAAGCTTCCACCAGCTCGTTGCCGAAGGGGCTCGCGTCGATGGCGTCATAGAGTGGCTTGCCGCTTTGCGGCATGGTGTGGCTGAGCCACTTCACGCCGGCGAATTTATCGGCGGGGTGAGCGCTGTTGAAGTCCTTGACCCAGCCGGGCAGGTCGGCGAAGTAGTAGGTGCTGCTTACGAAGTTGCCGACTTTCGGATCGAACCAATATGCCGCGTCCGCGGAGTGGCCTGCCGGGAGGATGGCAGCCCGGTCCTTGAGCGAAATACCCACCACGTGACTCTTGTTGTGGTCGCTCATCTTCAACTCATCGCCAATGGTATCCACAAGAAGGCGATGCGGCGAGGAACCATCGCCCGTGTCGCCGAGAAGTTTGGTCCCGGAGTCGGACACGCTCGTGACGTGCTTCTGCTCTTCACGGTCGTACCAGTCGTTGCCGACAATGCCGCTGATGGACGGGGTGGCGCCCGTTAGAAAGGTGCTGTGTCCGACGGCGGTCACAGTAGGAAAGTGTACGTAGCGCGCATCGTTGAAGACGGCGCCCCGCGTCAGCAGGCGATTGAAGCCCGCCGTGTATTCGGCGCGGAAGCGCGTGAGGTAGTCATATCGAAACTGGTCAATGACGATGGCGAGGACCAGCTTGGGCTTCGGCGGGGTCGCAGCCATCAGGGCAGTGACCGCAAGCAGGAAAAGCGCAATCTTCTTCATGGGGGTGAACAACCAGAGTAGCACGCGTGATTGCGCACATTCGCCGTGTCCATTTACTTGACACAATCGGAGACGATGGACTGTCCACGTGGTGGACATTCAATTTGGTTAATGCCTGCAAACTGCTCATTCGATTGGGATAGATCTTTGGGGGGAAGAATGCATAAGTAGATGCACGACTCTGAGGAACGGACCTATGAAACTGATGGAGAGACGAGCGAAGAGACGGTTTCCGATGCGGCGCGAGATGCGGTACAAGGTGCTGGAGGGCAACACGATTATTGCTTCGGGCAGTGGCGAAACGGTGGATATGAGCAGCGCCGGGGTGGCGTTCGCGACTGAGCAGGAGGTCAACGGCGGCGCATTCATCGAGCTCTCGATCAGTTGGCCGGTGCTGCTGGATTCGGGCTGCCCCATGCGGCTGGTGGTATTCGGCCGCGTTGTGCGCACAGCGGACCAGATTGCCGTATGCAGCGTGGACAAGTATGAATTCCGGACGCAATCGCGGACAGTTCAGGTGGCGGCATCGCGCAACGATGGCATGCTGCAACGGTGGGCCGACGGGTTTAAGAAGGAGACGGTAAGAACTCGCGTGGCGGCGATGTAGGGAAGCACGTCGCGGGCGATCTACGTTAGCAGGAGCCCGGCGGAAGCCAGCCCACGCCGTTTACTTGTCGGAGGGAGTGGAGGCGGCGGGCTTAGTGTCGGCCGGTTTTTTGTCCGAGGAAGAAGACGACGACGAGGAGGAACTGTCGCTGCTCTTGGATTCCGTTTTTCCATTCGGCGCAGGCGATTGGCCGCCTTTGCCGTAATCGGTGACGTACCAGCCGGAACCCTTGAACTGAAACGAAGGAGCGGAAATCAGCCGTTCCAACTCTCCGCCACAGTTTTCGTGCACCTTGAGGGGCTCATCGGAAAACTTCTGAAGCGCCTCCAGGTTTTTCCCGCATTTGTGACAGTGATATTCGTAAAGCGGCATAAGTTAGCGGTATGACCCGTCTCTACTTGTATTGTAACAAGCGGAGACGGGCCATTGCCGTTAACCCTTTTTCTTGCGCGCCGGACCGGCGGGCGCGGCAGTGCAAGGATTGGTCTTCAGGCCTTCGATCTTCTCCCTCTCCACGCTCATGTTCAGCATGAAGCTGGGGTCCTTCGTGAAAGCGGTCGGGATCCCTTCCCAATGGAATTCGGTGTTCAGCTCGGGCTTGCCGGCGAGAGGCGGTTGCACCGTGAGCGTGATTTCGGGAGTCGGATTGCCGCCGGGCAGCGGCACCGCAACCACGAGTTCCTTGGGCCGGCACGCGGGCTTGGCATCCACCAGCACACCGCGAAGCTGAGGCACCGCGGAATCCTTGAGCTGACCGGCGAAGTACTGGTCTCCGTTGGTATCGGCGAGGGCGCCCTTGATCTTCATCCAGAGAGCGAGTTGCGGATTGCTTTTTTCGAATTCCGCCTGCTTCTCTTCGGCAACTTCGGTGGCAGTCTTGATTTTAAAGTCGGCGGGCGGCGTCGGCGAATTCTTGACGGCTGTCTTCAAGTCGGCAAGGCCTTCGTCGCTGCCGTGCAGATTCTTGTAATACGTGTCGGCGTACTTGTTGACGTCGTCGGCTTTGGAAGTCCCGCCGAGGGTGGGGTCGAGCTGCGACGCGCGAAGGAACTCGTAGGCGGCCGCGTTGCGCTTGCCCTCGTAGCGAAGGCTCATGCCGAGCTGATATGCGATCGCGGCATTATCCGGATACTTCTGAAGCGCCTGGGTATATGCGGCTTCCGCGGCTGCATAATCCTTCTTCGTGTAAGCCTGATTGCCGGGCAGCATCGCGATGTAAAGAAGAGCAGCCTTGGCGGGCGGCTGGAGTTGAGTGGTGCGCGCGTTCGCCCACGCGGCATCGTCCACGCCGGCAGGTTTGTGGTTGTAATCCATCAGCTCCTGGGCGGCCTTTTGGCCGATCGCGAGCTGGTCGGGGCTTGCTTCGGGGTACGTGGAAACGGCAACGACGACGGCGAATAGCGCCTTAATGGCGTTGCCCGGATCTTTGAAAGCGGCATCGATGCCGTTTTTGTCGAGCTGGCCGAAATAGTCGATGGCTTTGCCGAGCTGTTTGGCGCCGGAATAGGACTGGATGATGAGCACATCCCGGTCCTCGCTATAGTCCGTGGTCGGGTATTTGTCTTTCCACGTTTGAAGGTCCTGGATGGCCTTGTTGAAGTCCTTCGCGGTGACATCTTTGATGACGGCGTTGAACGCTTCGTATTCGGCCGCATTTTGGTACTTCTTCTCGGCCGGCTTATCTTGCGCGAACGCGGAAGGGATGATAGCTGCGAAAGCCGCGGTCAGAACGGCTGCGGCCGTCTTGCTGCGGAAACTGGTCAGAGACTTGTGCACTTAACTCTCCTGCTGAAGTGGAACTCAGAATCGCGATCGGCGAATAGCGATACTTGCGGAGTATACCGGAACGGGTAGGTGCATGCAACCGAAGGGGGTAACCGTCTCGTGTTCCGCATCAGCCCCGTGTGGGTTTACAGATAGAAATTGCGGCCCCAGGCATGGCGGCGTAGCTTTTCGACCATGCCGGCCGGCAGAGGACCGTCATCGGACAGTGCGGCGTTGGCTTCGGCGTGATGAGGCTTGCGCATGCCGGGAATTACCGTGGAGACGGCCGGATTGGCCAGGCAAAAGCGCAGCGCGATGCCGGGGAGTTGCTCGTTGCGAATACCCAGGTCACGCGTCAGCGCATCGACGTGCTGCACCACCTGTTTCCTGCGGTCGCCGCGGAAGTAGAACTCGCGGAAATCGCCGGGCGGGAAGCTTGTCTCTTCGGTCATGTGGCCGCTGAGCGCGCCTTCATCGAGCGGCACTCGCGCGAGCACGCCGACATTCTCCTTTTGACAGAGCGGCAGGAGTTCGCGCGCGGGCGATTGATCGAAGATGTTGTAGATCACCTGGATGGTGTCGATGAGGCCGGTGCGGACGAGGTCTAGGACGCTTTCGGGCTGATGATCGTTCACCGAGACCCCCACGAAGCGGACCTTGCCGGATTTCTTGAGATCTTCAAAGGCGCGGCGCCAATCATCCCTGTCGAGAAAGCCGGGGTCCCAGACGTGGAGTTGGAGCAGGTCCAGCGATTCCGTCTTGAGATTGCCGAGGCTCTCTTCCGCGCAACGGACGATGTAGTCGTAGGGAAAGACTTCTTGAATCGGCACGCCGGGCCGCGCGGGCCAGATGCGATTTTTCGGCGGGACTTTGGTGGCTACGTAGATGCGATGGTTGTTCTCGCGCACAACTCCGCCGACGAGGCGCTCGCTGTGTCCGTCGCCATAAGCGAGGGCGGTATCGATGAAGTTGACGCCCATCGCGATGGCGCGCCGTAGCGCAGCGAGGGACTCATCGTCATTGCCCCCGAGCCACTGCTTCCCGCCGATTCCCCATGCGCCATAGCCGATCTCGCTGACCTGGAAATTGGTTTTGCCGAGCTTGCGATAGTTCACGTCCACTATTATGCAGGTGCCGGCCTCCCGGCCGGTACCAGGCGCGCATAGGGCCTCTGGCGAGCTCGCGCTCGCCTGCAACCGGTCTGGAGACCGGTCGCTACTATAGAATCAAGCGCATTTCGGTGGAGGCGGAGAAACCGAGCGAGGTGTACAACGGACGGCCCTGGTCGCTGGCGTGGAGATAAACGCTGCGGAAGCCCTGTTCGCGGCACCATACGATCATGGTCTCCGTGAGCAGGCGTCCGATACCGCGGCCGCGGTGCTCCGGCTTGACGAAGATATTGTGCATCCACGCGCGGCGCGGTGTGGGGTCGGTCGCTCCCGGGATCCACGGCACGATTTCGACTGCACCGCAGCCGCCCGGTTCAGCAATCCACGCGTGCCAGCGGCCGGCGGGCATCGCCTCCTGGAGGTATGGCTCGACGGCGGCGATCATCGCATCGAGCGCTGCGGCATCGGTGGTCCCCATGTCAAACGCCATCGCGCGGCGATAACGCAGCAGCAGCGGGATGTCCGCGATGGTGGCGCGCCGGACAGTCACCCCATCCATTCTTTCCATTTGCGAATTGTCCCCCGGATGACGCGCTCGGTGAGCTCCCCGAACGGCCGGTCGGTGGTGAGATAGGTCCAGGTTGCGCCGCGCTGGGAGGGGTCGATTCCGGTAGCTTGCGCGCGCTCGAAGCGAACGGCAATTTCGGAGTCAAGCCCCTCTTCGATGCCGCGATAGAGGTCGTCGACCCGCGTGAGGTATTCGTGGAGCGGGTCGCGGCCGCCGTAGGAATACCAGTGGACGCCCGAGCGCAGCTCGGCGACAGCCGCGAGGTAATCCGCCCAGAGGTCGTCAAGCGTAGTGAGCGCGACCAGCCGTTGCAGTTCCGGGAGGTCGCCTTCGAGAATCTCCTGGCGGCGCGTCTGCAATTGCTGCCGCTGGCCTTCAATGACTCCTTCGTATTTTTCCAGGAAGCGGCGGACCTCGAGGTTCTGTCCTTCGATGAAGCGCTGGATGTGCTCGATATCGTCTGTGCCTTCCGTGGCCGCGTAGCGCACAATCAGCTCGTCTTCCCGGGAGATGAAAAAGCGCGAGCGGCCGGGGTCGCCCTGGCGCCCGGCTCGTCCGCGGAGTTGATGATCGATGCGCCGGCTTTCGTGACGATTCGTGCCGATGACGTAGAGGCCGCCGAGTCCGGCGACACCCTCGCCGAGCTGGATATCCACGCCCCGCCCCGCCATGTTCGTCGAGATGGTGACCGCGTATCGCTCGCCGGCGCGCGCGACGATGCCCGCTTCTTCTTCTTCATTGCGGGCGTTGAGCACGGCATGCGGAATCGCGCCGAGCCGCGCGCTCAGGCTTTCGGATTCTTCGACGCTCGCTGTTCCCACCAGCACAGGCTGCCCGGCTTCGCGGGCTCGTGCGATCTCCGCGATGACGGCCTGCTGCTTGGCATACCTGGTGGGCATGAGAACATCGGGCGCATCGACGCGGATCACGGGCCGATGCGTTGGGATCACTTCGACTGGCAAACTGTAGCAGATGCGGAACTCTTCGGCCTGCGTGGCGGCGGTTCCGGTCATGCCGCAGACGTGCGGGTATAGCGCGGTGAGATTCTGCAGGGTGATGGAAGCGAGGATGCGACCCTGACGGCGGAAGGGAACGCGCTCCTTGGCTTCGATGGCGGTGTGTAGTCCGGCGGGCCAGCGGCGGTCCTGCGCGATCCGGCCCTTGAACTGATCGACAGATTCGATGGCGTCATTCTTGACCACGTAATCCACGTCGCGGCGCAGCAGGGCGTGGGCGTGGATGCCGTTGTGGATGGCGGTGTAGAGATCGAGATTTTGCTCCTCGTAGAGATTGCCGCAATGAAAGGCGGCTTCTGCGATCGCGGTGCCGGCGGGAGTGAGTGAGATGTTGCGGCCGTACTCGTCGAGCGTGAAGTGATACCCCAGGTGAAAACGGCGGACGATGGGGTCCACCTTGTGCGCCAGAATTTCGAGATCCTCTTTGCCGCCCGCGAGCACCAGCGGGATGCGTGCTTCGTCGATGAGGATGGAGTCGGCTTCGTCGATAACCGCGGCGTGGAAGGGTCGATGGACCTGTTCGTCTACGCGCAGGGCCACCTGGTCGCGCAGAAAATCGAAACCTGCTTCATTGGCCGTGGCGTAAGTGATGTCGCGGCTATAGGCGTCGCGGCGCTCTTCAGGCGTCTGCGTCTGTTGCACGCAGCCGGTGGTCAGGCCGAGGAAGGTGTAGACCGGTTCCATCCACGCGGCGTCGCGGCGCGCCAGGTAATCGTTAACGGTGAGCACATGGACGCCCTTGCCGGCGCGGGCGAGCCATGCGACCGCGGGCGTGCAGGCAAGCGTCTTGCCTTCGCCGGTTTGCATTTCGGCGATGCAGCCGCGGGCCATGGCGAGCGCCCCGTGGATCTGCTCGTCGAACATATCCAGTTGGAGAGTACGGTGTGCGGCTTCAACGGCGATCGCGATGGCTTCGAGCAGATCGGCGGTCTCATGAAAGCGCGCGCGAAGCTGCTCCTGCGGCCATTTGAGGAACTTGCGCCCGAACTCGCGGACATCTGCGATTTCCGACTGGACTTCGCGGACTCCGAATAGTTTGCGGAGCAGGTTCATGGGTGAATTTCAGGCCGGCGGGCGCACCAGTCGAAGAGCAGTTCCCATTCCGCCTGACGAATGGCGTTGCAGGTCCGCTCCAGGTCGCTGCCGGGCTGCTTGCGCGCGGATTCGCAGAGGTCGATGAATTTGTAGGGGTCCCACACGGCTCCGCGGGGGAACCTGCCTGTTTCTGAGGCGGCTGCGGCGAGGGCAGGGAAGACGGGGTGCTCGCCGGTTTGGCGGAACCAGTAGGCGGAGTTGGCCGGGTCCGGTTCTTCGCGGTGAACAATGGCATGCCAGAAGCTGCCGTCAGGGGTCTCGATCCCGGACGCAGTCTCGTGAGCATCCTTCCACGAACCCGCGCGCAAGTAGAGGCCGGCGAGCGCCGCGCGGGGTGCGCGGCTGCGTTCGAAGAGCGATTCAGCGGCATCCCGCATTGCCTCCGCGGCACGATCTTTCGCGCCGGCATCGATGAGTTTGAGAAGTGCGGCCACTTGCGGACCGTAGGCGGCGGCTTCGAAGGGCATCCCTCATTGTTACCATCGAACGGTGTCCACCGCATTGGCGCTGTCGGCGGGCGGCATGTACGCCGCCTGGGAAGTGGGCGTTTGGAAAGTGGTGCGGGACCACACCGCCATCGACGGGATTGTTGGAGCGTCGGCGGGCGCGTGGAATGCGTGGTCGATCGCGGGCGGCGCAACTCCTGAGGAGCTTTGCGAAGCATGGTCGGACCCGCTGCTTGCGCATATCATGCGGAAGCGCGCTTTGCACGAAAAAGCGCACGAACTGTTCCGGCAGTTCCAGCCGCGAATGCCGGTGGGGCTCGCGCTTGTGGAGTTGCCGAATCTGCGCGTGCACACGATTCCCGGTGAGCGTGTGAGGGAGCGGCATCTCGCCGCGGCCGTATCGATTCCGGGATGGTTTCCACCTGTAAAGATTGAGGGCCGGTGGTATGTGGATGGAGGCTTTCGCGCGGGGCTGCCGCTGGTCTGCGCGGAAGAGATGGGCGCCACGCGGGCGATCGCGTTGAATGTGCTGACGGCATGGCCGTTCCGTTTGTTGCGTAGAGTGATGTGGCGGCCCGAGGCGGGGCAATTGGATGTGGTGAGGATTGAGCCCTCGGAGCGGTTGGGGTCGCTGAAAGACGCGGTAGTGTGGCGCGCGGAGAATGTGCGGCGGTGGATCGCGCTCGGCGAGAAGGACGGCCGGGCGGCGATCCCGCGCCTGAGGATTTAGGGACGCGGTTTCGATTACAATCAATCTCTATGCCGCTGTTTCGGATCTATCGCATGAAGGATTCGCCAAGGCAGCACTTTCGCTGGGCGCCTCACGTTTCCGGCTGCGCTTCCGTCAAGCCCAAGGACTACGAGCCAGGGGACCAGGTGGAGGCGCTTCATGAGTACGATGCGTGGAGGCTGCTGCGCGAAGCCGGGCAGCCGCTCGACGTGGGCGATCTTTTGGAAAGCGAGCAGTCGCGGCTCAGCATCTGCAAGTACGTCGGCTTCGAGCCCGCGCAGTGGGTGCTGCCGGAGCCGAAACCGCCGGTGGAATCCGAGCCGGCCGGCCAAGCCGCCGCGAATTAGGAGAAACTCATGCGCGAACCTCGCCTGGGCGACGATATCGACGATTTTTGCGTGCGGTGCAAACGCGTCATGAATCATTCCATCGTGTCGGTGATCAACGGCGAAGCGGCGAAAGTGCGATGCCGCACCTGTCACAGCGATCACGATTTCCGCCATGAACAGGCTCCGCCGCCGAAGGTGGATCCGCGCAAAGCGGCGCTGTTCAGCGAAGTTTTGAAAAAGGTAAATCCGGACGGCGGAGGCGCGGAGGAGGCGCCCGCCGCGGCGGAAACGGAAAACGGAGCGGCAGGCGAAGCGGCCGAAACCGCGGCGCCCGCGCCGCCCGCCAAAGCGAAGCCCAAGGGCCGCGCGAAAAAAAGCTGAAGTTCTTTGGTGGCGTTCTGGTTTTGGTTCTTCACGGGGCCCGCGATTCTGCTCGCCCTGCTCTCTCTTCGCGGTGAACGCAGGAAATCCCGCTACGTGGCCGCGCGCCTGGCCGAAAGTTCCGAGTGGCTGCCCCGGGCGACTGTCATAGTCCCGGTAAAGGGGTTCGACGACGGACTGCGCGAAAACCTGGACGCCCTGGCTTCGCTCGATTATCCCGATTACGAACTGATCGTTACCGCGCACAGCGCCGCCGATATTCCTCCCGGTGTGCTGCCGCAGCGAGTGCGCGTGGTGCTGGCGCACGGGGCTGACGCAGCCACGGGAGAGAAGATCCAGAATTTACAGGCGGCGGTACGCGCGGCGAGCAAGCGCTCGCAGGTGTTCGCGTTCGCAGACAGCGATGGGCATCCCACGCCGCGGTGGCTGCGGGCTTTGGTGGCGCCGCTCGCCAATGAGGAGACCGGCGCGTCGACCGGGTATCGCTGGTTCACGCCCCATCCCGCAACCTTTGCCGGCCTGCTGCGCAGCGTCTGGGACGGCGTTTGCGTCAGCATGCTCGGCGCCGATGATTGCGGCTTCGTCTGGGGCGGCGCAATGGCGATGCGCAAGGAGACGTTTTTCGAAGCGCGCGTGTTCGAGTACTGGAAGAACACGATTAGCGACGACTATGCGCTGGCGTCGGCAGTGCGCGCGGCGGGGATGAAAATCGCGTATGCACCGGGTGCGCTGGTGCCCTGCATCGAACGGCTCAGTCTCGGCCGGTTCCTGAGTTGGGCGCGGCGGCAGATGACCATCACGCGCGTGTATTCGCCGAAGATCTGGTGGCCCGGATTGATCGCTCACATTTTTTATTGCGGCGGAATGGTGGCGCCGGTGATCGCTGCCGCGCGCGGCCATTGGATCGCACTTTGGGCACTCGCCCTGCAACTTCCGCCGGGGATGTGGAAGGGCTGGAATCGCGCGCGGCAGGCCAGAACCGCGCTGCCGGAACGTGACCGGTGGTTTCGAAAGTGGGGCTGGGTTCACGCCCTCTGGACGCCCCTGGCGACGTGGACCTGGCTTGTGGTGCTGCTCTCTTCGGCCGGCAGCAACACGATTGTGTGGCGCGGCTATCGCCACGAATTGCGGCGTCCGCCCGTTGTATAGCAGTTATAATCTCAGAGGTAAGGGAGAATTTATGGCCAAAGATCGCAGTCCCAAGAAGGAAACCAAAAAGCCGAAGAAAAAGAAGTAAGGGCCCGGGGCGGGCTTGCGCTCGCCCCCAGACTGCTATCGAAAAGGGGTTCCCATCATGCGCTCAGAGTGGATCGAAAAACGAAAAAACGACAAAGTCCGCACGCAAATGCATTACGCCCGCCAAGGCGTGATTACGGAGGAAATGGAGTTCATTGCGCTCCGGGAGAAGATCGCTGCGGAACTGGTGCGCTCGGAAGTAGCGCGCGGGCGCATGATCATCCCTGCCAACGTCAATCATCCCAACCTGGAACCAATGTGTATCGGGGTGGCTTCGAGTTGCAAGATCAATTCGAACATCGGCAATTCGGCGGTAACCAGCGATATTGAAGGCGAACTCGAAAAGCTGCGCTACTCGGTGAAGTTTGGCGCCGACACGGTGATGGACCTTTCCACGGGGGGCGATATCCCCGCAATTCGCAAGGCGATCATCTCCAATTCCCCGGTGCCGATCGGCACTGTCCCGATTTACGAAGCTCTCTCGCGCGTGCGGCGCGTCGAGGACCTGAGCAAGCAGGTGATGCTGGAAGTCATCGAGGAGCAGGCGGAGCAGGGCGTGGACTATATGACGATTCACGCCGGCGTGCTGGTGCAGTACATTCCGCTGACCACAAAGCGCATCACGGGAATCGTAAGCCGCGGCGGGTCCATTCTCGCGGAGTGGATGGTGAAGAACCATAAGCAGAACATGCTGTACGAGTGCTTCGAAGACATTTGCAAGATCTTCGCGAAGCACGATGTCAGCTTCTCACTGGGCGATGGGCTGCGGCCCGGCAGTGTTGCCGACGCCAGCGACGAGGCGCAATTCGCGGAACTGAAGACGCTCGGCGAGCTCACGAAGAAGGCCTGGGAGTACGACATTCAGGTGATGATCGAAGGCCCCGGGCACATCCCCATGGACGAGATCGAAATGCAGGTCCAAAAGGAAAACGAGATGTGCTACGAGGCGCCTTTCTATACGCTCGGGCCGCTCGTCACCGATATCGCGCCAGGCTACGACCACATCACCAGCGCGATTGGCGCGGCCATGATCGGGTGGTACGGAGCCTCGATGCTCTGCTACGTAACGCCGAAGGAACATCTGGGTCTGCCGAATCGCGAAGACGTGAAGGCGGGCATTATCGCGTACAAGATTGCGGCACACGCAGCGGATATCGCGCGCAAGCGGCCGGGTGCACGAGATCGCGACGACGCTCTTTCCCGCGCGCGCTACACGTTCGACTGGAACCGCCAGTTCGAGCTTTCGCTGGATCCGGAAACGGCGCGTTCCATGCACGACGAAACATTGCCTGAGGATGGGTTTAAGGACGCACATTTCTGCTCCATGTGCGGGCCGAAGTTCTGTTCCATGAACATTTCGGCGAAAGTGGAAAGTTTTACGGCGGAAGAAGCCGCAGCCGTGGCTAACGGCACAGCCCCCGCCGCCATCGTACAGATTTCCGGCAACGACTAGCCGCGGCGGAACACCGATTGCATCCTCTTTGGCGGGGAGGATCTATGAGAAAGTTATCCGCCAATCTGTGCGCCTGCGCACTCGTGCTTGGCATGAGCGCGCTGCCTGCGATGGCGCAGCGCGATCGCGACCGCGGCGCCGATCGTTCTACCACCGGTAGTGTCGGGCATGGCCCGATGAGTCAGGACCGGCTAACCCGCGAAGTGCGGCACCAACTGGTGATGCTGCCTTATTATTCGGTGTTCGACAATCTCGCATATCGCGTTGACGGTAATAACGTCACGCTCCTGGGCGAGGTGACGCGGCCGACGCTGAAGAGCGATGCCGAAGCTGCCGTAAAGAGCATCGAGGGCGTCGGCGACGTGCGCAACGAAATTCAGGTGCTGCCGCCTTCGCCCATGGACGATCAGATTCGGCGTGCGGAATTCCGGTCGATCTACGGGTTCGCCGATCTGTATCGCTACGCCGAATCGGCGGTGCCTTCGATTCACATTATCGTGAATAACGGGAAAGTAACGCTGGTGGGCGTGGTCGACAACGCGACCGATAAGAACATGGCGGGCCTGCGCGCCAACACCGTGCCGGGCGTTTTCGGTGTCACCAACAACCTGCAGGTTCAAGGACACTAGCGAAACCAGGCGGGGTTCTCTGGCAAGTCGTGATAAACTAACGCTTTCGCCAGAATGCTGCTTGCCAGAGAATTCGTCGCCTACTTATCCCGACAGCTTGTCAAGAAACTGACTCCCGCAATCATTGAGACGCCGTCTCCGGATCTCGTGGTCGAGAAGATCGACAAAGTCATTACGGACGAACTCGAGGTTGAGGACCGGTTGAACGATGAAGTGCGGGACCTTCTCAGCCAGTACAGCGAGTACATGCGGCGCGAGGGTGTCAGTTACCAGGAGATGTTCCGGCGCATCAAAAACACGCTGATCTCTCAACGCAAAGTGATTCGCGCGGCTGGCCGCGACACCGGTGACGCGATGAAGTTGTCGCGCGACAAGGTCACCGACATCTCTCACAAGATTGTGGAGATGCTCCGCAAAAGCCGCGATCTCCGGCTGAAGAACAAGGACACCAATGCCGTACGGCTGGAGATTGTCCGCGTGATGACGGAGATTCTGGTGGCGGAGGACAAGGTGGATCGCGCGGCGCGAACGAAGATCCGTTCGCAAAAGCGCGATATCCCCGAAGGCACCGAAGAGTGGGACCTGCTTCATAGGCGCTACTACTCCGAGGAACTGAAAAAACTCGGCATCGATCTCGCCAAGTAGTCGCGATCCGCAAAAGCTCTTCCGATCTTTCGCCGCTGCTTCGCGGCGTCCGCTTGACAAGCTTTCCGGCTGACAGCCATACTCATCGCGTACCCGCGTATTTCGCGTGTACCGAAACGCACAAACTCAGGAGAAATATGAGCGGTAGTTCGAGAATCCCGGAAGTTTTGCGCGACAACGAAGCTGAAATTCTTGCGGAGTGGTACAAGCAGCAACTGGCTGCGAACACAGGCCACGGTACGCTGCGCGAAGCCGATCTCCGCGAGCAGAGCCGGGCTTTTCTGAGCGCATTCCGGGAAGCCGTGCAAGGCGGCGATCTGCAGAATACGCGAGCGGAAAACTGGACCGCAGTGCGCGATTTTCTGGCGGAGGTCTCGCGGACGCGAGCGCGCCAGGGATTTACGCCCGCAGAAACCGCGGCGATCGTATTCTCGCTGAAGCAGCCGCTGTTCGATGCTCTCGCGGCAGCGTACGGCAGCGATGCCGCCGGGCTGGTAAAGGAGATCTGGACCGCGACGCAATTGCTGGACCGGCTGGGGCTGCTGACCTTCGAGGCATACCAAAAAACGCGCGAAGACATTATCGCGCGGCAGCAGCAGGAGATGATGGAGCTTTCGACGCCGGTGGTCCAACTCTGGGACGGCATCCTGGCTCTGCCGTTGATCGGCACGCTTGACAGCGCTCGTACGCAAGTCGTGATGGAGACGCTGCTGCAGCAGATTGTGCAAACGAGCGCATCGATTGCGATCATCGATATTACAGGCGTGGCGACGGTGGATACGCTTGTTGCGCAGCATCTTCTGAAGACTGTTGCCGCGGCGCGATTGATGGGCGCGGATTGCGTCATCAGCGGCGTCCGGCCGCAGATCGCGCAAACCATCGTGCATCTGGGCGTGGAACTCGGCGACGTGGCGAGCAAGGCCACCCTGGCTGACGCGTTTCAGTTGGCGCTGAAGAGAACGGGCCGCGTGGTCTCGCGACTTTCGGCCGAAGGGCGCGGCTGATTCATGGAACGTATTCCCATTCTTAAGGTAGGGCCCAATCTGCTGGTCACCATCCAGGTGGACATGCACGATCAAACCGCGGTTGCTCTTCAGGAGGATCTGACCGATCGGATCGTGGAGAAGCGCGCCAGCGGAGTGCTCATCGATATCTCTTCACTGGACGTGGTGGATTCGTTCATCGGCCGCATGCTTGCGAATATCGCGGCCATGTCGCGGATCCTCGGCGCGACCACTGTTGTGGTGGGCATGCGACCGTCGGTGGCGATCACGCTCGTGGAACTGGGACTCTCGTTGAAGGGGGTGCGCACGGCGTTAAACGTGGAGCGCGGCATGGAAATGTTGCAGGCTGAAGAACAGGCGGAGACCAATGCCGGACGCGATCCGGAACTCTGAGCGGTTGCTCATTCGCGCTTCCGGGGATGTAGTGGCTGTCCGGCAGGCGGTCCGCGCTTGCGCCGTTCAACTGGGTTTCGGGCTGGTGGATCAGACCAAGATCGTCACGGCCGCCAGCGAACTGGCGCGGAACACGCTGGTTCACGGCGGC
>Ga0134128_10002012_pt1 | contig 25480 bp, 18 predicted proteins | sample KB31754_FD_96462 | JGI IMG/M metagenome (GOLD analysis project Ga0134128, IMG submission 96462) | Terrestrial soil microbial communities with excess Nitrogen fertilizer from Kellogg Biological Station, Michigan, USA - KB3-175-4 | ecosystem: Environmental > Terrestrial > Soil > Unclassified ...
ATCGCGGTCATCGCCATCGACGAGCAGTCCATCGCCAACATCGGCCGCTGGCCGTGGTCGCGCGACGTGATCGCGAAGCTGATCGACCAGCTCGCCGCGGCGCACGCGAAGGTGATCGGCGACACGGTGTTCTTCTTCGAGCCGCAGAAGGATCCGGGGCTCGCCTACGTGCAGAAGGCGCTCGACGTGATCCACAAGGCGTGGCCCGCGCCCGCGCAGGACGTGCAGGGCGTGGCTCCCATCGGCGCCGAGACGCCGGCCGCGCAGGCCGCGCAGCCGCCGGCGGAAGTCGCCGAGATCGGGCGCATCCTCGACGAAGCCTCCTCCGCGCTCGACAGCGACGCGCGCCTCGCCGCGAGCGTGAAGAAGGCGGGCAACGTGCTGGTGCCCCTCGCCTTCGAGCAGCTCTCCTACGGTGCGCCGCCCGGACGCCCGGACAAGCCGCTGCCCGACTACGTGCTGAAGAACACCATCGGCGCCTCGACCGACGGCGGCGGCTCGTTCCTGCACGCGAACGGCGCGCTGGTGCCGATCGAGGCGGTGGGCGGCGTCGTCGCGGGCATGGGCCACCTCAACAATGCGCTCGACGAGGACGGCGCCGTGCGCTTCGAGCCGCTGATCCTCGACTACTACGGCCAGCAGCTGCCGTCGCTCGCGCTCATGATCGCGGCGAAGAGCCTGAACCTCGGGCCGAAGGACATCACCGCGAGCGTCGGGCAGAGCGTGACCCTGGGCGGCAAGACCATCCGCACCGACGACTACGGGCAGATGTACACGTACTTCTACAAGGATCGCGACGGCCGTCCCGCCTTCCCGATCGACTCGTTCTTCGACGTGTACAGCGGCAAGATCCCGGCGGCGAAGTACGCCGGCAAGATCGTGCTGATCGGCGCGACCGCCACCGGCGTGGGTGCGGCGCAGGTCACGCCGGTCTCCGCGCAGATGAACCCGGTGACCACGCTCGCCCACTCGGTCTCCTCGATCCTGCAGGAGCATTTCTTCGTGGTGCCGGCGTGGGCCGCGCTCGCGACGCTCGCCGCCTACCTCGCGATCGCGCTCTACCTCATGCTGCTGCTGCCGCGGCTCAAGGCGGGCATGGGAGCGGCGCTGAGCGTGGTGATCCTCGCGGCGTTGTTCGGCACGCACCTCGCGCTCATGACCGGGCCGGGCCTGTGGATCCAGCTGATGCTTCCGGCGACGCTCCTCCTCGTCGGGCACGCGCTCCTCACCACCAAGCACTACCTGGTGACCGAGCGGCGCAAGGAGAAGGCGGACGTCGAGAGCGCGGAATCGAACCGCATGCTGGGGCTCGCCTTCCAGCAGCAGGGCCAGCTCGACATGGCGTTCGACAAGTTCCGCAAGGCGCCGCTCAACGAGGAGGTGATGGAGAACCTCTACAACCTCGCGCTCGACTTCGAGCGCCGGCGCCAGTTCAACAAGGCGGAGAACGTGTTCCGCTACATGCAGACCTTCGACCCGAAGTTCCGCGACGTGGCAGAGCGCCTCGACCGCGCGAAAAAGCTCTCCGAGACGATCATCCTCGGCGGCTCCGCGCAGGCGCGCACCAACGCCGGCACGATGATCCTGCAGGGCGGCTCGGGCGCGGAGAAGCCGATGCTCGGCCGCTACCAGGTCGAGAAGGAGCTCGGCAAGGGGGCGATGGGCGTGGTGTACGCGGGCAAGGACCCGAAGATCGGCCGCGTCGTGGCGATCAAGACGATGGCGCTCTCCTCGGAGTTCGAGGCCGACGAGCTCGCCGAGGCGAAGGAGCGCTTCTTCCGCGAGGCCGAGACCGCGGGCCGGCTCGCGCATCCCAACATCGTGACGATCTACGACGCGGGCGAGGAGCACGACCTGTGCTACATCGCGATGGAGTTCCTCAAGGGCAAGGACCTCACGCCCTGCACCAGGCTCGCGAGCCTGCTGCCGCCGGACAAGGCGCTCTCGATCGTGGAGCGCGTCGCCGATGCGCTCGGCTACGCGCACTCGATGGGCATCGTCCACCGCGACATCAAGCCGGCGAACATCATGTACGAGCCCGAGAGCGACACGGTGAAGGTCACCGACTTCGGCATCGCGCGCATCACCGACTCGTCGAAGACCAAGACCGGCATGGTGCTCGGCACTCCCTCGTACATGTCGCCCGAGCAGCTCGCCGGCAGGAAGATCGACGGCCGGAGCGACCTGTTCTCGCTCGGCGTCACGCTCTACCAGATGCTCACCGGGAAGCTGCCGTTCGAGGGCGAGTCGATGACGCAGCTCATGTTCGCCATCGCCAACAATCCGCACGATCCGATCCGTTCGTTGAACGCGTCGCTGCCGCCCTGGATCGAGGCGGTGATCGACAAGGCGCTCGCCAAGGACTTCGAGCAGCGCTTCCAGACCGGCGCGGAGCTCGCAGAGGCGATCCGCGCGGGACGGCGCAGCGGGGCGTCCGCGGCATCGGCCGATGCGCGCGCCTGAGCCGCCGGTCGAGCGCGTACCGCTGCACGCGCGCGCGATCGAGATCCACGGCTACAAGCGCGCGGATGGCCTCTACGACATCGAGGGCCGCCTGGTCGACCGCAAGCCCTACGACTTCAACCTCGCCGCCGGCGTGCGCAAGGCCGGCGAGCCGATCCACTCCATGTGGCTGCGCCTCACCATCGACCGCAACCTCGTGATCGTGGATGCCGAGGCGCGGATGGACGCCGTGCCGTATGCGGACTACTGCGGCAGGATCGCGCCGGCCTACCGCAAGCTCGTGGGGCTCGCGATCCGGCCGGGCTATCACCAGAAGATCCGGGAGCTCTTCGGCGCCGTGGAGGGCTGCACGCATCTCAGCGAGCTCGCCGCGGCGCTCGCGACCGGCGCCTTCCAGACCATGGCGGGCCAGAAGATCCAGGATCCGGCGAAGAAGCCGTTCCAGCTCGACCGCTGCCATGCGCTCGCCGCGACCTCGCCCGTGGTCGGGCGCTACTACCCGGCGTGGTATCGCGGCACCGAGCCGGTCGAGCCGGCCGAGGATCCCGACCAGCACTGAGTGCGGGAGGGCGGGGACCTGTCCTAGGTCAAGAGTTTCCGGCCGGCTCCGGCTGATAAAATCGGTGAGTTTCCCGCTTCTTCCTCCAGATTCGCCCCCACCGCCATGAACATCCACGAGTACCAGGGCAAGGAACTGTTTCGCAAATACGGCGTGGCCACGCCACGCGGATTCCCCGCTTTCTCCGTCGAGGAGGCCGTCGCCGCGGCGAAGAAGCTGGGCGGCCCGGTCTGGGTCGTGAAGGCCCAGATCCACGCCGGCGGCCGCGGCAAGGGGGGCGGCGTGAAGCTCGCGCGCTCGGTCGACGAGGTGCGCAGCCTCGCGACGAAGATGCTCGGCATGACGCTCGTCACGCACCAGACCGGTCCCCAGGGCCGCGTGGTGCGCCGCCTCCTCATCGAGGAAGGCGCCGACATCCGGAAAGAGCTCTACGCCGCGCTCGTGGTCGACCGCGTGTTGCAGCGCGTGGTGCTGATGGCCTCGAGCGAGGGCGGCATGGACATCGAGGAAGTCGCTGCCAGGACGCCCGAGCGCATCCACAAGGTCGCGATCGATCCGATGAAGGGACTCGAGGACGCGCAGGCCGAGGACATCGCGACGAAGATCGGTGTCGCCGCGAACCTCGTGCCGCAGGCGCGCGACCTCTTCAAGAGCCTCTACCGGTGCTTCGACGAGTGCGATTGCTCGCTCACCGAGGTGAACCCGCTCATCGTCACGGGCGACGCGCGCGTCGTGGCGCTCGACGCGAAGTTGAACTTCGACGACAACGCGCTCTTCCGGCATCCCGACATCGTCGCCATGCGCGACCTCGACGAAGAGGATCCGGCCGAGGTGGAGGCGTCGAAGTTCGATCTCAACTACATCCAGCTCGACGGCGACATCGGCTGCCTCGTGAACGGCGCGGGCCTCGCGATGGCGACCATGGACACCATCAAGCTCTTCGGCGGCAACCCGGCCAACTTCCTCGACGTGGGCGGCGGCGCCACCACCGAGAAGGTGACCGAGGCGTTCAAGATCATGCTGAGGAACCCGAAGCTCGCGGCGATCCTGGTGAACATCTTCGGCGGCATCATGAAGTGCGACGTGATCGCTACCGGCGTGGTCGCCGCGGCGAAGCAGGTCGGCCTCAAGGTGCCGCTCGTCGTGCGCCTGGAGGGCACCAACGTCGACCTCGGCAAGAAGATCCTCGCCGACTCGGGCCTGCCCATCATCTCCGCCAACGACATGGGCGATGCGGCGAAGAAGGTCGTCGCCGCCGCCAAGGGGAAGGCCGCAGTGGCGGCCTGAATCGTCATCCTCGACGCGGCCGGGAGGCCGTAATGGTCGGGGACCCCTCTGGATTCCCGCCTTCGCGGGAATGACATGAACGGATCCCGCCTGCGCGGGAATGACACGAACGGATTCCCGCCTGCGCGGGAATGACAGGAAATCCAATGTCCATCCTCATCGACAGAAACACCAGGGTCATCACCCAGGGCATCACCGGCAAGACCGGCCAGTTCCATACGAAGATGTGCCGCGAGTACGCGAACGGGAAAAACTGCTTCGTGGCGGGCGTCACGCCGAAGAAGGGCGGCCAGGACTTCGAGGGCATCCCGATCTACAACACGGTGAAGGAAGCGAAGGCGGCTACCGGCGCGACCGTCTCGGTGATCTACGTGCCGCCGCCGTACGCCGCCGCCGCGATCGACGAGGCGGTGGACGCGGAACTCGACCTCGTGATCTGCATCACCGAGGGCATCCCGGTGCGCGACATGATCCGCACGCGCTACCGGATGCAGGGCAGGAAGACGCGCCTCATCGGGCCCAACTGCCCCGGCCTCATCACGCCCGACGAGATCAAGATCGGCATCATGCCGGGCCACATCCACCGCAAGGGCAGGATCGGCATCGTCTCGCGCTCCGGCACGCTCACCTACGAGGCGGTAGGCCAGGTGAGCGCGCTCGGCCTCGGCCAATCCTCGGCGGTCGGCATCGGCGGCGATCCCGTGAACGGCCTGAAGCATGTCGAGGTCATGAAGATGTTCAACGACGACCCGGACACCGAGGCCGTCATCATGATCGGCGAGATCGGCGGCAGCGACGAGGAGAGCGCCGCGCGCTGGGTGAAGGACCACATGAAGAAGCCGGTCGTCGGCTTCATCGCGGGCGTCACCGCGCCCCCGGCCGAGCGCATGGGCCATGCCGCGGCTATCATCTCCGGTGGCAAGGGGACCGCGCAGGAAAAGCTCTCCGTGATGGAGGAGTGCGGCATCAAGGTGACGCGCAACCCCGCGGAGATGGGCAAGCTCCTGAAGTCGGTGCTCTAGTCCCTCAGCGTTCCCGGGCGGGCTCCGCGAGCATCTCGCGCAGCTCCGGGAACGCGTCGTCCATCGCGGTGATGGTTCCGGCGTGGGAGGCGTCGATTCCCGCGATCTTCGCCGCGGCCGCGCGGAACCTGCGGCTCTTCAGCGTCTCGAGCAGCTGCTTCACGAACGGGTCCTTGAGCGCGGCATCGCGGCACACCAGGAAGTAGCGCTCGTTCGCGACCGGGATGAATTCGAGCCCGAAGCGCCGCGCCGCGTGCTCCACGCCGAAGCCGGCGTCGGCCATCCCGCTCGCCACGCACGCCGCCACGGCCGAATGCGTGAACTCGCCGCTCGGGTAACCCGCGATCTCGGAGCTCTCGATTCCTTCGCGCGCGAGCAGCAGGTCGAGGAGGAGGCGCGTTCCCGATCCGAACTGCCGGTTCACGAAGCGCATGCCCGGCCGCGCGAGGTCGGCGAGGCTGCCGATCGCCTTCGGGTTGCCCGGCGCCGTGATGATGCCCTGGCGCCGTGCGCACAGCATGACGAGCGCGAGCCCCTCGGCGCGCAGCCACTTCGCATAGAAAGCGAGCGCCTCGCGCTGCAGGGGTCCGACGGGCGCGTGGAAGCCGCCGATCTCGCAATCGCCGGCGGCGAGCGAGGCGAGCGCGTCCATGCTGCCGCAGTACTTGAGCTCGATCGGCACGTGCTCGTGCGCGAGGTGGTCGCGCAGCAGCTCGATCGCGAAGCCGTGGCTCGCGCGAAGCCGGAAGACGACGGGCGCCTCGCGCAACGCGCGCTCGATCTCGAACTCGAGCTCGGAGGCCACGTTGCGGATCATCGGCGCGAGCCGCGCGGCGACGCGCTTCTCGGCCCACAGGAGCGTCTCGCCGAGCGGCGTGAGGCGCGAGCCGCGCCCGCGGCTCATCTTGAGGACCGGGGCGCCGAGCGCCCTTTCGCCCTCGCGCGCGATGCCCCAGGCGAGGCGATAGGAAAACCCCAGCTCCCGGGCGGCGCGCTGCAGGTTCCCTTCCCTTTCGACGGCCGCGAGCAGCGGCAGCAGCCGTCGCATGACCGGGTCGAGCTCCGAGCGTCCGTCGAGCACCCACTGCGGCTGGATCGAGATCTTCAAGCGGCCTCCCTCCTGAAATATGCAATCCCATACATAAGATTTAGGGGCGCGGCGTCATATTGTCCGGGGGCAAGGGCGAATGGTACGTTGCCCGCGGGAACGCGCATAGCCCCGCGCTCATCTGAAGCGGGCATCGAATCGAAGATCCTGTGCGGCATACAACAAAGGAGGGGAAATGTCTGACGCTGCCGGCGTGCTGGAAGGCGTCCCGGGTACCGTGGGACTGCTTTCGAAGGAACGGACCATCGCGGCTCCGGGTTTCAACCGATGGCTGGTGCCGCCCGCGGCGCTCGCGATCCACCTCTGCATCGGGATGGCGTACGGCTTCAGCGTGTTCTGGCTGCCGCTCTCGCACGCCATCGGCATCAACAAGTCGGTCGAGTGTCCGGCCGGCATGTCGATCGTCGGCGCGATGTTCACCACGACGTGCGACTGGAAGATCAGCATGCTCGGGTGGATGTTCACCCTGTTCTTCGTGTTCCTCGGCTCCGCGGCGGCGATCTGGGGCGGATGGCTCGAGCACGCGGGACCGCGCAAGGCGGGCTTCGTCGCGGCGATCTGCTGGTGCGGCGGCCTGCTCATCTCGGCGGTGGGCGTCTACGTGCACCAGCTCTGGATGCTGTGGGTGGGCTCCGGCGTGATCGGCGGCATCGGACTGGGCCTGGGCTACATCTCGCCCGTCTCGACGCTCATCAAGTGGTTCCCGGATCGCCGCGGCATGGCGACCGGCATGGCGATCATGGGGTTCGGCGGCGGCGCGATGATCGGGGCGCCGCTCTCGGTGATCCTCATGAGCCACTTCCGGACCTCGACCGAAGTGGGCGTCTGGCAGACGTTCGTGTGCCTCGCGGTGATCTATTTCGTCTTCATGGTGGGCGGCGCCTTCGGCTACCGCGTTCCGCCGGCGGGATGGAAGCCCGCGGGATGGACGCCGCCCGCGAGCTCGAAAGGCATGATCACGACGCGCAACGTCGATCTCGCCACCGCGACGCGGACCAAGCAGTTCTGGCTCATCTGGTGGGTGCTCTGCCTCAACGTGACCGCCGGCATCGGCATCATCGGCATGGCTTCGCCGATGCTGCAGGAAGTGTTCGCCGGCAAGCTCATCGGCGTCGCGGCCAAGTTCAACGAGCTCACGCCGGCGCAGAAGGTGCAGATCGCGGGCATCGCCGCCGGCTTCACCGGGCTCCTGAGCCTCTTCAACATCGGCGGGCGCTTCGTCTGGGCCTCGGTCTCCGACTACATCGGGCGCAAGAACACGTACTACACGTTCTTCCTGCTCGGCATCGTGCTCTACGCGTCGGCGCCGTGGTCCGGCCACCTGGGCCACGTCGCGCTCTTCGTCGGCGCGTTCTGCGTGATCCTCTCGATGTACGGCGGAAGCTTCTCGACCGTGCCCGCGTATCTCGCGGACATCTTCGGGACGCAGATGGTGGGCGCGATCCACGGAAGGCTCCTCACCGCGTGGTCGGCGGCGGGCATCTTCGGTCCGGTGATCGTGAACTACCTGCGCGAGTACCAGCTCGAGCACGGCGTGCCGCGCGCCCAGGTCTACGACATCACCGCCTACATCCTGTGCGGGATCCTGGTGCTCGGGTTCATCTGCAACTGGCTGGTGAAGCCGGTGGACGAGTCCAAGTACATGAGCGAGGCGCAGCTCGAGGCCGAGCGCCGTGCCGGACACGAGAAGGCGGCCGCCGGCTCCGCCGCCGCGTACGCGGACGCGAAGCCGATCTCCAAGGGCGTCGTGCTCGCCGCGTGGCTGGTCGTGGGCATCCCGCTCATCTGGGGTGTCACCGAGACGCTCGGCAAGGCGGCGGCGCTCTTCAAGTAGCGCTGGCGGGGGCCCGCCCGGGCCCCCCATTCCGCCCGGCGGGTCTTGACTCTCGTCAAGCCCAAACGAAGCACGAATTCGTTACTCTAATGTCTTGATTCTCCGACTCCTCGCGCCGCGCGCGCGAGGAGCTTCGGCTCCGACTCGCAGCTACGCCGGTCCCGCCGGAAAACGCTCCCGCGCTATCGGGGGCGGGTGCTCGCATACTCATTCCACGAAACCATGGCCGATACCGTCGCAATCCCCGTTTCGAAGATCCGCCGCCCGCGTCCCGTCCCGAAGGGTCGTCCCGTCGATCCGGTCGCGCGCGAGGAGGTGGCGAAGCTCCTCCAGGGAGCGCCCCTCGACGCCGAATACCTGATCGAGAACCTGCACCGCATCCAGGACCGCTTCGGCCACCTGTCCGCGGCGCACCTCAACGCGCTCGCGGAGCTCATGAAGCTCGCGCAGACGGAGGTCTACGAGGTCGCCACGTTCTACCACCACTTCGACGTGGTGAAGGAAGGCGAGACGGCGCCGCCGAAGGTCACCGTGCGCGTGTGCGAGACGCTCTCGTGCGCGATGGCGGGCGCCCGGCAACTGCTCGACAAGCTTCCGAAGATCCTCGGCCCGGACGTGCGCGTGGTCGCCGCACCGTGCATCGGCCGCTGCGCCGAGGCGCCCGCGGTTTGCGTCGGCCACAACGCGTTCGGGCATGCGACCGAGCAGGGCGTCGCGAAGGCCGTCAAGGAAAGCAAGCTCGAGGCCCCGGCGCCCCGGGCGCATCTCTATGCCGACTACCGCGCGCACGGCGGCTACCAGACCTGGGTCGAATGCGTGACCGGCAAGCGCGACGTCGAATCGGTCATCAAGACGATGGAGGACTCGGCGTTGCGCGGGCTCGGCGGCGCCGGATTCCCGGTGGGGCGCAAGTGGCGCATCGTGCGCGGCGAGCCCGCCCCGCGCCTCATGGCGGTGAACATCGACGAGGGCGAGCCCGGCACGTTCAAGGACCGCCATTACCTGGAACGCGATCCGCACCGCTTCCTCGAAGGGATGCTCATCGCCGCGTGGGCCGTCGGCATCGACGACATCTACGTCTACCTGCGCGACGAGTACCACGCCTGCCGCGAGCTCCTCGAGCGCGAGGTCGCCGCCCTGAAGGCCGATCCGCCGGCGAAGCTTCCGTCGATCCACCTGCGCCGCGGCGCGGGCGCCTACATCTGCGGCGAGGAGTCGGCGATGATCGAGTCGATCGAGGGCAAGCGCGGCATGCCGCGCCTGCGCCCGCCGTACGTCGCGCAGGTGGGCCTCTTCGGGCGCCCGACGCTCGAGCACAACATGGAAACGCTCTTCTGGGTGCGCGACCTGGTGGAGCAGGGCGCGCAATGGTTCACCAGGCACGGCCGCAACGGAAGGAAAGGGTTGCGCTCCTTCTCCGTTTCCGGCCGCGTGAAGAAGCCCGGCGTGCACCTCGCGCCGGCGGGCATCAGCGTGAAGGAGCTCATCGACGAGTACTGCGGCGGGATGCTGGAAGGCCACAAGTTCTACGGCTACCTCCCGGGCGGCGCGTCGGGCGGCATCCTGCCGGCCTCGATGGGCGACATCCCGCTCGATTTCGACACGCTGCAGCCTTACGGGTGCTTCATCGGATCGGCGGCGGTGATCGTCCTCTCCGACAAGGACAAGGCGCGCGACGCGGCGTTGAACCTGATGAAGTTCTTCGAGCACGAGTCGTGCGGCCAGTGCACGCCGTGCCGCGTGGGCACCGCGAAGGCGGCGCACCTGATGCAAGCGAAGCAGTGGGACCGCAAGCTCCTCGAGGAGCTCTCGCAGGCGATGGCCGATGCGTCGATCTGCGGCCTGGGCCAGGCGGCGCCGAACCCGATCCTCATGGTCGCGAAGCACTTTCCCGACGAGATCTGAAATCATGGAACCACAGATGAACACAGATGAGCACAGATCGATCGTGATGGCTCTGGGCGATGCAGCGATGGGCACGATGGATTCCCCGTTGAATCCCATCCGTGTTCATCTGTGTTCATCTGTGGTTTCACACGGGGTACAGCAATGAAGATGAACGAACCGGTCTCGAAGGCCGAGACCATCGAATTCAAGCTGAACGGCGAGACCATCTCCGCCTTCGAGGGCGAGACGATCATCGAGGCCGCGAAGCGCTACGGGACCGACATCCCGCACCTCTGCTACAAGGAAGGCCTGCGGCCCGACGGCAACTGCCGCGCGTGCATGGTGGAGATCAAGGGCGAGCGCGTGCTGGCGCCCTCGTGCTGCCGCTATCCCGCGAAGGGCATGGAGGTGCAGAGCACTTCGGCCCGCGCGATGCATTCCCAGAAGATGGTGCTCGAGCTGCTGCTCTCGGACGTGCCGAAGACCGACCTCAAGCCGGGCGCGAACGAGCTCTTCGACTGGAGCGCGAAGCTCGGCGTCGCGAGCCCGCGCTTCCCGATGCGCGAGCAGCCGGCCTGCGATCCCTCGCACCCGGCGATGGCGGTGAACCTCGACGCCTGCATCCAGTGCACGCGCTGCGTGCGCGCGTGCCGCGAAGTGCAGGTGAACGACGTCATCGGCTACGCCTTCCGCGGAAGCGATTCCAAGATCGTCTTCGACATGGACGACCCGATGGGGGAATCCACGTGCGTCGCGTGCGGCGAATGCGTGCAGGCCTGTCCCACCGGAGCGCTCGCGCCCGCGAAGGACGCCTACCAGGTCGTGGTCGACAAGAAGATCGACTCGGTCTGTCCGTACTGCGGCGTGGGCTGCCAGCTCACGTACAACGTCAAGGACAACCACATCGTGCGCGTCGAGGGCCGCGACGGGCCCGCGAACCACGGTCGCCTGTGCGTGAAGGGCCGCTTCGGCTTCGACTACGTGCACCACCCGCACCGCCTCACCAAGCCGCTCATCCGCAAGCCCGGCGTGCCCAAGACCGCCGAGTTCACGGTCGACCCCCTGCGCTGGAGCGAGGTGTTCCGCGAGGCCTCGTGGGACGAGGCGCTCGATTTTGCCGCGGGCGGTCTGCGCAAGATCCGCGACCGCGACGGGCCGCAGGCACTCGCCGGCTTCGGCAGCGCCAAGGGCTCGAACGAGGAGGCCTATCTTTTCCAGAAGCTGGTGCGCACCGGATTCGGCACCAACAACGTCGACCATTGCACGCGGCTTTGCCACGCGTCGTCGGTCGCGGCGCTGCTCGAGGGCGTCGGCTCCGGTGCCGTGTCGAACCAGGTCTCCGACGTCGCCAAGGCCGAGGTCGTGATCATCATCGGCTCCAACCCGACCAACAACCACCCGGTCGCGGCGACGTTCATGAAGAACGCGGCGGAGCGCGGTACGAAGCTCATCGTGATGGATCCGCGCAGGAACGACATCGCGCGGCACGCCTGGCGCTACCTGCAGTTCAAGGCCGACACCGACGTGGCGCTGCTCAACGCGATGATCTACGCCATCATCGAAGAGGGCCTGGTGAACGAGGAGTTCGTGCGCCAGCGCACCGAGAACTACGAGGCGCTCAAGCAGAACTCGAAGGGCTTCAGCCCCGAGCTGATGGGTCCCATCTGCGGCATTCCCGCGGAGACCATCCGCGAGGTGGCGCGCGCCTATGCCACCGCGAAAAGCTCGATGATCCTCTGGGGCATGGGCATCTCGCAGCACGTGCACGGCACCGACAACGCGCGCTGCCTCATCGCGCTCTCGCTCATGACCGGGCAGGTGGGACGCCCCGGCACGGGCCTGCACCCGCTGCGCGGCCAGAACAACGTGCAGGGCGCTTCCGACGCGGGGCTCATCCCGATGATGTACCCGGACTACCAGAAGGTGGACGATCCGAAGGCGATCGAGCGCTTCGAGAAGTACTGGGGACAGAAGCTCGACCACAAGACCGGCCTCACCGTGGTCGAGATCATGGATGCCGCCTACGAGGGAAGCATCAAGGGCATGTACGTGGAGGGCGAGAACCCGGCGATGTCGGATCCGAACGCGCACCACGCGCGCGAGGGGCTCGCCAAGGTCGAGCACCTCGTCGTGCAGGACCTCTTCCTCACGGAGACCGCCTACCTCGCGGACGTCGTGCTGCCCGCCTCGGCGTGGCCGGAGAAGACCGGCACGGTCACCAACACCGACCGCATGGTGCAGCTCGGCCGCCGCGCGCTCGACGCGCCCGGCGACGCGCGCCAGGACCTCTGGATCATCCAGGAGATGGCGAAGCGCCTCGGCTGCAATTGGAACTACGCCGGCCCGGAGAGCGGCGTCGCGGAAGTGTTCGCGGAGATGCGCGGCGCGATGAACTCGATCGACGGCATCACCTGGGAGCGGCTCGAGGAACAGTCGTCGGTCACGTATCCGTGCCGCACCGAGGACGATCCCGGCCAGCCGGTCGTGTTCACCGAGAGCTTCCCGACGAAGAGCGGGCGCGGCAAGTTCGTGCCCGCGGACATCATCCCGGCGAACGAGCGTCCCGACGACGAGTATCCGTACGTGCTCATCACCGGGCGCCAGCTCGAGCATTGGCACACCGGCGCCATGACGCGGCGCGCCTCGGTGCTCGACGCGATCGAGCCGCAGGCCGTGGTCTACATGCATCCGCTCGACCTCGATTCGATCGGCGCCAGGGCCGGCGAGGCGATCACCGTCGCCTCGCGCCGCGGCGAGATCGCGCTCGCCGCGCGCGCCGACGAAGGCACGCCGCGCGGCACGATCTTCATCCCGTTCGCGTACTACGAGGCGGCCGCCAACGTGCTCACCAACCCGGCGCTCGACCCGTTCGGGAAGATCGCGGAGCTCAAGTACTGCGCGGTGAAGGTGAGCCGCGGCGGCAAGCTCGAGGCGCTCAAGAGCTACGGCGGCGGCCAGTCGTTCCACGAGACGCCGGCCGTCTGCGACTGAAGGCGTTTCAAAGGGATAGCGAGGGCCGGCTCGTCCGGCCCTTTTTTCGTCCGCGAGCGCCCAGGGAGGCGGGCGCCCGAGAACGCGCGCAAGCGCGGGAGGGCTACAGCGTCAGATGCCCGCCTTGTGGCGCACGAACTGCTGGTGGTCGATCGACTGCACCGTCACGTCGCGCACCGCGGGTCCCTGCAGCACGGTGAGCCTCACCTCGGTGCCCGGCGGACCGGACTTCCACAGCCTGCGATAGAACTTCGGCAGGTCGCCGATCGACTCGCCGTCGATCGAGAGGATGATGTCGCCCGCCTTGATGCCCGCCTTCGCCGCGGGCCCGTCGTCGCTCACCTCGACCACCTTCACGCGCCCGTCCTCCTCGAGGGAATCGACGCCGAGCCAGGGCCGATGGCTCGCCTGCTGCTCGCCCGCGTGGACCATCTGGTCGAGCGCCGGCTTGAGGAGATCGATCGGCACGAACATGTTGCCGGGCACCTTCTGCTCGGATTTGAGTGCGTCCATCACGAAGAGCGAGCCGATGCCCACCAGCTCGCCCTCCTTGTCGATGAGCGCCGCACCGCTGTGGTCGATGCGCGCCGGGGCGGTGAAGATCGCGCCGTCGATGAGGTACTCCCAGTAGCCCGCGAACTGGCGCCGCGCGACCACGGTCGCGATCGAGATCGATTGCTCCTCGCCGCCGCTCACGATCATCAGCCGGTCGAGCTGCGAGATGGGGGCGGAGCTGCCGATGCGGATCGGTTTCGGCGAGAGGCGCCCCAACGCGCGCACCAGCCCGAAGCCGGTCGCATCGTCGTAGCCGACGACCGAGGCGGGTATCGTCTGGCCGTCGGAGTCGGTGATCTGCACCTGGTCGGCTTCCTGGATGAGGTAGCCGATGGTGAGGACGAGCCCGTCTTCGCCGATCACGACGCCCGAACCGCTGCGCTCGCGGCCGAGGACCTCGTTGCTGCGCGCATCGGCGAGCGCGCGCACCTTCACGGCGACCACCGCTTTCGCCGCGCGCACCAGGCGCTGGTAGGCGGCGTCGTCGTCGGCACGCGGGGCGGCGGCTTCCGCCACCGACTGCGCGGCGGCCGCGACGGCCGGTGGTGCGGCGGCGAGCCCCGCGAAGGCCAATGCCGCCGCACCGCAGCCTGCGCGGAGGAACGAACGAATCGATGCCACGGAAGCCATGGTGTCCACCTCCCCGGCGAAGCGGCCGAGTCCTTCCGCCGAGGCTAGGCGCGTGGTTTTTTCCCGGCGTGACGGTGGCGGCCGGATGGCACGATCCGCTCGGCGCAAGCGCCCGCCGACGCCGCGCGCCGCCCCATTGGAAGTGGGCGGCGCTGCTACCATATTCGCGTCCATGGCCTCTTCTCCCGGCACCACGCCGCTCGCGGTTCCCGGCAGCGCGCAGGATCCGGCAATCCTCGCCGCTCCCCACGGCGACATCGCCGTCATCCGGCGCTTGCTCCCGTACCTGTGGGATTTCCGCGGCCGCGTGCTGATGGCCGTCGCGTTCCTCGTCACCGCGAAGCTCGCGAACATCGGCGTGCCGCTCGTCATGAAGCGCATCGTCGACGGGCTTTCCGGGCCGAAGCAGATCGCCGCCGTGCCGGTGGCCCTCCTCGCCGCCTACGCGGTGCTGCGGCTCTCGAGCACGCTCTTCAACGAGCTTCGCGACATCGTGTTCGTGAAGGTCGCGCAGCGCGCGATGCGCCGCATCGCGCTCGAGGTGTTCCACCACCTGCACGCGCTCTCGCTGCGCTTCCACCTCGAGCGCCAGACCGGCGGGCTCACGCGCGACATCGAGCGCGGCACGCGCGGCATCTCGACGCTCCTCTCGTTCATGGTGTTCAGCGTGCTGCCGACGCTGCTCGAGATCACGCTGGTCACCGGCTTCCTGGTGTGGAAGTTCGACGTCTGGTTCGGCGTGATCACGGTCGCCGCGCTCCTGGTCTACGTCGGCCTCACCTTCACCATCTCCGAGTGGCGCACCCAGCACCGCCGCCAGATGAACGAGATGGACTCGAAGGCGAACACCAAGGCGATCGACTCGCTGCTCAACTACGAGACCGTCAAGTACTTCGGCAACGAGTCCTGGGAGGCGCGCCGCTACGACGCGAACCTGCAGAGCTACGAGAGCGCGGTGGTGACGAGCGAGACCTCGCTCGGCCTGCTCAACGCGGTGCAGGCGGCGGTGATCGCGACCGCGGTGTCGCTCCTCATGTGGCGCGCCGCGGCCGGCATCGTCGCCGGCAATCTCACCCTGGGCGACCTCGTGATGGTGAACGCGCTCCTCATCCAGCTCTACATCCCGCTCAACTTCCTCGGCGTGATGTACCGCGAGATCAAGCAGGCGCTCACGGACATGGAGCGCATGTTCAAGCTGCTCTCCGAGAACCGCGAGGTGGAGGACAAGCCGGGGGCTCCGGCGCTCGCGGTGCACGGCGGCTCGATGCGCTTCGAGCACGTGGACTTCGGCTACGATCCGGAGCGCAGGATCCTGCACGACGTCACGTTCGAGGTTCCGGCCGGGCGCAAGGTGGCGGTGGTGGGCGCGAGCGGCTCGGGCAAGTCGACGCTCGCGCGCCTCCTCTTCCGCTTCTACGACGTCGACGCCGGGCGCATCACCATCGACGGCCAGGACATCCGCGACGTGACGCAGGCGAGCGTGCGCGATTCGATCGGCGTCGTGCCGCAGGACACGGTGCTCTTCAACGACACGATCTACTACAACATCGCGTACGGGCGGCCGGGCGCCACGCGCGAAGAGGTGGAGGGCGCGGCGCGCGTCGCGCACATCGCCGATTTCATCGCGCGCCTGCCGCATGGCTGGGAGACCACGGTGGGCGAGCGCGGGCTCAAGCTCTCGGGCGGGGAGAAGCAGCGCGTCTCCATCGCGCGCACGGTGCTCAAGGACCCGCCGATCCTGGTTTTCGACGAGGCCACTTCCGCGCTCGACTCGCGCACCGAGAAGGCGATCCAGGCCGAGCTCGCGGAGATCTCGCGCGACCGCACCACCCTCGTGATCGCGCACCGCCTGTCGACCATCGTCGACGCGGACGAGATCCTCGTGCTCGAGCACGGGCGCATCGTCGAGCGCGGCCCGTTCCGCGCGCTGCTGGAGGCGGACGGCCGCTTCGCCGAGATGTGGCGCCTGCAGCAGGAAGAGGGCCGCGCGCGCGAGGCCGCCAATGCTGCGGCTGCTGCTGCCGCCGACGCGGCGGAGTAAGGCGGGAAGCGCCGATGAACGCCGCAGAGCCAACGGCCCTTGAGCCCTTGGAGCCTGCGACTCATTGTCCTAATCGCAGCAGCGCAGGAAGGGGGTCATCTGCGTCCATCGGCGGTGAGTCGGTCATCGGCGCGCATCGGCGCTTCCCGCTTTAACCGCTCCCGGCGAGAAACTCGCGCAGCGCCCACAAAACGTCCCGCGGCGCCTCGCTCATCATCGAGTGTCCCGCGTCCACGGGGACGAAGCGCGATCCGGGAATGCGCTCCGCGAGGGCCTTCCCCGCCTTCCACGGCGTCATCTGGTCGCGCTTGCCCGCGACCACGAGCGTCGGCATCGCAAGCCCGGCAAGCGCCTCCGCGGCAGGCCGGTAGGCGGCGCAGGCGGCGAGGTCGGCCGCGAGCACGCCGCGCCGCGAGCGACCGTTGAGCCGCCGGCTCGCGCCGAGGAGCGAGGCGCCCGGAACGGCGCTCGCGGCGAGGAGCACCCCGCGCGCGTGTCCCCAGGTGGCTTCCATGTCGAGCGCCGCCGGAGAATCGTCGCGCGCCGCGGCGAGGAACGCGTCGCCCACCGGCATCGGGATCGAGGCGCCCAGCAGCGCGAGCCGCGAGATGCGCGCGGGTTGCCGGAGCGCGAGCTCGAGCGTCACGAGGCCGCCCATGCTGTGCCCGACGAGCGCCGCGCGCGCGAGCCCGGCCGCGTCGAGGAACGCGAGCAGCCAGCGCGCGAGCGATTCCACCGACGTGCGGATCGCGCCCGGGCTGCGGCCGTGCGCCGGAAGGTCGAGCGCGAGCACCGGAAGCCCGTGCCACGCGAAGTAGCGCGACTGCCATTGCCACACGCTGTGGTCGAATGCGGCGCCGTGCACGAACACGACCGCGCGTTCGCTCGCCGCGAACGGGCGTCCGCCGGTGTAGGCGTACGCGGGATAACCCTCGACGATGAATTGCATCGCGAGCTATTTGCGCGCGGCGCGCAGCGCGCGCGCGAGGTCTTCGATGAGGTCCTGCACGTGCTCCAGGCCGATGGACAGGCGCACCGTCCCGGGCGTGATGCCCGCCGCCGCGAGCGCCGCGTCGTCCATGCGGAAGTGCGTCGTGGTGGCGGGGTGGATCACGAGCGATTTCGCGTCGCCGATGTTCGCGAGGTGCGAGAAGAGCGAGAGCGACTCGATGAAGCGCCGCCCCGCCTCGCGCCCGCCCTCGAGCTCGAAGGCGAGGATCGCGCTCGCGCCGCGCGGATAGAGCTCGCGCGCGAGGGCATGGTCGGGATGCGTCTCGACTTCAGGATGGTGCACGCGCGCGACCGCTTCGTGGCCCGCCAGGAAGCGCACGACCTGCGACGTGTTCTCGATGTGCCGCGCCATGCGCAGCGGCAGCGTCTCGAGGCCTTGAAGGATGTGGAACGCCGTGGTGGGCGACATGCACGCGCCGAAGTCGCGCAGGCCCTCGCGCCGCGCGCGCAGCAGGAACGCCGAAGTCGACGATTCCTCGGCGAAGACCATCCCGTGAAACCCTTCGTAGGGCTCGGTGAGCGTCGGGAACCGCTCATCGGCGGACCAGTCGAAGCGGCCCCCATCCACGAGCACGCCGCCGATGACGATGCCGTGCCCCGAGAGGAACTTGGTCGCGGAGTGGGTCACCAGGTGCGCGCCCTGCTCGAGCGGCCGTCCGAGGGCGGGCGTGGTGACCGTCGCGTCGACGAGCAGCGGGACGTGATGCGCCTCGGCGATCCGCGCGAGGCCCGGGATGTCGAGCACGTCGACCGACGGGTTGCCCACGCTTTCGCCGAAGAGGAGCCGCGTCTCGCGCCGCATCGCGCGCTCCCAGGCGCCGAGGTCGCGCGCGCGCACGAACGTCGTCTCGATGCCGAAGCGCGGCAGCGTGTACGAGAGCAGGTTGTGCGAGCCGCCGTAGAGGCTCGCCGAGGCGACGATGTGGCCGCCCTTTCCCATCAGCGTCGCGATGGCGAGGTGCAGCGCCGCCTGCCCGCTCGCGGTCGCGATCGCCCCCACCCCATCCTCCAAAGCGGCCATCCGTTCCTCGAACACCGATACCGTGGGATTCGAAAGGCGGGAGTACACATGGCCCGGCGTCTCCATGTTGAAGAGCGCGGCGGCCGCATCGGCGTCCGGAAAGACGAACGAGGAGGTCTGGTAGATCGGCACCGCCCGGGCCCCGGTGGCCGGGTCGGGGGACTGTCCGGCGTGCACCGCGAGGGTGTCCGGGTGGGGCGGTTTCGGGCCGGAATGGGCCATGAGAATCAGTTATTTGGGTTGTAATGCTGAGATTCGTTCGAAATGTTGTCACGAACCCGTTTTGTTTGCTATGGTTTCGCCTGTCCCTGAAGGAGCCCGACGCCCGTGAACCGACTGCTCGCCACCCTCGCGCTTGCCGCGTTTTCGCTCGCGGCGGTGGCCGCGCCGGTGCACCACCCGCACAGGGCGGCGGTCGCGGAAGTGACCAAGGATGGCAGCCCGTTCGTGCGCTCCACGGGCGTCCTCGTGCTCGATCCCACCACCGGCGAGACGCTCTTCGCCAAGAACGCCGATCAGCAGGCGCCGATCGCCTCCATCACCAAGCTCATGACGGCGATGGTGGTGCTCGACGCGAAGCTCCCGCTCGACGAGGCGATCGAGATCACCAAGGACGACGTCGACCACGTGAAGAACACCACCTCGCGGCTTCCCATCGGCAGCTACTTCCGCCGCGACGACCTGCTGCGCCTCGCGCTCATGGCGAGCGAGAACCGCGCCGCCGCCGCGCTCGGCCACAACTATCCGGGCGGCATCGACGCCTTCGTCGCGGCGATGAACGCGAAGGCGCGCTCGCTCGGCCTCACGCAGACCCATTACGTCGATTCCTCCGGCCTTTCGCCCGAGAACGTGTCGAGTCCCGCGGATCTCGGCAAGCTCGTCGCCGCCGCCTCGCAATACGAGCTGATCCGCGAATACACCACCACGCCCGCCGTCACGGTGCAGCTTCCGAACTCGAAGAGGAAGCTCAGCTTCATCAACACCAACGGCCTCGTGCGCCATTCCGACTGGAAGATCGGCCTCTCGAAGACCGGCTACATCAACGAGGCGGGCAAGTGCCTGGTGATGCAGGCCATGATCGCCGACCAGCCGATCGTGATCGTGCTGCTCGATTCGTGGGGCCGCCTCACGCGCGTGGCCGACGCGAACCGCATCCGCCGCTGGCTCGAGAAGAACTCCTCTCGCCTGCTCGCCGCGCGCGCCACCACCGTCGCCGCTCCCGCCGAATAACTCCGAAAAAGGGGTCAGATCCCTTTTTCCGCCCCGCGGAAAAAGGGATCTGACCCCTTTTTGCTATCCTTTCGTGCCATGAAGATCGCGATGATGGGAGCCGGCGGCGTCGGCGGATTCTTCGGGGGCCGGCTCGCACGCGCCGGCTATGATGTCACGTTCGTCGCGCGCGGCTCGCATCTCGCCGCGCTGCGCGAGAAGGGTCTCACCATCGAGAGCGAGGCGCAGGGCGAGATCCACGTGCCGGGCGTGAAGGCGACGGACGATCCCGCCTCGATCGGGCCGGTCGACCTGGTGGTCCTCTCGGTGAAGCTGTGGGACACGGACTCGGCGGCGCGATCGATCGCGCCGATCGTGGGCCCGCACACCGGCGTGGTGTCGCTGCAGAACGGCGTGATCAAGGACGACATCCTGCGCCGCCATTTCGGCGCCGAGCGCGTGATGGGCGGCGTGGGCTACGTCGCGACCCACATCGCGCGGCCCGGCGTGATCCGGCAGGTCGGCACCATGCAGCGCGTGATCGTGGGCGAGTACGATGGCCGCGTCTCCTCGCGCGCGCGCTTCCTGCACGAGGCGCTCACCGCTTCCGGCGTGAAGGCGGAGCTCTCGCCCGACATCCGCCGCTCGCTGTGGGAGAAGTACGTGTTCCTGGTGGGTCTCTCGGGCGCCACCACGACGACGCGCAAGCCCCTCGGCCCGATCCGCGGCGAGCCGCGCGCGCGCGGCTTCCTGCACGACCTGATGCGCGAGACGGTCGCCGTCGGCCGCGCGCACGGCGTCGCGTTGCCCGAGGGATACGCCGACGACCGGCTCGCGTTCGCCGATACGCTGCCCACCGACATGACCTCCTCGATGCACCACGACCTCGAGCGCGGCAACCCGCTCGAGGTGGACTGGCTCTCCGGCGGCGTGGTGCAGCTGGGCGAGCCGGTGGGCGTGCCGACGCCCGCGAACCGTGCCGTGCGCGACATCCTCGCGCTCTACGCCGCCGGCACGCGATGAACCCCCCGCGGCTCACGGTGCGCGCGATCCGCGCCACACCGGTCGAGGTGCCGATGCGCCACGTGCTCGGGACGAGCCAGGCGGCGGTGCGCGCCGCGCCGCTCCTCCTGGTGGACCTCGAGACCGAGGAGGGCGTCACCGGCCGCGCCTATCTCTTCTGCTACGTCGCCGCGGCGGCCGCGGGCATCGTCGGCATCCTCGCCGAGGTCGAGCGCGCGATGAAGGGCGAACGCCTCGCTCCCCTCGACGCGTGGAAGAAGCTCGCGCGCCGCTTCACGCTCATCGGCGTGCAGGGAATCGTGCGCATGGCGATGTCCGCGTTCGACGTCGCCGCGTGGGACGCGATCGCGATCGCGCACGGCGTCCCGCTCGCGCAGCTGCTCGGCGCCGCCCCGCGCCCGGTGCGCGCCTACAACAGCAACGGCCTCGGCCTCATGGAGCTGGGTCCCCTCGCCGACGAGGCGCAGGAGCTCCTCGAAGGCGGCTTCGAGGGCGTGAAGCTGCGGCTCGGCTATCCCACGCTCGCCGAGGATCTCGCCGCGATCGGCGCCGTGCGCGCGCGCATCGGCGATGGCATCGCGCTGATGGTCGACTACAACCAGGCGCTCAGCGTGGCCGAGGCGATCGAGCGCGGGCGCCGGCTCGACCGCGAAGGCCTCTGCTGGATCGAGGAGCCGATCCGCCACGACGATTACCGCGGCGCGGCGAAGCTCGCCCGCAGCATCGCGACGCCGCTGCAGATCGGCGAGAATTTCTCGCTCGTGCAGGGCATGGAGCAGGCGCTCGAGGCCGAGGCCTGCGACCTCGTGATGCCCGACCTCGAGCGCATCGGCGGCGTCACCGGCTGGCAGCGTGCCGCCGCCCTCGCGGCCGCGCGCGGCATCGAGATGTCCACGCACCTCTTCCCGGAGGTGAGCGTGCACCTGCTGTGCGCGACGCCGACGGCGCACTGGCTCGAGTACGTCGACTGGGCCGCCCCCATCCTCGCCGAGCCGCTGCGCATCGTGGACGGCATGGCGATTCCCTCCGAGCGGCCGGGCAACGGCCTTTCCTGGAACGACGAGGCGGTCTCCCGCTACCGCATGGCCTGAACGCCCCGGCCGTGCGCCGGTCTGACAGCGGAATATCGTGTCCCGGCGGCTGTTCGGATTCATGCGCCGCACGGGCTCTCGCGGCGATTCCTTCCCGGGTGGTCCTAACCATGTTCCTGGTGGGATTGGGCACGGCAGTGCCGAAGCGCAGCTTCACCCAGGCGGAGTGCTGGGAGGCGCTGCAACGTGCCGACCGGCCCGAGCTCACGCCGCGCACGCGAGCCATCCTGCAGGGCATCCTCACGCACGACAACGGCATCGCGCGCCGCTCGCTCGCGCTCGATTCCCTCGACGAGTCCTTCGAGATCGATCCCGATACCCTGCATCGCCGCTTCGCGCGGCATGCGCCCGCGCTCGCCTCGCAGGCCGCGCAGGCCGCGCTCGACGATGCCGGGCTCGAGCCGCGCGCCGTGGACGCGGTCCTCGTGAGCACCTGCACCGGTTACCTCTGCCCCGGGCTCACGAGCTACGTCGCGGAGCGCCTCGGCCTGCGCGGCGACGTGCTGCCGCTCGACCTCGTGGGCCAGGGCTGCGGCGCGGCGCTGCCCAACCTGCGTGCGGCCGAGGCGTTGCTCGCCGCGGGCGGGTTCGGCAACGTGCTGTGCGTGTGCGTCGAGGTATGCAGCGCCGCGTTCTACCTCGACGGCGACCTCGGCGTGCTGGTGAGCGCGTGCCTGTTCGGCGATGGCGCCGGGGCGGTGGTGGTCTCCTCGCGCCCGCCTTCGCGGCGCCCCCTGCGCTGGAGATCGGCCGCGAGCCTCACCGATCCGGCGCAACGCGAGGCGCTGCGCTTCGAGCAGCGCGGGGGAATGCTGCGCAACGTCCTCACGCTGCCGGTGCCGGATCTCGCCGCGCGGCGCGCGCGCGAGGTGCTGGGCACGGTGCTCGCACGCGAAGGCCTCGGGGCGAACGACATCGCCGCGTGGATCCTGCACGCCGGAGGCCGCAAGGTGCTCGAGGCGCTGCGCTCGTCGATCGGCCTTCGCGAGGGCGACCTCGCGTGGAGCGCCGCCATGCTGCGCGACTACGGCAACCTGAGCAGCCCGTTCGTGATCTTCGTGCTGAAAGCGGCGCTCGAGGGCGGCGCGCCGCGCGGCCGCTGGTGGATGTCCTCTTTCGGTGCCGGATTCAGCTGCCACGGCGCGCTGCTGGAGGTCGCGTGACCGCCTCGCTCGCATCGACTACACGCCGCGTCGAGGCCGAGTGGCTCGATTCGCTGCCGGCGCTCGACCCGCGCGCGCGCCAGGCGCGGCGCGACCTCGAGCGCGTGAACGCGCTCATGGGCAACGCCGCCATCGTCGCGCGCGAGCTTGCGCGCGGCCTCGCCCGCAACGCGCGCACCCTCGCCGAGGTCGGCGCGGGCGACGGCGGCTTCCTGCGCGCGGTCGCCGCCCACCGGGCGCTGCACGGCAGGACGTTTCGCGCGACGCTCGTCGACCGCCAGCCATGCGCGGAGCGCGCCAACGTGGACGCGCTCGCCGAGCGCGGGTGGCAGCCGGCCGCGGTGCAGGCGGACGCGTTCGCATGGCTCGCCGTGAACGGCGCGGGCTACGACGCGATCGTGGCGAACCTCTTCCTGCATCACTTCGAGCCCGCGGCGCTCGCCTACCTCCTCGCGCGCATCGCGCGGCGCACGACGCTCTTCGTCGCCTGCGAGCCGCGCCGTTCGGTCGCCGGGCGCCTCGGCGCTTCTCTCCTGCCGTTCCTCGGCTGCAACGACGTGACGCGCCACGACGCGGCGGTGAGCGTGCGCGCCGGCTTCGTCGACGGCGAGATCGCCGCGCTGTGGCCCGAGCGGCACGGCTGGCGCATCCGCGAAGGACGGCGCGGTCCCTTCAGCCATCTGTTCGTGGCGAGGCGTGCATGACGATGTACGACGCGCTCGTGGTCGGCGGCGGCCCCGCGGGCTCGACCGCGGCGCTCGCGCTGGCGCGACGCGGATGGCGCGTCGCGCTGGTGGAGAAGTCGCGTTTTCCACGGCGCAAGGTGTGCGGCGAATACGTCGCGGCGGGCGCGTGGCCGGTGCTGCGCGCGCTGGGCGTCGCGGCTCGCCTGGAGTCGCGCGCGGGACCGGCGGTGCGGCGCGTGGGGTTCTTCGCCCGCGACGCGCGGCTCGACGTGCCGATGCCCTCCAGCGGCGAGGCGTGGGGGCGCGCGGTCGCCCGCGAGACGCTCGACGCGACGCTCCTCGACGACGCGGCGCGCGCCGGGGTCGAGGTGCTGCAGCCCTGGGCTGCGGCGGCCACGCGCGTGGATGCCGACGGCGTTCGCCTTGTCGCGCGCAACGGCGACGAGGAACGCGAGCTTCGCGCGCCGCTCGTGGTCGCGGCGCACGGCTCGTGGGAACATGGCGCGCTGCCCACGCAATCCCCGCGCGCGGCGCGGCGCGGCGCGGACCTGCTCGCGTTCAAGGCGCGCTTCGTGGGCGCCCGGCTCGCCGAAGGGCTCATGCCGCTGGTGCTCTTTCCCGGCGGCTATGGCGGGCTGGTCGAGAGTGAAGGCGGGCATGTGACGTTCTCGTGCTGCATCCGCCGCGAGACGCTCGCGCGGCTGCGTGCGGCGCGTCCCGGCGGGTCCGCGGGCGAGGCGACGCTCGCCCACGCCATGGCGTCGTGCGGCGCGCTGCGCGAGGTGCTGGCCGCCGCCTGGCGCGAGGGACCGTGGCTCGCCGCGGGGCCGATCCGGCCCGGCATCCGCGTGCGCGCGCCGGAGCGCTTTTTCGCCGTGGGGAACGCCGCCGGCGAGGCGCATCCGCTGGTCGCCGAAGGGATCGGCATGGCGATCCAGTCGGCATGGCTGCTCGCGCAGGCGCTGCGCGACCCGGCGACCGCGCATGATCCGGCAACCCTGCGTTCCGCGGCGCGCGAGTACGAGCGCCGCTGGAGCGCGCACTTCGCCTCGCGCGTGCGCGCCTCGCGACTCATCGCGGCCGCCACCGGGAGCGCGCTCCATGCCAGCACGGCGCTCGTCGCCGTGGCGCCGAGGGTCCTCGCGTGGGGTGCGCGCTGGAGCGGAAAGGCGGCGCCCACCGCCGCGGTGGAGCGCCCGAATCGGGCGGCGACCGTGGAGCACGTGAATTGAGCACCGGCGCACGCCTCGCGGAGCTCCTCGCGCGCGAGCTGGCGATCGATCCCGCGCGCCTCGCTCCCGGCGCGACGCTCGAGGAGCTGGAAATCGACTCGCTGCGCATGATCGAGCTCGCCTTCGCGGTCGAGGACGCGTTCGGCGTGACGATCGGCGCGGAGCCCGCGCAGCTCATGGCGCGCGTGAAGACGCTCGGCGATTTCTCCGCCTACGTGGACGAGCTGCTCGCCGCGCGCACCGCCGGGGAGGCGGCGTCGTGAGGCGCGTCGTCGTGACCGGGATCGGCGTGGTCTCGCCGCTCGGCAACGATCGGGACGCGTTCGCGGAATCGCTCGCCGCGGGCAGATCCGGCATCGCGCGCTGGGCCGGCGCGGGCCACGAGCGGCTCTCGAATCCGGTCGCCGCGGCGGCCTCCTTCGAGGCGAGCCGGCATTTCGACGCCGCGCGCGCACGTATGCTCGATCGCGTGAGCCAGCTCGCGCTGGTCGCGGCCGCGCAGGCGATCGCGCAGGCTGGCGCCTGGCTCGAGGGCCTCGATCGAGCGCGCGTGGGCGTCTTCGTCGGCACCGGAATGGGCGGATCGCAGGCGACCGACGACGGCTATCGCACGCTCTACGCCGACGGGTCGGATCGCCTCAAGCCCCTGAGCGTGCTGCTCGCGATG
>Ga0134128_10002013_pt1 | contig 25469 bp, 13 predicted proteins | sample KB31754_FD_96462 | JGI IMG/M metagenome (GOLD analysis project Ga0134128, IMG submission 96462) | Terrestrial soil microbial communities with excess Nitrogen fertilizer from Kellogg Biological Station, Michigan, USA - KB3-175-4 | ecosystem: Environmental > Terrestrial > Soil > Unclassified ...
GGCGATCGACCGCTACGATCCGGCGCGCGAAGCGAGCTTCGCGACTTTCGCGACGTACCGCATCCGGGGCGCGATCCTGAACGGGCTGGAGAAGGCGACCGAATCGGCCGCGCAGGCTGCCGATCGGCGGCGCGCGCGGATCCGGGACCGGACGCAGTCGTTCGAGTACGATGAGGAGAGCAGGGAAGGCGCCACCCGAGATCTGTTCGCCGGCATGGTCGACATGACGATCCTGCTCGCGATGGGATATGTCCTGGAGGACGACGGCCACTGGAATCCGGCAGGTGCCGAGTCCGCGCCCGATCCGTACCGCTCGCTGCACCTGGAGCATGTCCGCGCGCGCCTCCACATGTTGGTGGACGCTCTGCCGGAGCGGGAACGGCTCATCGTGCGCTGCCACTACTTCGAGCACATGGAGTTCCAAACCATTGCCGAGCTGCTCGAGGTCACCAAGGGGCGCATCTCCCAGCTTCACGCCAGGGCGCTGAAGTTGGTCAAAGAGGGTTACGAAGGGCTCGACGCATTCGACTTGTCGTTGTGAGCTCCGCCGTGACGTCAATTACAATGTCGTGATTCGGCCGGGCCGCTGCAAGGTGATTCAGGAGAGGAATTGGCAGATCGCGCGTGCCTTTGGCTCATTTCCTGAGGCCAAAGTACACGCCTGGAGCGAGCAGCAGCAGGATTCCGACCATCAGCGCGCGGTCCAGGAAGATGGTCCTGCGCACACGGCGCGCAAAGGACGAAGGCAGGCCGCTGCAGTCGAGGGTGACGAGGAAGCGGTGGAGATATGCCGGGGCAGCCCGGCTCGACCATATATAGGAGACCACGCCCTTGCCACCGGTGGCCTCCATGTAAGCAGCCGGATCGATTCGGTTGAGCGCGCGGAAGGTCAGCATCAGGTTCAGCCCGCAGACGATCATGGCGAAGAGACACGACTCGGCCACCGTTGCCCCCGGGCTTCCCCTCGGATCGCCTCTCAGGATCCACATGACGTCAGCCGAGATAGCCAACATCAGCAGCCCCGCAAATATGGCGAAGAATGCCGTCCCAATGATGCCCAGGGCGAGAAGGATATATCGAGCCATGCTGCGCAATGCAAGTGCCTTGGGACCGGCCGGCCTTGGGCGTGAGGGGTCGGCCGTATTTGACTTGTTACTCTAGCCTGGAGCTGTGATGTTGCTCAAAAAATGAAGCGCACGCGTTGGCAACTTGTGAAGGGGATCACGCCGACGCGGGCGGATCGAGTACAGCATGCGCACGCTTGGAACAATGGAGAGGAAACCCGATGTTGTACCTGCGCCTTGCAGCTACCGGAGTCCTTCTGTCAGGCATTTTGTGCACGTGCCCGGTCGAGGCGGCGGGCTATCCGTCACAATCGCATGCGCACTTGGGTCCCGTGCTGGAGCTCGACGCCGACTTTGGCGGCGATAATGTCGCGCGTGTGTTCTATACGGACGGCTCGACGCAGGATATCAAGGCTGGCCAGGGCATTGCTCCGGCCGTCGGCCTGCACTATCAGCTTGCCGCGGCACCTGTCGATTTCGCGGTTACCGTCGGTTATAAGTACGTCACCACACGCGCCTCCAATGTGGACATACATATCGATCGGGTCGAGATCAAGGCGCTCGGCACTTACGAGCTGCCGGGACATTTCTGGATCGATGCCGGGCCTGTGTGGCACACGGGTGTCCAGTTCCATGGCGGCGGGTATATTCCGGATTTCTCGTTCAATGATGCGGTCGGAGCGACCGTCGGCTTCGGCTGGCGTTGGATTGGCATCGCATACACCCATATCACCTACGACAGCGACATCACCGGCAGTGTGGATGCCAGCAATATCGGGCTCACCGTCGCCTGGAAATTCTGAATACGGAGTGTAGCCGGATGCTCATGGTCCATGAGCGCACCGCGCTGCGGGGCTATTGCGTCTGCGCCTGCTCGCGCAGCTTTGCCTGGATTATCCGCTCCGTCTGCTGAACCTGCGGATCAGCGCCCAGCTGCCGGGGCATTTCCGGATCGACGTTGGACCGGTCTGGCATACGGAAGTCAGTCACTACTGGGAGTGAACCACGTCACCGGTCGTCACATCGATGAGGCAGAGCCCCTTGTCTGTCGGCTTCGAGCGGGCTTCCGGAGGCGTAGCGGCCGGGTTCGCGACACAATCCTGATCGGTGATCAGGGAGTAACTGTGGCCGGCTTCGACCGTGTACCGCACCGTGACGGGACTGCCGACAGGCAGGTAGTAGGCTGAGTCGCTGACGTACATCCCGGGGGTTGCGGCGGTAGGCGCTATATAGCCCGGGCCGCTTACCCCATTGAGAGACATTGGCTGGACCGACATGGAATGCGAGCCCGGCAGCAGCGAGATGTAACAGTCGTTCATCAGGCGTCCCCCGCATTGCCCCTGCATGGCTGCACCGTCTACCGCAAGGATCTGCGACTCCAGGGCCCGCAATCTGGCGACTTCCTTCGCCGGCCGGCCGGCGCCGGTATAGGCTTGAACGTTCTGCGTCGTAGCACACCCACTCAACATGAGCGCACTGCCGAGCAACGCCAGGGATGTGCGAACGAGCAGGAGGACCGGCTGGCTCGGGTGATCAGTCTCAGGCAGCATCACTGCAGCTCTCCCATCTCCAGGAGGAATTTAAAGGCCGACTCCGCCGCAGATATGGTAATAACACGGCCGCGCAGATGTGTGATGCGTTTCGCAGTACCGCCAATTGGCGGCCGTCAGGAGGGGAGGTTGTGCGATGCAGTCATCTCCCCCGCTGCGACTCCTGCCGGACAAGCGCAAGCAACTGCAAGGCGTTATCCCGCATCGGATTTCGAGGGTCGGCGACCGCGATGGCCTTCTCGAGGAAGCCCATCGCAGCCTGATGGTCGTTCTGCTTCAGAGCACGCAATGCCTGCTGCAGATGATTCAGGTAATGCTGCGGGAATTTCGCGGCCAGATAGTCCCACGTCCGGTCGCACGATTCGTGATCCTTCAGCGCATGATATGTCACGCCGAGGTAGAAGTACGCCGCCGGGTCGCCGGGATTGACCCGGATTGCTTCCCGGTACAGCGGCACGGCTTCCTGGAATTGGGAGTTTTGGGCCAACAGCCCGCCGACCAATAGCGCATATGGCGCGAGTTGGCCGGGATCGGAGGCAAGTATCCGTGCGAGCAGCGCGTTGGCTTCCTGCTTGCGGCCGGCCTTCAGATGATCCAGAAAGAGCTGCAGCTCCACCCGGGGATCCGGCGGCGCAAGGTCCCCCCCGGCAGGGGCATGAGCGGGCGAGTGCTGGCTTGCAGAGATCATGATGCAGCCCCTTTTGACTCTAGTCTTTGCCGCGCGGCTGCGGCAGGTCTTCGAGATATGCCTGATCGCCGAACTTTCCGCTGAGAGAAACCGAATAGGACCAGCCCAGGATATTTCCATGCTCGTCGGCGTAACCGACCAGCACGCCGGTCACCATGAACGGTCCGGTAGCGAAGCGATTGGAAATCAGCGTCGTCCTGGCCGGCAAGGTGTCGTACAGCGTAGGCGGCAAGAAGACGTTGGTCGCTATCCAGTCGGCTATCGGGGCATCATTGAAGGTCGGATCATTGGCATCGTGAGGATTGAAAACCAGCATGTCCGTGGGTGGCCCGAGCGCTGCAATCAACTCCTTTTCGGTGTGGATGGAACCGATCAGCGTCAATGCATGCCGGAAGCTCATCCGAGGTTTGACCCGATGGTCCACCGACGTGCAGGCCGACGATACGGCGAGGGTCATGATGACACCGAGGAGGCCTCTCCGGCTGATCGGCTTGGATGCTGCATCGCTAGTCCGGCGGCGAGCCATATAGGGAGAGGAAGCTCTTGATGTAGTCGAAGTACGGCTTATCGGCGGGATTTCCGCTGGTGCCTTGCGGGAATTGCGGCTCTTCGTGGGGGATCGACTGCCCTTGATAATTCAGGTCCTGGTACGGCAATACGTCGCCATTGCCCGCAAGGACCAGATCGTGAACTCCATATTGCAGGTCCGAGACTACATCCCTTCCGGTAGAGCCGATCAGGGAGACCGTATTCAGGTTGTCGAACGATCCCATTACCGGTCCGGCGATTCCCAGGAAGGCATTGCCGTAGATACCGTAGTCTCCGAGTATACGCGATTCGACTGCGACGCGCTGGGCGCCACCGCTGTGGCCTATGAAATTGAGCGTATCGCCGGCGGTGAGCCCCTGGTTGAGTGCCTGCTGGGCGGCATCGTATGCATATCCGTTGGATAGACCGAGCAGGGAGAATGCGACATCGAACAATGAGCCGTATGGATAGGTAGCCTGGAATACGCTGGTCTCGCCCTGTGCATCGCCGCGAACCTGCTGTACGAAACTCAGGCTGCGCTGCACGTCGCTCGCCGCATCGAGGGCATTGATGCCGGAACTGACCTCGGTGTAGACCCTTCCGGTCGGGTTCACTCCTTCGTCCGGCGTGTTGCCGCCGGAGAGGAAATGCCCGACGAGCGGGATTTCGCCGACCAGATCGTTGAGCGACTGGGTGATCGACAGATTGCTGAGGTTCAGATTGTAGAGACGGAAGGTAGCGCCTTCGACCGCGTTGTTCACACCCGCCTCGAATCCGCCGAAAGAAGCCTGTACGGACGTTTCGAGCGCGTTACCGAGGGATGCAAAGAAGCCCTCTCCGTTGCGGCTGGCGGTCTTGTAGCCGCTCAAGCCGCCGAAGAAGATGCCGGACGCGAAGTTCAAGGGCGCCAATAGGGCGCCAAACGCGAGCTCCTTGGCGCCGACCGCAACGTCCGTAAGGGCTTCGACCCCCTTGGTCAACACAGCGTAGAGGCTGGAGAAGAAGCCACCGCCTCCACTGGCACCGTTTGCGCTCGAAGCATTGGCCGCGCCTGCGCCCGCCGTATCGGTAGCAGTCGCATTCGTCGACCCGGACTGCTGACCCACGCCATAAGCCGAAGAACCCGCGCCGGCGCCGGGCTTTGGCGCGGACGGGCTGGCGGCCGGAAAGAGGGTGGACGGTGCAGTCGTGATGACCTTGCCGATGAAGTGCCCGACTTCCTGCCCGATGTTGTTGTAGAAGTAGTCCTCGGCCTCGCTCTTGCTGTAGCCGGTCAATGCGCCCGCGACGAGGGCACTCGTTCCGAGCCTCAGCAGGCCATCGTGCAGCAGACCGTCGAAGCTGTTGGGATTTTCCTTCTCCGCCGCGGCGCCGTATTTGGCCACCACAGCCTGCTCCAGCGTGCCGCCGATGGCAGTGGCCCAGCTCTCGGGAGTGATCTTTTGGCCGCGCGCCGCCGATTCGGCGAGCTTCGCCCAAGGGGTCACATAGTTGACGCTCTGCGCAAACCCGCCGGCGGAGGCAGCCGACGCGATTGCGCTATTCCTCAAGGCGGTCGAAGCAAGGGAGCCTGCCTTGGTGGCTCCCTCCTTGATGCTCTGCGCTCCCTTCGCATAGCCAGCGACGGCGTCGGCGGCCAACCCTACCCAACTGGTGATCTTGCCGTTCTCGATGAGCTGCTTACTCGCATCCCCCAGGGCGTTGAGCGCACCCTCGGCTACCTTCATGTAGGTGGCACCCTCCGTGGTGAGCTTGCCCGCGGTGGCCGCGATCTTGGCTGCGGCGCCCACACCCTGGGCGGCGCCGGTCAGAGCTCCGGCGATGGCTCCCGCGGCGACGTCCTTCCACGAGAAGCTCTTCTGGTAGCCCAGTGCGATGAAAGCTCCCTGCTGTACGATGGAGGCGACGGCTCCGATCACCGCCCCTGCGACGGCATAGCCGGCTATGGTGACCGCCGTGGCCGCCACGGTCCCCGCGGTCGTGCTTACCCCGACTGCACTGCCGATCAGGCTGCCCAGCGCGGGGCCGAGCACCGTGAGGGCATATGCGGCCACCACTGCGATGACCACCACGATGATGATCGCGAGAATCGAGGCGCATCCGCCGTGGTGGGGCGGGGGCGGGCTCTTCAGGTTCGGCAGGGTCGATCCAACGAGGTCTGTCTCGCTGTAGACCTTGTGGTTAAGGGCCGTGATCGTCCCGTTCTGGATCGTATTCGGGACGAGCAGCTGCATTCCCTGCGTGAGCGGCGTGTCCGCCGAGAGGCCGTTGGCATCGGCGATGACGAACCACAGGCTGGCGTTTCCGTACATCTGCTCGGCGATGCTTTGCAGCGTGTCGCCGGCGTTGACGGTATAGGTCAGATTGTTGCCTGGATTGCTGTCGGAAAGGTTCTGGACCGGCGCGTAGCTTCCAGAGTCGAGCTGCACGGTAAGCTTGCCGTCTGTGCCGACAGTGTTTTGCCCGACAGGGTTGCCGTTGGCATAGAGATACTGGTCCTTCTCCGGCGACGACGATTTCCCATCATCATGGAGCTCGTAGACGATCTGTCCCTGATTATCGGCAACGAAGGTCTTGTATTCGGGACGGGTCTGGCCGTCGCCCTGGCCGAGATCGACGCGCTCGGTTACCTTGTCGGCATCGTAGGTCGTCGTGCTGTTCCCACTCGCATCCCCGAACGCGCGGACACTCTTCTCCCGCCCATCGCCGTAGTACGTGTAGTCGTAATAGTACGTCTTACCCTTGTTTTGCAGCACTGTCTGAGTAATGCGTAGGCTCGCATCATATGTATTTGTGGTGACCTGTCCGTTCTGATTGGACGTCACGACCCGGTTCGCGTCATTGTATGTACTGACTGTGGAGGACTGCTGCGAGCCGTTCTTCAGTGTGATGTAAGACAGGACGTTGCCCATCGCATCATACGTCCATTGCTGCTGGTTGAAGTCGGAGCCGGTGTAGTAGTCACCCTCGAGAACCTCGCCGTCAGCATCGTACCGGTACGTGACGATCACGCCCGCGTTGTTCCAGGTTAGCCGGTTGCCGGCTGCATCGTAGGTGTACGCGTTGAGTATCGAGTCGCTCACATTACCGGACGCATCGGTCGTCCGCTGCACCTCCTGGGTCACGCGACGATCTGCATCGTAGCTGTAGACGTGATCGACGTAGCGGAAATTGGCGTTGCCGCTCGTGTTCTGTCCGAGCGGGTCGTAACCGCTGTCGGTGTACTCGCGGGCGAGATTGCCTTCGGCGTCGAACTGGCTGTTCAGGTTGTCGCCGGTTACCGCATCGCTCCAGCGTGTCATCTGCCCCAGTGCGTCGTACTGGTAAGTGACATTGCGGTTAGCTACGCTGCCAGGGGTGGTAACGTCTTCATTGAGGACGTGCCCATCCAGGTCGTAGGTGTAGGTCGTGGAAACGCCTGTAGCGAGGTCGTCTATAGCCGTGACCTGGCCTGCCGCATTGTAAGTACGCTGAATGTCCTTGCCGCCGCTCGGGTCACTAGCCGCGGTCGGATTGCCGACGGCATTGGGGTCGTAGTCGTTGGTGCGATGGCCATAGACGTCGTAGCTGTATGCGATGACGTTTCCATCCTGGTCGACGTCCTCGAGCAGCCGGCCGAAGGCACCGTAGGAGTGCGCCACGGTCCGGCCCACGGCGTCGGTCTGGGAGATGACATTGCCGTAGGCGTCGTAAGCGGTCTGGTTGTGCGTGGGCTGTCCGTTGAGGTAGACCTCTGTGTCGATCACCCGCCCGAGACCATCGTAGACCTGATCGGTGCGCTGACCGAGGGGATAGATTGTGCTGATGCGGTCGTTGCGGCCGTCGTAGGCGAAGGACTCTGCATTTCCGAGTGCATTGGTCTGGCTGGTGAGCCGGTCACGCTGGTCGTAGGTATAAGTCGTCTGCTTCCCAAGCGGGTCGGTCTCTGTGAGCTTGCGGCCGAAGGCGTCGTAGGTATAGGTGGTCACGTTCCCCAGGGCGTCCTGGGTCTTCACCAGCTGGTTCTGCAGGTTGTAGAAGTTGAGCGTTGTGTGGCCGAGCTGCGTCACCTGCGCGGTGACATTGCCGAACTGGTCGACCAGATTCTGAGTCGTTGCACCATAGGGATCGATCGTTTCGACCTGGGTGCCCAGCGGGTTGTAGACGTACTGGGTCGTGTTTCCGAGCGGGTCCGTCTGCTGCGTAAGGTTGTTGTTGACGTCGTAGCTGTATCGGGTTACCGGACGCTCGGGCGTCGAGCTGCCGGCCACTGAGACCGGGGCGCCGAAATCGGCGGTCTTGCGGTTACGTCCGTCGTATGACGTATACGTCGTGATCGCGTTGGCCGGGTTGTAGTTCGGGTTGCTCCGGTCTCCCAGGAGATCCGTCTGGACCGCATTGCCGTTGCCGTCGACCCCGAACTGGCGCCACAGGCCGTCGCCCGCGTTCGAGGCGATTTTGTAGCCGAGAGCGTTGTACTCTGTCTCCGTGAAGTAGCCGGTCGAGCGCCCGTCGGTTTGCAACGAGCCGCCGGCATTTCCGGTCGAGCCGAGGCTGAGAGCAAGAGCACTCGAGAGGGCGCCGACATCCAGCGCGCCGGTGTAGACGCCTGGGGCGATGCTGAGCACGCCCTGTGCATTCGTCGATACGGTTCCGCCGTTCTCTTCTGCGAGTACGGTCAGGGAGTGGCCGCTGTAGGTCGTATTGACCGTCGCGGCGTCGATACGCTGCCACTCGACGATGACCTGGTGACCCTGGGCGTCAGTGTAGTAGACCTCGAGATCGTACTGCCCGGCGGCCAGATTGCTCAGGGTCGTCGAATACGCATTGGTCCCGGAGCTCGTGAGCACGACATCGTTGCTGAAGCTCGTGCCGCTTCCGGCCGGCCGCCAGGCGAGATGCAGACCACTGCTGCCGACGTTTGCAGCCTCGCCGGCGGTCAGAGTCGCCTGAACGGCTACATCGTAGCCCGTTGTGATGACCTGCGGCGGCCCGTTCGGGTCGTTGGGGTCCGGGATCGTCTCGGTATCGGCGGCCGAGCTGACCTGCACGCTGTGCGTGTCGGCGACACTCTGACCATAGAAGGCGGAGTAGCCGGCACTGGCCGCGGTGCTGGGGTCGGAGGCGATGATCCGGCCATTGTCTTGAATGGCAGAAGCATTCTGGCCGTCGATGACGACGAGCTGATCGTTGCCGACGCTCGGTGCGACCCAGCTGACTGTGGTGCGCGTGGTCGGGGTAGCGCTCGGTCCGACCGTGTAATCGAAGTCGTCGAGCTCGACGCTCGTACCGTCGGGGCGCAAGCCCGTGAGCACGATCTGGTAGGTGCCGGCCGCGAGGTTGGCGGTATCACCGAGCACGGCCGAGTAGGTCTCTGTGCCCGATCCGGAATCCGTGCCGGTCACCGCGGTTTCGGAGAACCCGTTGCTGCTGCCCACGGCGAGCCACTGCGCCTGCAGCACGACGAGCCCGGCGGCATAAGCGGATGGAATCTGCGTATCGAGGGAGATCGTGTAGGCCGTGTTCGCGCCATTGACGATCTGGGACTGATTCACGGCCGTGGTGATACCTACCTCGCCGGACGAAGGGGCAAAGCTGCTCACGGCGCTGGAATAGTGGTTGCCCGCGCTGTCCTGCCACTGCAGAGCGAAGGAGAGCGAGCCCGGGTTGCTCACTCCTGTGAGTGTCGCGGTGTAGCTGCCGTCACTCTGCTGGACGAATGCGGCGGACTGAGTCAGTTGGCCGTTTGCACCGTAAGCGAGTGTCGGATTCGCGACTCCTGGATCGAAGTCCGCGCTGACGACGAGGGTGCTCGAATCGGGCTGGGACACCGACACCGAGGTGAATCGCGGCGGGATGGTCATCGACTGTTCGGCGGTCCAGGTCTCGTTGCCTGCCCCGTCTTCCGTTACGACCCGGAAGTACACCGTACCTCCCGTCCCAGCCGCGGTGAGCGCGGCCCGCAGTGAGCCGCCTGAGCTCACCTGGGTCGTGGTGCGGTTTGCGTAGTCCGAGAGATTCTGATGACTCGCGGTGTCGTACACGACCCACGTCTGTTGCGGTTGCTGGGCAGTTCCCGCGGTGTTCCAGCTGACCGTGAGCTGATTGCCCAGGGTCGCCGCGACGTTCGTCGCGGCAGCCGGCGGGCCGCCGGTCACGATTCCGGTATACACGAGGATCTGATTGCCGGCGGCATCGTATTCGTACCGGGTTCCGCTGCCGTCCGGGCTGATCGACTCGATTAGCCGGCCCATGCCGTCATAGCTCGCCTGCGTGATGTACCCGTCCTCGTCCTGGGTGTAGGTCCGGTTCGAGAGGGCGTCGTACCCATAGTCCTTCGTGAGAGCACCGGAGGTGAGCAGGTCGGACTGGGACGTCTGACGGTTCAGTGCGTCGTAGGTGAAGTCGCTGGCCTCGTCCTGGCTGGCACTCGTCGTGACCAGGGAGGCGAAATTCGTCGAGCCGTCGAGCTGGGAGAGATTGACGCTCGACGGAACCGGATTGATGTAGCGCTTCTGCGCGACCAGATTTCCGTTCGCATCGTAGCCGTACGTGGCCAGCACATTGCCGCTTGTGATGGCCGCCACTTTGCGGTTATCGGCGTCGTAGTAGAAGTACTCCGTGACTGCCTGAGCCGTGCCGCCACCCAACGTCCTTGTGAGCACGTTCCCGACTTTGTCGTAGGTGTAGGTCGTAGTTGGTCTGACGACGCTGGTCGTCTGCGTCGCGGGATCGAATACGGAGATCTGCGGATCGGTCTCGCTTATCCTTCGCGATGCCGCGTCGTATCGCGCATCGGTTACATAAACGGCACCGCTCGGTGGCGTCGGGAGCGAGCCGGGAGAGAGCGAGCTGGTGTCGAGGGGCTCGGTGTAGACGCGCTGCTCGATGATGTTGCCCTGCTCGTCATAATCCCATTCCGTAAGGTTACCGAGCGGATCGACCGTAGCGATCCTGTTGCCCTTGACATCGTAGTAATTCAGCGTCTCATTGCCGTTGCGATCGAAGCTCTCGACGAGGTTGCCATATGCGTCATAGACATTCCGCTCCGTGACCTGCGTGGTGACGGTGACCGAGCTTGGGTTCGACGAGCCGGTGTTTACCAGCGTGGTGATCGCAGCCGGAGGATAGGTGGTCTGCGTCAGGCGCCCCATTTGATCGTACGAATAGGAGATCTGCTGCGAGCCGCCTGCCGGCAATTGCGGCGTCGTCGATGGGTCCTGCGCGCTAGCAGGAAGTAGCGTCATGTACAGGGTTTGGGTGAGTTTCTCGCCGGCAGCGTCGTAGGTATACCTCGTAAGCGCATTGTCAGCGTTAATCTGTGCGCTGAGGCGACCGTCGCCGTCGAAGTAACTGGTAGTTACGTTGCCGTTCGCATCGATCGTCTGTACTTCGTTCCCGTCAGCGTCGTAGACATGCGTCGTCGTCGGTCGAACGGTGGCGAAGCCTACGCCGGCAGTGTAGACCTGGACCGCGGGAGCGATCTCCTGCAGCAGGCGATTGTTTGCGTCGTATACGTAGTTTGTCGTATTTCCGCGAGCGTCTGTCTTCGAGACCTTATTGCCGGCGCGATCATATGTGTATGTGGCCGTGTTGCCGAGTGGATCGCTCTGGCTCACCTGGCGATTGTCCAGATCGTACGTGAAGGTCGTGCTGCTTCCGTTGCCATCGGTCTTGGACAGAATATTGCCCAGGTGGTCGTAAGTGAACGCCTGGACGACATCGAGCCCAGATGGATCGAAAGTTTCGCTCAGCTCGCGATTGTTCGCGTCATAGGTGTAGGTTGTGGTCCGCGTCGGATTGGGATCCGTGGTGCTCCTGATCGTCTCGGAAGTCTTGTTGTTCGCTTTGTCGTACGTGAAGGTGGTCACGGAACCGTCCACGTCCGTGAAGCTCACGAGGCGATCGTCCAGATCGTAGCCGTAGGTCATCGTGCGGTGCGCGCTCGTGTTCGCGAACTGCGTCTCGGACAACTTATTACCGGTGCCATCGTACGTGTACTGAGTTACGGACCCATCAGGAGCGGTCTGCGTCAGCAGGTTATTGGCCCGGTCATAGCTTGAAGTCGTGATCCGGTCGAGCGCGCTCGAGACGGGCGTCGGCGGCGTGTGCTCGTTTATGGCACCGCTCACCGGGGTCATGTAGACGACGGTCTTCGTCTGGTTTCCAGCGGAGTCGTAGGAGAAGGTATTGATGAATCCCTGGGGGTCCACGACCTCGATAAGCTGATTGGCGCCGTCGTAGTAGTAGTGCGCAGTGTGTCCGAGAGGATCGGTGACTTCGATGCGATTTCCCGCCGCGTCGTACGCATACGTCGTGCGATTTCCGAGGGCGTCGATGTCGGCTGATTTGCGATTGTCCAGGTCGTACTCCATGTGGACGGTCCTGGCATCGCCCGTCCCCGCTGCGTCGGTCTGGGAAAGGAGATTCCCTACTGCGTCATACGCGTATGCGGTCACGATTCCGAGCGGGTCGGTCTGGGACGTGAGGTTCCCGTTCGCATCGTATTGGTAGCTGGTATGCGCCCAGACGCCACCGGTCGCGTTGCCGCTCTGCAGCTGATCCTCAGCGATCTTGTTGCCGACGTGATCGTAGGTATAGCGGGTGATTCCGCCTTCCGGCGTGATCGTCTGGGTGAGGCGATTCAGCAGGTCATATGTGTATTGGGTCGTATGCCCGTTACCATCCGTGGTGGCGATACGATTGCCCACTGCGTCGTACTGGTATGACATGACGTTGCCGACCGCGTCAGTCATGCTGAGCATGCGATTGTCAGCGTCGTACGTGAACGTATTGGTCTGCGGGAAAGCTGCCGCTGCGGCCGCGGAGTTGTACGACGGGTCGCTGGAGCTTACGAGATACTGCCCGTGGGTGACGCTCGTCTGATTCCCAAAGTCGTCGTAGACAATCGTGGTGCTGTAGCCGTTACCGTCCGTGATTTGCACCTGGCGATTTAGCAAGTCATATGCATAAGCGCTCGTTCTGGCATCGGAGCCGTTGGCGAACGATTGCGTGGTGCTGACTAGATTGCCGCGCACGTCGTAGGTATTGGTGGTGAGGACGCCGGCGGCTGAGAGCGTGGTGAGCGCGTGCCCAAGCGCGTCGAATGTGTTGATCTGCGCGCCGCCATTTGCGTCGGTGATGCGGGTTTGATTCCCCTGCGCGTTGTACTGATACTGCGTCACGCCGCCCATCGGGTCGGTGACTTGGATCAGGCGGTTGTCCAGATCGTACGTATAAGAAGTCTGTCTCTGCTCCGACGTACCTACCGCCTGGGTCGTAGTGATCTTGTTGCCGATGCCGTCGTATTGGTACTGCGTGACGGTACCCAGGGCGTCGGTCGCGGAAATCAGCCGGTTCGCGAGGTCGTACGTGAACGAATTCGTGCGGGCTTCGGGGAGGCCGGCGGCCTCCGTTACGAGGACTTCGTTGCCGGCGGCATCGTACCGGTAGGTAGTTTCCACTCCGGTGGCATCGATGGAGGAGAGGTCCCGGCCGTCGCCGTCATACGTGAAGGACGTGGTGCGGGGCGCGCTGGTACCCGCTGCGATCGTGCTGCTGAGGACATTCCCGGCGGCATCGTAGGTGGTCTGGGTGACGACGCCCATCGGATCGGTCTGAGAGACGACTCGATTATTCCCATCGTAAGTGAACGTAGAGACGCGCTGCTGTGGTGTACCGTACGCGTCGTAGCGCGCGACGACGTTTCCGTCGGCATCGAGACTGAGGCGCGTGACGATGCCGAGGGCATTCGTCGTCTCGACATAGCGGTTCGCCGCGTCATACTGGTAGGTAGTGGTCTGGGCGTCGGCGGTACCGGCAGCTACAGTCATTGAGGTGCGGTTACCCCGGGCATCGTAGCTGAACGTGGTGACAGTACCGAGAGCGTCGGTCTGCTGGATGAGGCGATTGTCGGCGTCGTACCCAAAAAGCGTCGTACGACCAGCGTCCCCCGCTGCCGGTTGTGGAGGCGCGCTTCCGTTCGTTGCCGTAACCGGCTGATTATATTGAGTCTCGGAGATTCGGTTTCCGGCACCGTCGTACGCGTAGGTGGTGAGATAGCCTTGCGCCGTGACGCTGGCAATCTCGCGATTGGCCGCGTCGTAATAGTTGTGGGTGACCTCGAACTGGGTGCCAGCGCGGTCAAGCGCCTGACGGGTCTCGATGCGGTTCCCCACGGCGTCGTAGACATACTGCGTGACGTAGCCGGCACCGTCCGTTTGGCTTACCAGGCGGTTGAGCCTGTCGTACGCGAACCCAGTCGTTCGGTCGTTGGCGCTGGTGACAGGGGAGGGCTGCACGGACGGATTTACGGGCAGCGATAGCGCTGTGGCGTACAGCGTCCGGGACACCACATTGCCGTTTGAGTCATAGGTATAGGAGGTGGCATACCCGTCCTTGTCCACCGACAGCACAACCTGATTATCGGCGCTGTAATAGCTCGTGCTGGTGAACCCGCGAGCATCGGTGACCTGTACACGATTCCCGTTTGCATCGTAGGTGTATCGCGTCACATTTCCGAGCGGATCCGTGATGGCTGTCACCCGATTGTCGGCGTCGTAGCTGTATTGGGTTACATTCGCCAGTGCGTCCTTGGTGGAGATCAGGTTGCCATCTGCGTCATAGTGAAGTGTCTGGATATTGCCCAGCGCGTCGGTCTGACTGGTCAGCTTGTTGTCGAGGTTGTAGGTGAACGTGTCTGTCGCAGCAGCCGCGGTATTTGCGGCGTGCGTTATGCTCACCTGATTGCCGACGGAGTCGTACTGGTAAGTGGTAACTACACCGACCGCGTCGGTTTGACTAATCAATCTGTTGCTAGCATCGTAGGCGTAGCTCGTCACGTGTCCATTGGGATCAATCACGGTAAGGCGATTGCCCACCGCATCGTAAGCGTAACGCGTAATGTCGCCAGCAGCATCGGTGACCTGGATCTGCCGATGCAGGGCATCGAACTGGTAGCTCGTGACGTTGCCATTGGCGTCCGTTGCTCGCGTCATATTGTAATCGGCATCGAAGTCTTGGGTGGAGACGTTCCCGGCTGCATCCGTGACCTGCCGGAGGTTCCCCTCGGCATCGTAGAGGTAGGTTGTGGTCTCCTGCTGCGGTGTTCCAGCTGCCGTGGTCTGCGAAACGCGATCTCCAATAGCGTCGTAAGCGACAGTCGTGACGCGGCCCTGTGCATCCTGCATCGCGATCTGGCGGTTGCTCGCGTCATAGGTGAACTGGGTAATCCCACCTTTGGCATCGACGAAACTGATCTGGTTCCCCACTCCGTCGTACACGAGCCGCGTCTGCAATCCCAGCGGATCGATGATGGCGACGTTCCGATTCAATGCATCGTATACGTAGCGCGTGGTCTGACCCTTTGCGTCCGTTACCTGCAAACGATTGCCGACGGCATCATATGTGTAAGTGGTGCTATTGCCTTGCGCGTCGGTGCTCGTAACCACGCGGTTATCGAGGTCATAGACGTATCGGCTGGTGCGAGCATCTGCGGTGCCGGCTGCGGCAGTGGTTGAGAGAAGATTCCCAAAACTGTCGTACGTCCTATTCGTGCTGAGGCCCAGCGGGTCTGTCGTGTCGACAAGCCGATTCATCGCATCGTAGGCGAACGTCGTCTTGCGGCCGAGGGCATCTGTCTTTGCCACTGCGTTGCCATCGCCGTCGTATGCGGTTGCCGTGTGCTGGCCTAGAGCATCGGTCGCCTCCAACTGGCGGTTCAGCGCATCGTAGGTGAACGTAGTCGTCCGGCCGAGATGATCGGTGGTGCTGGTGTAATTGCCCATCCGGTCGTAGGTGTAGTGCTCGGTGAATTGCGAGGTGAGCAGCTGGATATCCGCCGCGGTGAGCTCTGCCACCGGTTTACCCAGACCGGTCGCGGTATCGATCACGCCGAGCTCTTTGCGCATCTGGATATAAAGCGCGCTGTCGCTGCTGATCAGCGCATTGCCTACCCCGTCGGTGGCCGCAATGACCTGGTTGAACTCGTCATACGCATAGGTCTCGACCTGCGCCTCTTGCGTGCTGTCGATCACCACGGCGCCGCTGGAATTGACGTGGGCGGTCACGCCGACCTGAACACTGGTCCGGTTTCCCCGGCTGTCGTAGCTGTAGACGGTCTGGATGCCGTTGGCATCCTGGACCAGCACGACGCGATTGTCCTTGTCGAACGTGGTCGTGGTGGTGTGGCCGTTCTGGTCGGTGACCGCCACTTGGTTGCCGTTCGCGTCGTACTGGTATTGGATCGTGTAGCGCACCGGCTGCCCGGTCGGGCCGGTGACTGCCGGGTTGGTCTGCACGAGCAGCCGGTTGTCGCGGTCGTAGGTATAGTTCGTGGCGCTGCCGTTCGCATCGGTTACCACGATCTGATTGTTTGCACCGTCGTAGCCGTATCGGGTGACGTTTCCGAGCGCGTCGGTCTTGCTCGTCAGCCTGTCCTTTTCGTCGTAATCGAATTTGAGGATCTGGCGGGCCGCGGGGGCAAGCTCGGCACCGACGACGATGCTCACCTGGTTCAGATCCGCATCGTAGGCGTATTGGGTGATGTTCCCGCTCGGATCCGTGAGCTGCTGGACGAGATTGTCCGAGTTGTAGACCGTATCGGTGCGATTACCGTTATTGTCGATAATGGTGATTCGATTGCCGACGCCGTCGTATCCATAAGTCGTGGTATAGGTGACGGCATTGCCGCTGGCATCGGACACGGTAGGCGTCGTGACCGTCAGCAGCCGATTCACTGCATCGTACGTATATGTAGTGGTATTTCCGTTCGCGTCCGTCGTGCTGGTGCGATTACCCATCACGTCGTAGGTATAGGTCGTCGTGCGCGTGAGGAGGGAAGCCTGCGACGGGTCTGCCGCCGGATCGATGGTGCTGATCAGCAGGTTGTCCGCGTTGTAGACATAGGTAACTGTGTGGCCCGATGCGTCGCGGACGGCAATCTTGTTACCGACCGCATCGTAAAAGTTTACCGTCGTGTTGCCGAGAGGATCAATCGTAGAGGTGAGCTGGCTCTCTGCATCGTACGAATAGGTAGTAACGCCGCCGTTTCCGTCGGTCTGAGTGGTTCGGTTGCCGAAGTGATCGAAGGTCGCGTAGGTCGCATTGCCTTGTGCGTCGATCGTCTTGATGTTGTTTCCGTACGCATCGTAGAAGTACTGAGTCACTTCCTGCTTCGAGGGGTCCGTCAGGTCGCTGCTATCGAGATAAACGGTCCTTTGGGTACGATTGCCGAATGAGTCGTACGCAAAGGTCGTCAGGTCGCCCCCTGGGGCTTCGATCCGGGTGACGTTCTGATGGGAATCGTAAGTGTACGAGGTCGTGTATAGGGCGAGGATCGCCTGCTTGTCGGCGGCTGTCAGCTCCGAGACCGTCATTCCTTGACCGGTCGTCGGGTCTATGTACCCGAGCTCCTGGCGCTTGGCGATGGAGAGCGGGTCATTTGAGGTCACGAGCGCGTTGCCTTCGGCACTGACGCTCGAGGCGAGTTTGTTGAAGCTGGTATAGGTGAAAGCGGTTACGTTCCCGTTTCCATCGGTCCGGCTGATGAGATTGCCGTTGGAGTCGTACGCCAGGGTAGTGGTGTAACGAGCCTGCAATGCCGAGATGTCGGAGGACGTGAGCTCGGAGACGAGCTTCCCCTGACCGCTTGCGTCGACGATCCCGTAGCTCTGGCGCAGCCCGCGATAGTAGGTCGAATCGCTGGTCACGATGGCGGACCCGTCGGCGCTGGTGACCGACGTCAGATTCTCGTTCGCGCTGTAGCCGTATACGGTATTGAGCCCCTGCGGGTCTTTGACATTCGTGATCTGGCCGGCTGCATCGTAGGTGTAGATCGTGACTTGGCCGTTCTGCGCGGTTACCGCGGTGGTGCCGCCGGTTTCGTTGCCATTGACGTCCGCGGTAAAGTTGTAGCTGAACGTCGTAACATTGCCTTGGGAGTCCGTGAATGACGACAGCGTCAAAGTGCCATCGGCGCGGGCGGCGTAGGTGAATTGAAGTGTGCGCCCTGGCTCACCGGAAGTGGCGGGCAGGGTCATGCTCTTCAGATACCCGTTGCTGTAGTACGTGTATGTGGTCGTCTCGCCGGCGCGGTCGGTTGCGCTGATGAGCTGGCCATTTGAGTAGGCATATTGGGCAAAGACTGCGCCCGTCTCGTCGGTGATCTCGGAGATATTTCCGTTCTGATAGACGAAGTTGAGCTGATGCCCGTCGTTGTCGGCGATGGAGGAAAGTTTCGCCGTCGGATCGTATGTATAGGTGACCGTGTTTCCGTTCGTGTCCTTGCTCTGGAGCAATTTTCCCTGGCTGTCGAAGGTCAGGAGCGTCTGGTCGGACTGGGTTAGTACGTAAGTGTGATTCGAAGCGTTGTAGGTGATCGTCTCATATGCGCCCACTCCATCCGAGGATGCATAGGTGCCATTGGCCTTTCGGCCACCCGACACGTACTTGCCGGCAGCCGGGTCGAACGTAAAGTCGAACTCGCTGCCGTCTCCGTTCATCAGCGTGGCGGAGTTGGCGGTGATGTTCTCGAGCCGCGTGAACTCGCTCAGCTGCCAGCCGTCGCCCATGTAGTTGGCGAACTGGGCTCGGGAGTTGTAGGTCCTCAGGGTGAGGAATTCGTTGGTCTCGGACGGCAGGTACTCGTCCTGATGGCCGATGACGAGGTTGCCGTTACTGACGTTGAAGTAGACCTGCTCGCCGTACCCGGTAGTCCCTGCACCGGTGGTATCGTTCCGGTTGAGCAGGAACAGCGAGCTGTCCAGAGTCCCGGTTCCGTTGCCGCCGATTATGTTCGCCATGCGCCGCTCCCCAAGACCGATTTGTGCGTACCGGATCGACCGAACGAGGTCAGAGGGGGTATCCGGGGGATTGCAGCGCGGTTTAGGGCCCGCGAAAAATATCCTGCGCACCCTTGCAAGCGGTCAGGAAAAGTGGTTGCCTTGGCGGTAAGTTGGACGAGAGGGGTTCGAACACGGCCATGCAAGCCGGTGGCACGCAGCAGCCGTCATCACAGGAGCGGGAGCTCCTGGGTCTCGCCGCGGCCTGCGCGAGGCGAGGTGATTTCGAGAGTGCGATCGTGCACCTGAAACGGCTCCTTGCGGCCGATCCGCGGCAGGAGATCGCGCTCGGCATGCTCGCCGGCATCTATGCGGAGCTGAAGATGGCGGATCGCGCTGCAGACCTCTATCGGCAGGTGCTTGCGGTCAACCCGCGCAATCCGCTCGCGCGCTTCCAATTGGGCCTGTTGCAGTTTACGGACGGGCGGCCGCGCGAAGCCGTGGACACCCTGCATCCCGCCCTGGTCGACGAGAGTGATTTTCTCGCACATCTTTATAGCGGTCTGGCGCTTCGCCAGCTGGGACTGACAGGGGAGGCGCGCCCGCTGCTCGAGGTGGCCGCTCAGCGTATGCCGGTCGATCATGCTCTGTATCCAAAACTGCGCGAGCTCCTGGAGGGGCCGGCATCATGAGCACCGTACGCCCCCTCGAGGACCTCGCAGGCGCCATCGGCCGCTATGAGTCCTTCGTGCGCGCCGATCCCGGCAACGCACTGCTGTGGCTCAACCTCGGTGACCTGTATCACAAGGCGGCGCGGTTCGATGAGGCGAGTGCCTGTTTCGAGCGCTGCCTGCACGATCATCCGGAAGTCGCCAGCGCCCGGAGCCAACTCGCATCGGTGCGCATCTCGCAGCATAAGTTCGAGGAGGCGGAGCGGCTGTTGCAACCGCTGCTGCGGGAGGTCCCCGAGGAAGGGGCGGATCCGGCGCTGCTGTTCAACATGGCTCTCACCGTTTACTACCAACGCCGCTGGACGGAGGCGGAGCGCTGGTTCGGGGCCGCCGCGGCCAGAGGGGTCGGAACGCCGGAGTGCTTCGCCTACCTGGCCCGTTGCCGTCATTGGGCAGGCGACATGGAGCAGGCCACCGAATATTGTCAACAGTGGGTGGATGCGGCACGCGACACGGAAAGTCGCGGTTACCTCGCATTGCTGCATCTGGATCGGGGAGACATCACGCAAGCGCGCAAGCTCGCGCAGGAAGTGCTGATCGAATCCCCGGATAACAGCAACGCGGGCGTCGTTGTCGGCACGGCAGCAATCGAAGGCCAGGAGATCGGCGAGGCCAGCGAGCAGTTCGAGCGGATCCTGGCTCGCGAGCCGGACAATGCGCGGGCCTGGCTCGGCCTGGGTCTTGCCCGCCTGTACCAGCAGCGTCACCCGGAGGCGATCACCGCTCTCGAGCGCGCCACCGGTCTCGTTCCGGACAGTGTTGGTATCTGGGTCACGCTGGGATGGGCGATGGTGGCATCACGTGAGGTCCAGCGCGCGGAGCAGGTGTTTCGCGACGCGATCACGGTGGACCGCAATTTCGGCGAGGCACATGGCGGGCTCGCCGTCGCGCTGGCTTTCCAGATGCGTGTGGATGAGGCGCGCGAGGCCATCCGTCGGGCGCGGGGGCTCGACCCGAACGGATTTGGGGCGGTGTTCGCGCACACGATCATACTCAAGCTCCAGGGCCGCCATGAGCAGGCGACCGATATCCTCGCGAATCTGCTGCAGCAGGCGCCGCGGCCCGATGGGAAGACACTGATGCAGCAGATCGAGATATTCCTACGCAGAAATCCGCCGCCTCCCGGGCGAGCACCTGGAGGGCCTGGAAATGGACGGGAAGGCTCCAGGGTAAGGTCCGGGCCATGAGCGGTGCGGCGGCGATGGGCGAGATGATGCGTGCCGAGGACCTCGACGAGGCGGAATTCCTGCACCTCGCGCTACGCGCGACGGCGACCGATCGTCACGACGAGGCGATCTCGCTTCTCAAAAGGATGGCGGCTGCGTTTCCGGGCAACGCGAATGCGCACTATCTTCTCGGCGCAGAGCACGCGCAGATCGGCTTGTACGATCGCGCGTTCGAGGAGCTCACCGAAGCTCTCCGCCTGCAGCCGCAGCTCGAGGCCGCACGATTCCAGCTCGGACTTCTGCATCTGACGTCCGGACACCTCTCCGAGGCCGAGACTGTCTGGTCGCCGCTCGATCAGCTCGCAGTCGATGACCCGTTGCGGGTATTCAAATCCGCATTGGTGCATCTCATTCACGATGAGCTGCAGCAGTGCGCGCGGGAGCTGCGCGCCGGTATCGGCCTCGACGGTGGCAGCCTCGCGCTGAAGAACGATATGGAACGCCTGCTCGCGGACGTAGAGCGGCGATTCGCAGGTGACTCGGTGGAGAGCAGCGGCACGGCGGTGCCGTTGATCCACGTCCCGCTGCCCTCGAGCGGCATCGCCCTGAAGACCTATGACCGGAACAGGGATGGCGGCGCGGCCGATTGATCCGGGGTTCGCTCGGACATCCCCGGAGTGTGTAGATCCGTGCATCCGTGCATCCGTGATCCTTCGTAGAGGCTGAGCAGTTCGACATGGATTCCGTCGGCCGCCTTGATCAGGTACTGCGGCTCATCAGTCGCCAAATGGCCGAGAGGGCCTCCCGGCTGGACGCTGGCGCCGCGGCGCCCTCGCGAGCATCCGCAACTCCGCCTTCACGCCGGCTGGCCCTGGGGGCGCTCAAGGAACGAGTCCGGGGTCGCCTCCGCGGCCTCGATCCGAGCGATCCCAGGCGCCAACAGAAGGCGCGGCGCGTGTTCCTGGAATCCGTCCTTTCCTGGCAGTTCGGGGACGAGCTGCTGCTCGACCGCGGATTCGAGGAAATGATTGCCGGCGTGCAGGAGGCACTGCAGGCACATCCCCGGCTCGAGCAGAGGCTTACACAGCTCCTTTATGATCTGGCGCGATGAAACTTGCCCGATTCCTCAAGCGCCCGGAGATACATCATGAGTTTCCTGCTCGCCGCTTCCGGCACTCCGCTAACCCAACAGGGCTTGCAGCAAGCCATCGAATCGCATTCGATCGGTCCGGCCGAGCTTTGGTCGGTCCTCAGCGTGGAGACTTCCGGGTGCGGATTCCTTGCCGATCGGCGCCCGAAAATACTTTTCGAGCGCCATATCTTCAGCCGCCTGACAGGCGGGCGGTTCGACGCCGATGATCCGGATATCAGCGCGCCTTCGGCGGGAGGCTACGGTCCCAGCGGAGCCCATCAATTCGACCGGTTGAACGCAGCCATGCAGCTCGACCAGACCGCGGCGCTGCAGAGCGCTTCCTGGGGTCTCGGCCAGATCATGGGCGAGAACTATGGTCCTGCCGGGTTTGCGAGTCCGGAGCTGATGGTGACCGCCATGGTTCAGTCGGAGGACGAGCAGCTCCTGGCCATGGCATCTTTTCTCGGCAAGATGGACATGATCGGGTCTCTTCAGGCGCATGACTGGAGTGGCTTCGCCCGTCGATACAATGGCCCTGATTACGCTGCGAATAATTACGATGGCCTCCTTGCGAATTTCTATCATCGATACTCCACCGGACCAACACCGGATCTGACCGTGCGATCCGTCCAGGTGTTTCTTCTGTATCAGGGATATTCCGTCGGTGCGGTGGATGGAGTAATGGGCCCCAATACGCGCAACTGTATAGCTGCCTTCCAGGGGAAGGCCGGCATCGAGGTCACCGGAGAGGTCGACCCTCGATTGTTGGCCGCTCTGCGGCAGGCAACGGCCGGAGCGTGAGCGCCGCGTGAATACCGGAGGGCCGCGAGGTCGCGCTGAGCCCACCCGCGCTGCGGATTGCGCCGCGGCTGTTGGCCGCTCAGTCGGGCAGCAGCCTGGAGCCGCTCACGGCAAACCGTGTCGCAACCCCCGCCGCCGCCGGAAGTGCGGGGCGGCTCACCGGCTGTCCCCCTCCGACCCAAACATCCACCATGCCCGGCACGATGCGGCGCTTGCCGGACTCATCGACTGTCGCGAGATCGTTATCGCGGAGGGTGAACTCGACGTGCCGGGTCTCGCCCTGCGCCAGATGAATCCTCTCGAAGCCCTTCAACGCGCGTTGCGGGGCACCGGCTACGCCGTGGTGCGTCAGATAGAGCTCGACGACCTCATCACCGGCGCGGCCGCCGGTATTCTTCACATCGACTGAGATGGTAATCGGTTCGTTCGGCGAGATGCTCCGCTTGCTGACGTGCGCGTTCGCGTACCTGAAGCTCGTGTAGCTCAGTCCGAAACCGAAGGGGTAGAGCGCCTCACCCTTGAAGTACCGATAGGTCCGGTTGCCCATGGAATAGTCATCGAAGGCGGGTAGCTGATCGACGGACTTGTAGAACGTCACGGGAAGGCGTCCGGCCGGGCTGAAATCGCCAGCCAGCAGGGCAGCAACGGCGGCGCCGCCTTCTTCACCCGGATACCAGGCTTCGACGATGGCGGGGATGTGCCGATCGGCCCAGTTGACCGCAAGGGCGCTGCCGTTCATCAGCACGAGGACTACCGGTTTGCCGAGCACCTGTACGCGCTGCAGGAGCTCTCGCTGCGGCCCGGGCAGATCGAGGCTGGTGCGATCGCCGCCGGAGAAGCCCACCGCGTGGACCTTCATCTCCTCGCCTTCGATGCGCGGCGATAGGCCCGCTACGAAGACGACGAGATCGGCCCCCTTGGCGGCCGCGATGGCAGCGTCCGACGAAGTCGCGGGCGATGCAGGGGTCGGGGGACCGATGAGCCCTGTGCCTTCGACGTAGGTCACCTGGGACCGCGGGAAGCGCTGGCGGATACCGTCGAGAACTGTGACCGGATGAGAGGGCGTGCCGTTGTAGTTGCCGACCAGTGCATCGAGGTTGGTGGCGTTGGGGCCGATGACGGCGATGTGCGCCGGCGCATGATCGAGAGGCAGCAGATGGGCGGTGTTCTTGAGCAGCACCAGCGATTCCTCTGCCATCCGAAGGGCGGCCTGCCGGTGCGCGGGTGTGTCGTTGTCCGTTGCCGGGATCTTTGCGTATGGGTTCCTGCCGGGCGGATCGAACATCCCGAGCTCGATCCGGGCCGTGAAGAGGCGCGTGAGCGCCCGATCCACGGCCGACTCCGGCAGCAATCCATCACGGACGGCCTTGACGATGGGCTCCTGCTCCGTGTTCATGTTGTTGCGGTAGTCGCCGCAGATCACGTCCATGCCGGCTTCGAAGGCTTCAGCCACCGCTTTCTCGGGTGTCGGCGCATAGTGGTGGCCCTGGCCGGGCGGCAGGTAGATGTCGGCGGCGGCGCCGCAGTCCGAGACGACGTAACCCTTGAAATCCCAATCCTTGCGCAGATGCTGCTCGAGCAGCATCGGATTCGCGCAGGCGGGCTGTCCATCGAGGGAGTTGTACGCGCACATGACGGACTGCACTTTGCCTTCCTCGACCGTCGCGCGAAACGCCGGGAGGTACGTGTCTTCCAGGTCGTGTGCCGAGATGTGAACATCGATCACATGCCGGGTCGACTCCGGCCCGCTGTGGACTGCAAAGTGCTTCGAGGTCGCGATGGTCTTCAGGTATCTGGGGTCATCGCCCTGCAGGCCGGTGATGAAGGCGACGGCCATATGCGCCGTGAGAAACGGATCCTCGCCATAGGTCTCCTGGCCGCGGCCCCAGCGCGGGTCGCGGAAGATATTGATGTTCGGCGACCAGATGGTCAGGCCCTGATACCAGTCCGAGCCGCCGTCCGGATGCAGGGTGGCGACGTACTTCGCGCGGAACTCCGTGCTGATGACGTCCGCGGTTCGGTGCATCTGCCGTGTGTCCCATGTGGCTGCCATGCCGATCGCCTGCGGGAATACGGTCGCGATGCCGGCGCGGGCGACGCCGTGCAGCCCCTCGTTCCACCAGTTGTACTCGGGGACGCCGAGGCGGGGTATCGCAGGCGCGGCGTTGCCCAGCTGGCTGGCCTTCTCTTCCAGGGTCATTTTGGAGATGAGCGCGTGGACCCGCTCGCTCGCGGGAAGGGCCGGATTCCACAAGCCCGGCACAGCCGACCGATTCACCGCGCTGCCTGAAGCGGGCGGGGCAGGGGATGCGCTCAGCGCAACGCCGCCCGCCAGAGTGATTCCGATGAGGCCCACTGCGAAGCAGGATATTTTGGTCTTCATTCGATCCCCACGTGCTACCAGCCGTTGGGGTAAACTACTTACCACAAATAATCCGTGGCTGCTGAATCCGGCTCCATTGCGGGTCGGATCCCGGGCCGTAACACGTAGGGCGCGCTGCGCTCTCGCCGCCCACTCAGCCAATCACGTGATGCCTGAACTCTGCGCCATCCGCGTCGATCACGACGCTCCCCGGGGTTCGGTTGAAAGGGAAGGCCAGCTCCGTCGGCCCTTCAGATAATTCGAGAGTCGCGATCCTGTGAGCCGTGATTCCATCCAGTAACATGTATTGCGTTAAACTCGCCCGGCTGGGCGCTCGCAGTGCGATCCTTACCGACATTCTTCCCTCCGCGACGATCAGCTGGCTCCCAACTATGTGGGCAGTGCTTCCCGCGCGTTCAGCGAGCGCCGCCTCGATCTGACGAACCGCAATCGGGAGGACGGTATCGACGACGCGTAGCTCGGGATTGCGGCGGCGCAGCTCGTCCTTGAACTGATCGCTGACGGTGCCCAGCGCTCCCCGACCGAAGCTGATGAGATCCAGTCGCGTCGGATCAGGCAATTGGTCGATGCTTTCGGGAAGCACCATGCCGGACGCCTCGATGCCGGCGCGTCTGAGCGGCTCAACTACTGATTGGATCGCCTGGCCGCCGAGGCCGATCACCAACAC